>Ga0105049_10001091_pt1 | contig 31626 bp, 21 predicted proteins | sample MAT06_FD_78087 | JGI IMG/M metagenome (GOLD analysis project Ga0105049, IMG submission 78087) | Freshwater microbial communities from Lake Fryxell liftoff mats and glacier meltwater in Antarctica - MAT-06 | ecosystem: Environmental > Aquatic > Freshwater > Ice > Liftoff microbial mat | place... | reverse complement strand
TGGCGCAACATGGTGGGACGATATGGAACTTATCCAGACCGATGCGCGTACCTGCTTCGCCGATTACGATAACAGTGGCGGTGTGGGCGGCGAAGATGTCGAAGCGTTCTTCAGCGACTGGTCTTCCGGTTCAACTAGTGCCGACGTAGACGCCAACGGCGGGGTCGACGGGCAGGATGTCGAAGCCTTCTTCCTTCAGTGGTCCGCGGGCGGCTGCTAATACCACCGGTGACTCGTTCACCTTCTTCAATCTCGCGAACGTGCTCGGCACTGAGCAAAAGTGAACGGGATGATCGCAACGGAGATTGAGTTCTCCCAAGAGAGGATCGGCCGCGCTATCCTCAATCACACGCGCCACGACGGTTGCAAGCCGTCGAGGCGTTTTCGGATCATTCACTCTCACGTTTATGTTGAATACGCCACACCATAACCTTAACGAAACTGGATCAGGCCTTTGGTCTTGCCCGCCCCCCGCCCTGGTCGCAGCGTTTAGTTTGGTGATCGCGTGCGCGGGATTCGCCCGTGGGCAGTGCGAATCGCTTCCCGCCGACCTGTGGTCGCTGACATATGCGGACGAGTTTAGCGGTACCGCCGTCAGCAGCGACTGGACACCCGAGGTGGGCCGTTGGCCTTACAACGAGGAATGGGAAAACTATCAGAGGTACGCCAACACCGTAAGTAACGGGAATCTGGTGATCACCGCGAGTTACGACCCCCGATTTAATCCCCCGTACGTCTCTGGGCGCATCAATACGCGGAACCGATTTCTACAGCAGTACGGGAAGTTTGAGATGCGTGCCAAGATGCCGCGTGGGCGGGGCATTTGGCCCGCCTTCTGGCTTTTGCCGCAGGACACCTGGCCTCCCGAAATTGACATCATGGAGTTCCTAGGTCACGAAGTGACGACTGTGCACTTCACGAACCACTGGGGAACGTGGCCGAACGTGGCCTCTCAGGGGTGGCCCTTCACCGGCCCGGATTTCTCCGCTGGCTTTCATACCTTTGCCTGCGAATGGTGGCCGGGGCAGATCGATTATTTTGTTGACGGAGTTCGCCGGCAGAGCGCGCGAAACCCCGGCGTACCCAATGTACCGATGTACGTAATTCTTAATCTCGCGGTGGGCGGAATCTGGCCAGGATATCCGGACGCCACGACCGTCTTTCCGCAGCAGTTGATTGTCGATTATGTTCGCGTGTACGAAGCACTCGCGCCCGATCAACGTCTCGCTAATCCGGGGTTTGACGCGGCGTCATCTTTCTCTGGTTGGACGAAGACCGGCAATACTTTTACTGACGCGGCTAGCGCGCGATCGACTCCGCGTGGCGCCAAGATGTACGGAAACTTCACTGGCGGCACGAACACCAACACGCTCTTCCAGGATGTTAATGTTACAGCTGGCGACACGATGGTGGGTCAGGCGTGGTTCTACAACCGCTCCGACGATGCGATGGCTGGGCAGAACACCGCATCGCTGATCATCGAGTGGCGCAGCGCGACGAATCAAGTTCTGTCGCGAAGGACGACTCTCGCGGCCAACGCGGCAACCCCTCGAAACATGCATACCCGCGTGCTCGTTCAGGGAACGGTGCCTCCCAACGCCACCAAGGCGCGCTTCTTGGTTGAGTTTACGCAGATAGGCAACGTAAACGGGGCGATTTTTATCGACGACATGCTCTTCGGTCGTCTCCAATGTCCCGCGCCTTGCTTCGCCGATTTCAACGAGGACGGCGGGATCGACGGTAGAGATGTAGAGGACTTCTTCGTCGCTTGGGCTTTCAGCGAGAGTCGCTCCGATGTTAATGTCGATGGCGGCGTAGATGGCACCGATGTCGAGGTCTTCTTCGGGCTGTGGTCGAGCGGCGAGTGCGAATAGGTGGGGAAAGCTTGGGCAGCAAACTGCGGGCAACCCGCGCAGTTGCATGCCTAGGCTTCGGCCCGTGGCCGACCAGGTATTCCGTAGTCCAAATGGTGTTACGGGCAAGGCGGGCGAGCCTGGCTCTCCCGGTTGCGGCGTTTGATGGCTAGTACTTATCAATTAAGTTTAAACTCTTCTCACAGGTAACTCTTTTCACAGGTCTTGATGCAAAGTACTTTTCCGACTGGCTTTGTTTGGGGCGCGGCTGCGGCTTCCTATCAGATCGAGGGCGCGACGACCCAAGGCGGGCGCGGTGAAAGCATCTGGGATGTATTCTGCCGCGTCAGCGGTAATGTAGTTCATGGTCACACCGGCGACGTCGCGTGCGATCATTACAATCGCTACAAGGGCGACGTTGCCATCATGAAAACGATGGGTCTGGATGCCTACCGCTTCAGTATCGCTTGGCCCCGGGTAATGCCCGATGGTGTGGGAGCCGTCAACGCCGCGGGGCTTGATTTCTATGACGCTCTGGTAGATGAGATACTCGCGGCCGGGATAACGCCATGGGCCACGCTGTTTCATTGGGATTTTCCGCAGGCCCTCTTTAATCGGGGGGGCTGGCTCAACCGTGATAGCCAACACTGGTTCGCGGATTATACCAAGGTCATCATGGATCGCCTCAGCGACCGAGTGACCAACTGGATGACGGTCAACGAGCCGCAAATTTACATTGGGCTTGGGCATTACGATGTTAAGCATGCGCCCGGAATAAAGTATCCTTTCTCGCAGGCTCTGCTGGCGGGGCACCACACGCTGCTGGCACATGGCCGCAGCGTGCAAGTAATCAGGGCCAACGCGAAGAAGCCAGCCACCATTGGATGGGCACCCATCGGGAAGGTCGAATGCCCGCTGACCGAATCGGCCGCGGACATCGAGGCGGCCCGGGCCTCCTCGTTCGGGTGCGACAAAAACTTCTTTAATAACTCCTGGTTTGGCGACGCGGTCATCTTCGGGAAGTATCCCGAGCAGGGGCTAGAGCTCTATGGGGCGGATGTCCCCAAGGTGCAGCCCGGCGACATGGAGGTAATCTCTCAGAAGGTTGACTTCTACGGATGTAATATTTACAGCGGCGGCCGGGTGAAAGCCGGACCCGACGGGAAGCCGCAGAACGTCTGGCTCGAACCGGGACATGCTCGCAATGCGCTCTCGTGGGCGGTGTATCCTCCGTGCTTGCGTTGGGGCCCGCGCTTCCTGTACGAGCGATACAAGCTTCCTGTAATGATTACTGAGAACGGGATGACCAATCTTGACTGGGTACACAGCGACGGCGCGGTCCATGACCCACAACGGATCGACTTTACCCGCCGGTATCTGATCGAGCTTCGCAAGGCCATTACCGATGGTGCGGACATCCGCGGTTACTTTCATTGGTCGCTCATGGATAACTTTGAATGGGCCGAGGGCTACAAAGACCGGTTCGGCATGATCCATGTTGATTACGAAACCCAGAAGCGCACCCTGAAAGATTCCGGTCACTGGTACGCTGAAGTAATTGCGAGCAACGGTGCGATTTTGGATAGCTCACACGCCGGGCTCGAGCCAAAGTTATACGTCTACGCCTGACGGTTCATCGGGTGGGCCGACCGCGGCCCTAGTTCGTTCCAACTCGCAAGTCCAACTCTTAAGTCCGGCTCGCAAGCCCGGCTCGCGATGCCAGGAAACCCTCACCGGCGACGCCGCGGCCGTAGTGAGCGGGCATGGATCCAGCGTTGACGCGCCTTGAGTCCACTCCCAACATGAGAGTATATTGCGACATAAGCCAACCGCGGCACACGCCCCCAGAACCGCAACGCTCTCAGTCGCATGCGGGCGTGAGTATAACTCCACGTTGACTCATTCTCAGAGGCCACCGGCCCAAGGTTATATGCGTGCGTACCGGGGTGATCGGGGCGGGTTGGCTCTGGCTCACTCGCTGATCGAGTTGCAAGTTTTTCTGGCGTCCGCAGATCACTTAACTTGAGGTTACTTTTGTGGGGCGGGCACTTTCGAAACTCCGTCGCGTACTGCCAGGCGAGCTGCGAGCTCTGCCCCGCTAGAGAGTGCGCCTTCCATGTAGCCGACGAACTTATAACAACAGTGCTCACCCGCAAAGTGCAGGCGGCCCAAGCCCTTACGCAGTGTGGGCCCCATCGTCGTTACCTGGCCGGGCGCGGGAAACGAATAGCTCCCGCCCACCCATGGATCGCCCGGCCAATCCATGAAGCGGCTTTCGATAAAGTTTTCGCTCATTCCCGGGAAGCGGGCTTCGAGCGCCTTGGCATATGCGGCCTTACGTTCCGCGGGCGCGAGCGCCCTTGCTTCCTCCGCGGCCTTGCCGCCGGAGAAGCATGTTAAACACCTCTCGCCCATCGCGGCGATGATTGCGGCCCTCGCCGCTGCCTGATCGGCCGGTGCTGGTTGCGCTGCGCCGGTCTTCACCTCGGAGGATTCCGCCGCGTCCGCGTCTGATGAGGAGTTCTTCACTTCCTCAGGGGCAAGTTCGGCCTTTTCGCCAGGCCCGGTGGCCAGGGCGCCTTGCCCCTCTGTTGCATCCCAAGTCATCGAGATGAGTTCGTCGGTGAGCGCGTCGGGCGCAAGACCCTGCGAGAGCCAGAAGGCTTGCTTAACCCGCGCCATGTACTTAACATTAACGCCCATTTGCGGCTTGAGTGACTCGGGCAGCCCCGGACGGATTGTAATTTTCTTCCAAACTGTTGGGGGAACCGCGCACACCACGTCGTCGCACTCGATGATGCGACCATCTTTGCAGGTGACGATCATCTTGTCGCTCTTGGCAGCGATCTCGGTAACGGGCAGCCCGAGCACGATCCGATCTGCGGTGATAGCGGCCGCCAGTTGATGGGCGATCTGATCATTGCCGCCATCGCAGCGGTAAACTTCGCTGTCGCTCCAAAACTTCTCCAGGCCGCCCCCCTTAATCATCGCGAGGTTGCCAAGATAACTCTGATTCACAGCATCGACGCCGGCATCAGCGGAAAGAGTCAAAGCCAAACCCTGTTTGCCTAGCTCACCCACGCTCAGCGCATCGATCCAAGACTGCAAGTTTCTTTTGTCGAGCGCGGCCGCGTCCTTGGATTTCCAGGGCTCATCGGCGTCGATAGCCTCGGCATCTTTGTTCATGCTCTGGCAGGCCGAGTCGAGCTCTTCATATAGCGCATCCGCCTCGTCATCGCTGAGTGATTTGCCGCCCAAGACGACCGGCGCTGTAAGCGAATCATCCTCGATAATATCGTGAAATCCTAAGCCAAACTTGGTGCTGTAGGCCATCCAGAACGGATGGTTACTCCCGACCAGCTCACCGCCGCCTTCTACATTCTTTCCTGGAACAAACTCGGAGAAGGACTTGTTAAACGAGAGTACCCTTCCACCCACCCGCGAGCGAGCCTCAACGATTGTTACGTCGTAGCCCGCGGCGAGCAGTTCGTGGGCGCAGGCAAGCCCTGCAAAGCCAGCTCCGATGACAACCACCCGCTTGCCGGGCTTGCGACCCGCCATCGAAATGGCACGGGCCGGTCCGCTTAAAAGCAGCGTCGCCGCGGCGGCCGTTCCTGCCAGGAGAATCTCGCGGCGTGAGAAGCGGGTGACTCGCTCTGGTGCGAAGCGACGGATGAGCTGCGAGTGTAATGAGGTATTCATCAAAGAAGTTTCCTTTTCCTTCAAGGAGCCCCGCGGGCGAGATCACGGAAGAACATGCCAGCGTGCGAAATTGTAAGCATCCCCACGAATGCCCTGATTTTTTAGGTGCGCATCAAGGTGAAGCGCGACTTCACCTGCGAAACCAATCCTTAAAACATCGCGGCACCTTTCGGCACCGCGAAGGTGTATTGTCTGAAACGGCCGGTGCGTCACTTACGCTTTAGCTGGCGGGAAAACCTCGCGGCTCGAGCAACCCGGCCTTGAACTGGCGATTTACTCGTCGTTGATGGGGCCGATACCGATCAGCCAGAGCTTGAAGAAGTTCATGATCTGCTGCTTTGTAAGCTTGTTTGCGTTGAGCTTATACTCGACCTTGCTTGATACCGGTGTGGTTCCGCCGCCACCAAACACGTCGATGTAAGAGACGCGGCCTGTGAGGCATGGAAGCGAGTTATCAACGGCGAAGAAGGCATCTTCCGCAGACATCTTTTCAAACGCGGCGTCTTCGGTGGAGGGCGTCTTGTTCTTCGCTTCGTTAAACCGGAGATTGAAGTCGTAGTGACCTTTGCCGTTGGCTTCGCGATCGGCGTCCTCTACCCACTTGATCGTACCGGTGATTACATCCTCGAACTCCTTGCCGTCCAGCAAGTAACGAACGCGAATTCCATCGGTGATCCAGTTGCCGGTTTCATAATCGTAATCCAACCGGCCAGTGACGGTCGACCGCGGATAGACCTCCGCTGGGCCTTTGGCTAAAACGAGGTTTTCAAAGCGCATGGGGTCTGATCGCTTGACAACAAACGAAACTTCCTTGCCAGCCACTAACCGCTTGTAGGTGTAGGAGGCAAGACCTTCCTTCTTTTCAGCCTTGCCAAACATCACACCGCCAAACTTTTCCTCAAAGGCTTGAGCCTTGCCCACCGAATCCACCTGGATGCGCAGAGGACTCTCCTTCGCAGCGCCGCCTGCGAGATCGAAAGCACCGTTCGTGAGATCTACGGGTACCGTGCCCACCCACTTCCCCACGACCTTCTTTTGCTTCAAGTCTTTGGGGTTTAGCACCGCGAGATCCACCGAGTAGCTCAACAGAGCGTCTTGCTTCTTACGTTGCAGCATCTTCGAGTACAGATTGGGCTGACGCGTGATTTCGCCGGTGAAGTTGGTGGTCTTTGCAACATTTATATTGAACTTATATTTATCCTTGACGTTCAACGCCGCCGACCCTTCCTTCAGGTCGCCGGAAGTATCTCGCCTGACACGGGTCTGGAAATCGATATCCATCGTCCCGGCGATCACATCATCTTCAGTGATGGGTTCACTTTGCGCAACTGCCTGCATGGGAGCGAGCGAGCTCACGGCGAGGAACGCGCACGCGACCAACGCGGCGACAGAAGAGAACAGTGTTTTTTTCAACATCAAAAACTCCTTAAGGTACACAACCAACCAAGCGCGACTGCATTTAACCGCGCCCGAAACAATACGCATCACGATACGCCGACGATAACTCTCGGCCGCCCCCGCTCTGATGTGCAACCAGACCGTACTCCGCCCTCACATTACAACCAAACAGTGTAAGACATCACACGCCGCAGGTTCGGTAGGCGGTGCCGACCGACGGGCATCCATCCAGATCCCCTCTTGTGATCGGAAGGCAGGCTGCCGCGTTTCATCGCGAGTTCTCTGCGAAGGAAAGCGGGGCTTGTGAAGGCAGCTAATCATCCTTTGGCGAGCGATCCGGCGCGCGACTCTCTGTCGGACCATCAACGCCATCTCGCGCCTCATCGTCCTCGGAAATCGGCTCAACCACCGCCGTTTGGGCCCACTCATCGCCTCGATGACGGCGAGTCACTGTTGCCAGCCCTGCGAGGGCGACCAGAGGCGCAAGCCACTTAATGCAGTTGCGCACGAGGGCGGCTGTGATGGTGGGTTTGGCAGGCAGATCTGCCGCGTGCGAGGGGGCAACCTCAGTAGATCTCTGAGTTTCGCGCGGTCGTACGCCTCGAACAGAAACAACCCGCAACCCCGTAAGAAGCTTTCCGAGGGTGCGGCCGAAGAAAGCTTCGCTCAAGGTGCCCAGGCCGATGAGCAGCAAAAGAAGAGTGACCAGCACCCAGAGACTGTCGGGAGTGCCCCACCACTGCGCGGTCCAAAGCGTCCGCACGGGGAGGCGCCACAGACCGGTGCCGATAACGCTCGCAAGAAGCACATCCGCTGCGCCTGCGATCAAGCGGACAAGGGGATCTGCGAGTGAGGTCGAGGCTGGCAAATGAAAATTGAAGCGTTGTAAGCCTGGCGGACGCAGGAGAAACACCGCGACAGCGCCCACGATCAGGAGCGCGAAGATAAACATTACACGGTAGTCCGCGCCCAAAACTGGGCTAGGAGCCTCCAAGCGTTCCTGGAAGTGCAAGCGACCAGTTGCGATTGAAACTTCCGTGAGCAATCGGCCCCCACCGATGATCAACGCAGACCTGGGCCCCGCTGGCGGGCCGAATAGAAGCACATTGGTTGCCGAGGCATCGTCGACTGATCCGCAGAGCGCAATGCCACTAACATCCGCGGCAACACCGCCGGGCTTCCCATCCGGCGAAGGGGTGACCGGAAAGATAATATTACGAATCATTCGCGGCCGAAGCGTGTACTCATCGACGGAATCGGAGGTGGCCACTCCACCTTCACTGGCGACCCAGCTCAGCGAGAAGAGTCGCGATTGATGCGGCTGAGAGGGTGCTGTCGCGAATAGCGACCCGTCGGGCCCTCCGAGTAGCTCAAGACGCTTGGATTCGTCGCCCGGAAAAAGCTCCGCTAAGTCAAGCATCCCTCGCCGCCACGTCGCCCAGTCGGTCTGCAACTCTTCGGTTTCGCTTGCTTTGGCTCCTAACACAGTCACTGGCCTAGACCCTAACGATTGCCCGCAGGAACTGTTCGCGCGCGAGTAACCCGCGCGCCACCAGCGCTGCACGCCCGAAGACTCTTCAGCCACGATGAGCAACCCTGCCGAGCCCCACGCCAAACCTACATCATTAATTATCTTCCATTTAACGGGCATCGAAACGCGGTTGCCGTTTCGCTCCATGACCGAGCGCGAGTACTCATCCAGCTCGGGGGGCAATGCCATCCGCATCCACGTAGCGCGGGGGGTGTCGACGCATAGGCGATAAAGCGCCAGCACCGTCGGGTCCGCATCGCCGTCGCGTAGCCCGTGCAACAGCACCCACATAGCACCTTGCGTACCCACCGAGTGAAGCAACTGGCCGTCGCCCCGTAACGAGGGCTCTGCATCAAACCCGCCGGTGGGACGGGTCACCCAGCGGTCGGTGGCAGGGGAGTTTGCCGATGCGGGGTTCGCAACCACAGAGAGCGACACAACCTCACGCGGGCCGGGCGGCGGAACCTGCGGCGAATCGTCAAAAATAATAAACAACCGATCACCGACCGCGGCGATGCCGGAAGGGAGCTGCGCCACATCCCCGGCCAATCGCACGCTGCCCGGGCGTACGCCACCCGAGGAAAATCCGCCTCTTGGCGGGATGTGCCAGATGATGGCACCTCGCTGTTGTTTGCCCCTCGGATCGGCGGTCAAAGCCCAGCCGTGTCCCGGCTCGCTCCCCAGAAGGCCGAGCCCCTCATCAACATTTAAGGGGGAAGCTGATCCATCGGCCGAGGGACTCACGTTGCCTCGCGCGTATTCCGCGGCCTTTGCGGAGTATGCTGTCAGAACGTCGCCGCCTTGCTTCGCCGTAGCGAACGCGGCGAACGTCGGGATCGCGGCGAGCAGGAGCCGCAATATTAACGTAACTTGGCTTGAAGTTGTCTGGGCGAGCGGCCACATAACTAGTTTTTCGGGACGGGTTTGCCCGGTGTCTTCACAGTTTCCGCTGGCTTTGACGGCTCGGACAAGGGCGGCTGCGATCGCCGCGGGGGCTCCGGTGGTGATAAACTCTTTCGGGGTGAAGTCGGCGGTTCGGGGGTTGGATCAACTGCGGGCACTCGCGAGGCGGGGCGAACCGGTGTACCCGGAGCAGCAAGGACCTTCGGGAGAGCAGCGGCGCGTTTAGCTTCGGCGTCCTTTGCTGCCTCTAGCAATGCCTTCTCTCGAGCTTTGAGGGCCTCGCTGGCGCGGCGATCCTCAGCTTGCTGGGCTTCGAGCTGAGAATTGCGCCTCAACTTCACCTCGTCATGATCGATGAAGTTCTTGATCGAATAGGCTTCGATGAGGGCGGTCACGTCGAAGGCCTTAGGACGAACCTTAAGCGGGATGCGCGGGTCGGCGAGCACCATCAAGACCCGCGTGGTATTCGCTGGGATACTCAGCTCGACCTTTGTTGCAATCGGCACGCCGCTGCCCGGCTTGCCCTCGATTGCCGCCGGGGCAAATCGCGAGAGCACGGAGCCAACTGCAAGTGCTCCGCGTTCGTCGAGCAGATCAATGCGGCTTGGTTCGTACGTCACGGGATCTAAAGTAAACTTACGTGTTCCCCAGCGGCTGGCAGCGGTGACTTCTAGTAGTCGGCCATCCTTGGACCAACGTACAGCCGGGGCCTGCAACGGTGGGCTTTTGGCATCGCGCAGCGCGACTACCGGGCTTGATGGGAGGGGAAGCACACCAAGCAACTCGATAAACTCGAGTGGATGCACCGGCAGGCCGAAATCCGCCGCGTCGCGTGGTGTGGCGTTGCGATGCGTCCCCACGATAGCAGTAGGCTCCTTGCCAGCCATGTCAAACCACCAATACGAGCGTTCATCACAGCCTAGGTAGGCAACGTTTTGACCGACCTTATCGAGGCGCAAAGCGACGCGCTGGGGCCTAACAATACTTAAGTTGCCCTCAAGTTGATCTCGCGTGCGGCCGGTTACGGCTCCCGACTCGTCGCGTGCCTCCGCCTCGATGATCACCGAAATCTGGGATGTCAGCCGCTCGGCACCGGCAACGCGTGCGTTGTAACCGCTCGCCACTGTCGCGTACGAAGGCGTGGCACGCGTCGCGGCTGCTCCACCATCGGTAATTTTGTCTGCGGATCCGCACCCGACAGCCTGAATCATCGCGCAGGCTACGAATCCTGCCAACGCGCCTGCAACCGAGCGAGCCCGCCCCGCAGTTTGAAAGTAACACTTATTCACGTGGCCGCCTCGCCTTCATCGTCTGTTGCGATTAACTGGCCCACCTGCTCAATAACTTCCGCGATTGCGGATTCATCCAACCCAGGATCTATTACGATCAGCGCCGGGAGCTGGGCGGTAGCGCCCTTTGGGAGCACCATCATCGTCGCGGGTTGGTCGGCGGTTCGGAGCTTTGTACCGATTACGCGGAGCAATCGCCGCCGCACGAGCAAAAGTGCAAGAACATAACGGAACGCCAACTGCTTTGGCTGATCTGCCGCGCCAAGCTGCTCGAAAAGATCCACCAGTTCGTCGTCGCTCAGCAGTTGTTTCTGCGGTGTTGGATGCTCTATGAAGGAGGCTCGCCAGACACCGAAGAACCGAGCAGTACGAATCGCTGGCGGGTGCGTCTGCTTCTGCTTCCACGCCTCAACAGAAAAATCCATCCGCTCAAAGAGTGCGGCGGCCTTTTCACCCGGGGACGTATCTCGTTCAACCAGTGTCGCTACATAACGTTCACCCGCACTAAAAGCGCGGCCTGTGACCGCGCAATGGCCGGTGCTGCGTGCGACAGAATAGGAAGTTCCGGAGATCGACATGGTTGACGCAAGGGTAGGTGTAGTGGATGAGCAAGCCGCAAACCACGCTGCATTTGCAAGCCCAGTCGCTGCGAGTCTACACCGCGCCCATCCCCCGCACCCGATTCATACGCCCCTGCGTGCCGCCTGCGTCAATGCAAATCCCAGGGTCGGTTGGATGGTTCCTTGCAAGCGAAGACCGTTTAGCAGCGTGGTGACAACTGTTCCGGGAGCCAGATGGGCAAACTTGATCTGCGCAAAGGCGACGGGTGAAGATGAAAGCGAGGGCGAGAGCGCGGAGCTTGTAACCTGCCCGATGATCTCTTCGCCACCCGCTAATGTAATTTCAGCTCCGGTAACGGGCTGAAGGGAAAACCCAGAAGTCTCGTCGGGCTTACTCTCAAACTTAATTGCAACTAGCACCTGCTTGGGGTGGCCCCTTGCCTGAATGCGGGCGACGATTTCCTGTCCTAGATAACAGCCCTTCTTAAACGAAACTCGGTCGTCGAGCACGCCGGTTTCCGCAGGCAGCGAGTCGGGGCCGAAGTCAAGATTGTAAATGGGCGTTCCGGCTTCGATCCGTGCGATGTTGTAAGCGTGCCAGCCGATGGGCCTCAGGGCGGTTCGCTTGGCCAGCTCCGACCGGCTCTGCTCCGGTAGGACGCTGCTCGAAAGATTACCATGCGAGGCATCATGCCCGCTCTCTACCAATCGCTGATAGACGGTGAGGGCGTGTTTAGTCGGTACGATGAGTTCAAGGCCCGGCCTGCCGCACTGATCTTCACGATAAATAACGGTTTCCGCGTCAAAGAGTCGGACGACGCACGCGCGGTCAGGATGCAACTCGGAAAACGCCGGCCCGGAAGCGTCCGCGCCCTGCGCACTGTGGGCCAGCCCCATAACAAGCTCGGCCGCCGTCGGCCCGATCAGCGAAATCCTGTGGGTGGAAGCCGACCAGTCAGCGATCGTAACATCTTCAGTAATGATGTACTTGGTAAGTGATTCAACCGTACGTTCCGCAGCGTGGATATCCAGCTCGAGGAGTGTTCGGGTGGGAAGATCTATTATTCGTAGATCGGCGTCGATTCTGCCTTTACCGTTAAGCCAGAACGAGCGACGCACGCGGAATGGCGCCAGGCCCTTGAGTTCCTGCGTCACCATGCGATTTAAGAAGTCGATGCGGTCTTTCCCGCTTACGGCGATGATCGCGCGGTGAGGGCAGTCTAAGAGGCCGCACCGCTTACGAATCGCGGCGTACTCAAGCTCAACTTGACCATAAGTTTCAACTACCTCAACCGAGCCAGCGGGGTGATCCGCCGGCCCATAAGTAAGTAACGAGGCTTCCGCCTCCTGATGCAACCGACGCATAGGGCTTTGTCGCGACATAGATGCTTATTCTATGTCGGCTGCGCGCCGACCAAGCCCCGGCGTGGCTAAACGTTGAAATACTTCGCGTCCGGGTGATGAACAATCATCGCGCTGGTCGATTGCTCCGGGTCTATCTGATAGTTCTCGCTGAGCACGCAGCCTATTCGCCCCGGCTCAAGCAAGGCGAACAGCTTCTCCTGGTCGGCCAGGTTGGGGCAGGCGGGGTATCCGAAGGAATAGCGACTCCCGCGATAGTGCTGTGTGAACAAGTCGCGGATTGCGGGCGAATCATCGCCGCCGATGCCCAGCTCTTGCCGCATCCGCTTATGCCACATTTCCGCCAGAGCCTCGGCCGTTTCAACTCCTAAACCGTGGAGATAGAGATAGTTGACATAATCATTGCGCTTGAAGAGCTCTTGCGCGGCCTCACTCGCCCGGCTTCCCACCGTCACACAATGCAAGCCCAGCACATCGCGCTTGCCGGACTCTTCAGGAAGGAAATAATCCGAGATGCAGAGCCGACGCTTGTCAGCCTGGCGAGGAAAGGTAAATACCATTCGCTCGCGGCCCGTCGTGCCATCGCCTTCCCACACTACGAGATCATCGCCGCGGCTGTTGCAGGGAAAATATCCGTACACGACGCCCGGTTGCAGAATGCCGTTCCGCTTGCTCGACTGCTTCAGATCCTCAAAGATTTTGTTAATCTTGTCTTCGAGCAGTGCATCGTATTCTGCATCGCTGAGCGCACCTTTTTTCACCTGCCATTGACCTCTGAAGAGCGCGGTGGTATTAATAAAGGGATATATCGCGTCTAGGTCTATCCCGCTCACCACCCGCGAACCCCAAAACGGAGGAGTTGGGATGGAAGCTGCGGGAGTAATAGTGGAACGGCGTTCGCCCGGCTGGAAGGCCGCCGGAGCTTCGGGCGATTGGGCCGCCGCGAGCTTTGCAATACGCGTCTGATTTATTAACTGTTCAGCATTGGAACGCTTGGCAAGACGGTCCTCGATTTCGCTATCCAACAGCGCGGTCTGCGAGGTCGTCAGTAAATCCATCGTTCGCAGGCCGTCGAACGCGTCGCGTCCGTAGAAGACTTTTCCTTTGTACACGGTGCGCAGGTGGCCCTCGCAGTAATGCCGGGTGAGCGCAGCCCCGCCGAGCAGAACAGGGACATCGATCCCCAGAGTATTAAGCTCTTTGAGGTTTTCCTCCATCACGTTCACGGATTTTACCAGCAGCCCGGAGAGGCCGATGGCGCTGGATTTATGTTCGTGCCATGCCGCCACGATCTCCGGCAGCGACTTCTTGATGCCGATATTATGAACGGTGTAACCGTTGTTCGACAAAATAATATCAACCAGGTTCTTGCCGATATCGTGAACATCACCCTTCACGGTGGCCAGAACGATCGAGCCCTTGGTGGTGCCCGCTTTGCGCTCCAACTTGGGCTCAAGGATTGAGACAGCCAGCTTCATCACTTCGGCCGATTGTAACACGAATGGTAACTGCATCTGGCCCGAGCCGAAGAGCTCGCCCACGGTTTTCATACCGTCGAGTAAATGATCGTTAATAATATCAAGCGGAGGATACTTTAACATCGCCTCGTCAAGGGTGACGGTGATTCCTTCCTTCTCGCCATCAATGATGTGGCCCCGTAGCCGCGCCTCAAGCGTTGTTGACTTCTTTTCCTTCACCGCCGTGGTCGCCTGAACATCCTTGAACAGATCAATAAATGCGTTCAGCGGATCAAACCCCGCTCGCCGGCGATCATAAATCAGCTCCATCGCGGCGGCCCATTGGGCATCATCGATCTTGTTTCGCGGGAGGATTTTGCTGAAATGGATAATCGCGCTCGTGAGCCCAGCCTCACGCAGCTCGTGAAGGAAGGCCGAGTTCAGCACCACACGCGCCGCCACATTAAGCCCGAAGGAAACATTTGACAATCCCACCGTGGTCTGGCACAACGGCATCGCCGCGGAGATCGCCCGCACGCCTTCGATCGTTTCGAGCGCGCTTCTTCGATCGCTCTCCATGCCCGTTGAGATCGGGAGAACGAGCGGATCAAACATAAGGTCGCTCGGGGCGAGCCCGTGTACACTCTGCGCTCGTTCCAAGGCGCGCTGCGCAATCGCCAGCTTCCGCTCCCGTGTCCGGGCCATGCTGTTCTCTTTGTCTTCGTCGATGCTCCCCACTACCAGAGCGGCGCCGAAGGTGCAGGCCATCTCGCAGAAGGCATCAAACTTTTCAGTGCCGTCCTCAAAGTTGGCGGAGTTAATTATACATTTGCCTGGCGCGTGTAGTAATCCCGCTTCGATGGTTTTAAGCTGCGTTGAGTCCAGCATGAGCGGCACGTTTACCTGCCGAACCACCCGCCGAACGACCTCGGCCATATCCGCCGCGTTGTCGCGGCCTGCGTAGTCCACGTTAATATCGAGCACGTGAGCGCCATCGTGTCGTACCTGCTCGCGTGCTAATGAAACCATGCCATCCCAATCGTCGCTCTCGAGTAACCGCTTGAAGGCGCGGCTCCCGCTGGAGTTCATCCGCTCGCCGATGATGAGTATTGAGTTATCTTGCCGCAACTCCTGCGGTGAATAGAGCGACGTAACACTGGGCGGAAAATCGATGACCGGGGCCATAACCTGCAGGCTCGCGGCATTCGCCTCAGGAGTGTGTAAGCCGGAATCGCCGCCGCCGTGGCTTGCTACAACATGCGTGCGCGCCCCGCGCTTGCGGAGCGATTCAACGACTTCAGAAAGCACGGCGATGTGCGCCGGCAAGGTGCCGCAACAACCTCCAACGATCCCAACGCCATCTCGCTCAATAAACTTCTCGATCGCGCTCGCAAAAGGCTGTGGTGTGAGTGGATACTCGGTTCTTCCACTCACCAGAACGGGCAGGCCCGCGTTGGGAATCACGGAGACCCGCCGTTCACGCACCGGACCGAAGGCTCCCCCTAGCCCACTTGAGCGGGCCCAGGTTTTACCGAGGTACTGAACGTGCTCGCTCATCTCCGTCGGGCCGGTGGCGCAGTTAAGCCCAAGCGAAACGATCGGGTATTGCGCGAGCGCGTGCGCAGCCGCGGCGATCTCCGTTCCCAAGAGCATCGTCCCGGTGGTCTCGATCGTAACGGAAACCATAATTGGCACGTCCAGCGGACCTTTGCCCACCTCGGCCAGTGCATGAAGCACAGCATTGATCGCGCACTTTACCTGGAGCAGATCTTGACAGGTCTCGATGATAAACACATCGATTCCCCCTGCCAGCAACCCGCGCGCCTGCTCGACGTAACTCTCGAACATCTCCGCCCATGTGGTGTTGCCAAGCGTAATCAGCTTAGTGCCCGGCCCCATCGAGCCGGCTACGAACCGCGGTTTATCCGCGGTTGAAAACTCGGCGCAGGCCGCGCGGGCCACCTCCGCGGCGAGTTTATTAAGCTCAAAGGTTCGTGGCGTAAGCCCGAACTCGCCAAGCACCAGCTTATTCGAGCCGAACGTGTCGGTCTCCACGACATCCGCCCCGACTCGGAGAAACGACTTGTGAATCTCACCAATTACATCTGGGCGCGTTGCCACCAGGATATCTGTGCAGTTCTCGCAACCGCAGTAGTCGGTGTGGACGTCCAAATCCCATCCGTAGATGGAAGTACCCATCGCACCGTCGAAGATGAGAACCCGCTCGGACAACGCTTGCAGAAAACGGCTGGTCATAGAGAGAGAGTACTTTAGCCTTATATCCGGATTAACGCATGAAACACTTCTAGCTAGTTATCGGTCAGCCCGTCAGATCGCTCCGAGATCTTGATACTATTTTGCACATGCCCGCCATCTACCCCTTTAAAGCCCTTGAGTTCCGCGCTGAAAACGGCGACCTCAGCACCCTCATTGCCCCGCCATACGACGTGCTCGATGCCAAGGGAAAGTCCAAACTACTTGAAGCCAACCCCAACAATATCGTCGCCATTGACCTTCCTCACACTCCAGCAAAGGAACTTGGCCCCGCCGCGGCGTACGAAAACGCCGCGGTGACCCTCCAGGCCTTGATTGCCCAATCGGTCCTTGCCCAGAACCAAACGCCATCCATATATGCGTATCGGCAAACGATCGGTTCCGGAAAAGCGGCTTCGTCGCGATCCGGGATGGCGGTGTGCGTCGATGCAGTTTCGTTCGGTCCACGTATGGGTGGGGGAGTGCTGCCTCATGAGGAGACTTTCAGCGGCCCCAAGGAAGACAGGCTCGCGCTCATGCGAGCCACGAACACTCAGCTGTCGCCGATCTTCGGGCTTCACGCCGACGAAGGAGGGGCGGCCACGCGAATCGTGAGCGGCGTGATCGCAGCGCGACCTCCGGATTTCCGAGCCACCATGGCTGATGGAGTTCTGCACGAGGTTTGGAGGGTTTCCGACGAAGGCGTGATCCGAGCCTACCAAGCCGCCCTTGCGGGCGAAGACATCTTCATCGCCGATGGGCACCATCGTTACTCTACGGGATTAACTTATCTTGCCGAGCTAGAGAAGGCGGGCGACGTTCCGCCCCAGCACCCCGCCCGAAAGAGCATGATGGTGCTGGTGGGAATGTCTGACCCTGGACTGATCATCTGGCCGACCCACCGGGTACTGGGTGCGATGAAACACTACACGATCGATTCGTTCTTGAAACTTGCCGCGGAGGAACTTCACATCGAGATCGTGGTAGGAGACCTCTCCAAGCTCAACTCTCAGTTGGAGGCACGTGGTGATTTGGGAGAGATGCGCTTTGGCCTTTTCGACTTCGCCACCAAGCGCGGGTTTGTTGCACGCCCGGCGCAGGCTGATCCGCTGCTTGCTCGGTTTCCTGAGCGGCCCAAGGCGTGGCGAGAACTGGTGGTTGCTTATATTCAGTATGTGCTGGTGGAACAGTTGGCCCAGCCGCTGATGAACGGGGGCGAAAAGATCTCGTGGGCGTTCCCGCACACGATAGCAGAAGTTGAGGCGATCGGGAGCGGTGCCGAAACCGGCGCTGGGGGTGGAAGCGGCTTCGCGCAGCTCGCCGTGATCGTGCGGCCGACACCGCTCTCTGCGGTCAGAGATGTAAGCCGAGCCAACGAGCTCATGCCTCAGAAAAGCACTTTCTTTTACCCCAAGCTGGCGACCGGACTATTCATGTATCCGTTAACGTAACATCTCTTCAATGTCTCGTTCACACCAAGGAGCCCGAGGAAGTGGCGCTGATACTTGCCGGAATAGATGAAGCAGGTTACGGCCCCACCTTGGGCCCGTTGTGCGTCGGCCTCGCCGTATTCCGGATGGATATTGCAACGGGCGAGGGTGTGCCGGACCTTTGGACCTGTTTGGAGCGAGTTGTTTGCCGCGAACCGGGGCGGGGCGGGAAGAGAGATTCTAAGGGTCGAATAGCAGTTGGCGACAGCAAGGAACTTAAGTTATCCAATAGTGCCAAGACAGTTCACCCGCTCATCCATCTGGAGCGTGCTGTGCTTGCATTTGCCTCAGCGCTGGGCGGATTAGAAGCACCACCACCCCACGACATCGCGCTCCTTTCGCTTCTGGGCTCGACTCTCGGGAAGACTGAAGCCGAAGCGGGTTGGCACCCTTCCGGTCAAACGGTCGCTGCCCGCCATCATCACACCTGCTACGGCGGCGAGCCCATTTCGCTTCCGCTGGCGCAGTCGCTCGGCGAGCTGGCGATAGCCTGTTCGATACTCCGTGGAGGGCTTCATGGCGCGGGCGTGAGCATCGAACGTCTGGAAGCGATTACAATGGGCGAGCGCGATTATAACGCTATCGTAAGTGAAACTCAGAATAAGAGCGAGACAACCATCGCGGCATTTGGCACGCACTTACGATCTGTCTGGCGGCACTGCTGCAACCCCTGCGAGCACCAGTCTGACTCGCCGGCCCACCGGGTTGGGGTAGTCTGCGATCGCCTTGGCGGCCGCGCTTCCTATACCGCGATGCTCGAGCGTGAACTCAAGGACGCTTGTGTAGAAGTCGTGGAAGAGAGCGACCGTCGCAGTCGTTATATTATCACCGCAAAGCCCAACTGCCCGCCTCGTCGGATGGGGGTTTGTTTTTTGACCGAGAGTGAACGGTCGCACTTGCCCGTTGCGCTGGCAAGTATGACGGCTAAGTATGTGCGTGAACTGGCGATGCTCCGATTCAACCGGCACTGGAGCTCGCTTTATCGAGAAGTCAACGGAAAGGACATTGCGCCCACCGCCGGATACGCGACCGACGCCCGAAGGTGGTTGCACGAGATCGGTGCCGATGTTCTCGGAAAATCCGATCGCGATGCGTTGGTGCGGATCGCGTAACCCAACCAAAGTGTTAAGGGACCGTAAACTCGGCTGCGCAGCCCGCGTACGCTCTGGTATGCTCTGGTATGCTCACTGCGATTAATCATGCAATATAAGTCAGATGCACAGTATCTTCACGCCGCGGCGAGGCTTGCGCTCCGGGGGTGGGGACGCGTTGAGCCCAACCCGCTGGTCGGCTGTGTTATCGTGGATACTGCGGGAAACATCATCGGACGCGGGCATCATACACACTTCGGCGGGCCACATGCCGAGGCCGCGGCTCTTCGCGACCTTTCACTCAGCCAGACCGCTGGCGCAACCGTTTATGTTACATTAGAACCGTGCAACGCTCACGGCTCAAATCCCCCCTGCGCGCAGGCCCTCATCGACGCGCGGGTCGGCAGAGTGGTGTACGCCGCGACCGATCCAAATCCACTCAAGCAAGGTGGTGCCGCGACGCTTATCGCTGCGGGTATCCCGGCAACGCTGTGCAGGCAAAGTGCGCTCGCCAGCGGGCTGAGCGATCCATTCCGCAAGCGAATCACTAGCGGTCTCCCTTGGACGATAGCCAAGTGGGCCCAGACTATCGACGGACGAATCGCGACGCGAACGGGTGAGAGCAAGTGGATCAGTAATGAATTATCACGGCGGCGGGTGCATCAGCTACGGGGGCGGGTGGATGCCATCCTAACCGGAATCGGAACGGTCCTTGCAGACGATCCGCTGCTTACTCCCCGCGGCGTCCATGCCCGCAAAATCCCCATGCGGGTTGTCGTCGATTCAGACCTTGAAACCCCGCCGACCTCCAAGATCGTAACCACAGCCTCGCAAACTCCAACATTGCTCGCCTGCGACGAGCTTCTCGTACAATCCTCGCTCGCTGATTCTCGCAAGGCGGCATTGCTGGCCCAACATGTCCGGTTGGTCCCCGGTAAGCGTGACGCGGCTGGCCACCGGCTGGACCTCCGCACGCTACTTCACGATCTCCACACGCACTGGCGCATTAACACCCTCATGGTTGAGGCTGGCCCGGGGCTGCTGGGATCGCTCTTTGAGGACGATCTAGTGGACGAGGCCGTGGTATACATCGCTCCGCTTTTGTTGGGCGATGAACTTGCAAAGTCGGTGGCCGTCGGACGTTTAGCAGCCTCGCTATCGGCGGCTCGTAAATACAAGGTCTGGCGAGTCAAACAACTAGGCGATGATCTTGAAGTAACCTATCGTCGGGTGCAGCCGGCGGGCCTGACTGCAACGTAACTATTAGCCGGACTACTTCGAGGGCCGGTGAGAGTCCGCTGTAAGCCCGCGGAGTAAGCCGGGACGACGATCATAACCCGCCTGTCCCGGTTGGATCCCATCGACCTCTGGTGCTCGCCAGATAAGCATCGCTGCACCCGCCAATCCCATCAGCACCCCCGAGGCGGTTAGCGCAATCCGAGTGCCGCTCGATTCATCACCAGCGGATGCAAAGCGCCCGGCAAGATACCCGGTTACAACCGGTCCGACCGCCATCGCGCCGAACACCGCGGTGTTGCAGACCGCCAACACCCGCCCGCGCAGCCGATCGGGGACGAGTAACTGCATCGCCGCGAAGCTGCTATTGAAACTAATTAGCCACCCTCCACCCGCCAGAATAAGACACGGCACGCCGATCACCGGGTTACTGGTCGCGCCGAAACCCGCGATGGCAATGCCGGAAATAAGTATCGATACCGGTATCAGATGGTGCTTAGGATACCACTTGGGCATGGCCCGCATCACCATGACCCCCAGCACAGCCCCTACACCCATGCAGGCTAAGAGCACACCATAACGAAACTCCTGCTGACTTTTTCCCATCGTTCGGGTGTAATAGACCACACTGATGAACAGCGGGAGCATCCGCTGGAGCGGGGCCGCGAACAGGCCGAAGATCGTCATCGCGATGAAGGCCGCACGCGGGCCCACACCGCCCAAGGTAAACCGCAAGCCTTCTAAAGTTTCTTTAAACACCGACGTCTTCTGCTCGCGTTGGGGCGCGGGCGCATCGGGGGTCTTCCACACCGCAAACATCACAGCAATAAAACTTATGGTATTAGCAAGGAAAAGAACCTGAGTTCCACCGTAACCCATCAGCACGCCAGCGATTGCCGGGCCGATCACGCGCGCGATGTTAAACTGCAAACCCATCATCACCATTGCTTCGTGTAGTTCCTCACGCGGTACGAGCCGGGGGGTAAGCACCTGCCATGCCGGGAAGTTGAACGCCATCACCACACCCATCAGAGATGTAAGCACCATCAGCGCCGTCAGATTCACCCAGTTGGCGTAGGCCATAACCGTAAGCGCCATGGCAATGAGCATCATCATGGCCTGTGTCACTAGCAGCAAGGTTCGCCGATTCACGCGATCGGCCAGCACTCCGGCCGGGATGCCAAGTACCATCATGGGGAGAAGCTGCGCCGCCGCGTGTAATCCGAGCCATTTAGCTGGCTGATCAGTAATCGTATTGATTATCCAGGAAATTCCCACAAACTCCATCCACCCACCGATGCTGCTGGTGAACGCTCCAAGCCACACAGTGCGGAAGTGCGGTCGCCGCAGCGGGTTTGGGCGTTTACTCTGTTCCGCGCCCTGAGTAGCATCGGCCGTGTTCTCCGGCCCATTTGTTTCACTTTCCGCCGACGCGGCGTCCGCGTTCACCGAACGCGCATCGCGTGGAGGCTGCAACTGCCGCGAGGTTTCAGAATCAACTTGGTCCATGGGTTAGCGCGAATCCGCGTGCTTTGCGGGGCGGGGTGCTCGCCGCAAGAAGACTACCAGTAACTTGTTCTTCTACGAACTATCAATTTATAGGTCGGGCGATGCTGTCCGCCGCTCGCCTTCAACGCGCTACCGCAACCGGGCTTACGTAGCCCTTTGCGTTATAACTTCTCACTCCAAAGAACACGTTATCTTTGTTGATAGGAAGCGTTACTTCGCGCCTCTCCTTAACATTCACCGAGTACATCCACTGCCAATCCGTGGTCAACCTCCATACAACTTCGTACCCCTCAACACCCCCGCCCGATGGGGCATCCCAAGACAACTTGGAGTTAGGATCGAGCTGATCGGCATGTAACTTTACATTCGACGGCGTATCGGGCGCGTTGCTCAGATGAACCAGCGTCGCCAGATTAAGTCGGGCGACGTTGGCGACATAAGTTTCATCCACAAATGACGCGACATCGCCGTAGGGCTTGCCCTCGCGCGGCACAATATTTGCGTGCTGACGCGAATAATCCTCATTTAACGCCGAAAATCGGACCGCCGCGAACCCGGCCTCATTGAAAGCGCTGTGATCGCCCCCGCGTAGAAAGCGATCCGGGCGCATCACCAACATCGGACGCAGTGCGAGTTGTTCCCGATCCGCAACGTAAGCCACGAACCTCGCAATCTGTCTGCTTAATGAATCGCCCTCCGAAGAGAGCTGCCGCATCTTCGCCCGCTGCTCCGCCGTGTCACTCCGCGGCGTCCCTTCAGAAAAGACCCGCACTGTTGTTCGTGCCTCAGGGCCTCTGGCGGCCGCACGTAGATCAGGCGAAACCGCCATGCCTTCGGGCCAGCCCGACGCGTCGTCCGGCCGCTCTGTAGGATCCCCGACGATATCGTTATTAAGCACCGCGCGGATAGAAAGCCCGCTCCGAGCCGCCGCGGCGTCGGCGTGCGCTTTGGCACCCAGCAGCCCCTGCTCTTCGCCAGATGTAAATAAAAATACAACCGTGCTATCGAGCGGCTTGGCCGCAACTATCCTCGCAAGCTCCATCGCTACCGCTACGCCGGAAGCATTGTCATTAGCCCCGGGCGCCTCCCCCGTCGCGTCGAGCACTTCGCCGTTTCGGCTATCGTAATGTGCTACAACGTAATACGCACGCGATTTGGCCGCCTCACCTACTCCCTGCACCGTGTGTACCACGTTAACGATGCGCGCACCCGTGGGCACCCGCACGCTCGGAGGCACATTAAACTCTTCGAGTTGGGTTTGCGTCCCATCGCTGCGGAGTTGGTCTGCGATCCAGTTCCGCGCCGCGCCGATGCCTCGCGTCTGGCTTTGCGTGCCTGAGAGCGTGTGCCGCGTGCCAAAGTCGCACAAAGACCGCACGCAGCTACTCATCCGAGCCGGTTCGACGCTGACGAGCCACGGCCCCGCAAGCATCGGTCGTTCGCTCACCGGCTTGCCAGCCGGTTCTCCCGCCAAGGTGCCCGTTGCGAGCGTTAGAATCGTGTACAAGTACTCAGGAAGGGTCAACTTCATCCCAGATCGTTGGCAGCGCGCCGCGCGCTCGCCCCCTTGGCGAATACTACCCTTGACAGGCAACCAAAGTACTGACCGACCTCTTCCCCTGACTTGCCCTCACTCCCGCCAGCAACGCATGACGCAAACTCCTCCTGATCGTTCGCACATCGCTACCGAACGCCGCAACCCGCGGACGATGAACCTCCACCAACTCAGCATCGAGGCGTGCGTAGAAAGACTTAGTACCGAAGACCGGCACGCGTTTGATGCCGTCAAGCGTGCCCGCGGCCGGATCACCCGATTCATCGAAGCCGTTGAGCCTCACTTTCTAGAAGGTGGCCGGCTGATTTATGTTGGCGCGGGCACGTCCGGTCGGCTAGGAGTCTTGGATGCCAGCGAAGCTCCACCCACTTTTCAACTTCCGCCGGGCCGAATCGTCGGGCTGATCGCGGGCGGTGATGCGTCGCTCCGCACCAGTAGTGAAGGAAAAGAGGATGACTTCGAGGGTGCCTGGGCCGAACTGGAATCGCTGCGGCTTACCCAGCGCGACACTCTTCTTGCCATCGCCGCGGGCGGCACCACTCCTTTTGCTCTAGGGGCCCTTGCCTTCGCGAAGCGTAACCCAGCTCCCGCGTTAACCGGCCTGCTCTGCTGCGCCACGATCGAGCCCCCTCCCCACTGCGATCACCTGATCATGCTGCGCACGGGTCCGGAGGCACTCACGGGCTCCACGCGTCTCAAAGCTGGCACCGCCACTAAACTTGTACTTAACATTATATCAACCACGCTGATGATACGAGAAGGCCGGGTCTACGAAAACCTGATGGTTGATCTTCGCGCAACTAATGATAAGCTCACGGATCGCGCGGCCCGCATCATAAGCACAATTACCGGCCTTGATCGCGAAGCTAGTTTTGAAACGCTCAAAAATGCGCAGGGCGAAGTCAAGACCGCGGTGGTCATGCAGTTGTTAAACCTCTCCGCCGCAGATGCGCGGGCCCGAACCGCCCGAGCCAACGGCCGCCTGGGTGACGTTCTCCCATCGCACGATTACGAAGCGGGCGGTAGCGTGACCATCACCCCGCGTAAACGTCCGAGCGATGCAGACCAAGAAGACGCAGAGAGCGACGAATGATCGCGCCGGTCGCTGCCCCGGCCGTTACCGCCGGAACCAAAGTAGGCATCTTGGGCGCGGGCCAACTCGGCCGCATGTTGGCACTCGCCGGCCAATCCCTGAATATAACAACTCACTGCTATGATCCCGCCGACGACGCCTGCGCCGCTCAGGTTACGCGCCACACCAAAGCCCCTTGGGACGATCAGGCACAGCTCACAGCCTTCGCCGCGAGCGTGGATGTAGTCACTTGGGAGTTTGAGAATGTGCCGCTGGATACCGCCGTGTTTCTCTCCCGCATCGCGAGGATCTTTCCTAACGTAACATCGCTGGCCACCGGCCAGAATCGTGCGCTTGAAAAGAACCTTGCAACTTTACTAGGCGCCGATGTCCACCCCTTCGCTTTCGCCCATCACCCAGACGAACTAAACGAAGCGATCTCGCGAATCGGCGTTCCTTGCGTCATTAAGACCCTCCGCGGCGGGTATGACGGAAAAGGACAGTTGGTGCTTCGCGCTCCCGATAATTCGCAAGCCCATTCGCAAGCCCACTCCCAAGCCCACTCCCAAGCTCGCTCTCACGCCGCGGCACTTTGCCCGTGCATCGTTGAAAAGTTCGTCCCCTTTGACGCCGAGGTGTCGGTGGTGGGCGTGCGAAGCCGAGACGGCGCCATGGCGACGTATCCTCCAACGCGCAACATCCACCGCGACGGTATATTGCGTTACTCGAGTCCGATCGTGGCCACAGCCAATCCTCTCGCCGGTCAACCTTTGCCGCTGGCACCCATTCCTGCCGCCGCACTCGCGCGCGCTGATGCGTTCGTTCGCCGACTGCTCGATCACTTAGGTTATGTTGGCGCGCTTGCCGTTGAGTTCTTCGTCTTGGGCGACGCCCTTCTCTTCAACGAGTTGGCCCCCCGAGTGCATAACAGCGGCCACTGGACGATCGAGGGTGCCTGCACCAGCCAGTTTGAAAACCATCTCCGTGCTATCACAGGCCTGCCCTTGGGCGACTGCTCTTGCCGCAATAATGAGTCAAGCGTCATGCTCAATATTGTCTCCAATCCCGCGGACACCGCCGCGATCTGCGCCATCGCCGGTGCCCACCTCCACGACTATGGCAAGCAACCGCGCGAAGGTCGAAAGCTCGGTCATGTTACCTTGCACCCAATTCCACACGGGTGGGCCACCGCCCCATCCCTGTCCACACTGATACCCAAACTGTAATGTTAATACTTGACCGTAAACCCAACCTCGGCCTCCGCCACCGCCGTTGCGCTCGAAGTTTCGCTCGTGATGTAACTCCCCTTCATCTCGCGCAACTTGGCGATCATACTTACGATGTCGCTGAAGCTGCCCTGGACTTCCATTTTGACGCTTCCATCCCCTTCATTTCGCACCCACCCGGTCACAGCGAAGCCCGACGCCACCCTCGCAGCCGTCGCTCGGAAGCCAACTCCCTGCACACGTCCGAAAAAAACGTGCTGCATTCGCCGGATATCCCTTTTCATGCACAAACCGTAGCCTTTGCGTACCTGTAAAGGTATTCGCACCAATAATCTTCTAATTGTCAGGCCGCAACCTCGCCCGAAGCTCCAGCAGGGAAATCATGCTCTTCGCCCCCCTCCGCACCGCGACAAGTTCCGGTAACGCCAAGATAAAGCCTATATGTAACATTTTTCATTGTTTGGGTGGCACAGCTTTTTCCGCGTGTTACATTATCCGTGAGGCCGCCGCGTTAAACGGGGGATGCTCACATGAAGCCGCCGACATCTCCACAATTTAAATTACGAAAGGCAACTGTGGCGGACCTATACAAGCGCAGGGGTGGTAACGACGACGTGCGGCGCGTAAAAGACGCCTGCGATATCGTCCGCCTCATCGGCGAGCATATCGCGATTAAGCCCAAAGGCCGCGAATATGTCTGCCTGTGTCCATTCCACGACGACCACAGCCCGTCGATGCGGATCGTGCCCGCGAAACAAATATTTCACTGTTTCGTGTGCGGCACTGGCGGCGATGTCCTCTCGTTCGTCCAGAAGTTTCACAAGATGGACTTCCCCGAATCGCTAGCTTACCTCGCGGATAAGTATGGCGTCACTCTCACACCCAGGGGGTCCGTCAACCCAAGCGGAGATGACGCAGCAGATATACGTCTCTCCCGCCGCGACCTGCTCGCGGCCGCTGAGTTCACCTCCGGTTTTTTCGCCGCCCTCCTCGCTCACTCCTCGCACGGTGAGGCCGCTCGTGCCACGATCGCCCGCCGCGGCATCGCGGCGAACATGGTCGAGCGGTTCGCGATGGGCGCGGCCCCCGACCGCTTTGACGGCCTTATCAAATACGCCCAGGCCAAGGGCTTTGATCTGCAAACGCTCCACGCGGCGGGAACACTGAAAGAACGCGATACCGGCGGATATTACGATCTGCTACGCCACCGGCTCGTCTTCCCCATCCACGACCGAGCGGGCCGAGTGATCGCTTTCGGGGGCCGTAAGCTCCGCGATGAGGATGAACCCAAGTACATCAACTCGCCCGAGACTCCGCTGTTCAATAAGTCGGCCACCCTCTACGCCCTGCATCTGGCATCCAGAGCCATCCAAACCCATCGCACCGCGCTGATTACCGAGGGCTATACAGATGTAATCGCTTGCCACCAAGGTGGGTTTGAGAACGCCGTGGCGACGCTGGGCACCGCCCTCACCCGTGAGCATGCCTCCATCCTCCGCACCATGTGCGACACAGTAATATTACTTTTCGATGGCGATCAGGCGGGCCAGCGCGCCGCCGATCGCGCGGTGCCCATCTTCTTCGCTGAACCTATTGACGTCAAGATTGCGACCCTAGGCCTCTTCACCGATGCGAAGGATCCCGACGAGCTTCTCAAGCGTGACAACGGTGCAGAGATCTTTAAGCAAGTGCTCACCCGCTCGGTCGACCTGCTCGAATACCGGTTCGCCCGCGTGCGCGACCGACTTCGAGGGGCGGGCGTAGCCGCGCTCTCTAAAGCCATTCTGGAAGAAGTTGACCAGATGGTGCAGATGGGCCTGCGCGAGGCCGAGCCCGTCCGCCAGCGATTAATTATGAAGCGCATCGCCCAGTTGGGCAACCTCGACGAACAGACCATCCGCAGCGTGATGCCCGCCGGACGCACCGGCTTGACCAGGGTCAACCGCGACGAGAACTTAAATAATTCCGCACTTACAACGCAAAGCGAGCGTGATCCTTCGATTAACTTGATGTCCTCCCGCCTTAGTGTTGGGTGCCACATGCTCGGCTGCCTCTTGTGCGAAGGCTCCCTCTGGGCCGCCATGGGCGAGTTTGAGAAAGATCTCATTGCTCCCTTCGCCCAAGACTCACGCGTTCTGACTGATCTAGCCCAGGTGGTCCTTGACCTAGGCGAGGACGGCCTCTTCCCTCACCTCTCTGCGGTTATCGATGTAACCGAAGACGAAGCTGTGAAGGCCGCGGCGGTAGCGTTGGCAACTCGTATCGAACTTCAAACCGAGGGCGATCGCAAACGCCTGCTGGACCATTGGCACGCGTGCGTGCTCCGCGCGAAGCTTGACCATCGCCCCGATACCGATGCCGCGTTTGATGCGCCGTTCCTTCACGAAATCAAACCCGCGCACCCGCCGGTATCCGCTGCCGCTCAGCATTCGCGTGCCGCCGACGATGAACCCCTCGACGTTGAAACGCCTCCGTCTCGACTTCTGTCCGCAATCGAACGTATCCGCGAGCAACAAGCCCGCCACGCAACGCTCGGTGCTGACAGACGAAAACTACCCCGCAGATCCTAAATTTTGCTACACCGCCGCCACACGCGGCGATCGATTAGACTAGATTATGAAATATTCTATCCCGCTTTAGACATCCGTTTGAGTTGACAGTCCGCAACCGCTTCGTAAAGGTTCTGATAACGGTGTGTGAATGGTGATTGCGATCCCTTGAAATCCTTTCCGGTCGGAACGTTAGTTTGTCGGAATAGCCTTACCGTTTGTCGGCCGTCAGTTTGTTCTACACGGCGCATTTTTACGACAAACATCTCAGTTGCGAGTCTTTATCTTGCATCGGCGTCCTCGGCCCTCGGGAGCAATTACCTGTGTATCTCGGTGATTTCCATCCTGCACTCATCGAACTCTTTAAGGCCTCACAGCGCCGTGGGTGGCTCTCGTACGAGGAACTTAACACCTCGCTCCCAGACGAGATGATCGACCCCTACCGCATCGACGAAGTGCTGGTAACCATCGACCATCTTAATTTCGAGATGCTCGACGAAGTTAACTTCGATGCCAGAATGCTCGAAGCTGCCAAAGAACGCGGCGAGACGTACTCGCCCCGCCGCAGCAGCAAGTTCCTCCCCGCCGCGTTCCGCGCCATGAGCGTGTACTCCTCGGAGCGGCCCGAGCGCCTGCTGCGCAGCGGAACCGTCGCCAGCGAAGCCAGCTCCATCGACCCCGAACAAGAAGCCATCGACCGCGCGGTTGCGGAGGTCGTGGCGGAAGAGAGCGCGGGCCGGCGCCTGGATGATCCCGTCCGAATGTACCTCACCCAGATGGGCAACATCCCTTTGCTCACAAAAGAAGAGGAACAGCGACTCGCCAAGAAAGTCGAACTTACAAGACTTATTTTTCGTCGCAGGTGCATCGAGAGCGATTATGTCGCCGCGCAGTCCGCAGAGTTGTTACGTTCGGTCCTCCAGGGGGAGACGCCCTTTGATCGTAATATGCGCAACTCCACCGCCGACGAGCAGCTCAAAGAAAAAGTAACCCGCAGGGTTCCCGTGAACCTTCCCACCATTGACCGGCTGCTCACGCTTAACCGTGCGGACTGGGAACAACTGGATACCGCGCAGCGACGCAACGATCAGCCAACCTGCCAGGCCCTCTCTGTCCGCATCGCCCAGCGCCGCCGACGCCTCGCCACGCTCATAGAGGAAACCCCGCTCCGCACGAGCCGAATTATCCCCCTGATGCGCAAGCTCCGCGCCATCGCCAAAAAGATGACTGAGCTTGAGGCCGACCTGTGGATCGCCGCAAACCCGCAGGTTCCTGAGGTTCAGGCCCCCAACAGCAAGATCGCCCGTGAACGTAAGAAGTTGCTCTCCGACCGCCAGATCCCCGTTCCTGATGCAGACGACCTCCTCGTCATGCGCGAAGAGCTCGATGGTCTGCGCTCGCTCGTGCTCGACGAACCCACGCAACTTACCAAACGCCTCGCCGATCTCTCTACCGTCTTCTGGGAGTACGAGCAGTCCAAGCGCGACATCTCCGGCAGTAACTTGCGGCTGGTCGTTTCGATTGCCAAAAAGTACCGTAACCGTGGCCTTCCCTTCCTCGACGTAATTCAAGAGGGCAACACCGGGCTGATGCGCGCAGTGGACAAGTTCGAGTTTCGCCGCGGCTATAAATTCTCGACGTACGCCACCTGGTGGATCCGTCAGGCCATCACCCGCGCCCTGGCCGACCATTCTCGCACCATCCGGATTCCTGTCCACATCATGGACACCATGATCCGCCTCCGAGCCTTGCAGCGAGCTCTCCTTCAAAAAAACGGATTCGAGCCTTCGGTTGAAGAACTCGCGGAGGCCGCAGGGATGCCCGCGCAGGAGGTGCGAAAGGTTGCAAAGATCGCCAAAAACCCGATCAGTCTCGATAAGCCCGTGGGCGAAAACCACGACGCGTACTACGGCGAGTTCGTGCAAGATCAGCAGGGCTCCCGCCCCGCCGAGGATGCCGCGCTCGAAATGTTACGTCAGCGTATCGAGGTCGTTCTCAAAACCCTCACCTATCGCGAGCGTGAAATTATCAAGCTCCGCTACGGTATCGGCGATGGTTATACTTACACCCTCGAAGAAGTCGGCCGTATCTTCAAAGTCACTCGTGAACGCGTCCGGCAGGTCGAGGCCAAGGCGATTCGTAAACTCCAGCATCCCGTGCGAGCCCGCAAGTTACAAGGCTTTATGGAGAACGCGAAACTCAAGCAAGCCAAAGACACCACCGAGCCCCGCCGCGGCAAACCCCCCAAGTACCTCTCACAGAACTACAACCGCCTCTCAATCCCGGGTATCGCGCCGCTCGGCGACCCAGCGGGCGACGATGATCTCGCTCGGCTACAGGCCGAGTTAGCTCAATCCGAGACACTCGAACCCGAGTTCACCGCCGACGATCTTCTATCGAACGTTCCCGACGACCGGGAGCCCTCAGACGACCAGTTCTTTCCCGCCAACAGCTCGCTCAACGGGGATCGTAATCAAGCTCCTCAGCCCAAGTCGCCCGATGCCGATACGGTCAATCCTCGCAGACCTCGCCGTGTACAACGGCCCGCGGCCGACCATGATCCCCGTGATCGAAGTGATCTGCATGATCTGCATGATAGAAGTGATCTAAGTGATCTAAGTGACCTAAGTGATCTAAGTGATCTAAGCAATCTTAACACTCTTGACGATCTGGGTAATCTCAAAGATGGCGAAGAGCGCGGCACCGACCCCGTCGAGAATGCCAGCGGGCATGAAGACGACCAGATAACGATCGCCGCGAGCCTTTCAGAGCTGCTGCATATGGAAACCGACGACGAGCCCACGCCGCCCCTGAGTCCTTAAGATTACAATAAATCAGAGGGCCTACACTCAAACGGCATGCGTCCCTCTCAAACCCTTCCTCACCATCAAAGGTTAGTTCCCTTCGCCGCCACTTCTGATGTGCGCTTTCGGGTACGCTACTGCGAGTGCGACCCGATGGGCGTCGCTCACCATGCCGCGTACATTCCATGGTTGGAAATCGGACGCACCGAGCTCCTCCGCGCCAGCGGAATAAGTTACGCCCAGCTCGAAGCGGAAGGAACTCTGCTCGTGATCGTCAAGCTCGACGTCCGATATCGCCGACCCATACGCTACGACGACACAATCGAAATCCACACCCGCTGGGCGGGCGGCAGTCGTGTCAAGATTGAACACGCCTACGAAGTACGTATCGTTGAACCCTCCCTCCCCCCCACTCTCGATTCTCCCATCGTCGCCGCGATCGCCAACACGACCTTGGGTTGCGTAGATAGAGCCGGGGCGATTCAACTTCTGCCGCCATGGCTGGTCTTCCAACAGGCTGCATCCACGGCCTGACTCTTCCCTCGCATACCTTATTTCAAGACCACCTATCATTATACTTACAAATAAATCTGATCTTTTTTTCCGCTTTTCTGACTTCGGTTACCGTTTTTCGCGCTTCTAGATGTAGAGTTGGACTACAAAGATTTTCGCCTTGCTTGGTCCCCTCACGCGGCGGTCGCTAGGGAGGCGACGACCTCTGCGAAAGCACACTTTAGTATTCCACCTCTAGTCTTGGATACACACACGAACCCGCCGATTTCGCTC
>Ga0105049_10001090_pt1 | contig 31633 bp, 25 predicted proteins | sample MAT06_FD_78087 | JGI IMG/M metagenome (GOLD analysis project Ga0105049, IMG submission 78087) | Freshwater microbial communities from Lake Fryxell liftoff mats and glacier meltwater in Antarctica - MAT-06 | ecosystem: Environmental > Aquatic > Freshwater > Ice > Liftoff microbial mat | place... | reverse complement strand
TGGCTCCGCCCGCCGACGCGCACGTCCGGAAGCCCGACGCCGCGGTGATCGTCACGATCACCGCCGACGCGAAGACGATCGTGGCCACGGCAGGTGGCTGCGACGATCACTGCGCGCGCCTGGAGAAGTGCAAGCTCGCACAACCGAGCTGTCAGGCGGATTGCACCGATCCGGTCACCAAGGACTGCCTCGATCACGCGACCGATTGCACGCAGCTCGCCGCATGCTTCTGGGCGCGTCGTTGCAGGCGGCCCGTCCGCTCGGGGACCCGCGGCTGCCTCGAGTCCACCAGCTGCTTCGCCACCAACGAACGGATGGACTCCGCGATGGTGTGCGACCTCTGCGTCGACATGATGTCGCCGGCTGCCGCGACGCTGATCGCAGAGCACGAGGTCTGTACCGCGAACATCCAGATCGACCTTGCCAAGGCGCTCCGCGAGGGCCGCACGCCTGACCAGAAAGCCGGGTCGAGGTGCGACGTGTTCTACGACGTGTGCTCGAACTCGAAGTAACCGATGCTATAGACGCGTGATGGATCGCACCCTGTTCGACGCGGATCACGCCACGTTCCGGTCTTCCTTCCGCACCTTCATCGAGCGCGAGATCAAGCCGCACCAGGAGCGGTTCCGCGAGCAGGGCCAGGTCGATCGCGAGCTCTGGCGCAAGGCCGGCGCGCAGGGCTTCCTGTGCCCGTGGATGGACGACACGTACGGCGGCGCCGGCGGCACGTTCCTCCACTCGATGATCATCATGGAGGAGCTCGCGCGCGCCTACGAGAGCGGCTTCGCGATGGCGCTGCACTCCGACATCATCGTCCCGTACATCTTCACGTTCGGCACCGAGGAGCAGAAGCAGCAGTGGCTGCCCGGCTGCGCGTCGGGCGAGTACGTCACCGCGCTCGCGATGACCGAGCCAGGGACCGGAAGCGACCTCGCCGCGATCACGACGTTCGCGAAGAAGGACGGCGACGACTACGTGATCAATGGCGCGAAGACGTTCATCTCCAACGGGCAGCTGTGCGACCTGATCATCGTCGCCGCGAAGACCGATCCGGATCCGGCGAACGCGCATCGCGGCATCTCGCTGTTCGTCGTCGAGGCGACGCGCCCGGGCTTCACCCGCGGCAAGCGCCTCCACAAGATGGGCATGGCATCGCAGGACACCTCGGAGATGTTCTTCGAGGACTGCCGGATCCCCGCCGTGAATCGGATCGGCGCCGAGGGCAGCGGGTTCATGATGCTGATGCAGAAGCTGCAGCAGGAGCGGCTGTGCGTCGCGATCGGTGCGCAATCGGCGAGCGAGCAGGTGCTCGAGGACACGATCGCGTACACCAAGGAGCGCAAGGCGTTCGGCAAGCCGATCAGCAAGTTCCAGAACACGCAGTTCAAGCTGGTCGAGTGCCTCGCGAAGGTCGAGGTCGGGCGCGCGTACGTCGACAAGGTGGTCGCCGAGCACGTCGCCGGGAAGTACCTGGTCAAGGAGTGCTCGATCGCGAAGTTCTGGCTGACCGATACGGCGCAGGAGATCGTCGATACCTGCCTGCAGTTCTTCGGTGGCTACGGCTACATGCTCGAGTACCCGGTGACCCGCGCGTTCATGGACGCTCGCGTGCAGCGGATCTACGCCGGCACCAATGAGATCATGAAGGTGATCGTCGCGAAGCAGCTCGGGCTATAGGCAAAAATCGCACAGGGCGTTGTCCGTGCAACCCTTGCCGAGGCTACAGCCAAACCGACACGTCGAACCGTTGCCGCACGAGCTCGTGTTGGTGCAGTTGACGTCGCACGCACATGACACCCCACACGCGACACCTTGGTCGCACGCGTCGGCGCCGCAGGTGACGTCACACCTGCCGAAGAACTGAGTGCACGAGATCGCGTTGCTGCACGACTGATTGCCGGTGCATTCAATAGTGCAGCTGTCGGCGTTGCACGTGATCATGTCGTCGCACGAGTCGGTGCCGCACATGATCGTCGAGGCGTCGGCGTTCGCCGTGACCGTTCCGCTGCAGGACTGACCACCGGTGCAGTTGATCGCGCAGGTGTCGCGGGCGTTGCAATCGACCTGTTGGTCGCACGAGTCCTGGCCGCAGACGACCGTGCACGTCGATCCAGCGCAGTCGATCCGTCCATCGCAGGACTGACCGCCGGTGCACGCGATGTCGCAGCTCGATGCGGCGTCGCAGTCGACGCCCTGCTTGCACGAGTTGGTGCCGGTGCAGTTGACGTCGCACGCCACGTTCTCGGGGCACGTGACCTTGGCCTGGCACTGCTCATCCCCGCAGTTGAACGTGCACGTGTCACCGACGCAGGTACCACCAGCATTCGTGCAGCTCGCGCCACACGGCGAGGGCGGGGGTGCATCCGGTTCCGGTCCGTCCTGGAGCTGGGACGGATCACCAGGCGCATCGGCCGGCGTGCCGTCGGTGGCCGTGTTGGTGGGCGCCGTGTATTGGCAGGCTGCCATCGCGGCCGAGCACAACGCGAGCGCGATCAGGACCCGCATGGGCCCTACGGTATCACTGCGGATGCAGGACAGGCGCGAGGTGGTAGAGCATCAAGTAGACGATCACGCCGGTCACCGAGACGTACATCCAGATTGGCCAGGTGAACCGGACGATCCGCTTGTGGGCTGCGAAGTTACCCTTGAAGGCACGACGCAGCGCGGTGATCACCAGCGGCACCAGGATGACCGCGAGGATCATGTGGCTGAACAGCGTGATCAGATAGAACGTCTTGTCCCAGCCCTCGCCGGGGTACTTGTGCGCGCCGGTCGTCGCGAACCGGATCACGTACGAGACCAGGAACACCGACGATGCGGTGAACGCCGACAGCATGCGCTTGCGATGGAGCTTCTCGTCGCCGCGCGCGATCGCCATTCGACCCGCGACCAGGAACACGAAGCAGGTCAGGTTCAACGCGGCGTTCACCGCGGGGTGGAGCTGATCGATCGTCATCAGCGTCATGCGCGGCCGTCGAAGACCATCACCGCGAACAGCAGCGGGAGATAGACGATCGAGGCCAGGAACACGTTGCGCGCCCACCTGGTGGTGCCGCTGCGAACCCCGGGAAGCCCCTGCACGAGGACGAACAAGCCGAGCGCGAGCGCGGTGGCTCCATAGACCCAGCCCGCGACGCCGAGCGCGACGGGCAGCATCGACACGGCGACCTGGACGACGAGATAGATCCCGATCTCGCGACGTGCGCGCGCCACACCGTGGGTGCCGGGGAGGGTCTTGAGGCCGGCGGCGTCGTAATCGCGCTGGCGATACATCGCGATCGCGTGGAAGTGCGGCACTTGCCAGATGAACAGGACGCCGAACACGACGAGGCCGGCGAGGTCGATCTTGCCAGTCGCGGCGGTCCAGCCCATCAACGCGGGCATCGCGCCCGGCACCGCGCCGACCCAGACGGCGATCTGCGAGCGCTGCTTCATCGGCGTGTAGACACCGACGTAGAGGACGAGCGCGAGCAGGCCGAGCGCGGCGGTGACCAGGTTGGTCTTCGCAAGCAGAGGGATCGAGAGCGCGCCCTGGATCGCGCCGAACGCGAGGGCGGTCGAGGCGTCGAGGCGGCCGGTCGGCAACGGGCGATCCTTGGTGCGGACCATCAGGCAGTCGACGTCGCGCTCGAGCCACATGTTGAGCGTGTTCGCGGAGCCGACGATCATGGCCGTCCCGGCGAGCATCCACAACGCGTCGGCGACCGCGATCGTGCCGGGCGCGAGACTCGCGGCACCGGCGGCGGTGAGGAGCGCCATGATCATGATGCGCGGCTTGACCAGCGCGATCAGATCGACGGCCTTCTTCGCGGCGACCGCTCCGGTCATTCGACCTCCTTGACGAGGCTCTTCCACTGGATGGCGTTGGCCCTGGTCCTCGTCGAGCGGCGACGCGTCATCAGCACCGCACTCATCCACAGCGCCCACAGGCTCGCGGCGCCGGCGAAGTGAGCGACGGCGAGCGGGACCGCGCGCATCGACATCACGGTGTAGATGCCGAGCAGGACCTGCACCAGCACGAGGACGGGAGCGAGCAGCGCGAGCAGGCGCAACGCCGGCCAGCTCCTGGCGGCGCGATAGACCTGGACCGCACCGATCGTGGTGACGATGCCGACGACGATGCCGAACACGCGATGGATCATGTGCAGGTGCTGGACGCCGGTATCTGGCCACCAGTCGCCGCCGATCGTGCAGGTGGGCATGCCGAGGCAGACCATCGCCGCGCCGAGGTGGCGAACCAGCGCGCCGAGCAGCAGCTGGATGAACACGGCACCGGCGGCGATCAGGATCCACTTGCGGGCGAGCCCGAGCTCGTTGCGGCGGCGCTCGTGCTGCTCGAGCTCGAGCACGCTCGGCGCCGGCCGGGTCAGGAACGCGGCGTAGATCAGCGTCGCGAAGTAGCTCATCGCGACCAGCAGGTGCGCGGTGGAGACGTACCAGGGCAGCAGGTACTGGACGGTGATCGCGCCGAGCGCACCCTGGGTGATCACCAGCCCGAGCAGGAATAACGCGAGCTTCCGGAGCTCGGGGCGGCGACGGAAGAGAACAACCGTCAGCACGACCTGGAGCAGGCCGACCGTCATCGCGGCGAGTCGGTGACCATGCTCGTAGAACACCCCACCGACCATCGGGGGAAACAAGTCCCCGTTGCAGACGAACGTCGGCTCCGGGCACGCCAGGCTCGACCCGGTGGGGTTCACCGTTCCGCCGATCACCAGCAGGAGGAACGTCGCGAAGGCGACAGCTTTGCTGAAGCGATGCTCGAGCATGAGAACTGCTGTGCAATTACCACATTAAGTTCCCATCCGAGAGGGTTCACGAGGGCGATGCGACAACGGACCGCTGGCGGTTTCGGTCAGGCCCGACGCTAGGGATATCAGGTTGTTACCGTTGCTCTGCGAGGGGCGTGGACGTAGAGTGATCCACGGTGTGAGCGACTCCTGGGTCGAAACGACGTCGATCGGCACGCTCCGGTCTGACGACCTCGCGAAGCCGGCGCTCGTGTTTCGCTACAACCGGTATCTCTACCGGACCAACGGCGTCCACCTGTCGAATGGCGGCATGGGCACCGTCTACGAGCTCGAGCGCCGCGACGATGCCACCGGCGCGATCGAGCGCATCGTCGGCAAGGTCTTCCACTCGAACTACCTCTACCAGCTGCGCACCGACGAGGTGACCCGCCGCGATCACCACAACAACCTCGCCGCGATGGCGCGGATCGCGGCGATCGAGCACCCGAACATTCTGCCGACGTACGTCTCGGCGCCGATCGCGGACAACTACCTGTTCGTCACGCCGCGGATGGGGATGACGCTGCTCGAGGCGATCACCAAGCACAACCTGACGCCGCGGGCGCGCTGCAAGCTGCTCGTCCAGGCGCTCGAGGGGCTGTCCACGCTCCACGCCGCGCGGCTGGTCCATCGCGATTTCACGCTGCGAAACATCCTGGTCGACGACGGCGGGAACGTCGCCTACCTGTTCGACTTCGACCTCGCGATGTCGCTCGACGACTCGAGCAACCAGACGTATCGCAGCTACTACAAGGGCCGGATCTTCGGCTCCCCCGGCTGGTCGGTCGCGCCCGAGACGATCGATCAGGCGCTGATGGATAGCCCGATCAACACGTCGCTCGACGTCTACGCGATCGGCGGCGCGCTCCACGGCCTGTTCACCGAGCAGCTGCTGTACGGCCCGGCGGACGATATGTGGGCGCTGCTGATCCGGATCGCCGAGGGCGTCGTGATCGGCGGCCGCAGCAAGGTGCACTACCCCGACGGCTTCCCGACCGTGCTCCGCAGCGTGATCGAAGGCTGCCTCGAGCGTGATCCAGCACAGCGGTTTCCCTCGGTGCAGGCGGTCGCGCAGGAGCTGCGCGGCATGTTGCGCGAGTTGCCCGACGAGCGCCCACGCGACAGCAAGCGCAAGAACACGATGGAACCGCAGATCGCGGCGGCCAGAGATGCCGAGCGTGCGAAGCAGCAGCAGGAAGCGATCACCACCGCGGATCCGAGCATCTCGAAGGAGAACGTCGCGTCGGCGGAGCGCGCGGTGCACGAGTGGGGCTACGCCGTCGAGCGCAGCCTCGGGCGTGTGAAAGGCCACCCGATCTTCCTCGCGGCGCCGCGCCCGGATCTGGTGGCCTCCGGTGCGTTCCCCGACGCGAACGTGTTCCCGAAGCTGGTCACCCTGATCGACCTGACCAAGGTCAAAGATCCGCGGCAGTTCGTCGAGAACTGGCAGCAGTTCTTCTGGCCGATCCTCAAGCGCGTGCGGCAGGGCCTGCTGACCTCGCTGCATAAAGTCATCTACGACGCGAACACGTCGTCGCTGCTGCTGTTCACCGAGTACGTCGACGAGCCGCGGTTCGGCGATCGAGTCGCGGAGCTCGATCTCCACGTCGACGGCGCGCTCGCGCTCGGCTTCCTCGTGATCCGCCAGGTCGCCGCGCTCCACGAGCAGGGCATGGGGCACACCAACATCTCGCCGAACGCGCTGCTGTTCAAAGGCGCCACCGCCACCCGCACGGTGATGCCGGCGATGATCGGCCTCGTCGAGCCGGCGATGGGCAAGGAGGCGATGGCCGAGGATTGCCGCGCGCTCGCCGGGATGGTGCTGCAGTGGCTGCGCCCGAATCGCGTCGCCGCGCTGCACATCCGCGTCAAGCCGATGTTCGAGGCGATGCGCAGCAAGCTGTCGGCGTGGGCGTTCGACAAGGGAGCGAACACGCCGGGCATCGACGAGCTGCTCCGCCTGGTCAGCGATGCGCTCGCGCTCGTCGACTTCAACTTCTCGGTGCTGCGTGACTCCGGCGGTGATCTGCAGGAGTACGCGCTGCTGCTGATCAGCCTGCGGCTGTATCACCTGCTGTGGCCGGCGCCAGGCGTGGCGCCGCGCCCGTCGCAGCCGCAGATGAAACGTTAGCGCTGCGCGAGGGTGACCGCGATCGTGCGGCGCCGGGCCAGATATGCGAGGAGTCGCACGCGGCGCTCTGGCACCAAGCGATCGAACGCGACCACCAGCGGATCGGATGCGATGGCGTTGTCCAGGCGCCTGGTGAGCGCGAGCGATTGGGCCGGCGTGAGCTTCTCGAGGAGCGCCGCGAGCTGACGTTCCTTGCGAACGTTTCCCTCTCGGTGTTGCTCACCAGGAGCGATCGGCGTCACGATCACCTCGACCATCGCTTGTTCGAACGGAATCGTGACCGGCGCAGTCTTGGAGCTCGCGGTGGCCGACGGCTCCCAGATCGTTGGTCGCTGACCCGGCTCGACGCAGCGCTCCTTCGTCGAGGTTACGTACGCATCGAGACCGTCGAGAGCCTCGACTGGCGCGAGTTGTGACTTGCTCATCGCGGACGCCCATCGTCCGCGTTGGTCGTCGGTTGCGGATGAAATGAGCAGGCAACCGCGATTCGAGCCGGCGATAGGCGGCGCCATGCTGGACATCCGGATCCGCTGGACCGAAGTAGCCTTCAAGCGCCTGATCTCACGTGCAAGAGCCGAGGGTTGGGGGCCACCAGGCTCGGACGCTCCAGCCTCGGAGGTCGAGGTCGATGGAGCCGGTGCCTTCGAAGTTCTGCGGCAACGGCTCGGGCTGACCGAGCTGGACATCGACGCGCTGTGGCTGCTGGCCTGCTACGAGCTCGACACGGTGCTGGGGCTCCTGGCGAGCTCTCTGCGAACCAGCGAGGTCGCGGACCTTACCGTGTCATCGTGGTTTCGTCTCGTCGAATGCGCGACCGGCCGTGTTCCTCGAATGTCGATGGTCGAGGCGCTCGATGAGTTGGGCCTGATCGAGACGACGTGGGACCCGCAGTTGCCGGCGCACCGCCGCTGCGTGCGAGCGAGCGACCAGGTCGTCGAACTGGCGCGCGCGGGCCTGACCCTCGATCGCGAGGTCTCGCAGATCGGCCGAATTTCCTACCCGGCTCCAGGCGCCAGCCAGCCGCGCGCCGCGCCCGCATCGCTTCTTCAGGCGTACTTGGACGGCGCGATCGTGATGGCCATCGGAAGCACGGGCAGCGGACGCGCCACGTTGCTGAGCCGATTGGCGGGACACCGATCGCGAGCGGTGCTGCGAGTGAATGCTCGTGATCTTCCGGCGGTCGAACCTCGGTTCAGCAAGCGGTGTCGCGCGATCGCACGGGATGCGCGGCTCCTCGCGCTCTCGATCCTGATCGAGGACGTTGATGTCCTCGACGCGGCGGCCCGCAGGACCTTGGAGCAGCAGCTGTTCGCCCACGTGTCCGATTCGGTCCTGGTCACGTCGCGAGAGGAAGTGAAATGGACAACACAGCGGGCCGTCGTGACTCATCGGATGACGATGCCGGCCGCTCACGAGCGCGCGGCGTTGTGGCGAGAGGTGCTGAACGATGCACCTGCCGAGGTCGTGGATCATGTGGCGAAGGCGTACTCGCTGACACCGGGAACCATTGTCGCGGCGGCGAAGAGTGCTGCTGCGATCGCGACGTCTCCGACGACGGAGTCCGTGCGTCAGGGCTTGCAGGCACATCTCGACGACCAGCTGGGCTCGGTCGCAACACGCGTGGCCTGCACGCAAAAGTGGAGCGACCTGGTGCTTCCACCGGATCAGCTCGAGCAGGTGGTCGAGCTGGTCTCGCGTGTCCGTCACCGTTCCACGGTCCTCGAACAATGGGGGTTTGCTCGCAAGGTCGGGCGAGGGATCGGCGTCGCAGCGCTGCTCTCGGGCCCGCCGGGGACGGGCAAGACGATGGTCGCGGGCCTGGTCGCCAGGGAGCTCGGGCTCGACCTCTACCAGGTCGACCTCTCGAAGGTCGTCTCCAAGTACATCGGCGAGACCGAGAAGAACCTGGCGATCGTGTTCGAGGCCGCGGAGAGCGGTCACGCGATCATCTTGTTCGACGAGGCAGACTCGCTGTTCGCGAAGCGCACCGCGGTGAGCTCGTCCAACGACCGCTATGCGAACCTCGAGGTGAACTACTTGCTCCAGCGGATCGAGCAGTTCTCGGGCGTCTCGCTGCTCACCACGAACCACGAGACCGCGATCGACCCTGCATTTCAGCGTCGGCTCGCGGTGCACATCCGCCTACCCAAGCCCGATGAAGCGCAACGCAGTGCGCTCTGGCGCACGATGCTGCCAGCGGACGCTCCCGTGGAGGACGACCTCGACTTCGAGAACCTGGGACGCGAGTTCTCGATGACAGGCGGCCACATCAAGAACGCCGTCCTTCGTGCAGCTTACCTTGCAGCGCACGAGCGTGGCCCGATCTCGAACGCACACCTCGCGCGAGGCGCACGCGCCGAGATCGAAGCGATGGGCAACGTCGTGTGCGGATAATCAGCGCAACCGTCTCGGCGGACGGGTGATGGCGGGCCCATGGCCCCAATTGTCAAGGATCGCGTTCCTGAGGGTGAGGCTGCTCCTGAATGGGTCGCTGATCTCGACTCGCAGGGCCCGGACCGCAGACTCCGGCAGAATCCTCATGCGCGTTGGTGGTGGGAAGGTCATTGGCCCCCACCGCACTGCCGAGGGTTCGATCGATCGCTCACCGATGGCGGCCGAACGTCGCCGATGACAGCGCGGTTCGCGGCTTCGAGCTGCCTGCCGCCACATTCCCGGCCACGTCGACAGCGCACAGCCTGTAGCTCCACCTTGCCGAGGTGAGATGCACGAACGAGGTCGCGGTGCCGTTGTAGATCGTCGTGCCGGTGGTGCACGCAGTCGCGGGTGCGGCGGTGCCCGCGGTGCCGACGAGGCGGTAACTCGCGACACCGGAGCCGGCGTCGGTCGCGGCGGTCCAGCTCAGGTTGATCCGCCTCGTCCCGGCAGTCGCCGTCAACACGCCGCCCGTCGGAGCGGTGGTGTCGACGCGGATCGACGCGGCGATCGGGGCCGAGGTGTTGCCCCACGGATCGCGATACCAGACGCGGAGCGTCCGCATGCCGTCGCCGGCGGCGAACGTGTAGGTCATCGCCGCTGCGTAGATGACGAACGCAAAGCACGTCGTGGCGGTGGTGACGCACATCTGTGCGACCGACGTACTGTCGGTGGCAACCAGCGTGAGGTTCACGGCGAGCACGCGCGTGTTCGCGGCGCCGCCGTTGATCACCAGCGTGCCGGACGGGGCCGTGAGCTCGTGCGGAGTGGCGGTGGCGATCGCGCCCGTCGAGAGGTTGCCGGCGGTGTCGAGCGCGCACACTCGATAGCTGACAGCGCTGCCGTTGGTGAGGCCGGTCGCGGTGAACGTCGTCGCGGCGCCGGCGTAGAGGGTGGAGCCGGTGCAGGTCGAGGGAGCGGACGTGCCAGTGGCGGCGACCACGCGGTACGAAGCAACGCCGGAGCTTGCATCGGAGAACCCGGTCCACGTCAGCGCGACGGTCTTGTCACCGGCGCTCGCCGTCGTGGTGCCGTTGGTTGGCACCGTCGCATCGAGGATGATCGTGGTCTTCGGGCTGGTCGCCGAGGTGGTCGTGTTGCCGAGCGTGTCGCGTAGGAACACGGTGACGGTCTTGGTGCCGTCGCCGGCGACGAGCGTCCAGGCCTTGGTGGCCGTGACCGCCTCGAAGGCCATGCAGGTCGTCGTATTCGTCACGCACATCTGCTCCAGGCCACTGGCGTCGCTGGCGGCGATCGCGAGCGTGACCGTGGCGGTCATGGTCGCGCTGGCGCCGGCGTTGATCTCGAGGGTCCCGGTCGGGGGTGTGGTGTCCGACGCAACAATGGTGACGGCGGCGGCCAGGTTGATCCGGGGCTTGGTGATGCCGTTGCGTGGGTCGACGATCGGCTTCCCGGTCGAGGTCAGCCGCGCGAGTTGCTGCTCGACCGACTCGGCGGGGAACGCACCGCGGAGCACCGCGAACGCGCCGGCGACATGGGGCGCGGCCTGCGAGGTGCCGGCCATCGTGTAACCGGCAGCGGTGATCAACGCTCCGGGAGCGAGGATGGTGAGAAAGCGTGCCGAGTTCGAGAAGCACGTCACCTGATCTGCGGCGGTCGACGGATTGCTGCAGTTGCTGAAGCTCAGGCCACCGACGTTGGCATCGTAGACCGCACCAACCGAGATCGCGGCCGGCGCGCAGGCGGGCGACGAGATCGCGGTGCTCGACGCGCTGTTCCCGGACGCGACTACTGGTGCGATGCCTGCGGAGCGTGCCGATCCGAGCGCGATGCCCATCGGATCTGCCGCGCACGTCGTCGTCGACGAACCACCGCCGAGGCTGAGGTTCATCGACGCGATGTTGTACGTCGCCTTGTTGGCGATCGCCCAGTTGATCGCGCTGATGATGTCGGTGCTCGACGCCGTGCCACCGTTGAACACGTCGAGGGCGAGCACCTTGGCTCCGGGCGCGACGCCCAGCACGATGCCGGAGACGTTGGTGCCGTGGCCGTTGTCGTCGAGCGCATTGTCGGTCGGCGCGAAATCCGCCGCGAACGCGACCTTGCAGGAGCTCGGCACGCCAGGCGACGAGCACGATCCGAAATCTGCCCGCGTGTAGTCGGTCCCGGTGTCGAGCACTGCGACCGCCGTGCCGGTGCCGATCTTGCCGGCGGCCGCGGCGGCGGGCTGACCGATCAACGGGAAGCTCTGCGCATCGGTCCGCTCGTACTGCTCGATGTCGTAGGCGGCCGCCGCCTCGTCACGCTCGAGCAGGGCCACCGCCGCGTCGAGCGTGGTCGCACGGACTTGCACGAGGGGAAGCTCGCTCCAGTCGCGATCGAGCACCAACTCGCTCGGTGGGGCGACCGCAAGCAGGCGGGCCTTGTGGTCGGCGCGTGTCGCGCTGTCGGTCACTGTCGGCTGGAGCGCGACGATGAACGTGCGCTGCTGACGAGCCGCCAGATCGAGCCACATCGACTCGGGCGCCTTTGCCCGAAGCTCGGCGGAAACATCATCGACGTTGGTGCTCGGGTCGACGCCACAGCCAACAAGGAGCAGCGCGAGCACGGCTGGTTTCACGCTTCCCCGGACCGGCCGGGCTGCACCACGGTGCGGCTAGCGATCGGGTAGTGGCGAGACGAACCGGCGGGTCTGTGCGCCGACCGAACCGTTGCGGTCCTGCGGGTCCTTGCGCTCCGTCACAACCAGCTGGGCCTTGCCACGAGAGCGAGACGCACGCCGAACAGGACGTTCGCCACCGGTCGCGTGTGTATCCCATCACTGTCCTCGTGAAACGACAGTGTGGTGCTGCGAAGACAGCAGCGCAGGCAAGGTCAGCTAGTTGGGCGGGTACGATGCTTGCTGTGCTGGCGAGCACTCTTGCGCACGTCCGTCACTGCATCGGTTCTCGCGGCCGCTCTCGTCACCGGCGCGTGTGGTTCGCGCTGGCCGCAACAGGTCGCGACGGTCACGTCAGCGGACCTCGCCGGCAAGGTCTCGCCGGTCCGCACGATCGATCTGCTCCCCACGGATCTCGAGGTCTGGGCCCATCCCGACGCGATCGGCGACCCCGAGTTGACCCGCATGGCCGCCGAGGCGCGGCTCGTCGGTGTGGCCTCGGAGACGCTGTATCGGCGCGGCTACACGGTCGGCGCCGTTCTCGACTGGGACGGACGCTACGTCGGGCCCGACGGCAAGTTGCAGGTCGCGCTGCCTGGCCCACTGCTCCTCGCGACGGTCGATTCGCTCGCGAGCTACGGCACGTTCGTCGGCGATTCGCACTCGCTGCCCGACCCGATCCTTCCGGCGCGTCTCGGTGCGAGCGGCGCCGACGCGACGCTCTACATCGGTGGTTGGGGCTTCTCGGGCAAGGCGCCGGAGCGCGGTCAGCTCGCCGCCAAGATCATTCTCGGCACGATCTTGATCGTCGGTGTGATCATCGTCGTGGCGGCACTCGCGAAGTCGAAGTCCGATCCGCTCGGCAAGCTCGCGGGTGGTACGGCACGTGCGGCCGGTCGTGTCGGCGCGAGCATCGGACGCACCGCGCTGCGTGCCGGTTCCGCGATCGTGGATCTCGGCCGGGTCGGGGTGGACGTCATCGAGCCGTTGATCGAGCCCGCGATCGAAGTGGCGGTGGCAGCATCCGCGCCACCCGCGATCCCGCAGCGACCCGTCTGGTCCAACGACAAGACGTTGCCGCGAACCGGGCCCTCGAAGATGTACCTCGAGATGACGCTCGTCGATAACCGCTCGGGTCGTGTGCTGTGGCACGCGCATCAGGCGTTCCCGGCCAATCCTGCACATCCGCGCGACGTGATGAAGGCTGCGAAGCTGCTACTCCAGTCACTACCACCGGGCTGAGCGAACTCGATGGGGCGAAGCGTCGTTCAATCCTCGACGATCAGCTGCGTCGGATCCTCGGGCCATTGATGCCGCGGATAGCGACGCGCGAGCTGATTGCGCAGTGCCGGATAGTGTCGGACCCAGAAGCCGGGGAGGTCTTGCGTGACCTGCACCGGGCGCTGATTCGGCGCGAGCAAGTGAAGGACGAGGGGAACCTTGCCATCACCGACCGTCGGCGCGCGTGCGAGGCCGAAAAAGTCCTGCATGCGCGCGGCGATCCACGGCGGCTTGTCGGTCTCGTAGTGGATCTGGACGCGGCGGCGACGCGGTAAGTCGAGGTGCATCGGTGCGAGACGATCGACGGTGCGCTTGTGCTCGCCGAGCCCGGCGTCGAGGAGCGCCAGCAGGCCAGCCTGGCGGAGCTCGGCGAACGAGGTCGCGCCTTCGCACGCGGCGATCACGGCGCGGTGAATGACCGCGTCGTCGGCGACCGCAGGGACCGATGGATTCACCGAGTTGGCGAGCGTCACCCGCGCGCGCCACTGAGCAAGGGCGGCGGCGTCGATCAGCTTGTCGATCGAGGCGAGCGCATACTTCGCGAGGAGCTCGGCGGCAGGGCGGCCAGCGCGGCGGGCGCCGTCGACGTCGCGAGAGTCGTCGATCGCGAGCCCATCGTACGTCATCTGGGTGATCCGCTCGACGCGTTGCTTGTCGGCGTTCCACACCAGCTCGTCCCGCTCCTCGATCCGATCGAGGTAGAGGTCGAGCAGCCAGCTCGGATCGATCGCACTGGCACGCCGGATCTGCACGCGGGTCGCCGCGCCGCGCGCACCGGTCTCGGCGACATCGACGGCGACGATCAGCTCGGCGTCGATCACCGACGAGGATTGCGCGAGCGTGCCACCGCCACCGGCGGCGAACACGAAGTCGTGCGAGCGCGGTGCCCGGCGCTTGCCGACCCGATCGGGGAAGCCGCTGAGGATCGCGAGCTGCAACGCGGCATCGACGGCATCATCCGTGCGCGGCGCGGGCGCCGAGTGGTCGGCGATCCGATCGAGCTGCTTGGCCGCGCGGTCGGCTTGATGTGCGGTGCCGACATCGAGGTTGTCGCGGCGCAGCCGATCGGCGCGTAGCCCGTGCTCGCGCGCATCGAGCAGCGCGTCCATGTCGTCGATCAGATCCGAGGACGACGCGATCCGGGCGGCGCCGGCCGGACCACGTCGCTCGAGCCGGAGCTCGCGACCACCGAGCAGCGCACCGATCACGCACGCCTCGCGCGCGACGCCTCGCGCTTCGGCCTCGACGATCATCCGCGCGATCCGCGGGTGGACCGGGAACCGCAACATCCGATGGCCGCGCGGTGTGATCGCGCCATCGCGAACCGCATCGAGGCGACGCAGCAGATCCTCGGCCGCGGCGATCGCCGACTCCGGAGGCGGCTCGTACCAGGTGAGGCCGCGCAGCCCGGCGAGTCCAGCACCGTAGAGCTCGAGTGCGGCACCGCCGACATCGGCGCGCGCGACCTCGGGCACCTCGAACGCGCGGCGGAGGTCGTGATCGTGCTTGGTGTACAGCCGCACCACGCGGCCCGGGCGCGTGCGACCCGCGCGACCGGCGCGCTGCGCACACGACGCGCGACTGACCGGCTCGATCTGCAGCGACGGCAAGCCGGACCACGGCGAGTGGCGGGAGATCCGCGCGAGGCCGGAGTCGATCACGCAGACCACACCGTCGATCGTGACCGAGGTCTCGGCGACGTTGGTCGCGAGGATCACCTTGCGACGCGAGCCCTTCGCGACCGCGCGATCTTGCTCCTCGACGGTCAGCTCGCCGTGCAGCGGCAGCACCGCGAGATCGAACACGCGTGCGGCGTCGACGAGATCCTCGGCGGTGCGCCGGATCTCGCCGGCACCGGGGAGGAACACGAGGATGTCGCCGTCGAGCCCGTCCTGCGCGACCCGGCGGACCGCGGCCGAGACCTGCTTGCCGAGCTGGCGATCGTCGGGTTGTTCGGCGTACTCGATCGTCAGCGGAAACGCGCGCCCCTCGGAGCGGATCACCGGCGCATCGCCGAGGAACGCCGCGACCGGCTCGGCGTCGAGCGTCGCCGACATCGCGACCAGCGCGAGCTCGGGCCGTGTCGCACGCAGCCGATGGACGAGAGCGAGCGCGAGATCACCGTCGAGGTTGCGCTCGTGCAGCTCGTCGATCACCACGCAGCCGACCCCGCGCAGCGTCGGATCGGAGAGCAACCGTCGCGTCAGGATCCCTTCGGTGACCAGCGAGATCCGCGTCGCGGTGCTGCGCTTGCGATCAAATCGCACCTCGTAGCCGACCTCGCCCCCGAGCTCGACCCCACGTTCGCTCGCGATCCGCGTCGCGGCGAGGCGAGCTGCGAGGCGGCGTGGCTGCAGCACGACGATCTCGCCGTCGATCGCTCCCGCATCGAGCAGCGCACCCGGAACGCGCGTGGTCTTGCCCGCCCCGGGAGGCGCGACCAGGACGCAGACCTTCCGATCGCGCACGGCTGCCACCAGGTGGGGCAGGACCCCGTCGATCGGTAGGCGCGCGAGCACGCCCTACTGTTGGTGGAGTGCCCGGCGTTGTCGAGCGTATGCTGCGCCGATGATCACGCTCTATCATCATCCGTTTTCGCGAGCGGCCGGGACCCTGTGGGCCCTCGAGGAGGTCGGTCAGCCGTACGAGCTGAAGTTCGTCGACCTCATGAAGGGCGGCCAGAAGGCGCCCGAGATCGTCGCACTCAACCCGATGGGCAAGCTGCCGATCCTCACCGACGGGGACGCCGTCGTCACGGAGGTCGCCGCGATCGCGCTCTACCTCGGCGATCGGTATGCCTTGAAGTGCCTCGCGCCGGGGCTCGACGATCCGAAGCGCGCCGCGTATCTGCGCTGGTCGCTGTTCGCGCCATCGGTGATCGAGCCCGGCGCGTACGCGAAGCTCAGCAAGTGGGAGTTCAAGCCGAGCCAGGCCGGCTGGGGCGACTACGACGCGATGCTGAACGCGATCGAGACCGCGATCGCCGGCAAGCAGTTCCTGCTCGGCGACGAGTTCTCGATGGCCGACGTCGTGTTCGGCGGCACGCTCCGCTACATGCTGCGCTTCAAGATGCTCGACGAGCGGCCGCTGTTCACCCAGTACGTCGACCGCCTCGGTCAGCGGCCCGCGCTGCAGCGCGCCGATGCGCGCAACGCCGCGATCCTCGCCGAGCACAAGCTGGGTTAGGATCGTGCGCCGTCGCACTGCGGCGTCGAGCGTGGTTTGACACGACGCGAGTCGACCTACCTGTGCATCGGTCGACGCGAACGGCTCAGTGACACCAGATGCTGACCCCGATCTCGACGAGCGGACGCGACGCGAAGAACTTCGTCGCCGCGTCGCCGGTCAGCACGTCCTCGGCGATCGAGCCGGCGACACGGTAGTCGGTCGGGTCGGTCTCGCCGCCGTCGGGCCGCGCGAACTGGCAGCGCGCCTGATCGGGACCGTTGTTCATGCAGGTCAAGCTGCGCGGCGGTTGCGGCGAGCGATCGAGGACATCCTGACCGCGCACACGCCCGAGCTGGAGGCCGAGCTCGTCGACGATGCCGGGCACCAGGACGCGCACGCTGCAGCCGAGCTCGGCGACCAGCGTGCCACTCGGCGTGGTGACCCTGTTGCGCTCGACCTTGCAGGTGCCGTACGTGGTGGGAGATGGCGGCGGTTCGTCCTCGCCGAGGTAGAGCGACTGCGAGTACTTCTCGAGCGTCTTCCACATCTCGGTGGCGACGATTGGAGGCTTGTTGGCGAAGCACGGATTGGTCGTCGCGACGGTCGGCTTCGGGGTTGTCTTCGGTGCCGCCGCGGTGGCGCCACATGCGAGCAGCATCAGGATCGCGAGCCGGTGCATGCCAGATCAACGATCGAACAAGGCCGGCGATTCCGTCGGCTATGCTGCGCTCGATGTTTCCCGCGCCACCGCGTCCTGAATTCCCGTCGGACCAACATGGCAAGACCGAGGGGCATCTCCGCTACGAGGACATCACGCAAGACGGGCGGTTGATGCCGATCGCGATCCCACCGGTGCTCTCGGGCTTCTGGCGCAACGTGCTGGTCAAGCACAAGGGCGCGACACTCGCGGGGCAGCAGGGCATCATCCCGATCCTCACGCGCCTCACGATCACCTCGACCGATCAGCACATCCGCGTCGACCGCATGATCGAGGCGAGCACCGGCTTCGTGCTCGCGCACGATCGCGATGCCGCCGATGCGGTGACGCGGCTGTTCATGAACGTGTGGTGCGACGTACACGGCGCCGCCGGACGGATCGTGCCGCGCACCCCCGCGGGTCCGCCCACCCTCGCGGGCACGATGTTCGCCGAGCACACGTACACGCGCCCCTTCGGTCCGCCGGAGCAGCGCAAGATCACGCGACTCGAGATTCCCGGTTTGCCCGAGGTTCCCGACGCCAGGTACCACGCGCCCACCGCGGCCACCGCCGGCGAGGCACCCGACGGCGCGACGTGGCTCGACGAGCTCGCAGTCGACCCGGTGGAATATGCCTTCACGCTCGACCAGACCGATTCGAACCAGCACGTCAACTCGCTGGTCTACATCCGGATCTTCGGCGACGCGGTCGCTCGCCGGCTCGCGACGAGGTCGCTCTCGATCCGCACCAAGGCCGTGGATATCGCATATCGCAAGCCGTGCTTCGCGGGCGATCGCGTGCGGTGCTCGCTGCGGCTGTTCGAGCACCAGGGTGTGATCGGCGCGGCGGGCTTCATCGCCGCATCGGGCGAGGAATCGCGGCCGCGGTGTTACGTGCGCGTCGCGATCGGCGCGTAGTCGCAAGTTCGCAGATCGGAGAGGCTTGTGAGCGCGAGAGCCGTGGTTCGTGGATGTTCCACGACGCAGCAAGATCTCGCTGTCAAAGTGACTGCGCGTGGCGATCGAGCACCGCCACCGCGACCTGCTCGAGCTCGGCCCGCGTCACCGCCGTGGTTAGCGCGTCGCGCGACGACACGGTGCCTGCGAACGCTGCGGTGACGCGGAGCTCGTTGACACTGTCGTTCCAGTATACCGAGACCGCGTGGTCGTAGACCGGTGGGTCACCGGGGGTAAACGCGACTTGATGGGTCGCGATCGCCGGTGATCCTCCGATCGCGATCTGCTCGATCTCCAGCTCGGTCTCCGCACGATCGCGAAGATCGGGCGGAATCGTCAGCTTCAACGCGTCGGTCTCGGCCTGCCAGCGATCGAGCCGCATCGGTAAACATCGCAAGCACGGCTGCGCGGTGAGCTGGATCCGGATCGGCGGATCGAGCAGCTGATACCCGAGATCGAGGAACGCCTCGTCGAGCTTGCGCACCGTCTTGACGAGCCCCGGCAGCTCGAGCGCGGCCAGCTTCGCGAGCTGATCGCGCGAGAACGCACGGGTGGTCTTCAGCGGCGGCTTGCCCGACGCACGCACACCGATCCTCGACACGACCTGCGCCGCATCAGGAACCACGCCGACGGGCGTCGAGCCTGCCGTCGGCGTGACTGGATCAGCCGGCGGTTTGTCCCCACAGGCGATCAGCGCGAGGACAACACTGCTACGCACGCTCGAACAGACCGGCGGCGCCCTGGCCACCGCCGATGCACATCGTGACGATCGCGCGCTTGCCGCCGCGACGCTTGAGCTCGTAGAGCGCCGTCGCCGTCAGCTTGGCTCCCGTGCAACCCAGCGGGTGGCCGAGCGCGATCGCGCCGCCGTTCACGTTGACCTTGTCGTCGGGGATGCCGAGCTCCTTCTGGCAGTATACAGACTGGCTCGCGAACGCCTCGTTGAGCTCGAACAGGTCGATGTCCGAGACCTTGAGGCCGGTCTTCGCGAGCAGCTTCCGGACCGCGGGCACCGGGCCGATGCCCATGATCTCCGGGTCGACACCGACGGTGACGAACTGCTTGAACGTCCCGAGCGGCGTGATGCCGAGCTCCTTCGCCTTGGCAGCCGACATCACGAGCACCGCGGCCGCACCGTCCGAGATCGGCGACGCGTTACCGGCGGTGACGCTGCCACCCTGCGCGAACGCAGGCGGCAACTTCCCGAGACCCTCGAGCGTGGTCTCCGGACGCGGCAGCTCGTCGATGGTGAAGTCGGCGTAGACGCGGTTGGTACCGTCGAAGCGCACGGTGCGCACCGGCACGATCTCGTCCTTGAACTTGTCGCCGTCGAGCGCGGCCTTGGCCCGCTGCTGGCTGCGGAATGCGAACTCGTCCTGCGCTGCGCGCGAGATGTTGAAGCGCTTCGCGACGTTCTCCGCCGTGATGCCCATCGGCGTGTTCGCGCCGGGCAGCTTGTCCATCAGCTCGGGCGAGGCCGAGAGATGGAAGCCGGTCATCGGCACCCACGTCATCGACTCGACGCCACCGGCGATCACGATGTCATTCGTGCCGGTCGCGATCGAACCGGCGGCGATCGCGATCGCCTGCAGGCCCGACGAGCAGAACCGGTTGATCGTCTGCGCGGGGACCTCGGGACCGAGATCCGCGAGCAGCGCGATCAGGCGCGCGACGTTGAGACCTTGCTCGCCTTCCGGCATCGCGCACCCGAGCACGACGTCGTCGATCTTGCCCCGGACCTGCGGCACGCGCGCCATCAGGCCGCGGATGACGTCGGCGGCGAGCTCGTCCGGACGCTTGGTCGCGAGCGAACCCTTGTGACCGCGGCCGACCGCGGAACGAACTGCTTCTGCGATGACGATTTCCATGGTCTCAGTTCCTTAGGGGCTTCTTGTTCTGGAGGAAGTACTGCATGCGCGCCTGGCTCATCGGCTCGCCGCACAGCGACAGGAACGCCTCGCGCTCGAGCTCGAGGATGTCGTCCTCGGTGTTCGCGCGGGTGTTGCCGGCGGCACCGCCACACAGCACGGTCGCGAGCTTCATCGCGATCTTCGCGTCGTGCTCGCTCGCGTAGTTGCCGGCGACCAGCGTGTTCACCATCATCTTCAAGGTCGCGATGCCGCTCTCACCGGGCAGCTTGTAGGCGCGCGGCACCGGCGGGTGATAGCCGGCTTCGGCCATCCCGAGCGCGCGGCGCTTGGTCTCGTGGAGCTGGCGTGCGCGATCGAACGACACGCCGTCGGTGTTGCGAAAGAAGCCGAACGCCTTGCCTTCCTCCGCCGAGGTCGCCACTTTCGCGAGCGCGATGTTCTTGAACGTCTGGGTGACGAACCCGGAGACGTCGGGATCGACGCCCTCGGGGATGTTCTCGAGCCCACGCCACAGCATGTTCATCGTGCCGGCGCCACCGGGGATCAGGCCGACGCCGACCTCGACGAGACCCGAGTACGTCTCGGCTGCGGCCTGCACGGCATCGCTGCCCATGCAGAGCTCGAGCCCGCCGCCCATCGTGCCGGCGTACGGCGCCGCGACGACCGGAATCGTCGAGTACTTGAGGCGCTGCGTGCCGTACTGGTAGTCGCGGATCATCTGCCGCAGCTGATCCCACTTGCTCTGCATCGCCGCGCTGACCACCGCGAACAGGTTCGCCCCGACGCAGAAGTTGTCGCCGTGGTTGTAGATGATCAGCGCGCGGAAATCGCGTTCGGCGCGATCGACGGCCTGGTGGATCATCGCGATCACGTTCTCGTCGATCGAGTTGAAGTCCGACTTGAACGTCAGCCCGAGCACGCCGTCGCCGAGATCCCAGCACTCGGCACCGCGATTGGCGAGCACCGGCGCATCGCCCTTGCGCATGATCTCCCAGGTGATCTCGCGCGAGTCGCGCTTGCGGGTGACGGACTCGCCGCTGGATGGATCGAAGATCTTGTCACCGGCGTAGAAGCTGTCGCCGACCTTGTCGATCCACGCGGGGAGGGCGATGCCGTCCTTCTTCATCCGCTCGATCGTCTCGCGGGTGCCGAGCGCGTCCCAGGTCTCGAACGGACCGAGGTCCCACGCGTAGCCCCACTTCATGCCGTTGTCGATCGCTTCGATCGATCCGGTGATCTCGGGGATCCGGCGCGCGGCGTACGCGAGCGAGCGCGACAGCACCGTCCACGCGAACTCGCCGGTCACGCCGGGCGTCGCGACCAGCTTGCGCAGCCGCTCACGCGGATCGGCGATCTTGCCGAGCGCCTTGGTGGCCGCCGCGATCTCCGGGTTGCCACCCTTCGCGCGGTACTCGCCGGTCGCCGGGTCGAGCGTCTGGATGTCCGCACCGGCGCGCTTGTAGAAGCCGCCCTTGGTCTTGTCGCCGAGCACGCCCTTCTCGATCAGCTTCGTGATGTAGGCGGGCGTCTTGAACGTGTCGCGATCCTCGTCGGTGGTCAATGACGCGTAGCAGTTCGCTGCCACGTGACCGACGGTGTCGAGGCCGACGACATCCGCGGTGCGGAACGTCGCGCTCTTCGGGTGCGCCATCGGGATGCCGGTGATCGCATCGACGTCCTCCGGCGACAGCCCGCGCTCGAGCATCAGGTGGATCGTGGTCATCATCGAGTGCAGACCGATCCGGTTGCCGATGAAGTTCGGCGTGTCCTTGGCCCACACGATGCCCTTGCCCAGGATCTCCTTGCCGAACTTCTCGCAGGTCGACTTGACCTCGTCGGTGGTCTCGGGCCCGGCGACCAGCTCGAGGAGCTTCATGTAGCGCGGCGGATTGAAGAAGTGGGTGACGACGAACTGCTTCTTGAACTGCTCGGAGCGGCCGACCAGCATATCGGCGATCCGCAGGCCCGACGTGTTCGAGGCGATGATCGCGTTCGGTGCGATCTTCTCGAGCTTCGCGAACAGCGCCTGCTTGATGTCGAGACGCTCGATCACGGCCTCGATCACGAGATCGCAATCGGCGACGCGCCCGAGGTCGTCTTCGAGGTTGCCGGTCGCGACCAGCAGCGCATTGCGCGCATGCATGAAGGCCGCGGGGCGCGCCTTCAGCGTCTTCGCGAGCGCGCCGGCGGCGAACGCATCGCGTGCGGCCTTGGACGTGTCGGTTGCCCTGGGGGGAACGATGTCGAGGAGGACGACGGGGATGCCCGCATTGGCGCAGTGGGCAGCGATCCCGCTCCCCATCACGCCGGCACCGAGGACGGCGACACGGCGAATCGGCCGAGCAGTGAATGACATGGCGCGAACCATAGCGCCGGGCCCTGCCTGACGCCGGCAGCTCGGGTGTAAATTGGCCCGGGATGGCGATCGTATGTTCCAGCTGTGACGTCGCTCCGGCGCCATCTGCACACCCGAACACGCCATGCCCGGCATGTGGCGAGCGCCTGATCCTGTTCGACACCACGGACAAGCTGGTTGGCACCACGATCGACGGCCGCTTCGAGGTGCTCGCACCCCTCGGCCAGGGCGGCATGGGGATCGTGTACCGGGCGAAGCAGCTCAGCATCGGGCGCGAGATCGCGCTGAAAGTTCTCGATCGCCGGATCGAGAAGGACGTCAAATCGGTCCAGCGCTTCTTCCGCGAGGCCAAGCTCGCGAGCAGGCTGCAGCACCCGAACACGGTGACGATCATCGATTTCGGGCAGCACACCGACGGCCGGGTGTTCCTCGCGATGGAGCTGATCAATGGCCGCACGTTGCTCCAGACGCTCAACGATGAGGGCGCGTTGCCGCTCGCGCGCGTCGCCGAGATCGGCGCCCAGCTGTGCGACGCGCTCGAGGCCGCGCACGATCTCCACATCGTGCATCGCGATCTCAAGCTCGAGAACGCGATGCTGCTCGCGACCAAGCGTGATCACGTCAAGATCCTCGACTTCGGGCTCGCGCGCTCGCTCGTCGATCCATCGACACAGATGACGGCGACCGGTCTGGTCTCGGGCACGCCACGCTACATGGCGCCCGAGGTCGGGATCGACGCCGCGGCGCCGGCGCCCTCGCAGGACATGTACTCGCTCGGCGTCATGCTCGCGGAGAGCGCGATCGGTCGGCCACTGTGGGACGCGCCCACGATCGAGCTGCTGTTCACCAAGAAGCTCGACACCGAGCGATCGATCACCGGGGTCCCGGCCGTGCTCAAGCCGGTGATCCGCGCGCTGCTCGCACAGGATCCCGCGGCGCGCCCGACGGCGGCAGAGACCCGCAAGCTACTTCGCGAGCTCGAGGTCGTCGGCTCGCGATCCGCGATCGCACCCGCACCGACCGAGCAGATCCGGATCGAGGTCTCGACGTCGGCGATGACGCCCGATCCGTTCGCTTCGCTCGAGACCGTCGCCCTCGACGAGCTCCCGCAGGCTCCGCGCAACGATGCGTTGATCCCCGCGCGCATGGCGCCCGACGCGACGCTGCTGTCGGGTCCGCCGCCGGGCATGGAGGTCGAGCCCGATCCACGGTTCTCGAGTCCGGAAGCCGACCAGCTGCGGCCCGAGCTGCAGATCGATCGCGCGTACCTCGCGGAGCGCGCGAGCAAGCTGGCCGCGCGACAGGCGCCGGTGGTCGTCGTGAAGAAGACGTCGAGGTTGCCGGCCGGCATCCTCTCGATCCTGCTGCTGGGCGGGCTCGGCGGTGGCGGCTACGCCTACTACCACTTCGTGCACCGCAAGCAGCCAGTCGCGCGCATCGAGGGACCGGGCATCACGATCACGATCGAGGCGACGGGCAATCCCGAGCTCGAGATCGACGGCAAGCCGGCCGGCAAGGCGCCAATACGGCTACAGCTCCCGAGAAGCTCGACGCCCATGCTGATCACCAGCCCGAAGTTGCGCCCGCTTCAAGTGATCCCCGATCGCGACCAGACGGTCACGCTGGAAAGATGATTACTCGAGGATCGGAGCGTCGGTCGCGACGCCCGCGCCGAACCAGCGGACGTCGGCGACGCCGAGATCGAGCCCGGCGCCGGTGACTTGATCGATCTGGATCACGCGCCCCGTCGCGGCTTCGAAGCCGTCATCGACGAAGCCATAGATGATGCCGCCCCAGTACCCGAGACCGAAGATCTTGTTGTAACCGGTGGGGCCGATCAGGGTCGCTTTCCAGGTGACGGGATCGATCCGTGCGAGATAGTCGATGCCGTCCGGATCGTTGTTGACGTCGACCGTGGCGTAGATGCCGAAGCCGCGTACGGCGATCAGATCGCCGCTCGAGATCACCTGACCGAGCGTCGCGTCGGTGCCGTAACTGCCGAGCATCGTCGCGGTACCGTCCACAGAGGAGATGCTGAACACCGTGCCCTCGTCGTTCGCGGCGACCAGGATCTCGTTGCTGTTCGGATCGTCGAGATCCAGGGGTGCGAACGACAGGCTGGTGAAGCCGGTGGCGCTCGCCGACAGATCCTTCACCAGCGTGGACGCGCCGGTGGTCGGGCTGATCGAGTACAGCTTGTCTCGCGTGATGCCGATGATCTCGTCGTCCTTGTTCACTGCGAGGTCGAGGAGGCTCTGGTTGTCCGCCAGCATCATCGGGCCAATCGGGGTGGCGGCGAGTGTCGCGTTGTTCAGGCGATACAGCATCTGACCGCTGTGCGCGTACACCTTCGACGTATCTACTGGATTGCCCGTGTCGGGCGACGTATCAGGCTGCGACGGCCCGTCTGCCGCAGGGTTGTCGCGATCCGAAGGTGAGCAGGCGGTCAGCAAAACAACCGCAAGCAGGGTGCGCATGGCCGCGGACTCTACTGGGCCAAGGCAACAGAAACAGCAGAATTCGGTCGCGGCCGTAACCCAGATCTCTATGATGGGAATCTCGTGGAGGTTGGGCAGGTTGAGGCCCGACGACCAGACCATGGCACCGCCGTCCGTCCCGGATCGCACTGAAACGCTGAGCCCGCGCGCGGACTCGGGGCCTGCGCCTGATCCAGGGCCGCGTGAAGGCCCCGCGAACGCGGATGATCCGGATCGCTACGAACAGGTCTGCGAGCACGCGCGCGGAGGCCTCGGACGCGTGGTTCGCGCGGTCGACAAGCGACTCGGGCGCACAGTTGCGGTCAAGGAGCTGCTACCGCGCGCCGCGAACGGCTCGACCAGCGCGAACGAAGCCCGGTTCTTGCGCGAAGCGCTGATCACGGCGCGCCTGGAGCACCCCGGCATCGTCCCGGTTCACGAGGCCGGCCGATGGCCGAGCGGCGATCCATACTACGTGATGAAGCTCGTCGAGGGCCGCACCCTCAAGGAGCTGATCACCGCGAGCTCCACGTTGCGTGATCGGATGGCGCTGCTGCCGCATGTGATCGCGGTCGCCGATGCCGTCGGTTACGCGCACAGCCAGGGCGTCATCCATCGTGACCTGAAGCCGTCGAACGTGATCGTCGGAGAGTTCGGCGAGACGATCGTCGTCGACTGGGGCCTCGCACGCGAGACGCGGCGCGCACCCGTGCCTGATGTTCCCGAGGACGTGCTCGCCTCGGGCTCAGGGATCTCCACGGTGAGTGGCAAGGTCGTCGGCACGCCGGCCTACATGGCTCCCGAACAGGCGCGCGGCGAGCTGGTCGACGAGCGAGCGGATGTCTACGCGATCGGGGCGGTGCTCTACGAGCTGCTCGCCGGCATGCCGCCGCATCACGACGACACGCCGCAGGCGACGCTCGAGCGCGTGATCGCCGGGCCGCCGCGTCCGATCTCTCGCGTCGCGCACGTGCCGAGCGAGCTCGCGACGATCGTCAACAAGGCGATGGGGCGCGATCCGTCGTCGCGGTACACCAACGCGACCGCGCTCGCCGAGGATCTCCGTCGCTACCAGACCGGCAAGCTGGTCAGCGCGCACACCTACTCGGCGTGGTCGTTGGTCCGGAAGAAGATCGCGCAGCATCGCGGCGTGGTCGCGATGGCGATCGTCAGCGTGCTCGCGCTCGCGATCGTCGGTGTCGAATCGTTCCGGCGCGTGATCGCCGAGAGGAACATCGCGCAGACCAACAGCACGCTCGCCGAGGACGCGCGGCGCGATGCCGAGAAGCGCCAGCGCGATCTGGTGCTGCTGCAGGCGGCGACCTCGCTGCGGAAAGATCCCACCGCGTCACTCGCCTGGCTCAAGACCTACGAGCTCATCGACACGGATCGTGCGCACGTGCTCGATCTAGTCGACGAGGCGATCGCGCTCGGCGTCGCGCGCCACGTGTTCCGGCCGAGCGACTGGGTGTTCGATTCGGCGTTCACGCCCAATGGCAAGACCGTGGTCGCCACCGTGCGCGATGGCAGCGTGCGTGCGTACGATCTGCAGACCGGCAGCGAGCGCCGGCTGGGTCGTGCGGAGTCGGCGGCCGAGGTGCTCGCGATGTCGCCCGACGGCAGCGTCGCGGTGACCGGCGGCACGCTCGGCGAGGTCACGCTGTGGCCGCTGGAGGGCGGTGAGCCCAAGGTGCTCGCGCGCACCGATCGCCCGGTCTCGACGATCCACTTCTCGGGAGATCGAATGCGGCTGCTGGTGCACTTCGAGTCGGGCCCGGCGATGTCGATCGCGGTGGACGGCAGCCGCAACGAGGTACTCGGCGAGCGCACGTCGTATCGCCACGCGGTCGCGACGGCGAACTGGACCCATCGCGTGGTCGCGACGTCGCCGAACCAGATCGCCGCGATCGATGAACACGGATCGCGGCCGCTCGCACAGACCCGGAAGTTCATCGAGCGGATCGCGGTGTCGCCGCAGGGCGATCGCGTGATCCTCCACGATGGTGTCGCGCTGTGGACGGTGCCGTTCGTGGGTGGCGAGCTCGTCAAGCTGGCCGACTACGATGCCAAGGTGAACCAGATCGTGTGGTCGCCGGACGGTCGCTCGGTGACGGTCGCAGGCGATCTGCACGACATCGCGATCGTCGACCTGCAGACCCGCGCGACGCGGCACCTGCGCGGCCACACCGATCAGATCTACACGGTGCAGTGGTCGCGCGATGGCCGCCACCTGCTGTCGGCGAGCGACGACAGCACGGTGCGTGTGTGGACGGTCGCCGACGGCACCGCCATGGTGCTGCGCGGCCACGATGACGATGTCTATCGCGCGCGGTTCTCGAGCGACGAGCGCCAGGTCGTCAGCAACAGCCTCGACGGCAGCGTGCGCGTGTGGGTGATCGAGCAGCCCGGCGCGCGTGTGCTCGTCGAAGGCTCGCCGGTCGACGAGCTCGCTCTCGACGGCACCTTGCTGCGCACCAAGACCTCGACCGAGACCGCGCGCTGGAACGTCACCAGCGGCCATCGCGAGCCGATGTTCTCGTGGGCCGCCGATCCGAACGGGCTCGGCGTCGGCTTGCCGTCACCGGACGGCGAGAGGCTGATCGTGCCGCTGGCGGACTGGTCGCTCGAGGTGCACGATCGCACCGGCAAGGCGCTGACGCTGCGCGGTCACAAGACGGTGATCAATCACCTGACGTTCTCGAAGGACAGCAGGTTCGTGTTCACGTCGTCGGTCGACGGCACCCTGCGCAAGTGGGATCTCGCGACCGGCGAATCGAAGCTGCTGGTCAACGGCACCACGCCGGTGGGCGGCTTCGCGGTCGCCGCCGACGGGCGGATCGCGGTGCAGATCGGCGAGGTCGCGCAGCTGATCTCGCCGCAGGGCAAGGTCGAGAAGCTCGGTTCCGGGCCGCAGTGGTGCATCGCGAAGGCGGAGTTCGAGCCGGTGCGCGATCGCCTGCTGTTGCGGCGCTGCGATCACAGCCTGGTGATGATCGATGGCGCGCGTGTCGTCGAGCTGCCGACCGGGAACTACCGGCTGTCGCGGATCTCGTTCTCGGCCGATGGCTCGCGGATCGCAGCCGGCATGGGTGATCGCACGGTTCTCGTCTGGGACACGTCGAGTGGCCGCGTGCTCCGCGTGCTGCGCGGTCACTCCGACCTGGTGCTCGATGTCGCATTCTCGCCCGACGGCACCAAGCTCGCGTCGGCGAGCTACGACAAGACGATCCGCGTCTGGGACCTCGCGTCGGAGCGCCACCGCGTGCTCCGTGGGCACGCACTCGCCGTCAACCGCGTGTTGTGGCGAGACCCGGTGCACCTGGTCAGCGCGTCGCGCGACGGCACGTTGCGACTGTGGGACGTCCCGGCGACGGAGTTGCCGGCGGTGCGCGATCTCGCGGCTCAGCTCGCCGCGGCGACCAGCGCGCGGATCGACATCGATCGTCCGACCACCAACGCGCCGCGCGGGATCTGACTACAGGTCCTTCTGGTCGATGTACTCGGCGCAGGCGTCCATGATCTCGACCGTGCTCGCATCGGTCTGATCGATCTCGTTGGTGAGCAAGTTGATGCAGTCGGCTTCGGTGTCCGTGCACGACGGCGCGACGCCCATGATCGGGTGATCGAGGCAGCACACGACGAGCGCCTCGACGACCGGAAGGGACTCCTCCTCGGTGTGATCGATGAAGCAGTCCTGGAGCGTGTCGTACGACTCCTCTGGGTCCTCCTTGCAGCCGACGAAGAGGAGCAGGGCAAGCATTGCGCTACGCATGGTTCGCGAGCCTACACCCAGTCGACCTCGACATCGACTCGTTCGAACCCGCGGAGGTAGCTCGAGGGGCGGCGGACCGGGTCCAGTAGCCGGGACCGCGACGACCGGGCGTGCGGACGACCGGGCCATGCGCGGCACGCAGCTCGCGAACCACGGCGAGGAGGTCGCCCGCATGAAGTACCGGATCACTTCGGACGGGAGGTGCGTGGTGGCGCGCCGCGCACCGTCGCGACGCTGGAATGTGATGGGGTGATGGGCACCGCCTCGACGAGGGCCCGGAGCTCGATCGCGGTCGGTTCGATCGCGATCGATGGCTCCCCAGGGCACGCCGTGGCTCGTGCCCGACGGCAAGAGCGGGGCGTTGGCGGGGCCGCAGTCGAGCTCGTGAACGAGGTCGCGATCGGTCCGTTGCCCGCACGCGAAGGCGAGTCGGTCCGCATGCACGAACGAACTCACCAGCGCGCGTGGTCACGCCGCTTCGTCGCAGAGACTAGATGCGCCCGGTGACCGCCAGGAGCACGAGGACCAGGACGATCAGCCCCGCCGGGCCAAGGCCCGCCGCGCCGAACCGGCCATAGCCAACACCACCACCAAGGAGCGCGAGAACGAGCAGGACGATAAGAATGGTCATCATAGTGAATGAGGTTGGTGCAACCGTCCTGCCACCAGTCAACCGTCGGTAGATCGCGGGGCGCACCGCTTTGCGGCGACCCGCACCCGACGCGATGGCGGGGGACCCGCTCCACCACCGAGGACGCCGTGCGGACGCGCGCGATCAGCGAGCGATCGAGCAAATAAGGGAGACGTCGAAAGTTTGCCGCGCGCGCGCCGGCGCACGTGGGGCCACTTCCGTGACTGCTCGACGCGTCACGGCATGACCTGACCGCGGCGCGACAGCAGCGTCGTCGTCGTCGGGCCGAACAGCGAGATGATCGCGTCGGCCGCGGCCTGGAAGCGCTCGTCGCGCGAGCCGCGCAGCGCGACGACATGCTCCTTCGCGAGCTCGTGCTTGATCGCCTAGCGGCCGTACTGACCCGCCGCCCACTGGTCGTGTGGCGTCAGCGGCTTGTCCTGGTCGAGCGGGAGCACGTTGACCACGCCATCACGCGGCGTCGTCGAGCCGGTCGCCGGGCGGCTTCCGCTCGGACACGAGGTCGGCGTCTCGCGGTAGGTGTACGCGAGCTGCTTCGGACCGATCGGCCTCAGCGCCTCGGTCGCGACCCACTCACAGCCATCACCCCACTTGAAGCGGCGCTTGTAGACCAGCTTGCCGTCGGAGCCGTCAGTCGTGCTGATCACGTCGCCCTCGGACCAGGCCGTGAAGAAGAAGCCACCGACATCCTGCGGCTTCAGCACGAGCCGGAACTTCTTCACGGTCTCCGGCGGGCGGTCCTTGCCCGCATCCGCGCCCATCAACATCGGGAGCATCGAGAGCACCGCGAGCAGGAGCAGCGTGCGCATCTTTCATGACGATGAGGGTCGGCGGTTTGTTCCGCCAGCGAAACCGCATCAGGGAAGTCGCGCAGCTGCGGAGTCGCCCTTGCTGGAGGCGCGCTCGACCTTGGTCTTGAGCTCGACGTAGCGGCGCAGGAAGTCGTAGTGCTTCTCCTTGAACGCCTGCGTGTAGCGCCGCTCGCGGGCCTTCGCGCGCCAAGCCTCGGCGAGCTCGTCGAGGCGGCTGATCAGCAGCTTGGCCTCGGTGAACGGCTTGATCAGCGTGCGCGTGCCGTTGGTCTCCACCAGCTCGACGCGCCCGTTCTCGGCCGGGCCCATGAACGTCAGCACGACGGTGTCGGGGTGCTGGTTGCGGATCGTGCGCGCGAGCGTGGTGGCGGGGAGGTCCGTGATGTCCTCGGCGACCATCGCGTAGTGGAACGTGCTCGAGCTCACGCGATCGAGGCCTTCACCGCCGGAGGTCGCGTGCACGAACGCGAAACCAGGCAGCGCGATGCTGGTCATCGCCGAGAACAAGTCGTCGACCTCGTCGACCACGAGCACGCGCAGCTCGTCCATCATCACGTTGCGCCCGGGATCCTTGCCGGCGGCGCGATCGGAGAGGTCGAGCATCTTGCGCTCGGCCTCCATGAAGCGCTGGAGGAACTCGTCGTGCACGCCGCGCACGTCCTCGAGGACGGTATCGACCTCGCGCTTGCCGACCGATCGACCGGCGGCATCGAGCACGCGTTCCTTGAGGTACGCGACGGAGTCGGGCGCCTTGAGGATCAGATCGATCGCGCCGGCGCGCACCGCATCGACGGCGTCGTCGTACGAGCGGCGCGGCGTCATCGCGATCACCATCGACGTCGGTGACGCGAGCTTGATCCGGCGGATGGTGTCGATGCCATCGCGCGGATCCGGCGTGTCGATGTCGATCAGCGCAACGGAGAAGAACTGGCGATCCACCGCATCCAGCGCCTGCTCCGCCGACGTCACGCAGGTGACGTGCAGCTGGACCTCGGACAGCAGCTGCACGATGCCAGCGTGGACACGCTCGTCGGCATCGAGCACGAGGACCTCGACACCGACGAGGTGATCGCGCGACAACGAGCGATAAGACACGGAATCGGCTGTGGTCATGACCTCATCGCCTCACAGGCCCGTCGTGTTGGGGGGTCCTGGCGGCGCGGCGGGGCCGAGGCTCGGCCCCGGTGGCTCTTGATACGGGTCGACCGGCTGCGCGGTCGGCTTGATCTTCTTCGGCGGCTTGTGACCTTGCGTTGGTGGTACCGGCGTCGCGCTGCCGGGGTTATCGCTGCCACTGCCGGCCACGATCGCCGACTTCACCAGCTCCGCGGAATCGGATCCCGCATCGACTGCATCGACCGTTGCGGGCTTTGGCTCGGGCTTCGGCGCCGCGGGTTTCGGTGGCTCGATCTTCACCGGCGTGGGCGGTGGCGTCGCGGCGACCGGTGATGGCGCAGGCGTCGTCGAGCCCGTGGTCACCACATCTGCCAACGCAAGTCCTTCCATCAACAGATAGACGCCGGCGCCGGCGAGCCCGAGATCGAGGAGCAGCACGACGATGATCAGCCCCCATCGACGCTTCGGGACCTCGAGCGAGCGATCGAGTGAGGAGCCGCG
>Ga0105049_10001082_pt1 | contig 31762 bp, 27 predicted proteins | sample MAT06_FD_78087 | JGI IMG/M metagenome (GOLD analysis project Ga0105049, IMG submission 78087) | Freshwater microbial communities from Lake Fryxell liftoff mats and glacier meltwater in Antarctica - MAT-06 | ecosystem: Environmental > Aquatic > Freshwater > Ice > Liftoff microbial mat | place... | reverse complement strand
CTATCGCGTCGGCGTGCTTCAAGCATCTGAGGATGGCCACCCGGTCTACCGACGGATCGGGTTCACGGATTTCGGCGAAGTCCCGCTCTACGTACGCATTCCGGGCTGAACTTCGATCATCGCTCTCTGGGTTCGAGGCCGCTTGAAGTGTGAGCTGACCCGTCAACGGTGGACAGACTTTACTGTCAGACTCGGCTCGCCGCGAACTGTTCGAGGCTGACGTAACCGAGCGATGTGTGGATGCGCTTGCGGTTGTAGAACGTCTCAATATACTCGAACGCCGCGGCTTTGGCATGGCCCCGGGTCGCGAACTTCTCGTGGTACAGGGCTTCGCACTTGAGCTTGCCCCAGAACGACTACATCGGGGCGTTGTCGTAGCAGTTGCCCTTGCGGCTCATGCTCGCCTCGATGCCGTGCATCTTCAGGATTTCCCGGTAATGGCCGCTGGTGTACTGCACGCCCCGGTCGGAGTGGTGCACCAGCCCCGCGAGCCCGGTCTTGCCCATCCGGGTGCGGCTGGCCATCTCCAGAGCATCCTCGATCAGTTGGGTCTTGATCGTGTCGCTCATGATCCACCCCACGATCTTGCGGCTGAACAGATCCATGACTCCCGCCAGGAACAAGAAACCTTGATCGGTGTGGATGTAGGTGATATCCGTGACCCAGGCAATGTTGGGGGTCGGGGCGGTGAACTCGCGATTCAAGGTGTTGGGTGCGATCGGGTTGTCGTGCGCTGAATCGGTCGTCTGGACTCTGAACTTCTTGGACACTTTTGATCGGGTTCCCGCCGCGGCCATGAGCTTGTCGACGATCTTGCGATCAAGCCGGAACTTGATGTTCTCCTTGGGCTGATGGCGGTGAAGTTCCTTGCAGACCTTGATGCTGCCGTAGATGCCGTTGGACTGGGCATGAACGATGCGGATCTGGTCGGTCAGCTCGCGGCACGGATGATGCTGGCGTAGTAGCCGGCGGTGGTGATCTCGAAGACGGAACACATGACGCCGACATCGAAGCGGTCGGAGTCGGCGAAGATAAAGGCGTGCTTCACAGATGCTCCTTCGTGAAGTAGGCCGTCACTTTTTTTAAAATATCACGTCCCGTCCGGAGACGGGCGTTCTCGTTGACCAGCTCACGCATCTGCTGCTCGAGGGGGAGTTCCTTGCTGACGAGCGACTCGGTGGCGTTGCTCTTGGCGGCCTGAACCCACTCCCGGAGGGTGCGGTAGTTGACGTCGAGGCGTTTGGAGACGGACTTCATGGTGTTGCGCTGGACAACGACCATGTTGACAGCGGACTGCTTGAAATCTTCGGGATAGACCTTCTTGAACACGGTGGAGTCCTTTGCCGGGGGCTGTGGTATCCCCCGGCGATGGGTGTCCACTATTGCCAGGTCAGGTCAGAGAACGAGAAAGATGTGGACGAGGCCGATGAGAAAGGATCGCGGCCGTTCCATGCGGGAATTCGCGGTCGCCCGATCGGAGTGACTTCATTGAAGGTGCATCGCTGCCGGATGCGCGCCTGCGGACAGCGGGGGACAGACCCAAACGCGGTGATACATTAATTTTCTCGCGGTTTAAATGAGTCTGATTTCACTCGGCAATATCAATCTAATTTCATCCCACAACTGACCCACGTCATCGTATTGTCTTTCATCCTGCACGAAAGAGGTTGGCCAAGCGGGTTGCTTGGGGCTGGCCGAAAAAGGTGACTTGACTTGGTGAGGTTCTTGTTGTGCATCTGGTGCGGGCCGATTGCGAGACGCAATTGGGCGCGCTGGCGACAGATGAGTTGATCGAAAACCTGCCCTCGGAGGGCGTTGAAGGAGGAATTGCTGTGGAACACGTTGAAACCAACAGTTCGATTGGCTTGATGTCCGGCATGCAGTTGTACCTGCGACAGATCGGCGAGTTTTCGCTGCTGACGGCCGAGGAAGAGTTGCAACTGGGGGCGGCGATTCAGCAGACGAGCGATTCGACTTTGCGTGAGAAGGCGCGGGAGACGATGATTCGTGCGAACCTGCGGCTGGTGGTGGCGATTGCCAAGCACTATGTGGGGCGCGGGCTTGAGCTGCATGATCTGATCGAGGAAGGGAACGTGGGGTTGATGAGCGCGGTCGAGCGTTTTGATCCGGCGCGGGGGGCTCGGTTCAGCACGTATGCGTCGCTCTGGATCAAGCAGGCGATCAAGGGCGCGCTGGTGAACTCGGCGCAGCCGATCTGCGTGCCGGTATATATGGCCGACTTGATCTCAAAGTTGAAGCACGCGGCGCGGAAGCTTCAGAACGAGATGGGGCGTGCGGCGACGCTCGAGGAACTTTCGGTCGCGATGGCGGTGCCGGTGCGCACGCTTGAGATTGCGCAGCAGACGATGAAAGCGCTGCGGACGCCGGCTCAGGGCGATTCGGATGACGGCGATTCCATGAGCGCGACGGAGATGCTGGCGGAGACGAAGATCGCCGGTCCGACGGAGATGACGGAGAAGGATGAGGCGCTGGCGGATATTCGTAACCTGCTCGAGACGCTTGACGAGCGGGAGGCGCGGATACTGAAGATGCGGTTTGGGCTTGAGGGGCAGGAGCCGATGACGATCAAGGAGATTGCGCTTGAGACTGGACTGGGAAGCGAGCGGGTGATGGCGGTGGTGGACGAGGCGCTGAACAAGATGAACGCGCGGCACGGCGCGGGTGAGCGCGAGCGAGACCATCGCACCGTGACGTCGCCGCGGAGCGTGTCGCGGCCGTCCGATGTGGGGCGTAATGAGCCGAAGTTTGCAAGCCGACGATTGAAGGCGACGGGGTGAGGTCTTGCGGCCGGAGGCGGCGGGAGGGGTTCAGTTGGCAACGAGTTCGACCAGGACAACCTCGGGCGGGACGCCGAGGCGGATGGGGATGAGGGACATGCCGACGCCGGCGGAGATGATGACGGGGAAGGCGGGGCCTTGGACGAGGCCGTGGGCGTAGCGCTGGCGGTAAAGACTGGGGACGATGGGGCGACCGATGAGGGGAATGGCGACCTGGCCGCCGTGGGTGTGGCCGCTGAGCATGAGATCGACGCGGCGGCCGGCGGCCAGTGAGAGGGCGGGGAGTTCGGCGCAGTCTGGGTGATGCGAGAGGAGCAGGCGGGGCATTTGCAGCGGGACGCCGTCGAGGGCGGCTTTGGGGTTGGGGACGGCGGTCCAGAGGTCGCTCAGGCCGGCGATGCAGAGGGCTGAGGTTGGATCAGCGGGGAGCACGGCGGTGATGGTGCGGGTGGCGGCATCGAGGTAGACGCGGTCGTCATCGATCATGCGGACGCCGATGGCGGTGAGGGCCGCGGCCATTTTTTTGCCGTCGGCGTACCAATCGTGATTGCCGAGGGTGCCGAGGACGGGGATGCCGAGTGTGCACAGCGGGGCCATGAGGGCGGCACTGCGGTCTATCTGCGCGACGCCGTTGTGGATGTAATCGCCGGTGAGGAGGATGACATCGGGCTTGAGGTCAATGGCGAGGGCGACGGCGCGCTGAATGTGGCTCGCGGGGATGCGGGGGCCGAGATGGGTGTCGGAAATCTGCACGAGCCGGAGGCCGACGAGTGCGGGGGGGAGGTTTTTGATGGGAACGCGGTGGCGGGCGACGACTATTTGCCAGGGCGTGAGGGCGGTGCCGACGGCGAAGGCGCCTGTGGAGGTGAGTGCGCCGCCGGCGAAAGCGGAGTTGACGAGGAGGGCGCGGCGGGAGCGATTGATGGGCGAGGGGGACGCTGATTGCGGGCTGGGCTGGGTAGGCGTGTTGCGGGTATCGGTGTCGGATGCCGGCGCTGCGCCGGGGAGGGGGAGCGGGCCGCGGGCGAGGTAACGGCGGGCGCGGAGGAGGGCGGCGAGGAGCGCGAACCAGAAGGCCCAGGCGGCGCCGTTGGCGATGATGGTGACGGAGAGGTTGTAACCGAGCAGGCGTTCGACGATTTTGACAACGACGATCCAGCCCGGGGCGGCGGCGACGGCGAAGAGGTTGCCGATGGGACGCCAGATGCCCTCACCAAGAAAGACGGTGCGAGTAGGGTCTTCGTGGGGGACGATCCAGCCGGCCCAGTGGAAGAGCGAGCCGAGGGTGGTGAAGATGGCCCAGACGAGGAGCCATCGCGACCAGCGGCGCCAAGGCAACGGGCGCGGCTGGGGCTGCGAGGAGCGGAGCGTGGCAGACGGGATTGTCGTGCTTGGAGTGGGCAAGGCGGGGGCTGGGAGTGAGTACGCGGGGAGAGGGTGGAATGATCGACGACGGGGTGAGTGTCATCGGCGGGTTGGCGGGTGATCGATACGAAAAAACCGCCCTTGCGGGCGGTCTTTGGAAGAACAGAGGGTGTTGAAAAACGGATCAGGCGAAGTGGGCGAAGGCCTTGTTGGCTTCGGCCATGCGGTGGGTCTGGTCGCGGGTGCCCATGGCTTTGCCTTCGCCTTTGGCGGCGTTGAAGATTTCGTCGGCGAGCTTGTTGGCCATGGGGCGGCCTTTTTCGCTGCGGGCGGCGTCGATGATCCAGCGGAAGGCAAGGGCCTGCTGGCGCTTGTTGCTGACCTGGATGGGGACCTGGTAGTTGGCACCGCCGATGCGCTTGGAGCGGACTTCGACGAAGGGCTTGACGTTGCTGATGGCGCGCTGGAAGACGGGGAGGGGCTCTTTGGGAGCCGCGGGATCGGTCTCTTTCTTGAGCTTCTCGTTGATGATGTCCATGGCGTTGTAGATGATGCGCTGGGAGGTGGCCTTTTTGCCACGCTCCATGACACAGTTGATGAACTTGGCGAGGACGCGATCGTTAAAGCGTGGATCGGGGCGGAGCTGTGATTCGGAAGCGGTACGACCTTTGGGCATTGAGAAACTCCACTAAACGATCCGCGTCTCGGTGGCGTCTCGGCGGGATTACACGGCCCGGCGATTCGACGCTATTTGAGCGGACAGGATCAACAAACATTCAAGCAATCAAGGAGCAGTCGAGCAGTCAAGCAAACGGCCGCCTGAGCCGAGCGGGTGCCTGGCGGTGAGCGGCCGTTAGGGGGAACCGGTTTTTACGAGCCCTTGGCCTTCTTGGCGCCGTACTTGGAGCGGCCCTGCTTGCGCTTCTCGACGCCGAGGCAGTCGAGCGAGCCGCGGACGACATGGTAGCGAACGCCGGGAAGGTCACGAACGCGGCCGCCGCGGACGAGGACGATCGAGTGCTCTTGCAGGTTGTGGCCTTCGCCGCCGATGTAGGCGGTGATTTCCTTGCCGTTGCTGAGGCGGACGCGGGCGACCTTGCGAAGCGCCGAGTTGGGCTTCTTGGGGGTCTGGGTACGCACGATCAAACAAACGCCACGCTTCTGCGGGCTTTCGTTGAGGTCGCGCGTCTTACCGCGGCTCTTTTGGACCAGTCGGGGCTTGCGGATGAGTTGGTTGATCGTTGGCATGGGGAAATCAGCACTAAATAAGGGAGGCAAGGATAGCGGGGTTTGGTGCGGGTTCAACCCGGGAGGGAGGTGGGAATGAACCAATGTTGACGAATTGGCACCGAACACAATCCTATCCATGGAAGTACGTGCGGGCGCGGTTCAATCTCTATCCTCGCTCTACTCATGAGCAACTCCCCCACTGCGTCTGGTTCTCCGTCATCTCAACTCACGATTGCGGGCTTGCAGCAACTGATTCGCGACCGGTATTTTGCGACTGATTCGGTGCGGGGGACACCGGCGACGTTCATGTGGTTTATTGAAGAGGTCGGTGAGCTTTCAACGGCGCTGGCGAACAACGGCGCGGGAAAGACGCCGACGGCGGAGGAGCGGGCGAACCTGGATGAGGAGTTTGCCGATGTGATTGCGTGGCTGTGCACGCTGGCGAATATCAATGGGGTGGACCTTGAGGGGGCGCTTAAGAAATACACGGTGAAGGGTGGGGTTGAGGGGGTGAAGAGTTGAGAGGTCGCGGCACCTGTGCGAGTGATGGCGAGCTCGTATTTGGCCGCGCTTCGCTCGGGGAGCCAGCAACGCGAGCCGCCTCGCGGATTGGCTGCCGGGAGAGCGGGAAGATTTAGCGCGGTCGACTTTGGTGGTCCAGCCTTGGATCAGGAACGCGAAAACGGACATGAGTGATCAGGCGCGGCCGGCGCGGGGGTTGCCGCAAAAGTGGAGTTCGAGGAAGCGGGCGACGTAGTCGATGATGGAGAGTGCGTCTGGGATATCGGGGTTGCCGGTTGCGCCCATGGGTTCAAAGCGCATGCCTTTGAAGCGGTCGCAGGCTTCCTGCATGGGAAGGCCGAACTGGATGGCGAGGGAGAAGGCGCGGCAGAAGGCTTGGCACATGCCCGAAAGGGTTGAGCCGTCTTTGCTCATCTTGATGAAGATCTCGCCGGGAGAACCGTCAGAGTGGAGGCCGACGGTGAGGTAGCCCTCAAAACCACCAATGGTGAACTTGTGGGTGATGGAGGAGCGGGTGGGCGGAAGCGATTGGCGCATCGAGATCATGTCGGAGGGCACCTTGGATGGTTCCGGAGTTTGGTCCGGGGGATGGTGCGGCATGGGTCATTCTTGGCAGCGTTCGGGGGAGCAGGACGAGCGGCGGTGTGCGCGCTCGGGTGCGTGGCCCCCGGGCTGGCTGGAAGAATGAACGGGCCGGGCAGGGGAGTATCGGACGAGGCGCGTGACGGGGTTGAAAGAAGTGCGGAGCGGGCGGGAGGACGCTGGTTGGGTGGGGCGCTGGCAAGCAGGTTGCATGAGGGAGAGCAGCCAATTTGAGACCGGGGCGTGAGCGGTTCACACCTTGGTGAGGATGCGAGCCGATCTACCTATGCTTGTGTCGCGCGATCGAAAGCGCGAGCCTGCTCGATTCCATGAACGACCACCACCAAACACTGCCCGGACGGAACGAGAGCCGGTCAAACCGGACGACGCTGACGGTGGGCGCGCTGGGGGGCATTTCGCTCCTGATGGTGCTGGCGATTGCGTTTTCGGGCGGGTGGGGCGATACGGCGGGATTGGTTGGATGTCCCGCTCGGACAGGAACCTCGGAGCTTCAGCGTGCGACGCCGATCACGCGGCATGAGGTGCGCCGTCAGCAGCGGCAAGCCGAACGGCCGCCGATCGCGATGGCCTTCGGATTGGCCCTTCGGGGCAGGGCGGTATTGACTGGACCGATCGCTCGACTGCCGTCACGGCAGGTTGCGGCGTGCGCGGGGCTGGGGCTTTGGCAGTTCAACCTGCCGCCGCCGGCGACGGGCGCGTGAGCGCCCTGGCGGCCGCGCCTTGATTACTCATAGTGTGAGTGAGGGCATAACTCGCGGGAACGCGCTTTGGGCGCGATCGCGAGGGTGCTTGTTGAAGCCGGCGGCAGCATTTCCCATTTGGACACATCTTTCGCCTACCTGAACGTGGATCATCGCGTTTGGGGGCGGCGTCTTTATCTCACGGTTTGTTTTCGGTGCGGTGCGCGTCGTTGGGCCCTTTGCGGCGGTGATGGCGTGGCACTGGTTTTTTCTCTCAGGTCATTTATGTCAAAGCAAGATATTCCCATTATCGGTCCGATCCTCAACAAGATCATCGGGTCGCGCAACGACCGGTTTGTGAAGCGGTATCTGTCGCGGGCGGACGCGACGGGCAAGCTTGAGGCGCAGGTGCGCAAGCTGACGGATGTGCAGATTCGCGCCAAGACGGCGGAGTTTCGCGAGCGGTTCGACAAGGGCACGAAGCTCGAGAACCTGATGGTGGAGGCGTTCGCGGTGGCGCGCGAGGCGATGGACCGGGCCGTGGGGCTGCGGATGGCGTTCAACCCGGACAAGGGGTTCGACCCGTCGCGGCTGCCGGAGAATGTTCGGCCGCTGTATGACCAGACGCGCGCAACGATGGATCTGACGCCGCCAGCACCGGCAGATGGGGACTTTTTGGGGGCGACGGCGCCGGCGCCGGGGTGGATGCAGGTGGATATTCCCAACGACGTGTATGAGGCGGTGCGGGCTCTGTATCCCGAGAGCCGTCCGCCGTTCCGGGCGCGGCCGTTTGATGTGCAGTTGATCGGCGCGATGGTGCTGAGTCAGGGCAAGATCAGCGAGATGAAGACGGGCGAGGGCAAGACGATTGTCGCGCCGCTGGCTTCGTATCTGGCGTGCATCGAGCACAAGAAGGTGCACATTGTGACGGTGAACGACTACCTGGTGCAGCGCGACCGGGACTGGACGTTCCCGTTCTTCCACGCCCTGGGGCTGACGGTGGGCGCGATTCACCCGCTGCACATGCAGAGCGAAGAGATGAAGCGGCGGATGTATCGCTGCGACGTGGTCTACGGCACGACGGCGGAGTTCGGGTTTGATTATCTGCGCGACAACATGAAGCGGTCGGCCGAGCAGCAGGTGCAGAGGCGGCGCGACTTTGCGATCGTGGACGAGGTGGACTCGATCCTCATCGACGAGGCGCGGACGCCGCTGATCATCAGCGGTCCGGCGCATGACGACAAGCCGAGGTATGAGATGGCCGAGCAACTGGCGCGGCACCTGGTGGCCAGGCAGGCACCGTGGCAGGCGGCGGAGGATGAGTGCGAGGGGTGCAAGCGGCTGCAGAAGGGTTTGGAGGGAGATATTCGCAACGTGCGCGATGCGGCGAAGAAGCCGGTGCTGCTGCAGCAGTTGAGTGACGCACGGGCGAAGCTGCCGGATCTGGAAGTGGCCAAGAAGAAGCATGTCCAGTACTACGAGACGATGATGGAGCGCAAGAGCTGCCACTTGACGCACGACGGCATCGCCGAGGCGCAGCGGGTGGCGAACGTGGGCTCGTTCTATGTGGGCGAGAACATGGATCTGCCGCACCTGCTCGAGCAGTCGTTGCGGGCCAATGTGGTGTATCAGCGTGATCGCGACTACATCGTGGCGCCGACTGAGAACCCCAACACCGGGCGGACGGAGCCGTCGATCGTGATCGTGGATGTGAACACGGGGCGGCCGATGATCGGACGGCAGTGGTCCGACGGCCTGCACCAGGCGTGCGAGACGAAGGAAGGCGTGCAGGTTCGCCAGGAGAACCAGACGGTTGCGACCATCACGATTCAGAACTTCTTTAAGATGTACAAGCGGCTGGCGGGCATGACGGGCACGGCCGATACCGAGGCGCAGGAGTTCCACGATATCTACCGGCTGGACGTGGTGGGCATTCCGACCAACAAGACGGTGGTGCGCAAGGACTATGACGACCTGGTGTTCCTTACGGCGAAGGACAAGTGGGACTTCATCGTTGACGAGATCAAGGCGTTCCACGACTGCGGGCGGCCGGTGCTGGTGGGCACGACGAGCGTTGAGAAGAGCGAGATGCTGGGGCAGATGCTGGCGCGCAAGCACGGCATCAAGCACGAGATTCTGAACGCCAAGCAGCACGACCGTGAGGCCAACATCGTGGAAGATGCGGGCGGGCTGGGGCAGGTCATGATCGCGACGAACATGGCCGGCCGCGGCACGGACATCAAGCTGCAGCCGACGAGCCGGGAGACCTTGCTACGGCACTGGCAGGTGCGCGGGATCTGCCCGGCGAGCATCACGGTGGAATCGACCGAGGAGCAGCTCCGCGAGGGTGTCTATCGCAAGATCGCGTCGATGGAGCTGAGCGTACCCAAGCGCGAGGTTGAAACGATGCCGATCGCGGAGCTTGAGACCAAGCTCCTGCGGCACTGGGCCGTGACGCACACATGGCTGAGCGACGGGGACGTGCAGCGGCTGGATAATGAGGGGCTGCGCAAGGCCCTTGACAAGCACGGGCGGTTCCTGCTGCACCGGCTGCGGTGGTTCAGCACATGCGAGGACATGGGCGGGCTGCATGTGATCGGCACGGAGCGGCATGAGTCGCGGCGCATTGACAACCAGTTGCGCGGGCGGTCGGGCCGGCAGGGCGACAAGGGTTCGACGCGGTTCTTCATCGCGCTCGAGGACGACCTGATGAAGATGTTCGCGGGCGACCGCGTGCCGTGGCTGCTCTCGAAGCTGGGCATGAAGGAGGGGGATGCGATCGAGCACCCGATGCTGAGCAAGAGCGTGGAGAACGCGCAGCGGAAGGTGGAAGAGCGCAACTTCCAACATCGCAAGCAGATTCTTGAGTACGACGAGGTGATGGAGCACCAGCGGCAACGGTTCTACGGCCTTCGCCAGCGGGTGCTGGAGGGTCGTGATCTGCGCGGGCTGCTGTTTGAGTACATCCGCGACGCGGTGGCGGACTCGATCGACCTGTATCTTGACAAGCACTATCCGTCCAAGAGCATTGCCGAGTACGTCTTCCAGCAGACCGACGTGACGATCGCGGCGGCGCGACTGAAGAACCTCGATGGCAAGGAGCTTGAGGACCGGGTGCGGCTTGAGGCCAAGGAGGAAATGCTCAACCAGATCAACATGACGCTGGGCGAGTACATCCCCCCCACCGAGGGCGATGCGCCGACGGTTGATTTCGACGGGCCGGGCCTGATTCGCTGGGCGACCGACCGGTTTGGCGTGGCGCTCACGGAGGGCGAGCTGAACTCGTACGGGCAGGACCTGCGGTACCGCGTACGCGACCAACTGTACGAGGCGGCGGCGGAGCGGATCGAAGCGGCGGATCTGTCTGGCGCGCAGCTGTTCCTTGACAAGAACTATGGCGTGGGCGAGCTGTGCAAGTGGGTGAAGGCGAAGTTTGACTTTGACCTCGACCGGGCGCAGATTGCCAAGGCATACTCGGATGGTGCGGGTGATGTCCAGAAGATCATCATGGACAAGGCCGAGACGCTGTATACCAAGCGGGAGATCGAGTACCCGGTCGATTTCGTGCTCGATCTCACCATGCAACTGGCGCGGCAGAGCCCGCCGCAGGCGTTTAGCAACCTGGTGACCTGGGCGAACCAGCGGTTCCAACTGGGATGGACGCTCGATATCGTGAAGACCACCCGTCCGCAGGATGCGCGGCGGATCTTCAACGAGGCGTCGGAGAAGTTCGTCAACGGCCACCAGATCGACAAGGAAGTGGCAGCGGCGGTGGCGACGGCCAGCGACGAGGCGCTCGAAGCGCACCTGCGCAAGCGGTTTGACATTGACATGCCCGAGTCGATGCGGCGGCTGGAAGGGTCGGAGCGGTCGGACGCGATTCGGTCGAGGATCGAATCGATCCTGCGGGCCGAGCTCATCTACTTCGAGCGGACGATGCTGCTCGACACGCTGGATGATTCGTGGCGCGGGCACCTGCACGCCGTTGAGCAACTGAAGGACACGGTGAGCTTCCGCGCTTACAGCCAGCAGGACCCACGCATTGAGTTCAAGCGTGAGGCGTCGCGGATGTTCAATGAGATGATGGTCTCGATCCGCGATCGGGTGACGGATTACGTGTTCAAGCTCAAGCTGAGCCCGCAGATCGGGCCCGCGGCACCGCGTCCGATGATGCCGCCGCCGCAGCTTGCCCAGCCGGGGGCGGCGCTTGCGACGTCGATCACCGGGGTGCTGCCCGCCGCCGGGTCTGGCGGGGGTGCTGGCGGAGGTAGTGCTGGCGGAGGTGGTGCTGGCGGGAACGGGGATGGGTCTGGGAACGGGGTGGCCAAATCGGCCGACCCGTATTACAGCTCGCCGCCGCCGAACCGGCCTGCCTGAGCGAAAAAACGCGGTTTGGACCCTTCAAAGGCACGAACGGCGTGGCCAATGCGCGACGATTTGGGCTCTGAGTCGGCTGCACCCGATGGAACAGCACGCGAGAGCGGCTCGTATCGACGTACGGTCGGTCTGCGGGCTGACTCTGCGTGCTGGCCCCGGTGGCCGTGGGCCATGGCCTCGGGCGAAGGGCAGCTTCCCGCGCGGCGCCTCCCGCGCGGGTCGGGCGAAAAAGCGGGCGGGTTCTCCGCCGCGGCTAACCTTTGTTTGATATCGGTATGCTTGACCGGCCGGAAGTGTTGACCTTGGCCGATGCGGCCCGGATGCGTGGCACGGCCTTTTTTGAGTGATCGGAGTTTTTCATGAGCACGGTTTACAGCAACTCCAACGCCCGCCGCTCTTTCCGGGCGGCCTTCACGCTCATCGAACTGCTCGTGGTGATCACGATCATCGCGCTGCTGACATCGATCGGCCTGGCCGTGGGTGTGAAGGTGACCCAGAACGGCAAGGCGACGGCGTCGAAGAATCTGATCAAGGGCCTGGACTCGATCTTGACAGCGTACAGCGAGGAGAAGGGGTCAATACCCCCGGCGTTTGTGCGGCTGCGGACGACGGACATTGGTGCGCCGGGCGATGAGGTGTATTCGTTCCCGCTGTTTGATGGTCGGTTTGATCAGCGGACGGTGAGCGGTCCGGACCGACACAGTAAGACGGCCGACCCCGGGCAGCCGGCTGTGGGCTTATTCCTGCTGGGGGCCAAGCAGGAGTCACCGCAGGCGGCGGCGCTCATCGCGGGCATTGACAGCCGGTTTGTTGAGCGGCGGCCGATCACGCTGTATGGCTGGGACGAGACAGGACGGTTCAATCCGATCGATGGCAGTTCGGTGTCGATCCCGGTTGTGATTGACGCGTTTGGCAATCAGATCAGGCTGGGTCACCCGGCGTTTTCGGGTGGGTCCGGCGAGTACTTCAATGACGCGACGCAGGTGGCGCGGCCAATGATCTCGATGGCGCCGCCGAACAAGGGCGGCGTGACGTTCAACTCGGTGCAGGCGACGCGATCATTCCAGCCATTTGCGATTGGTTCGAAGGGCAGCGCGTTTGTGGGCGACAGCGACGAAGGCACCGGCGTTGGCCAGCGCCCCTACTTCTACTCGGCGGGTATTGACGGCAACCCGGGCACGCGGACGGACAACATTTACGGCAATGCGCCGACGTATCCGTCGGACACCAAAGACATTAAGAACGACTGAGCGGATCGCTCGCGGAGCGATGCACCAAGCCACGCGGCGTGACGCACGCAACACGCGCAATGGTTAACCCCGCTTGCCCGACTTCTTGGCCGATCTCTTGGCTGGCGATGTGGCTGGCCGCTTGGCCGACTTGCTCGCCTGGCCCCCGCGGCTGTCGCGCTTGTCATCGGCTGGCCTCGCGCCTTCACGGCCGCGCGGCTCAGGCTTGGCACCACTGGACTCTGCGGAGCCCGCCTTGGCCCTCTCGGATTTTGAACTGTCAGCCGATTGGCCCGGCTCAGGCTTGCCCGCTTCGACCTTGGCCTTAACGGCTGATTCAGCCGCGCCGGCGGCGGGTGCCGCCGGCGTTGTGGCGGTTTCGGCCTTCACCGGCTCGGCGCTCTTCTTATCTGCCTCGGCCGCCTTCTTGTAACTGTCGCTCCGGTAGTCGGTCTCGTAAAAACCGCCGCCCTTGAAGAGGAGCGCTGCGCCCATGCCGATGAGGCGCTCGGCCTTCTTCTTGCCACAAGAGGGGCAGGCCTTCACGTGCGGGGCGGTCATGGACTGGAAGAGTTCCCAGCGGTGATTGCAGGCGTTGCACTTGTAGTCGTAGGTGGGCATCGCGATCTTACTCTGCGGCTTTGGCGACGATGACCTGGGCGGGACGGAGCGTGCGACCGCCGAGGACGAATCCGGGGCGGGCGGTCGAGATGACGTTTCCGGGCGGCACTTCGGTGTCGACCACATGGCTCATGGCTTCGTGCTTGTTGGGGTCGAAGGCCTCGCCCTTGCCGGGGCGGATGACCTCGACACCGTGCTGGGTGAGCACGCTGAGGATTTCTTCCTTGATCATCGAGACGCCGGACATGACCTGGCGCGCGGTGGACTTATCGGGGTCGAGGCCGAGAGCCATTTCGAAATGGTCAACGACGGTCATGATGCCGTACAGCACGCCACGGGCGCCGGACTCACGGGCCTGTTGCTCGCTGGCGGTGGCGCGGCGCTGGAAGTTTGAGAAGTCGGCGAGGGCGCGGCGGTGGGCTTCTTGAGCCTCCTCGCGGGCGTGGCTGAGCTGCGCGTTTTCGTCGGTGAGGCGGCGGATCTCGGCCTCAAGACCGTCGAACTGGGCGGCCGTCTGGTCGGGATCGCGATTGGGTGTCGGATGGGCAGAGCCGCCCGCACCGGCAGGACCGGCGGAGCCGGGATCGGGCTGCTTGGCGGGTTCGTCTTTCTTGCGTACAAAGGGGTTCATTCCACCGCACCTTTCAGCACCGATGTGCTGCGTTTGACATAGGTATTCGCGTTCACAGAGGGCGAAGTTCTTAGTGCAATCAACATGCCAGCGGGGGTAAAAAGGCCTTCACGGTGTTGCCGGGAGGGTGTAGAGTTATGTGCCCTTGAGCGCTTCTTTGATGGTCTTCCAGAAGCCTTGGCTCTCGGGCATCACGGTTTCGTTCTCGCTGGCAGCAAAGTCGCGGAGGAGCTTTTCCTGGTCTTTGTTGAGCTTGCGGGGGATTTCGATCTTGACCATGATGACGAGGTCGCCGCGGACGTTGGGGGACCGCAGATCCGGCAGGCCGATGCCGGTGAGACGGAAGAGCGACCCGTGGGCGGTGCCCTTGGGGATAGTCAACTTTTCACGTTTGCCGTCGATGGTGGGCACTTCGATTTCGGCGCCGAGAGCGGCGCGGGCGAAGGACACGGGCATCTGGAGCAACAGGTGGTTGCCTTCGCGCTGGAAGTGGGAATGGTCAGCGACGCGGACGACAACGTGCAGATCGCCACGAATGCCGGTGCCAGCGGGGGACTCTTCGGGGGACGGTGGTTCGCCTTCGGCTTTGACGCGAACGGCCTGGCCATCGCTGATTCCGGGGGGAACACGGACGGCGATCTTGCGAGTCTTGGGAAGGCGGCCCTTGCCGCGGCAGTCGGGGCAGAACTCTTTGACGACCTGACCGCGACCTGCGCAGGCGGGGCAGGCGACGACCATGCGGAACATGCCACCCAGGCCGGTCTGCTGAACTTTGCCCTGGCCGCCGCACTGGGGGCAGGTGATGGGCTTGCTGCCGGCTTTGGCGCCCGAACCAGCGCACTTTTCGCACACGTCAAGACGGGTGAACTCGACATCGCGCTCGCAGCCGCTGAAAACGTCTTCGAGAGAGATCTGGACTTCGGTCTCAAGGTCGTAGCCGCGGGCGGAACCGGCGCGACCGCCGCGGCGGCCGCCGCCGCCGAAGCCGCCGCTCTGACCGAAAATGTCGCCGAAGATCGAAAAGATGTCCTCGACGTTCATGCGGTTGAAGTCGTGGGGTGCGGGGCCACCGCCGCCCTTGAGGCCCTCGTGGCCAAACTGGTCGTAGATTTTGCGCTTCTGTTCGTCGGAGAGGACCTCGTAGGCCGAGGCGGCCTCTTTGAAGCTCTTCTCGGCCTCGGCATCGCCAGGGTTGCGGTCGGGGTGGTACTTCATCGCGAGCCGGCGATAGGCGCGTTTGATCTCGTCGCCGTCGGCGGTCTTGGTAATGCTGAGCACTTCGTAATAGTCACGCTGGACGGATGCCATGGCGGGTCTTCTCGGGCTCTGGGGCGGGAAGCGGCGGGCGGATGACGCGCGATCTCGCGCTTGCGTGGTCTTGAGGGAGGAGCGACCAGAGTCTGCGAATCGAGCCCGCGACCTTTCGGGCGCGGGCTCGGTAGATTTTCAGGTGCATCGCTGCGGCAGGCCGTCCGCGGCGAGGTAGGCTCAGGCCGTGGCGCCGTTGACGGGCTGGGCGTTGTCCTTGAGGTCGCAGATCATCACGCTGGTGGTGAGCATGAGGCCGGCGACGCTGGCGGCGTTGGTGAGAGCGGTCTTGGGGACGCTGGCGGCATCAATGATGCCCATTTTGACCAGGTCGCCGTACTCTTCGCTCTGGGCGTTGTAGCCGAAGGCGCCGGTGCCTTCCTTGATTTTGGCGACGACGATGTCGCCATCAGTGCCGGCGTTCTCGGCGATCTGGCGAGCGCAGGCCTCGACAGCGGCGGAGACGATTTCGAAGCCGAGCTTCTCGTCGCCTTTGGCCTTGCCCATGGCCTTTTCGATGGCGGGCTGGGTACGGATGAGCGCGACGCCGCCGCCGGGAACGTAGCCGCTGCGGGCGGCGTGGCGGGTGGAGTTGAGGGCGTCGTCGACGGCGTCCTTCTTGGTCTTCATGGCGACTTCCGACGAGCCGCCGACGGAGATGATGGCGACGCCGCCGGTGAGCTTGGCGAGACGCTCCTTGAACTTCTCGCGGTCGTAGTCGCTGGTGGTCTTGTCATGCTGGGCCTGGATCTGCGAGGCGCGGGCCATGATGTCGGCGCGTTTGCCAGCGCCCTCGATGATGGTCGTCTCATCTTTGGTGACGACGATGCGCTTGGCGCGGCCGAGTTCGCCGAGTTCGATCGACTCGAGCGAGCGGCCAAGGTCTTCGGCGAAGAAAGTGCCGCCGGTGAGGACGGCGATATCGCCGAGCATGGACTTGCGGCGATCGCCGAACCCGGGGGCCTTGACGGCGCAGATCTTCAGCACGCCGCGGAGACGGTTGACGACGAGCGCGGCGAGGGCTTCGCTCTCAACCTCTTCGGCGATGACGAGCACGGGCTTGCCGGTGGTGGCGATCTTGTTGAGGAACGGGAGGAAGTCGGCGAGGTTGGCGATCTTCTTCTCGTAGATGAGGATGTAGGCGTCCTCGATCACGCACTCGGCGGTCTTGGGATCGGTCATGAAGTAGGGCGAGATATAGCCCTTGTCGAAGGCCATGCCCTCGACGTAATCGAGGGTGGTCTCGGCGCCCTTGCCTTCTTCGACTTCAACGACACCCTCGGGGCCGACCTTGGTGATGGCCTCGGCGATGAGTTCGCCGATCTGGACATCGTGGCTGGCGGAGACGGTGGCGACCTTGATGTAGTCGGCCTTGCCCCTGCACTTGACGGCCATGGCATCGATAGCCTCGGCGGCGGCGGCGGCGGCCTTGTTGATGCCGCGCTGGATCAGGACCGGGTTGGCACCGGCGGCAACGTGACGGAGGCCTTCAACGAAGATGGCCTCGGCGAGGACGGTGGCGGCGGTGGTGCCGTCGCCGGCTTCGTCGTTGGTCTTCTTGGCGACCTCGGTGACCATCTTGGCGCCCATGCTCTCGAAGGGCTCGGGGAGCGTGATCTCTTTGGACACGCTCACACCGTCGTTGGAGATGGAGGGGCCACCGTATGACTTCTGAAGGAGGACGTGGCGGGCCGAGGGGCCCATGGTGACCTTGACGGCGCGGGCGAGGCGCTGAACGCCCTTCTTCATTTCGAGAAGCGCGGCGTCATTGAACATCAGTTGCTTCGATGCCATTGGGTATCTCTGGGAAAGGGGAAACGGGAGGCAGGGACGAGATCGACGGAAACTCGGCGCGTCGGCTTAGCGAGGCACGCGAGGGTGGGCGCGGCGGAAAAAGTTGAGCCGCGACCGGGGGGTATCAACTGGAGATCAGCTCTCGAGGACGCCGAGGAGTTCGCTCTCTTTGATGATGAGGAACTTCTCGCTCTTGACCTCAACTTCGCTGCCGGCATAACGGCCGTAAACAACGGTGGAGCCGATCTTGACGCTCATTTCGGCCCGCTTGCCGTTGTCAAGGCGCTTGCCGGGTCCGACGGCGACAACCTTGCCGCGGACGGGCTTCTCTTTGGCCGACTCAGGCAGGAAGATGCCGGAGGCGGTTTTGGTTTCGGCTTCGATGGGCTTGACGAGGACGCGATCTTCGAGGGGCTTGATGGCCATGGTGAACTCCAAAGTACTGAGTGAATCAAACGAGGAGGGAACCGTCGCGGGACGGGGTTACTTGGTCGGATCGGGAACGGAGACGAGGCTTGCCTTGGCCGAGGAGCGGCGGGCGCTGATAAACTCAAAGACGATGGGGAGGATGGAGACGATGATGATGCCGAGGACGACGATCTCGAAGTTCTTCTTCACCCAAGGGATGTTGCCGAAGAAGTGGCCGGCGATGACGCACCCGAAGACCCACGCGACGGCGCCGATAATGTTATAGAAGACGAACTTGCCGTAGTTCATGGCGCCGGCGCCGGCGACGAAGGGAACGAAGGTGCGGACGATGGGCACGAAGCGGGCGAGGACGACGGCCTTACCGCCGTATTTTTCGTAGAACTCGTGCGCGCGGTCGAGGTGCTTGCGGCTGAGGACCTTGGCCCAGAAGCCGGTGCCTTCGGCGCGGAAGATGCGGGGGCCGACGTACTTGCCGATGTGGTAGTTCACGGCGTCGCCCAGGATGGCGGCAACGGTGAGGGTGCCCAGAAGCACCCAGAGGTTGAGGCGGGTGGCTTCACCATCGGATGAGGTGAAGGCACCGAGGGCAAAGAGGAGCGAGTCGCCGGGAAGGAAGGGGAGCAGAACGAGGCCGGTTTCGGCGAAGATGATGCCGGCGGCAATGGCATAGACCCACGCGCCGTGCGACGCGATGAGATCACCCAGATGTTTATCCAGGTGACGGAAGATATCGAGAAAGTCGAGAATCGTTTGCATGCAGGTTCAAAGCGGAGACCGGCGCCCAAGGGCCGCGGGCGGATTGCTGCTGGAGTGAGCGCTGGATTACACCTTGGGGCGGACGTTGGAAAGGACGTTGCCGGTGGTGGCGCCGCCGCCCCTCTTCGTGTTGTGACCCTTCTGGGAAGGATCAAAGTGCTTGGACTGGGCGTTCTCGCCGGTGGCGGCGGGAGCGTCTTCGGGGTTGGTGATGAGGGGCTTGACGAGGGGCTTCTTGGCGAAACCGCCGCCGGTGCCGCCAATCTTGCTCATGAGGTCTTTGGCGCTGGCCATAGTGGTCGTCCTTAGAAACGAGAAGGAACTGAAAATCTGACGGAAGCAACGAGCACGGCGAGTGACAATAACGCCAGCGGTTAGAAGCCGCCCATACCGGGCATGCCGCCCATACCACCCATTCCGCCCATGCCACCGCCGCCGTGGCCGTGGTCGTGGCCACCGTGGCCATGATCGTCATCGTCCTTGGGGGCATCGGTGACGACGCAGTCGCTGGTGAGCAGGATGGTGGCCACGCTGGAAGCGTTGATGAGAGCCGAGCGATCGACCTTGGCGGGCGTCATGACGCCCTGCTTGAGGAGGTCGCCGTATTCGCCGGTGAGGGCGTTGAAACCGAACGACGCGCCGGACTTGCCGGCCCCACCTTCGATGACCTTGGAAACGACCACGGTACCCTTTTCGCCGGCGTTCTCAGCAATGGTCTGCATGGGAACGGCGAGGGCCTTGTAGACGACATCCATACCGGCGGCGACGTCATACTTGGCGGCACCGATGTCCTCTGAGGTGACCTCGGCTTTCTTGGCGTAGACCGACTTCCACTCGGGGAGCTTCTCGATGGCGACGCGGGCACGCAGGAACGAAACACCGCCACCGGGAACGACGCCTTCGGCGACGGCGGCGCGAGTGGCGTGGAGGGCGTCTTCAACGCGGGCCTTCTTCTCTTTGAGCTCGGCCTCGCTGGCTGCCCCGACCTTGACCTGCGCCACACCGCCGGCGAGCTTGGCGAGACGCTCCTGAAGCTTCTCACGGTCATAGTCGCTGGTTGTGGTTTCGATTTCGCGGCGGATCTGCTCGACGCGAGCCTGGATGTCCTTCGTGTTGCCAGCGCCTTCGATGATGGTCGTGTTGTCGGCATCGATCTCGATCTTCTTGACCATGCCGAGCTGCTTGAGTTCGACCTTGTCGAGCTCGATGCCGAGATCCTTCATGATCGGATCAGCACCGGTGAGGATGGCGAGGTCCTCGAGCATGGCCTTGCGGCGATCGCCGTAGCCGGGGGCCTTGACGGCGCACACTTGGAGCGTGCCGCGGAGCTTGTTGATGACGAGGGTGGAGAGGGCTTCGCCGGTCACGTCTTCGGCGATGATGATGAGCGACTTCTTGGCCTGCATCACCTTTTCGAGGAGCGGCACGAGTTTCTGAACGTTGTCGATCTTGTCCTCATGGATGAGCACGAGGGCCTTGTCGAACTCGCAGGTCATCTTGTCGATGTTGGTGGCGAAGTTGGGGGAGAGGAAGCCACGGTCGAACTGCATGCCCTCAACGACGGTGACCTCGGTATCCTGGCTCTTGCCTTCCTCAACGGTGATAACGCCGTCCTTGCCGACCTTGGCAAAGGCGTCGGCCATGATGCGGCCGATCTCGATATCGTTGTTGGCCGAGATGCTGGCGACGTTCTCGATATCTTTGCTGCCGTTGACCGGGGTGGCGATCGACGTGATGTGGGCGCTGGCCGCCTCAACGGCCTTCTTCATGCCGCGGACGAGCGCGTTGGCGTCGACACCGGCGGCGATGTGACGGAGGCCTTCGCGGAACAGTGCTTCGGCGAGAACGGTGGCGGTCGTGGTGCCATCACCCGCATCGTCGCTGGTCTTGCTGGCGGCCTGCTTGACGAGCTGGGCACCCATGTTCTCTACCTTGTCGGTCAGTTCGACCTCTTCGGCGACGCTGACACCGTCTTTGGTGACGGTGGGGCCGCCCCAGCTCTTGTCCAGCACGGCGTTGCGGCCGCGGGGGCCCAAGGTGGACTTGACAGCTCGGGCGAGCTTCTCAACACCGGCGAAAAGGGCGGAACGAGCATCAACGTCAAACACGAGTTCTTTGGCGGCCATGGGAAGAGGACTCCGAAGGGTCTTAGGTCAAGCGAAGGTCGAGGAAACCGTCAAGCGGGTGATAGAAATCGGTGTCAGCACCGATACCGGACCGCGCGACGGCATCAAGGGGGACCTTTGCAACGGTGGTGCCAAGGATGCGGGAGCGGGCAGGTGGATCATTAGGATTTTGATAGGACCATTGTGCGGTGAGAACAGCGAGAAGGCAGTTCAGCTGGGAGCGGCGGCTGAGTGCAAGGGATTCGGCCCCGCACCACACCAGATTGGGGGATATCGATCGCTGCCGGATTGGCAGGGGGCTTCACTCGGGCAAAGGCATGAATCGGGCGAAATCAGAGAAGGAAAGTTTGCATTTTGTTTGGAATACGTTTGAATTTCTTCATTCAGGGTGAATCCAATGAAGGGTGCTCAGCGAAATCCCCGTGCAGCGATTTTTGATGAGGGCACTCGCTCTCAGCGCCTGCGCAGACAATCAAGGGCCGATCCGTCGGCCCACGGAGTTTTCCTATGACCGTCAAGAATCTTCTCGTTCTCGCCGCCGCTCTCAGCATGTCGGGTGCGGCTTTCGCTCAGGATAAAACAGAGCCCGCGACTCCGGCCACACCGGCGGCGAAGCAGCCCGAAGTGAAGAAGGATGAGAAGGCTGCCAAGAACATCGTCGAGACGGCCATGGGCACGGGCATGCACACGACCCTGTGCGGCCTGCTCAAGGAAGCCGGCCTGGTTGAGGCGCTGAGCGATTCCAAGGAAAAGTTCACGGTTTTCGCCCCCACCGACGACGCGTTCAAGAAGGTTGACGCGAAGGCTCTCGCGTCACTGAAGGCCGACAAGAAGGCCCTTACCAAGGTCCTGACGTTCCACGTCATCAAGGGCGCGGCGGTCATGGCGAAGGATGTTGTGACGATGAAGGAGTCGGTCGCGACGATCGAAGGCAGCAAGTTCAACATCGTCGTCAAGGACGGTAAGGTCTCGATCGGCAACAGCAAGGGCATGGCCAACGTCATCAAGACCGACGTGGTCTGCTCGAACGGCGTCATCCACGTCATCGACGGCGTCATGATGGCGGAAGATGCCAAGAAGGAAGTGAAGAAGGAAGAGACCAAGAAGGGCAGCTAAGTTTCGTTCGCACGCCAATGACGCTCGGCCTATGGCCGAGAGGAGTGGCGAGCGGTTACGGGGCAGTGTGAGCGCATGGCGTGTAACGCACGCCGCGGCCTGAAAGGGCCGACGGGTTTTAGCCCGGTGTGTTCCCTTGGGCACGGAAGAAGCGGCGAAGGTGGTTGGTTTCAGGTTCTCTTGCTCACCTAACCTTGGGCATAACCGGTTCTCAACCCATTCCGCGGACTCCGATTCTCGCGCTTGTCGCCAGTGGTGACGAGCGAGCGATGGCCGAGCTGCTTGACCGATATGGCGGGCTGGTGTATTCACTTGCCCGCCGTTTTTGCTACGAGTCGTCCGAAGTTGAGGACGCCGTAGAAGAGGTGTTTATTGCGATCTGGCAGAGCGCTGGCCGCTTTGACGCGTCACTCGGCAGCGAGGAGACGTTTGTTTCCATGCTCACGCGTCGGCGGCTGATCGATCGGCGGCGGAGGACGGTGCGGCGTCGGGCGGGTCAGGTGGATGCCGATGTGTCAGTGATGGTCGATCGTGGTTCGGCCGGGCCTGATGGGCGCGACGGGGCGGAGCGGGCGTTTGAGCAATCGGACGTGGTGGCGAGGGCCGAGAACGCGCTCAACTCGTTGAAGCCCGAGCAGCGCGAATGTCTGCGGTTATCGATCTATCAAGGGCTGAGCCACGAAGAGATTGCCCAGGCAACGGGCATTCCGCTGGGGACCGTGAAAACCCATGTCCGACGAGGACTTATCGCCGTTCGCGAAGCGCTTGCGCCGAGTTTGGCGAATCCTGAATCGGGCGGAACAAACGGTGCGAAAAACCCGATAGGACAAACGTCGGTAGTTTCGGAAGTGTCGGTCAAAACTCAAACCCTGAGATCCCGCAAGTGAATGCTTTTAGCTCCCAACCCGAACGACCAGAGAACGCCGCGCGGCATGCCCGCCTGGCGGAGCTGCTGGCCGAGCGTGCGCTGCACGCGGGCGAGCCGGGCTTGAGTGGTGACGCGGGCATAGCGTCGGAAGAGGCGGCGGAACTGGCGATGCTGCGGCGCGAGATGGGCAATGCTGGCAGCGCGCTTGAAGATGAACACAGCTATGTAATCGCGGCGGGCGCGGCGCTGACGGCGTTTGCGGCTGGCGATGCGAAGGCGATGCCGGCCGCACTTCGCGAGCGAATCGCTTCGAAGGGTCGGCAGGCTGCGCGGGAGATGCGCGGCGAGACGGTTGGCCAGATCGCGCACGGCGGCGGTGTGGTCGGCTTATCGGCCAAGGGCGAGGGAAGCCAGCGTCATAGTGCGGATACTGATCGATCGACCTCGCATTCACCCGCGCGTGGACGCGGCACCGGTGGTTGGCGCGGGGTTTCGATGTGGACGGGATGGATGACGGCTGCTGCGGCGGTGGGCGTGGCGGTCTGGCTGTCGGCCGGTCGCGAAACGTCGGTGGTTGGACCAATTCAGAGTTCCATCGTCAAGCTGATGTTGAATACGCCAGTTGAGCTGTATGACCGGCTGACCGGCGGCGGACGGCAGGACGTGGTCACGATCGCGGCGCACGCTGCGGGCGATGACGGGGCGAGTGATGTTGAAGCGCAGTTCCTGGTGGACCCGGCGACCAATGAAGCGGTGATCCGCATCAGCGGTCTTCCCTCGACCGCGGGAACGGAGACGCGCTATCAGGTGTGGGTGCAAGATGCCGGGCGCAGCGACCCGCACCCGGTGAGCGGAGGCCTCGTGAGCATTCCCTTTGAGGGCGCGAGCTATGTGCTGAAGGTTGAGCCTTCGGTGCCGATCATTCGAGCAGTAGGATTTGCCATTACGCGTGAGGCACTGGGCGGCGCGGTGGTGTCGAGGCCGGACCGGATCGTGGTTCGCGGAGAGTTGATGGATGCACGGCAGTATGGGCCGTTCGAGCCGATCGAGGACATTCAGGGCGGTGATGGGTCGCGTGGCAATGAGCCGGGGCCGGATGTGCTGACGAAGCCGTGAGGGATCGCCCTCGGCGTGACCCGCAGGCCATGCGCGGGCTGACTGGCGCGGGGCGCACAACAAACAACTGACGTAATGAGTCCGTCGCATCGAGCGGACGGGTTGGATTAGTCGCCATCGTCGTCGAGTCGCCAGCGGGCGATCATGGCGCCGGCGGTGAGTGGCTTTGACTCGGGGATGTCGATCACGATGCACTCGCCGGTTCGGAGTTCGATGCCCTTGCCTTTGAGCTGGGCGGGGGCGAGGAGAACGCAGAGCGATTCAAGCGTGGGGTTGTGGCCGACGATGGCGAGCACGCCGTGGTGGCGGTTCTGCTCGATGAGGGCGGCGATGCCGCGGACGGGTTCGTCGGTGGCGAGGGCGGGTTCTTCGATGTGCTTGCAGCCCGCGGTGGCGGCGATGGCCTTGGCGGTTTGGTCGGCGCGGAGGACGGGGCTGTGGAGGAGGACTTCGGGAACGCGTTTTTCTTTGGCGAGTTTGTCGCCGATGAACTTGGCCTGCCGCTCGCCACGGGGTTTAAGCTTGCGGTCTTCATCTTCGCCGGTGGCGGAGTTGCGCTCGGCCTTGCCGTGACGGATCACGTAGAGGCGAAGCGCCACCAGCGGCGCAGAGCGGGCGGGGCTTGGGGAAGATGATGGCGATGTCGGGGGCAAGTCCATACATCAAACCATAACGCCGGTGTACGATCGAAGCCATGGCGCAGATTGTGAAAACGCGATTGAAAATTGGTCTGGAAGTGCACGTCGAGCTGGCAACAGCGACAAAGATGTTCTCCAGAGCCCCAAATCCGGCAGGGTTTGAGTGGCAGGCGGTGCTCAGGGGTGGAGCCGACGGTCTGGTGGGGCGGTCGGAACCCGAACCAAATAGCTGCATCGATCCGGTGGTTTTGGCCCTGCCGGGGGCTTTGCCGGTGATGAACCGCGAGGCGGTGCGGCTGTCGATGCTGGTGGGGCTTTCGCTCAACTGCTCGATCGCAAAGACGAGCCGGTGGGATCGCAAGAGCTACTTCTATCCGGATCTGCCCAAGGGGTATCAGATCAGCCAGTATGACCTGCCGCTGTGCTTTGATGGCGCGCTGGATGTGGAGGTTGATGGAGCGGACGGTGCGCGATGCGTAAAGCGGATCGGGATTGTGCGGGCGCATCTTGAAGAGGATGCGGGCAAGCTGCTGCATGAGATGCCGGCGGCGATGGGCGGGCGGACGCTGGAGGGATCGATCGCCGATTACAACCGGGCGGGCACGCCGCTGCTGGAGATCGTGACGCAGCCGGACTTCGAGACAGCCGACGAGGTCGTGGCGTTTGCGCGCGCGCTGCGGGACATCTGCCGGTTTGTGGGAGCGACGCGGGGCGTGATGCAGGCGGGGCACATACGGTTTGAGCCCAACATCAATATGCTGCTGACGCTTGATGACGGGCGGACGGTGGCGACGCCGATCGCGGAAGTGAAGAACCTGAACTCGTTCAAGTCGGTGCGGGGGGCGATTGAGTTTGAAGCGCGCGAGCAGCCGGGGCGGTGGCTGAAGGACGGGCGCGAGTTTGGGCCGGGGAGCAAGCAGACGCGCGGATGGGACGATGAAGCGATGTGCACGTTTGTGCAGCGCGAGAAGGAAGATGCGCACGATTACCGGTACTTTCCGGACCCGGACTTGCTGCCCTTGCAGATGGACCCGGCGTGGCTCGAAAGTGTGCGGGCGAGCGTGCCGGAACTGCCGGCAGCGCGGGCGGCGCGGTATGAGCGTGAGTTTGGACTTTCGCGGGCCGATGCGCACCTGCTGACGCGAGCGCGGGCGGAGAGTGATTTTTTCGAGGGCGCGGTGACGGCGGCGATAACGCACGGGTGCAGCGGCGACCGAGCGGGGAAGGCGACGGCAAACTTGATGCTGCAGAGCGGTCGCAAACGTGTGGCGGCAATGGCGGAGCGGACGGACGAAAACGCCCAGACGGACGAGACGGGCGAAGACGCGGCGCACGTGAACGAACTGGGAATCTCGGCTGCTCAACTGGGCGAACTGGCGGCCCTGCGCGAGAGCGGCAGGGTGAACAACCAGTCAGTTGACGAGTTGTTTGGCCTGTTGTGTGAGGAATCGCAGCGCGGCGTGAGCGCGGGCGCTCTGGCTGCGGCCCGGGGGATGATCGTGGTGCGTGACGAGTCGGCGATTGATGGCTGGTGCGCAGCAGCGATTGCCGAGCAGCCAAAGGCGGCCGACGATGTGCGGGCGGGCAAGGAGGCGGCACTGGGGCGGTTGGTGGGCGCGGCAATGAAACACGCGGCGGGGAAGGGTGATGCGCAGACGATTCGCGAGCGGCTGCTGGCGAAACTCTCGGGCGGGGCGAACTCGTGAGGCGGCTGTTTGCCGCGGCGTGCGGCCTGAATGCGGCGCTGCTGTTTGGTGTGCAGCCCATGATGGGCAAGCGGCTACTGCCGTTTTTGGGGGGCGGGCCGAGCGTGTGGAGCGCGTGCCTGGTGTTCTTCCAGATCGCGCTGCTCGCGGGGTATTTGTGGGCCCATTTTGTGGGGAAGATTCGCTCGGGGCGGACGGCAGCCATGGTGCACGGCGCGCTGCTGCTGGCGGCGTGCGTGCTGAACCCGGCCGTGACGGCGGGGTGGAGCTTTGATCTGGCGGCTCTGGCGGGTGGAACACAGAGGCCGCTGCTGGGCGCGCTGGTGTTTCTGGGCGTGGGGTGCGTGCTGCCGTTTGTGGCACTTTCGGCAACGGGACCGCTGCTGCAGCGCTGGTTTGCAGCGGCGCGGCCGGGGGAGAACCCCTATCCGCTTTATGCGTGGAGCAACCTGGGGAGCTTTGCCGGGCTGCTCAGCTACCCGTTTCTGGTTGAGCCACGGCTGAGCGTGCGCGAGCAACTGGCAGCGTGGAGCGTGATGCTGGCGGTGGGCGCGGCGTTCACGATGCTGTGCGGGGCACGGTCGGCCGGCGCTGCGGGGAACCCGCTGGTGGCGGCTGCTGCCAGCAGAGAACCGCCCGCGCCGGTGAGCGTGCGGGCGAAGCTGGGATGGATCGGGCTTTCGGCGACGACCTCGGCGCTGTTGATTGCGACCTCGCAGCATTTGACGAGCGATGTGGCGGCGGTGCCGATGTTGTGGATCCCCCCACTGGCGATTTATCTGTTGTCGTTTGTGGTGGCGTTCTCGGCGCGGGGCGGAGGCTTGGTGGTGTTGTGCCGGTGGATTGCGCCGCTCCTGGCGATGGCGGTCGCGATCATCGCGATGACGGACTTGCGAACGCCGCTGTCGGGACTTGTGCTGACGCATTTGGCGCTGCTCACGGCAGCGTCGATCGCGTGCCATGGGGTGCTGTATGAGCGGCGGCCGAAGGACGATCGGGGTTTGACGCTGTACTACCTGATGATCGCGGTGGGCGGGGCGCTGGGCGGGCTGGGGACGACCTTGGTGGCACCGCTGGTGTTCAAGGACATTCTGGAGTATCCGATCGCGATCATCGCGGCGTGTGTGCTGGCGCATCCAAGCGTGTGGCCGGGGCGGCTCAATCAACTGCGGGCGACCAGCATTCTGGGCACGGGGATTCGGCGCGTGGTGATGGGCACCGTGATAGACGTGGCGCCGGCGCTGGTTGGACTGATCGGCTTCGCGGCGGCGCACCATGCAAAGGCGGGGGGAACAGCGGTTGATCGGTGGTGGCTGTTTGCACTGGCGGGCATAGTGGCCCTGCCGCGGCGGGTGGCGACGGCGCTGGTGGTGGCGGGCGCGCTGGCAGTGCCGCTGGTGTTTACGGGCGAGGGTCGCGAGCTGATTTATGCGGATCGGTCGTTCTATGGCCTGCACCGGGTATATCGGCTGGGGCAGGGGCAGTACACGGCGCACGAGCTCTGGCACGGGCGGATTGTGCACGGGCACCAGTTTGTGAATCCGCCGCTGCGGGATGCGCCGAGTTCGTACTACTTCAAGGGCGGGCCGATGAATGACGTGATGGTCGCGCTGTATTTGCGTGGCGCGGCGGGCGAGCCGGGGGGCGAGCTGCCCCGGGTGAAGCGGGCGGGCTTTGTAGGGCTGGGTACGGGGACGCTGGCGTATTACGGTCGCAAAGACTGGACAGTTGATTTTTTCGAGATTGATCCGGCGGTGGTGCGGATTGCCAGTGACCCGAAGCTCTTTACATATGTGACGAACGCGCGGAGCAAGCCGCGGTTCATCCTGGGCGATGCGCGGATCACCCTGGGTGAGCGTCGCGCTGATGCCCCCTACGACCTGATTCTCATCGACGCGTTCAGCTCCGATGCCATCCCGGTGCATCTGCTGACGCGCGAGGCGGTGGAGCTGTATCTGTCGCGATTGACCGGCGAGGGGCTGGTGTGCGTGCACATCAGCAACAAGTATCTGGACCTTGAGCCGGTGGTCGCGGCGATTGCGGCGGAGTTGCATCTCGCGTGCCTGATTCGCCATGATGATGCGCTGTCATCGCTGCAGGTGCAGATGGGCAAGAGTGCCTCGAGCGTGATGGTGCTGGCGCGGGAGGCGGCGCACTTTGGCTCGCTTGCCGAGAATGAGGAGTGGATGCAGGCGCGGAGCGATAGGGCGGCGGATGGAGCGGGGCGGGTGTGGACGGATGAGCGCGCGAGCGTGCTGGATGTGATGCGCTGGAAGTAAACGGCAGGGTCGGCTGAGGGGGGGGGCAGGGGGGGGGCAGGTGCGCGGCCGATTGGCAGCTTATTGCCGCTTCAGGGCGCGTTCGGCCTGCTCGCGGCGGCGGCGCTTGAGTTCGGCATCGATGAAGGGCTGGACGTTGCCGTTGAGGACGTCCTGCACGTCGCCGCTTTCGTGGTTGGTGCGGTGGTCCTTCACGCGCGAGTCGTACATCACGTAGGAGCGGATTTGGGTGCCCCAGCCGGATTCCATGGCGCCGCCCTTGGCGGCATCGATCTCGCGTTCGCGTTTTTCTTCGGCGATCTGCTCGAGCTTGGCCTGAATGATGCGCAGGCACTGCGAGCGGTTCTGGGGTTGGTCGCGGAAGGTGTTGGCGACAACGGTGATGCCGGTGGGGATGTGGGTCATCCGGATGGCGGTGGCGACTTTGTTGACGTTCTGGCCGCCGGGGCCGCTGGCGCGCACGAAGGGGGTCACTTCAAGGTCGCGGTCGGGGATATCGACTTTGACGTCCTCAAACTCGGGGGTCACTTCGACGCTGGCAAAGCTGGTTTGCCGCTTGCCCTGGGCGTTGAAGGGGCTGACGCGGGCGAGGCGGTGCGTGCCCCGCTCGCACTTGAGGTAGCCAAAGGCGTACGGGCCTTTGACGTGAAGCGTGACACTGTCAAGACCGACTTCGGAGCCGAAGCCGCGCTCGACTTCCTCGATGGCGAAGCCGGCTTTTTCGAGGTAGTTGAGGTACATGCGAAAGAGCATCTCGGCCCAGTCGTTGGCCTCGGTGCCACCGTCGCCAGCGCTGATGGTGACGAAGGCGTTGCGAACGTCGTGCTTGCCGCTCATGAGGGAGCGGAGTTCGATGCGGTCCATATCGCCCACGAGGATGCCGAGGATGGTGTCGGCCTCGGCAAGGAACTCTCGATCGGGCTGGCTGGGGGTGCCGGCTTCGCGGGCCATTTCGAAGGCGACGCGGGCATCGCCCAGGCGGCGGGTGGCGTCTTCGAGAGGCTCGACCTGGCCGTTGAGGTTCTTGAGTTCAGAGACGAGGCGATTGGCGACGGTCTGGTTATTCCAGAAACCGTCAACCTCCATCTGCTGCTTTATTTCGTTGCGGCGCTCGACCTTGGCGGGGTAGTTAAAGCGAGTCGCGGATCGTCAAGATCCGCGCCTCAAGCTCGGCGATTACGGGGGCATGAGAGTCGAAGTTCATAGTGGCGGAGGATATGCGCCGAACCAGGCCGGGCAATTGTGGTGCGGGCGTCCCGCCCCCCGCCCCTCAAAGTGCCCAAAGAAGCCCGGAAAATCAGCCCATCGCGCCAAATGCTCGCCCCGGTGCCGTCTTGGTCATATCCGCCGCGATACCCGCGGCTTCTCTGGAGCATCTTCCCATGCGCACCTCCACCACGCTCACGGCCCTGACGGTTTCATCGATTCTGGCACTGGCCGGCGGGCCATCGATGGGGCAAGGGGGAGCATCCCAGCCCCAGCCGCTTCCAACTTCGACTGTGCGTCCCGCCGCTGCATCGAACCCACCTGATGCGAAAACCCCGGCCTGGGCTGCCAAACTGATCACCATCAGGTTTGGCGGTGGAACCGTCCGCGAGTACATGGAACAAATCCAAACGGCCATGGCACCGGCCACCATAAACGTGACGTTCGAGGGCAATGCCGCCAAGGCAAAACTCCCGCCTGTTGACCTCATCAACGTCTCGGTGCAAGCGGCCATAGACCTGCTTTCGCGGATGGGGGGCGGGGGGGGGCCGGGCATGGGGCGGGCGTACCGCGCCGCGTTGATAAGCGGGTCATCGGTGGCCGACGAGACACCCGTGTATTCTGTGGGCGAAATGAATAACGGGGGAATGAACGGTTATTCTACCCAGGTCCTCTCGATCGCCGATGCAATCGGTGATCCCAATGCTGGCGGCGTTGACGCACGAAGTATTCTTCAGGCCATTGAAAGTGCGGTAGAAGCTGCCACTCGTGATGGCGACGGCGCTGCGATTATTAAATTTCATGAACCGACTGCAACGGTGGTTGTTTCCGGCACGCCGTGGCAGTGCGAAGTTGCCAAGGATGTCGCCCAGAAACTCTCAACGACGGGCACGCTGAGAGCGATGCAGCGTTTAGCACCCGACGTGCCCTCGACCCAAATTATTCCGCTCAGCCATGTCAAGGCCGCGGAGGTTGTCGAGGCGATCAACAGCGTTTTTCGCGGGCGGCCCGGTGAGTTGACCGAAGTCGTTGCCGCCATCGGGGAAGGCAACTCATTAACCATCACCGGCCCGCCGCGGCTGCTGGTCGGTGCCCAGGCGATCATTTCCCTCCTCGACCGGTCCGAACCGCCCGCGGCGGTTCGCTCAGCAAACGAATCTCGCCGCGCGTCAGAAATGCACCGCGACGCCGTAAGCATCCAGATGGCGCAGGCCAGGAGCGAGTTCACAGTCCAATCCGCCGAACTCCGCAATCGCGTCGCCAATGCCGAAGCACAGGCCACCGAAGCAAAGCAGGCAAATGCGATTGCTGATGTGCGCATGCACGAAATGAAGAAGCAGTTCGAGGAGTTAAGAGAACGCTTCACCAACGTAGACATTTCGTATCAAAGCGCCGCGAGCACACTCCGCAGCAGCCAGACCCAACTGCTCGAACTTCAGAAACGCAACCAGGAACTTCAAGCCGATCTCAACACCCTCCGCGCCGAACTCGCTAAACTCAAGAAGTGACCGCGCTCCCCGTTCATCCCCTGCACCCCTTTATGACCCTCAGCCCGCTCCACACGGCGGACGTGGAACTGAACGCTGCGGCACCCGCCGCCGTGCCGGGCGCGATCGGCCTTGACTCTGCTGAGCCCGCCGCGCCCGATGCGACGGCGGTGCGGTTGAGCCGGGGGATTGCCCGCGGCGATCACGCCGCCCTCGACGAGTTCTATCGCGCTTGGTTTGATCGCGCCTTTGCAGCCGCCCGCGCGCTCTCGCGCCGCGATGAGGCATTCTGCCTTGATGTTGTTCAGGAGGCCATGCTGCGGGTGATCAAGTCGCTCCCGCCCCTGAGCGGTGCCGCGGCCCTTGAGGCTTGGATGCACACCGCCATTCGCTCTTCGACCATCGACGCCCTCCGCGCCGAGGCACGCCGGGTAGCCCGCGAGATTCGCGCCGCCGGCATGAAGCGCGCCAGACCGATCGCTCAACGAGCCGGCCAACGGGCGAGCCATGCAGAGGAGCATGAGATCAACACCTTACTGGCAACCCTCGCCGAACTTGATCCGGTAAGCCAAGACCTGTTGCGGCTGCGGTTTGAGCGCGATAAGTCGCTCGAAGCAACGGCGCACGCCAAAGGAATCACCGCCGCCGCGGCCCACGGCAAGATTCGCCGGATTCTCGCCTGGATGAAGAAGCGGATGGAACCATGAATCACTCACCACGCAACATCACGACCAGCGGCTTGGCACTGGGCGAACAAATCGGGCTCAACGAGGGGCAACTGACCCCGGCGGGCATTGCCAAGCGCGACTGGTTGCTTGGTGAACTGCACGGCGCGCTCGCGCATCGCCGGCGAATCCGTCTGGCCAGCCGCGCCGCG
>Ga0105049_10001081_pt1 | contig 31767 bp, 28 predicted proteins | sample MAT06_FD_78087 | JGI IMG/M metagenome (GOLD analysis project Ga0105049, IMG submission 78087) | Freshwater microbial communities from Lake Fryxell liftoff mats and glacier meltwater in Antarctica - MAT-06 | ecosystem: Environmental > Aquatic > Freshwater > Ice > Liftoff microbial mat | place... | reverse complement strand
CGACGCCCACGAGCGGCGACGCTCCTCGGCGAGACGGACGATGACCTGATCATAGAAGCGGAGAAGACGCGTGTGCATCATCGCCTCGGTTCCCTCGACATGTGCGCGCACATCCGCCGGCAGCAGCGTCCCCGCAAACGCCTGGAGCAACTTCTCCAACGCGTGCTCGCGCTCTTCGACCAGCTCCGCCACGAGTTCGGCATCTTCCTCGTCGAGCGCCCGCGCGAAGGCGGGGTAGAACGCCTCGAAGTGGGCCAGCGCGGCGGTCTGGGTGACGTTCATGACGCCACACTCATCGGCGCGGTATTCGCAACCTCGCGCCACGCTTCGAGCATGCCCTGCATCTGCGGCACCAGCGACCGCGCCTTACCTGCGTCGCGCCCAATCTGCGCGCGCAAGATGCACATCGTCCAAGCGGCATAGGTTTTATCGAGGCTCGCCACAAGGTCGGGGGCAAGCTGGTCGTCGAGCGACTCGCGCAAGTGATTCAATATCTCGGTCGCCTTCTCGAAGTTACGACCGGCGTCCTGCCAGCGTTCCTCGTCGATGGCGTCGGCCGACGCCGCCGTGAAGCGCACGAGGCCCTCGAACAACATGATGACCAGCTCCGCCGGGGAGGCGGTGGTGATACGGACGCGCTGATAGGCTTTCATCGGGTGAACCATGGTCGTGTCCTCGCGGCTCATCTCGAGTAAAGTGACTGCAGGGCGGAGCCCTGACTCTGAGAAATCTGCAGAGCCTTCTCCATTGCGGTGAACTGCCTCTGCATAATCGTCTGGTTGCGGCCGATCCGTGTCTCGATCCGTCCTATCTGGGTATCGAGCTGATCGACCCGCTTATTAAGCGACTTGGTGCGTCCACCGATTACCCCGTCGACCGAGTTGGTGTTGCGCTTGACGAGTGACTGGACGTTGGCCGACAGACCGGTGTCCGCCAGCGTGAAGATGCGCGCAACACCACGCATGTCGGTGGCCAGCGCCTTGTCGAGCTTCTTGTCGTCGATGGTGAGCCGACCCGTCGCGTCGGTCTCGATGCCGATGCGCGAGAGCGACGTGTTCGAACCGGAGAGCCCGTCGATGGTCTTGACGATGAGGCCACGCACGTCGGCGCCGAGACGCTCGATTGCGGGGTCGGGGTCGAACGCACGCGTGCCGTCGCTCGTGCGGGTCGACGACTTCACCAGGTCGAGCAACTCATTGGCCTTGTCGACGAACGCCTTGAGCTTGGTCTTGGTACCGTCCTTGTCGCTGGCGACGGACAGCGTGCTGGTGCCGACCTTCTTCAGGCCGAGCGTGATGCCGGCGACGATGTCGCTCGGCTCGTTGCTGCGGGTCTCGGCCGCCAGGCCGTCGACCTCGAGCAGAGCGTTCTGGGCGCCGATCACCTGCGTCAGGCCGAGCGCCTGCCCGGTCGCCCCGGTATAGGACTCGGTCACGGTGATCGCGTTGTCGGGGTTGCCGCCGATCTCGAACCCGCTTTCGGCCGCGACGATCTGCAGGTAGCTGCGCGTACCGTCGCGGATGATCGAAGCGTCGACCTTGGCGCCCGACCCGTTGATCTTGTCGACCACGTCCTCGAGCTCGTCGCCCTCGACGATGTCGATTGTATAGGGGCCACTCGTGTCTCCAGCGGTCGCCAGCGTGAGCGTGCCAGCCTTTACCTGCGAGAGCGAGCTCGAGAAGGCGGCGGAGCGGTCCTTCTCGGCGCGGGCGAGCTGGGTCACATTGATATCGTAGCGGGCGGCGCTCGACTCGCCCTCGGCCTTGGCGCTCATGACGTCCTCGTCGCCGACCCCGATGGTGAACGCGAGCACGTTGGAGGTCTTGGCCATGTCCGTGGCCAGTGTCTTCAATTCGCCGAGTTTCGAGCTGATCTTGCCGAGTCCCGAGATCTGGGCGTTGTAGCTGGTCTTCTTGTTCTGGAGCGCGGTCACCGGTACGCGCTGGGCGTCGAGCGTGGCCTTCATCAGCGCTGCTGTGTCGATGCCCGAGCTGATACCATTGAAAGTGACTGGCATGACTTCCTCGCGTCGGGCGAGCTCGCGTGCCGCCCATGACTACCAAGACGAACGCCCTCGCTCCGAACTTAAGGCCGGCAGTACCGGTTCCTGGGGTCGGAGAGAGGGCGCGTGAAATCAGGGCCTTCAGGGGAAGGCCCGCGTCTTTCAGGTCGTCGATCAGCTCAGGAGGCGGAGGGCGAGCTGCGGCGCGGCGTTGGCCTGCGACAACATCGCGACACCGGCCTGCTGGAGCACGTTGCCCACCGAGAACTTGCCACTCTCGTAGGCGACGTCCACGTCGCGGATGGTGCCGTCGGCAATGCTGAGGTTCTCGACCGTGGACCCGAGGTTCTCAATCGCCTTGCCCATCCGGTTGACCGTGGCGCCCAGGGTCGAACGGCGGTCGCTCAAAGTGCTGATCGCCGCGTCGATGTCGTCAATCGCGGTCTGCGAGTTGGCCAAGGTGTCGACGGCCGAGGCATTCACGCCCAGCGCGGTCGAGTCCAGGTTCGCCATCGCGATGGTGACACGGTCGTCGGCCGAGTTGCGGGTTCCGACCTGGAAGGTCAGCGTACCGGCGGTACCGGCGGTGCCATCAAGGAGCTTGGTGCCGTTGTACTCGGTGACGTTCGAGACCCGCGTGATCTCGCTCTTCATCTCACCGAACTCGGTGTTTACAAACGCGCGCTCGGTGTCGGTCAGGCTGTCCGAGGCGGACTGCACGGCAAGCTCACGCATACGGATGAGCGTGTCCGAAACGGTCTGCATGGCGGAGTCGGCAGTCTGAAGCATCGCGACACCCTGCGACGCGTTCGACGAGGCCTGGCGGAAACCACGGGTCTGGGCACGCAGGCCCTCCGAGACCGCAAGACCTGCGGCGTCATCAGAGGACGAGGTGATGCGCATGCCCGAAGAGAGCTTGTTGATCGAGGAGCTGAGCGAGGACTGGGTCTTGGTCAGGTTCTTCTGGCTGGAGAGCGACGATGTGTTGGTATTGATCTGGAGAGCCATGGTGCTTTTTCCTACAAGGTGAGTGGGTAGACGAGTCCGTCAAGCGACGCCAGAGCGTCCTTGTTCGCCATCTGGTCCGCTTCCCGGCGGGCTCATCGGCTGTTCACTCATCATTACGGCCGGCTCGGGCAACGCCTTAAACAGGCTGTGCGAAAATCGTTGGGAGCTAACCGAACCAGCTCTTGCCCATCTGGGCCAGGATGCTCTGTGAGGTGGTCAGGACGGCCTCGAGCATGGTCTGGGCGCTCTGGATGGCGGGGGCGACCTGGGCGATGTCGACGCGCGCAAGGTTGCCCTGTTCGATCTGTACGCTGGTGCGCAAGGACAAGGTCAGGTCCCCTAGATCGTCCAGCGTGCTCATGCGGCGACCGACCTGCTGTAGGGTCGACGAGACGCGTACACGCGAAGATTCGATGCCGGTGAGCGTGGCGCGCACCGCGGCCGAGTCGCCGCCCTTCACCGCGGACACCAGATCCCGCAAAGAGTTGATGAGCTCGTTGTTGGGACCGAACACGTCGCGCCCCGAGAGGGTCGACGCGACGCTCACACCAGGAGCAACCTCGACAATGCGCTCGCCGTCGTTGCCCTGATAGGCGAGGTCGGCGGCGAGCGGCGGCTGGCCCTCGTTGAGGCCGGTGAACTGATAGCGACCGCGCGCATCGGGGCGGTTCGCGATGTCGACGATCTGGTCGAGCAGCCCCTGCGCGTTCGACGCGGCGTCTCTGCGCGCCTGGTCTGTGACGTTGTCGCTGGCAAGCTGGAGTGCCAGATCCTGGGCGTTGACGAGCACGTCGCCGATCCCCTGGAGCGACAGCTCGGTCATGTCGAGATCGCTGCGCAGGTTGATGCGTGACGCGTCGTGCCGGGCGAGCTCGCGGTCGAACAAGTCGAGGAGGTTCGCGCGACCGGCCTTGGCCATGTCGGTTGACGGGGTCGGCAGCGAGGTGCCCTCGAGCACCGGCTGCCGCGCCTTGAAAACCGCCTGAGCGGCGCGGTCTGCGCTCTGGCGGAGGACGTTCGAGATGAGCGATTGCGAAATCCGCATGGGTCCTCGCGAGTCAGCCGACGAGGGACAGCACTGTGTCGGTCATCTGTTGCGCCGCAGCGATCACCTTGCTCGAGGCTTCGAGCGCGGTCTGCGCGAGCGTGAGGTTGAACATCTCCTCGTCGATCGAGACGCCGGTCTCCGACGCGAGCAGGTTCTGGAGTTGGTCACGCGACGATGCTTCGAACTCGGCGCCATCCTGGGCGTTCACGAGCGCGCGGCTCACGAGCGTGCTGATGCCGCGCCAGCTAGCGGGCAACGACGTTCCGCTGGCGAGCGTGCCACCCTGCCCCGCGATGTCCGCCAATATAAGCAAGTTGGAGTTGTCGCCGACACCGGCACTCGGGTCGCTCGCGCCCGCGATGTCGCCCGCCTTGAGTAAGCTTGCGAGCGCCACACTGGCGGCCGCGCCGGCGGTCGAGGTCGGGGTCGCGAAGAACGCGCCGCCCGGTGCGCCCGTGGCAGTGAAGCCCGCCGCATGAGTGGCATTGAAGGTGTTGACGAAGTCGAAGGCGAGCGCGTCGAGCTGCTGCACCGCAGGCATCAACGTGTCTTCGTGGGCGGCGATGAGACCACCGAGTGCACCACCGACCTGGCTGCCGGCCATTGCCGCGAGCTTCACGCCGTCACGTTCGAAGCTGACCGTGAGTTCCTGGGTCGGCGACCCGGCACTCTCGACCACCATGCGGCTCGCGCTGCCACCCTCTACGAGGGTGCGTCCGCCGGCGGTCGACACGCGGATGGTGCCATCATCATTGGTGCGCACGTCGACGTCGACGAGGCTCGAGAGCGTGCCGACGAGTGCCGCACGCTGGGTCACATAGGTGTTCCGCTCCTCTCCCGGGCGGGCGGAGCGCACACGCTGATCGATCCGGGCAATCTGCGAGGCGAGGTCGCTGACCTGGCCCGCGACCGAGACCGCCTCGCTGCGCACGTTGCTGGCGGAGGCGTCGAGCTGGCTGCGCGTCGACGCAAACGACGCGCCGAGCGAGCGGCCGGTAGAGAGCATCTGCTCGCGTTCGGACGTGCCCGAAGGATTGGCCGCGAGCGCGGCGATGGCGGTGCGGAAGTCCTCAATGTCGGAGCCGAGGCCCACGCCATCGAGGTCGTTGACGGCCGTCTCGGCAAGGGTCAGGTGATTGACCTGGCTCTCGTGAAAGCTGGTGCGGCCGGTGGCCGTCTGGAGCGCACGCTCGAGCAGGGTCGCGCGCATGCCGACCGACGCTCCCGCGCTGACCCCGAGCCCACCGAGCGCCGCAGCAATCGGCAGGATCTCGCGCGCATAACCCGGCGTCTGCTGGTTGGCGAGGTTGCGCGCAACAAGCGACGCAGCGGTCTGCGCGACCGTGATGCCGCTGCGCGCCGTCGTGAAGATCGAATTGATGGTGGCCACGACTAGAGATCCAGATCGAGGCTGAGGGCTGGCAACGGCGATGTCTGGCGGGCCCGCGCCCGGCCACGACGCGTATAGGTGGCACCGATGTCGGTGTCGGGTACCCCGAGCACGGTGCGCCAGGCGACGACCGCGTGCAGCCCGCGTTGGGCGTGGGCCTGCGCGATGATTTGCAGCTCGGCCAGCGCCTGACCGAGAGAACGTAGCGCCGATACGGCGTCGAGCCCGGCCTGACGCTCAGGCAACGGCAATGCGAAAGCGAGCGCCTGAAGGCTGGGCGGACCGGCCGGCAGTCCGAGACGTTGCGCCAGCATGAGCGCGCGCGGACGCACCTCGGCCGTCAGGCTCTCGAGGCGCCGAGTCAGGACCTGGACCTCGGACTGAGCGGCGATGAGTGCTTGCCCGCCATCGCGATGCACACGGAGCCCGATGAGCACGCGGATCTGCGCCTGGGTTGCGCCCACCAGCGCGTCGAGCACCTCGGTCTGGGCGTCGATGATGGCTGCGAGCAGGCTGCCGGGCGAGCTCTCGGGCCCGGCAACGGCAGCCGAAGGCGATACGGCGGGCCCGGCAACGGCAGCCGAAGGCGATACGGCGGGCCCGGCAACGGCAGCCGAAGGCGATACGGCGGGCCCGGCAACGGCAGCCGAAGGCGATGCGGTAGGTTGGGTCACTCGAGCAACTCCGGCTCTAACGCCTCTTCAGCGATCCGCTGGGCGAGCGCCTTGGGGTCGACTTCGTAGGTGCCCTTGGACACCTGCTCCTTCAGCGTCTGGAGCCGCTGCGTATCCATGCGCGACGTATCCGAGCGGACCTGAGCCGTGATCGACAGGTCGACCGACACCGCGCGGTCCGCTGGGATCTTGGCGACTGCTCCAACCGCTGCAGTCGACGCCGTCTCCGCTGCCTTCGTGGGGCGCGTGCTCGGTGCGACAGCATGCGTAGTCTGCGTATCGTGAATGCGGCGTGTGGGTGTCATAGCGGCTCCTGGATCTCGGTCGTCAGACTGGACTACGGGATGAGTTACCTCGGAGATAAGTAGGAATCGTGCTTTTTTTCATTACGCCGATCTTTTGCCTGAAGTCATTGACCGGGTGCGCCGATGTCAGGTCCTTGCAGTGCGGGCACCGGCTTGTCTGACGCGGGTTTGAGCTCGTCGCGCACCCAGCGGTCGAGGTGCAGGCGCATGTCGGTCGCGGTCACAAGGTGAGGCTCGTCGGTCTTGTCGTCCACAAATGAGGCGAGTCCAATCCCGCCCGACTTGGCGAGATGATTGGCCAGAGCATCATCAATTAAATGGTCGACCAACTGACCGCCGGTCTGATCATCGTCGCTCATGCTGGTCTTGCGCATGGCTTCGACCATGTTCTTGAGCAGCATCGCTTCGAACTGGGTCGCGATCTCGTGGGGGTTGCGACCACTGCGGACGCCACTTGGGGCCGACAGCAGATCGGAGCGCGCGGGATCGCCCGGCTGTAGCGCACTGGGACCGGGTGAGATCGCGTCGCGAATCGGGCTCACGGGATCACCTCGAGCTCGGCGTGCAGCGCACCTGCCGCCGCGAGCGCCTGCAGGATGTCGACGAGCCCACGCGCGCTGACCCCGAGCTTGTTCAGGCCGCGCACGACGTCGGCCAGGGTGGCGCCCTGCTCGATGACCTTCAGCGTATCGGTCGGCGGCCGGGCAGCGGGCCGGTCTTCGCTCAGGACCTCGAGCGATACGCCATCGTAGGCGATCGCCACTTTGGAAAGGCGCACCTCGCCGCCCAGCACGACCGCGCCGGTCGTGCCGCTGACGACCACGCGGGCGAGCCCGTCGGGGGTCACCTCGATGCCTTCGACGGTCGCGATGAACGCGGCCATGCGGTCTACCCAGTCGGTCGGTACGGCGATCTCGACATCGCCCGCGTCGATGGGACGCGCGAGCGGTGTTGCTGGCGCGGTCCCAGGAGCTGCCGGCGGCGGCGCACCGGGCCCAGCCGGAGGCGGCGCGGCGACGGTGGCAGTGCCAGCCAGTGCGCGGTTGACCGCTTCGGCAAGGTTCAACGCGGTTCTGAAGTCGGGCTTCGCGAGCATGAAGCGCAGCACCCCGTTGGCGCCCAACGTCACTTTGACCTCGCGCTCGACCATCGCGCCGGCCGGGACCCGGCCCACGTTCAACCGACCGCGGCTGCCGCGGTTGCCCTGTCCCCGCTCGGCCTCGCTGCCGACCATGACCGGGCCCTGCGCAAGCGCGTAGGTTTCGCCGTTGGCGCCGCGCAGCGGGCTCATGAGCAATGTGCCGCCGACGAGGCTCCGGGCGTTGCCGATGGAGCTCACCTGCACGTCGATGGTGATGCCGGGGCGTGCGAATGGCGGCAGCTCGGCGGTGACGGTGACGGCCGCGACGTTGCGCAGGAGCAGCTGGCCCTTCTCGACCCGCACGCCGAGACGCGACAACATCGCCTCGAGCGATTGCGCCGAGAAGCCTGCCTGTTCCGTGTCCCCGGTGCCGTCGAGGCCTACGACCAGGCCGTAGCCGATGAGCTGGTTTTTGCGCACGCCGTCGAAGTGACCGAGGTCCTTGACGCGCACAGCATGGGCGCCGCTTGCAGCGAGGGAAACCGCGAGCGCGACGATCATGGCAAGCGAACGCGACATCAGCGGAGCTCCACTTGCCGGAGGTCGGTCACCACGCCACGCACGACTTTTTTCTGCCCGACCGTGACGCGCAGCGAGATCTCTTCGCCGCGCGCACCCGATTCGAGCGCTTCGGCGGTCGCCTTGAGCTGGAAGCGGTCGCCGGTCACGACCAGCGTCACCGTATCGCCGCGCCGCACGAGCGGCAGGCGCTCGAGGTCGCGCGAGCCTATCGGCTGACCGACCTCGATCGGCGTACGCACTTGCGAGCCGACCGAATCGGCCACCTGCGAGATGCGATCATCACCGAGCGGGCGCGACTCGACGCGCACATCGGCAAGAGCGAGCACCGCGCCCCGCGCAATGGGCCGCGCCGCGACGACCGTCGGTACCTGGACCGCGACCTGCGCTTTGACCCACAGCTCACGCTCGCTCCCGCCGCTCGCGACCCGCGCCTTCGCCGTCACCCAACCGATCGGCAGCCCACGCGACGCGAGCTCTAGCGAGGTGACCCTGGCGCCGGCCTTGACGACATCCGACAGCTCGACCCGCGTCACAGCGATGGTCGCGTCGACGATGCCGATCCGTTCGCGCGCGAGGTCGGCTATCCCGATTGCAAGCTCCGCTTCCAGTGCGGTCGGCTTGTCGCCGTTGCCGCGCGAGCGAGCGTTTGCGCTGGCGAGCACGCTCGAGATGAGCGACACGGCCACGAGCAGGGTCAACGAAGCATGGCGCGTCATCGTAGTTGGGCTGCTTCGGCCAGCATCTCGTCGGCCGCTTTAATCACTCGAGAGTTGATCTCGTAGGCGCGCTGGGCAGCGATCAGGTCGATCATCTCCTCGACGACCGCCACGTTCGAGCCCTCGAGCATCCCCTGCCCGAGCGTGCCGACGCCTTCGTCGCCTGGCGTGCCGAGCACGGCGCGGCCGCTCGCCTCCGTCTCGACCATGACGCCTTCGCCGAGCGACTTGAGACCCGCCGGGTTGGCGAAGCGCGCGAGCTCGATCGAGCCGACCTCGACCGGTTCGGTCTGGCCCGGCTGCAGTGCCTTGACCAGACCGTTCTCCTCGATGGTGATGGTCGTCGTCTCGGGCGGCACGAACAGCGGGGGCTCGAGCGGATGGCCGGCCGACGTGACGATCTGCCCTTGTGCTGTGATCTTGAAGTCGCCCGCGCGCGTGAAGCCCGTCTGGTCCTGATTGACCTTCACGTGGAAGAAACCGTCGCCCTGGATCGCCAGGTCGAGCTGGTTCTGGGTCTGCTTCATGTCGCCGGTCTGGTACATCTTCTGGGTCGCGACCAGGCGCGTACCAAGGCCGATCTCGACGCCGACCGGGCGACCGGCGTTGCCGCGACCATTGCGATTCGCCGAAGGGGCGCGAACCTCTTGATAGAGGAGGTCCTGGAACTCGGCGCGCGCCTTCTTGAAGCCGGTCGTGTTCACGTTCGCCATGTTGTTGGCGATGACGTCGATCTGGGACTGCATCGCCTCCATACCGGACGCCGCGGTGTGCATGCTGCGTATCATCGGGGATTTCCTGTTCCTGGAAGGTGGGCCGTCATGTCAATGCTCAGCCGCGCGCGAGGCGGATAGCCTGGGAGTCCATCTCGCCGCTGGCGGTGATGACCTGGCGCAGCGCCGAGAAGGTGCGCTGCACGTCGATGAGCTCGAGCATCATCCGCACCGGGCTCGCGTTCGACTCTTCGAGGTGGCCCTGCATCACCTGCAGGTCCTGGCTCGCGAGGCCGTCGGGCACGACCGCGAAGAAGCCGTCCGGGTCCTTGCTGAGCCCCTGCGAGAGGTCCGGCGTGGCGATGCCCAGACGCGCGACCTCGCCGTCTTCGGTGAAGATCGTGCCGTCCGCGTCGATATCGGGGATGCGGTCGGGCGGCAACACGATGCGCTGACCTTTGTCGGACAACACCGGATACCCGGCGTTCGTCATCAGCACGCCATCGCGCCCGAGTACGAGCTGGCCGCCCTTGGTGAGACGCATGCCGTTGGCGGTCTCGATCTTCAACATGCCATTGCCGGTGATGGCGATGTCGAGCGGGTTGTCGGTCTGTACGAGCGAGCCGTTGCTCATGTCGGCGGGGGCGCCGCGCGGTTGGACGAAGTGCTTATTGCGCTCGCCGACCTGGGTCCGCTCGGGATTGTTGGCGGGCCCGCCGGGGCGGTCGCTCACCGGGTTCGACGCGTTGTTGGCGAGCGTCTCCTCGAACGTCATGCGGTCGGCCTTGAAGCCGGTCGTGCGCGCGTTCGCAAGGTTGTTGGACAACATCTCCATTTGGCGGAGCTGGGCCATGCTGCCCGATGTCGCGACGTAGATGCCTTTGCCCACGGGATGCTCCTCGATTCTTCAGAAGGGCGTAAGGACGTCCATGGCGCGCGTGAGCCAGCCGGGAGACTGCTTCTCGGTGATGACGCCACGGCCGGTGAACTCGATCTCGGCGTCCGCGATGCGCGCCGAGTCGATCGAATTGTCGTCGAGGATGTCGACCGGTCGGATGACACCGCTCACGTAGAAGTGGTGCTCCTCCTCGTTGACCAGGATGACCCGGTGGCCCTCGATGAAGAGATTGCCGTTGGCCAGGACCTGCTTGACCATCGCCGGCACCGTCGCCCGCATATGATCGGTGCGGCTCGTGTCGCCACGTCCGAGGAAGTCGGACCTGGTGCCGCCGGCGATGAGCTTGTCGTCGAGGTTGTTGCCGAGCAACTTGATGAGCCCGAGGAAGGAGGTGATCGAGAAGTCCATGTCGCTGTCGCGCGAGAGGTCCGTGCGCGCGCCGTGCTTGGCATCAGCGTCCTCGATAACGTTGATGGTCAGGATATCGCCGGCCAGCCGTGCGCGCTGGTCGGCAAAGAGGAAGTTGCCGTGGTGGGTCGGCGAGAAGAGCGAGCCATTGGTCGAATCGAGCTCAGTGACCGTCAGGTCGACCGGCGACTCGTACTTGCGCTGCTTCGGGGTGTATTCGCGAATGTGCTGCACGCCACAAGCGGATGCGGCGAGGCCCACCATGACGGCGAGCCCGACCAATGGGATCTTCTTGAGGCTTGAACCGCTCATCCGACCTCCACCCGACGATGGTTCGCGGGGCAGTGGTGGTAGGGCAAAGCCCGTGCCAGCTGTGAAGGCCCCCCGAAGCGAGATTTCAGGCGGCGGTAGGAACTGGCACAGGGCAAAGGTTGCCTACCGGAACGCCCCGCCCGGCAAGCGTTTCCTGACGGTTTCAAAGTCGAGGCAAAAAGTTCCGCCCGAAAATCGCCTGTCACCCCGGACGTGATAGACAGGGCTCTGCGGGAGGGAGGGTCCAATGAACCGACGGGAACGGATTGTAGATACCGTGCATCGCATCGCAGAAGTCCGAGAGCGGCAAGCTATCGTCGGGCTCGGCATTGCGCAGGCAGCACATAGTGAAGCGACCTGGGTCGTGGAGGAGCTCGAGGCGGACAATGCCGCCGCCGAAGCGGACCTCTTCGGCAAAGGCGTGATGGGCGACCTCGAACGCGAGCTCTTATGGGCGCACCGCGCGTGGTTCCGACGCGAACGCGTGTCGACCGAAGAGCGGCTCGCGGTGACCGAGGCCCAGGTTGAAGAGGCCAGGGCGCGCCTCCTGGCGAGCAAGGGCAATACCCGCGTGCGCGAGGCGGTCAAAGACCGCGTGCACAGCGAAGCTCGGCAGTTGCGCGAGACCAGCGCCCAGAAGGAGCTCGACGAGATCGGGCAGCGTCCGCGCCGGAACGACCGACTGAACGACTGAACGACTGAACGACTGACCCAACGTCTGGTCGGTCTCAGCCGACCGGCCGCTCTGCCACGGCGGACTTGCCAGTGCCGGTGGAGGTCACGGACTCGCGTAGGGTCTTGATGGCGGCCGTGTGCAATTGCGAGATGCGCGCCTCGGTGAGGCCGACGACTTCGGCAATCTCGGCCATCGTGAGGCCCTCCATGTAGTAGAGCGAGAGGATGGTCTGCTTGCGCTTGTCGAGCTCGGCGATGGCCCGCGACAAGGCGATCTCGATGTCCGCGCGCTGCCAGCCCGAGACGGCGATGTCATAGGAGAGCGAGTGGCGGTCGATCTCCTCGACCGGCTGGAACTTGAGCGACTGCGATTGCTCCTTCAGCTCGCGAATCTGCGTCGGGCTCAGCTTCAGGAAGTTGGCGAGCTCGCTCTCCTCGGGCTCGCGCCCGAGCTCCTTGGTGAGTTCCTGGATGGCGTTGTTGAGCTGCTTGACCTTCCTGCGATGCGGCTGCGAAAACGGGTCGACGCGGCGCAGCTCGTCGATGATGGCGCCCTTGATACGGAACTCGGCGTAGACCTCGAACGGGCGACCGGCGGTCGGGTCGAAGCGGCGATGGGCCTGCACGAGCCCCATCATGCCGACTGACACGAGGTCCTCCCAACCGACGACACTCGTGCTGGTACCCGCGTAGCGTCGCGCCCAGATGTGCACGAGCCGGCTGTAACGCTTCATCAGCTCGGCAATATCGTCCGGCCCGACGGGGGGCTCATCCTTGTTTCGCTCGTAGGCGCGTTGTCGTTTTGTGGCTGGCGGGGTCATCTGTTGGGATACTACCTCGTCACGCAATGAAGCGTCGACCAGAAGAAGCGCAGATCTGCGGAACCTTCGGTGCTGACGGGCATGGCTTTCAGCCGCAGGGCCAACTGCCGCAACCGACGGCTGGCCGAGGTGCCCGGGCCCGTGACCACAAACGGCGATTGACGCATCACGGCGTCATGAACCATGGGATCGAACGGGAGCCAGCCGAGGAGCTCGACCTCGGCCGCAACGAATTGTCGCACAAGTCCATGCAGCCGTTGATGCACGGCCCGCGCGACCTCGTAACTCACCGCCTGATTGACGACGAGCCCGATGCGCGTGCGGCTCGAGCGGCGTAACAGCGCGCGCGCCGAGACATACGTATCGGCAAGCGCGGTCGGCTCAGGCGTGGTGACGAGGATCACTTCTTCGGCCGCGCCCGCGAAGAACAGGGCATTGCTGCCCACGCCCGAGGCGGTGTCAATGACCACCACGTCGAATAGGTGCCCGATGCTGTCGAGCGCTGCGAGCAGGGTCAGCTGCTGACAGTCGTCGAGGCCGTCGGCGGCGCGTTGATGGGTGTGGCTGGCGCGCCCGGACAGGAGCGTCGGACCGTGCGGCGTCTCGACGAGCGCGGCTTCGATGGGCGTCAGCCCGCAGGCGACATCGCCAAGTCCTGTGCCCGGCGACACGTCCAGCAAGAGGTGCGCGTTACAGGTGCCGACGTCCCCGTCGATGAGCAGCACGCGTTCGCCGAGGCGGCTCAGCTCGACGGCGAGGTTCACCGCGACCTGGGTCTTGCCGACGCCGCCCTTGCCGCTGGCGACCGCCATCACCCGCAGGCCCTTGCCGATCACGAGGCCCTCTCGAGCAGGCCACGGGCGACCTCGTGCGGGTCGACGGCGCGGATGTCGTCGGGGATCTCGCGCCCCGAGGCGAGGTGGCTGACCGGCAGTTCGGCGCGCAGACACGCGGCCAGGACCGCGCTCGGACCGCGCGCCTCGTCGAGGCGTGTCACGATCAGCGACTCGAGGGCCGGCCCATCGTAGGCGGCCAGCATGTCGGCGACCAACCCGGGCGAAAGCGTCGCCGGCAGCACCAGGTGGTGGCGGACCTCGCGGCCCGACACGGGCTTGAGCGCCGCGAAGCGCTGGTTCGGATCGAAGGGGTTGTGCCCAGCGGTATCCATCAGGATGAGGTCCTTGTCCGTGAAGCGCTCTAGCGCCTCGTCGACCTCCGCCCGGTCGCGCGCGGCGACGGCCGGCACGCCCATGACCTCGGCGTACATGGCCAACGAGTCGAAGGCGCCGAGGCGCTCGAAGTCGGTCGAGATGATGGCGACGGTGCGGCGATGGGCGAACGTCGCGAGGCCGGCGAGCTTGAGGAGCGTCGTCGTCTTGCCGGCGGCGGACGGGCCGATGAGCGCCGCTATCGAGCCGCCGGGCAAGGACCAGAGCGGCGGTGACACCTTGACGGTGCGCAGGATCTCGTCGGCGAGATCGGGGTGGCGCGCGACGGCGACGCCCTGACGCGGGGTGGCGCGACGCACGGCGCGCTCGACCAGCTCGCTCGCGACGTCGCGCTCGAGACCGGCCGCCATCAGGGTCGCGGTCGGCCCGCCCTCTTCGAGCAACGCCTTGGCCTGACCGAGGCGGCCGAGCTCGTCGCGCATGCGGCGGTCCTTCTCGGCGAGCAGCTGGATCTGGCTCTCGAGGCCACGCACCGCCTGCTCGAGCTGGCGCAGCTGGCTCGTGAGGCGCGCGTCGTCGCGGCCAGCATCACGGCCGGCATCGCGCGGCGCAGCGCGATTGTCCGGTCGCGCTGAGTCACCCATGCGGAGCGCATCGGGCATCGTGACATCGCGTTGGGCGCGCGGCGCGCGTGGCTCGAACCCTGGGCTCGACGGGGCGGCCGTGGTCGCCGACGGCCACGCTGCGACCACCTCGAAGCGCTGGTCGTCGCTACTGCCGGACTGGCCGAAGTCGCGCGTCGTGAGAATGACCGCCTCCGGGCCGATGGTCGTCTTGACCATCACGAAGGCTTCGCGCATCGACGCGGCCCGGAAGACCCGGGTCGGACCGAAGCCAGCCAACGGCTGCTCATCGCGAGGTCGGGTCGACATGCGCTCGGTCTCCATTCATCGGGTCGGGTGGAAGTGGGCTCATGTGCCGGGCGCCGCGGGGGCCGGACGACCGGCCGGCTGGGGGTGGATGCGGGCACCGGCGGCGGCGCGGCGCGCCTGGAACGTCATCGTGGAGACGGTCACCACGTCGAGCCGGGACGGCAGCTCGGCCTGGCTGAGCACCACGATCTGCGGCATCAGGCGACCGACGAAGCGCCGCAGCGGGAAGCGCAGGTCGGCCGGGACGACCACCACGCTGGCATGGCCGCGCGCCTGGAGCCGCTGATGCGCCTGCTGCAACTGGGCCAGCAGGCTCTGCGCGGTCTGCAGATCGGGTGCGAGCACGGACTCGCTCTCGTTGCGCAGGACGAACTGGCGCAGGAGGTCCTCGGTCGCGCCATCGAAGATGGCGACATACAGCTTGCCGTCGGTCTCGACGTGACGTTGGGCTATCGCCGGGCCGAGGCGCAGCCGCACCTGGTCGACGAGGTAGAACGTCGAGCGGCCGTAACGCACCGCCTCGGCGAGCGCTTCGAGGATGGTGCGCAGGTCGCGGATAGACACGCGCTCTTCCAGCAGCTGGCGCAAGACGGCGATCAATTCGGCGTACGACAGGAGCGTCGGCAAGAGTTCCTCGACCACGCGCGGGCTCTTCTGGGCGACGATGTCGAGCAGCTTCTGCACCTCGTCGCGCCCGAGGAGGCGGCTCGCAGCACTCGACAACACCTCGGACAGGTGCGTGATGACTGCCGTCTCCGGGTCGACGACAGTGTAGCCGGCCATCTCCGCCTCGGTCCGCTGCGAGGTCCGGATCCACAGCGCCGGCAGGCCGAAGGCCGCGTCTTTGGTGGCGATGCCGTCGATCTTCTTGCGCGCGTCGCCGGGGTCCATCGCCATCAACCGGTCGGGCATGATGGTCGCGCGCGCGACCTCGACGTCGTGCACGAGCAGGCGATATTCGCCGGGGGCCAGCTCGAGATTGTCGCGCACATGGATGCCCGGCAAGATGATGCCGAGGTCGCGCGCGGCGTTCTTGCGCAGGCCCGTGATGCGCCGGACGAAGGTGCCGTCCTTGCCGACGAGCGGCACCAGGCCGTAGCCGACCTGCAGCTCGAGTGGGTGCACCGAGATGAGCCCCATCACTTCTTCTTCTTCGGTCTTCTTCGGGGCGGGCTCGCCCCCCAGGCGCGCTGGCTCACGCACGGTCGCCTTGCCCGGCGTCGCCGACTTGGTGGTGGCCGCCTTGGCGCGCCGGGCCGCATACAAGAGGCCACCACCGAGGATGGCGAACGGCAGGATCGGCATGCCCGGCACGAGCAGCAACGCACCGAGCGTGACCGCGGTGCCGATGAGCACGGACTTGTTCATCAACGCCTGGATGGCGATCTGCTTGCCGAGGTCGTTGTCATCGGCGGCGCGGGTGATGACCATACCGGAGGCGGTCGAGACGATGAGGGATGGGATCTGCGAGACGAGCCCGTCACCGATTGTGAGGGTCGTGAAGATCGTGGCCGCCTCGCCAAACGGCATGTTGTACTGCACGACGCCGATGATGAGGCCGCCGATGATGTTGATGCCGGTGATGACGAGCGCGGCGATAGCGTCGCCGCGCACGAACTTCTGGGCACCGTCCATGGCGCCGTAGAAGTCGGTCTCGCGCGCGAGCTCTTTCCGGCGTTCACGCGCCTGGTCCTGCGTGAGGAGGCCGGCCGCGAGGTCGGCGTCGATGCTCATCTGTTTGCCGGGCAAGGCATCGAGGGTGAAGCGCGCCGACACTTCGGCGATGCGTCCAGAGCCTTTCGTGATGACGATGAAGTTGATGAGGGTCAAGATGAGGAACACGACGATGCCGACGACGAAGTTGCCGCCGACGACGAAGTCACCGAAAGTCTTGACGATACTGCCGGCCGCCTCGGACCCTTCGGCGCCGTGCAGGAGCACGAGCCGGGTCGTCGACACGTTCAGGCCGAGGCGCAGGAGCGTCGTCACCAGCAGGAGCGACGGGAACACCGAGAAGTCGAGTGGCCGCTTGAGCTGAATCGACGTGAGCAGGATCAGGACCGAGACCGTGATGTTCACGGTCAGGAGGAAGTCGAGCACCATCGGCGGGATAGGCAGGATGAGGAGTGCCAGCACGCCCATCATGATCGCCGGCATCACCATCGGACCGATGCTGAAGCGCGATGATGAGAGCGGCGCGGGGTCGGCCACTACGGCCCACCGTGCGCGATCTGCGGGAGCGTGTCAGCGATGGCCTGGAAGAATTTGGCGAGCTCACCGAAGATCCAGCCGCCGGCGAGCCACAAGACGAGCCCGGTTGCGAACATCTTCGGGATGAACACGAGGGTGACTTCGTTGATCTGGGTCGCGGCCTGGAACACCGAGATGATAAAGCCGACCGCGAGGCCGGTGAAGAGCACGGGCGCCGACATCATGAAGATGGTCATGAGCGTCAGATTCAGCATGTCGCTGATATCGTCAGTGCTCATGAGATGCTCCGCGCGAGGGTGCCGATGACGAGCCCCCAACCGTCGACCGCGACGAAGACGAGGATCTTGAGCGGCAGCGAGATCGTCGCGGGTGGCAACATCATCATGCCCATCGCCATGAGCACCGAGCCGACGACGAGCTCGATCACGAGGAACGGCAAGAACAGGAGCGCGCCCATCTGGAACGCGGTCTTGAGCTCGCTCATGATGAACGCCGGCACGAGCGAGATGATCGACACGTCCTCGGCCTCGTTCGGACGCACCTCGCCGGCAAGCTCGATGAAGAGCATCAGGTCCTGCTCACGTGTGTGCGACAGCATGAACGTCTTGAGCGGCCCGGCAGCCGCCGCGAGCGCGCCCATCTCGTCGAGCTCGCCCGCCTGCCACGGCGTTATTGCCTTGTCGCGGATCTCGGCGAAGGTCGGCGCCATTGTGAACGCGGTGAGAAACAGCGCCAGCGCGACGAGCACGCGATTGGGCGGCAACTGGGTCAGGCCGATGCCCTGCCGCACCATCGAGAGCACGATGATGATGCGCGTGAACGAGGTCATCGCGAGTAGGAGCGCCGGCACGAAAGCGAGCGCCGCGAACAGCAGCACGATCTTCAGGGCGGCGGGCACCCCACCCGCTTTGCCATCGCCCATGTCGATCTGGATGAACGGCGCGCGCACGCTGCCGCCAACGTCGGGTGTGGCGCTCGGGCCCGGCAGGGTCGGACTCGGCACGGTTGGGGTCGGGATGTCGAAGGGCAGCGCCTGGGCGCCCGCGGTCGGCGCCGGCGCGCTCGTCACGAGGATGACGAGGGCTGCGAGCAACGGGCGCACGACGGGGCGGAGACTTTGCAAAATGCGTCTCCTCAGTTGGTGGGCTGATGTCGCTCGAGGCGGGCGCGTAGCGCGACGGCTTCGTCGGTCTTGGAGCGTTCGCGCGCGGCCGGTGGGGTGGTGCTCGGGCCACCGCGCGTGAGCTGGTCGAGGAGACGGCTGAACGGCTCGGCGGACGGCTGGGGCGGGGCTGGCGGGGCGGCCACGAAGCCCGGACTGGCATCGCTGCGGGCTGCCCGGGTGCCGAGCGGGTCGGTCGACACGCGGCTCGTGCGGCCGCGCGGGGCGTCGAGCTTCGAACGACCGAACGACATCGTGTCGTCGTTGCGGATGCGTGCCGCGAGGTCGTCGCGGTCCTCTCGGTCGTCGCGGTCGTCGCGGTCCTCTCGGTCCTCTTGTTCGAGCGTCACGTCGTCGTCGAGCTCGGACAGGAGCGACAATCCTTTGTCGGTCGCGCCGAGCACGAGCGTCTTGCCCGGGACTTTGACGAGGGCCACCTGCCAGCGGCCGGCGATTTTGACGGTGCCGACAAGGGACAGCGCCTTGCTCGCGCCGCCGCTCTTGCCTTGGTTGCGACGGCGGGTCAGGTACCAGGCGAGCACGCCGACGACGAGGAACGTCGTCATCAGGACGATGCGCATGAAGCCGCCCGAGCCCGACGGGGTGGCGGGGGCCGCGGCCTGGGGAACCAGCGCGGCCTGGGGGGCGATGGCGGTGGGGCCGGCCTGCGGTGCGGCGGCTGCGACCGGGCCGGGGGTCTCGGCGGGACGGCTGTCGAGAAAGACAATGCCGGCCGGTGCAGCGGGGGCGACGGGCGCGGCGGGGGCGGCCGCGGGCGCGTCGATGGCAAGGGGGGCAGCGGGGGACACAGCGCCGGCGACCGGCAGCGGGTCGGCTGCGAGCGCGGGAGCGGTCGTCATCTGATGCGCGACGAGCACGCCGGCCAGGAGGCCGAGCGCACCCACGATGACCAGTGGCTGACGGGCGAGGGCTGACTGCAACATGGGAGGCCGCTCTCCTGCCGCTTCCCGGTGCGCACGCCCCTCGAGACTGAAGGATCGATCGGCGCACCGCGGCACGAGTGCCTTGTGCAATGCGTGTGCCGCGGCCGCGAGAGAGGGTTGGCCCGTGGCGCTACGACCACCCGGTCAGCGGCGGCGTCAATTCACTGTCGCTTGGCGCCGAGCGTCAGTCTTCTGGCGCGGACTTACTGACCAACCGTGATCCAACGCACAGCGAACTGACGGGCGCCGGAGCTCTGTGCCGACTCGACCCGCAGCCGTACCCGCACCGACTCGACCCCCTCGAACCCGAACGTCGCCTCGGCTTGCACGCTGTTGTCGTTGTGATCGAACGCGGCGATGGCCGTCCAGCGCGTCGAGCCCGGCCGCAGCACCTCGATGTAGGCCCGGTCCGCCGCGTCGGTCAGCGCCAGATGATAACGCAGCGACACCGTCTGCGACTCGCCGACGCGCACGAACGACTCGTACGTCGCCGTCTGGAAGGTCGCGAAGCCCGCGGTGTCGACACCCGCCGGGTTGAACGCGAGCCGGTCGCCGGTCACCTGCCAGAGGCCGCTCAGGCTCCAGTTGGCGCCCGCGCCGGCCGTCCCGAAGTCCGACGTTATCGGCGCCGGCGCATCGGCCAGGGCGAGCTGGCCAACCCACGCGTCGTCGATCGCGATGTCGCGCACGGCGTCGCTAGCACCCAGGCGCAGCGAGAAGCGCACCCTGATCGAGCGGCCGGCCCAGGCATCGAGCGGCAGCTCGACGGTGCTCATACCCGGGCGCACATGCTGGCGATTCAGCGTCGCGAGGGTCGTCCAGGTCGAGCTGTCGTTCGGCTGGACCTGCACGTCGAGCGCGTCGTCGGCACGCACGGCGCCGAAGTGATGCTTGAAGCCGAGGAACGCGGTGCGGTCGAACGGCACGGCGATGTCGCCGACCGTTGTCGCCGTCTGCAGCTCGTTCCAGCCGCTCTGGATCGCCCCATCGGGGTTGCCGTCGAGCTTGCCGTCGGCGCTCCATGCACCCCAGAGCGACCACTGCGTGACGTCGGCGGCTTTATCGCAGCCGTTGGCCCACGGCGCGCCGTAGTGTTGGGGCACGAGGTCCTCGATGCGCAGGTCACCGACGCGCATCCGGCGCGGGGTCGGCGAGCCGCCGAGCGCGTAACGCAGGCGCAGCCGGATCTCCTTGCCCGCCCACGCGTCGAGCGGCAGCTCGTCCCAACCGAAGCCCCCCCGATTGACCCGCGAGTCGTAGCTGCGAACGGTCGTCCAGGCGCCGTCGTCCGAGGTCTGCACCTCGAGGTAGAGCCGGTCGTCCTGGTCGGTGAAGCCCAGGTCGAGCGACACGAACAACGTCGGGCGACCGGTCGCCGGCACCGCGACATAGCCGGGCATCGCGAGCTCCTGGCCCGGGCCCCAGCCGCCCTGGGCGAAGCGCCCAGGGTTCGCGTCGATCATGCCATCGACCGGCGTCCAGGCGCCGTTGACGATCCAGCTCGCGAGCGAGGCGGCGTCGAATTCCGCCGCGAAAGGGTAAGCGAAGCGCGTCGCCGGGAGCCCATCGAGCGCGACATTGTCGATCGCCACCCCATGGCCGGCCGTCGCCCCGAAGCTGGCGCGGAAGCGCAGCCGCAGGCTCTGACCATGCTGGTCGTCGAGCGGGATCTCGTAGCGGCTCCAACCCGAGTGACTCTGCCGCGCGCCAAACGACGTAACGGTCGTCCAGGCGGCCTCGCCGCGACGCTGGGCTTCGATCACCAGGACGTCGTCGGCGACCAGCTCGAGCGCCGCATCGAACGCGAGCTGGATTGTGCCTTCGGTCGGCAGCGTGACGAAGTCGATCATCGTGGCGAAGCCCTCGCCACGCTCGGCGAGTGCTGCCGGGTCGGACACGATCGCGTGGCCGGCGTCCTCGCGCGCCCCGACCGAGAGCGCGCCCTGGGCGAGCCAGCCGTCCGCGGCAAGCGGCGTCTCGAAGTCGTTGCTATAGGGATAGGCCGCCTCACCCGCGAGCAGCGGCCCGACGCGCAGGCCGTCGATGACGAACGTGCGGGCACCCGCGGTCGCGCTGAACGCGAACCCGAAGCGCAGGCGCAGGCGCTGGCCGCGATAGTCGGCCAACGATACCTCGCGATAGGCCCAGGCTTGCTCGCTGTCATGGGCCGGCTTGAAGCTCGTGAGGTCAGCCCAGCTGCCTTGGCCCTCGATCTGGGCAGCGACCACGACCACGTCACCACCTGGCAACAGATCCGAGCGGTACCAGAACCCGACCACCGGCGTGCCACCCGTCGGCACTGGGATGTAGCCGAGCAGCTCAGCCTGCTGGCCCTTGTCGTAGCTCGCCAGGTCCAGCGCCTCGGGGTTCACGTCGAGCTGGGTCGTGCCGTCGAACGCGTCGCTCGTCGACCAGCTCCAGGTGCCCTCGAGGTTCCACTGCGAACGATCGAATGTGGACTCGAAGCTCGTCTCGAAGGGGTAGCCAAGCGTCGGCAGCGCGCGCGGCCCGACGGACAGGTCGTCGACCGTGAAGCGACGCACGCCGCTCACGGCGCCCATGCGCTGCACCAGGCGCAGACGCACGGTCTCGCCCCGATAGGCGTCGAGCCCGAAGTTGCGGCGCGCCGACTGCGCCCGCTCGTTTTCGGCCTGGAGTGTCATCACGGTCTTCCACTCGCTGTCCTCGCCGCGGCTGACCTGCACCTCGACCACGTCGTCCGCGCTCAGAAAGTCGGCGCTATAGGCGAACGACAGGGTCGGCGCGCCGGCCACCGGGATAGCCAGTGGCAGCTCGAGCGTGGCGACGTCGCCCGCGAGCCCGGCCTGGTCGAAGAGGCTCGGGTTGTTGTCGAGGAACGCTCCCGACACCCCCTGGCGAAGGCCATCGGGAACGCCCCAGCCCCAGTCGCCTTCAAGCTTCCAACCGGCACGGGCGCTTTCGTCACCGAAGCCGGAGACGTACGGATAGCCGTTGGGCACGACGATTTCGGGCGTGCCATCCTCGACCTTCACGATCTTGAGACCTCCCCGTCCACTCGCCACGAACAGGTAGCCATTCTGGTAGGTGATGTGATTGACGGACGCGATCTCACCCGGGAACACGAGGCGCCCGACCTGCTCGAGCTGGGCGGTTGGCACCTTCGGATCCGGCGGCGTCGCAAACGACACCGGCGAAGCGACGAGGTAGACACCCGCAGCACCATTCGACACGAACATCAGCTTGCCGTCGACCGTGACCGCATTGGTCACGACCTCCGACGGCGCCAGCGGCAGCCCCGTCGGTGGCGCGATACGCGCGAGCTGACGACCCGTCGCGAGGTCGATGACGATGGCGCCACCCGGCCCAGCGGCGATGAACGCCTTGCCACCGACGACCTGCACGGTCGACTTCGACTCGGGCACCTGGGCACCATCGAAGGGGTACTCGTCGATCGGCGACAGGTCCCTCGCGTCCAACACTTCGAGGCGACCGGGGGTGCCGCGCACAACGACCACGGTGCCGTCGCCCGGGGCCGCGACCCAGCGCGCGTCGGCGATCTTGCTGGCCGCGGTGATGGTGCCGCTGGCGGGGTCGAACACATGCACGCCGCCGCCGTTGCCCGAGGTCGCGAAGACGCGTCCCTCGCCGACCGCGACCGAGGTGGCGGCGAAGCTCGACAGGCCTACCCGTATATGATCGTCGAGGGTCAGCGTGCCGTCGCCAGCCAGCGACAGACCTTCGAGCACCGCGGGCGTGCCGAAGCTGGCGTCGCCGGTCGCGGTCGCGAGCCACACGCGGCCACCCGAGGCGGCGACGGCGCTCACGTCGGTGTCGTCGAAGGTCGCCCGCGAAGTGAGCTTCAGGTTGCGCGCGCCGTCGAGCTCGAACACGTCGATGGCGCCGTGCTTCGCGTCGCCCGCCGTGTTGTACGAGACGAGCGCGCGATTGCCATCGAACGCGATGGCAGTCGCCTGGAGATCGACACCGTCGATCTGCGGCGGCGCGACCTCGGCCACGACCGTCAGCGTGTAGGGCTCGTCGGGCACGAACGCGAGCCCATTGATGAGGCCCACGCGCTGGATCGGCACGGGCACACCGCTGACGGCGACATAGGCCGAGAGGTCCAGGCTGTCGCTGTTGATGGCGACCCGGTCCGAGGCGTTCGGCGTGGGCCGCGAGGTCCGTTCATCACCGCAGCTGCCGAACAGGGCCGAGGCTGCGACCAGCGCCGAGGTGCAGAAAGCGGGGAAGCTCGGAAAGGCCGGAAAGGTCGGAAAGGTCGGAAAAAAGGGTGGCAGGCGTTTGGGATGCATGGTGCCTCGTGAGCTGGGAGCGGATTGCCAGGCCGAGATCCGTCGGTAGCCGGCAAAGCCCGCGAAGGGTTCACGGGGTCAACGGTCGCCTTGGGCGGTCTCAGCAGCGGTGAACGAGAGATTTCCAGTTACGGCGTCGATTCGTTCAGCCACGTTCAGTCAGGCACAAACACGAACGCCGATGACCTTTCGGCCACCGGCGTTTCGTTCTCTCGTGGGCCGAGCTACCTCGGCCGAGATGTCACAGCTCGCAGAAGATGCCCGTCTCGCCCGCGCCACTGATGAGGATGTCGCCGTCGCCAGCACCGCAGTCGAGGATCACCTCGGTGTCGGCGCCACCGTCGAGGATGTCGTCGCCAGCGTCGCCGTTCAGAATGTCGATGCCCGCGCCACCGAACAGCGTGTCATTGCCGAGACCGCCCCAGATTTGGTCGGCGCCGCCGCCGCCGTCGATCGAGTTGGCTGAGTCGTTGCCCACGATGAAATCTGCGCCGCTGCCGCCCAGGAGGTCCTCGACGTCGGCTTCGACATCGTCACCTTCGAGCGACAGGCCGTCGTCGGCGGCGACGCCATCCATCGTGACATACAGGATTCCGGCACGGGCTGAGTAGTCGACCGTGTCGGTGCCGAGGCCGCCGATGAACTGGTCCGCGCCGCTGGTCACCGCGCCCTCGTCGAACGTGTCGTTGCCCGTAAGCCCGCTCAGAACGTCGTTGCCGAGGCCACCCGTCAGCACGTTGGCCGAGGCGCTGCCAGTGAGGATGTCGTTGCCGGCGCCGCCGGTGAGGTCCTCGACGTCGGCCTTGACGTTGTCGAGCTCGCCGCCACCGGTCTCGCCGTCGTTGGCGACACCGTCGAGGGTCGCGGTCACACCCACCGAACGGGCCGCGTAGCTCACGACGTCGAGGCCCGTGCCACCGTTGTAGACGTCCGCCCCGTCGGTCGTCGCCGCACCGGCGAGGAACCTGTCGTCGCCGCTGCCGCCGTTCAGGATGTCGTTGCCGTCGCCGCCCGTGAGCGTGTCGTCGCCGTCACCGCCGTTGATGGTCTCGGGCGCAGCGCTGCCGCTGATCGAATCGTCACCTGTGCCGCCGGTGATGACCTCGACGTCGCCCGCGACCGCGTCGGTCTCCAACGCGGCGCCATCGTTCGCGCCAGCGCCTGCAGTGATCGTCAGGGCGGTGGTGCGAAGCGCGTAGCTGACGTGGTCGGCCGTGCCAGCGCCACCATTGAACGTGTCGCCACCGTTGCTGACGTTGCCCGCATCGAAGGTGTCGTCACCCTCGTCGCCGTTCAACACGTCGGCCGCGGTGTCGAGCGCCGCGTCGACCGCGCCGCGCAAGGTGTCGTTGCCGGGGCCGCCCGAGAGCACGTCGGCGCCGGTGCCACCCGAAATCACGTCGTTGCCTTCGCCACCATAGACGGTGACGACCGTCGCGAACGCAAGGCCGGTGCCGTAGCCACCCGAGCCCGAGAAGACGTCGGCGCCCGCGCCGAGGCTGAACACGAACGCGTCGACGTTGGCGGTCGTGATGTCCTTGATGTTGTCGATGTTGAACGAAAGACCGTCGGCGCCGGCAGTGAGGGTATCGGCGCCGGCGCTGCTGCGGATCTTGACGGCGTCGGCGGTACCCGACACCAGGTCGACGGTGATGCCCGGGGTGCCGGCGCCAGTGCCGTAGCCGGGCGCAAACGAGCCATTCAAGAAGTCGAAGATGACCGTATTGGTCCCCGTGCTGCCGGACACGGCGATACGCTTCAGCGTGGTCGCTGTCGCGGTGCCGCACTGGAAACCGTTGACGAGGATGGCGGAGTCGACTGAACGCTTCGAGATGACAGCGGTCTCGCCGTCGGAAATATTGATCGTCGCCGTCGCAACACCGCTGACAAGCGCGAAGTCGCAGGGCAGCGCGAGCGCGGTGAGTGGGCTGGCCAGCTCCTCGACGCCGGTGAAGTCTTCCGTGGAAGGGGCGGGATCTCGCTCGAGGTCGGCACATCCGGCCCAGCCGAGCGCAAGGCCAAGAGTAAGCGGGGCAAAACATGCATTCATGGCGAAAACTCCAAGTAGGGTGGAGAGCCGTTGGATGGATGCACTCGTTCCGCCACCACCGATGGTGCCGTTTTCCGGGTGCTTCCTACTCCCCAAATCAATCATCGGGATCAATCGAAAGGATCTAAAATGCCCTGGCGAAGACCGCGTTACGTGGGCATTTCATGCGCGAAGACATCACTCGAGCGATGCCGACAGCGCGAAGCTGCCGCCTTCTGCGCCCCAGGCATCGACGACGACCAGGTAGTCGCCCGCCGGCACCAGCTCTAGCTCGAGGGTCGCCGCGGCCCCACCATCGGAGGCGTCATCGCCACAGCCGAGCGGCACGGCGTTGGCAGCACCACAGCCCGGCAGCAGGTAGAGCACGGTGTCGAAGTTGGTGCCGTCGAGCGCGGTCGTCAGCGTGAGCCTGGCGGCCGGCGCACTCAGACGTAGCACGGCCACGGCTTCGGGGCGGCCGGTCGGGTCACCGCTAGAGCAGGTCGCGGGCGCATCCCAGAGGCTCGGCCCATCGGCCACCCCGAAGACCGCGACGCCATCGGGCTCGAGGATCTGTGCTGCGGCACACTCGGCCGCGCCGAGCTGCGCCTTGGGCTTGCACGTGTGACTCGTCCCGTTGGCAGCCGCCACGCACACGGCAGTGGCTGGGTTGCACACGTCGAAGCCGTTCGTGTCGCATGCCTGGCCGACCGCCCGGACCGGCGTCGCCGCCAGCTTGGCGGTCTTGCGCACACCGACATGGCCGGCGGCGTCGGTCGCGGTCACGGCGATCTGGGGCACCAGCAGGTCGAAGCCGGCGACCGGCGTCACCTTCACGAGGAAGGCGCCGTCGGCGAGCACATCGATGGTGCTCAGCTCGAACTCGGACGACTCGGGCACCTCGTCGTTGTCGAGGTCGACGAGCAGGGTCTGGCCGGCCGCGTCGAGGAACTCGATCAACACGGTCGCGACGTCCTCTTCGGCGTCGACGCCTTGGACGAGGATGCGGGTGCCGCCCTCACCTTTGAGATAGGCGACCTTCGCGACCTCGGGGGCGAGCCCCTCCTGGCATTGCGCGGGCGTGCCGCGGCAGCCGAAACCACTCGTGCAGCGGTCCTCGATCGCGGCCGGGTCGCACGCGTCACCGAGCTGGCGCACGGGCTGCGCCGCGATGTCGGCAGACACGTCGGCCGACAGCTCGCCGGTCGCGTCGCGCAGGGCGACCTCGACCTTGGCGATGTCGGGATGGTCACCGATGAGTTCGCGCAGGCGCACGCTCGCAATGAAGGTCTTTTGCCCCGCGACCGGGGCCGCGAACGCGACCAGCTGCTCGTTAGAATCTGGGTCCCCAAGTCCGCTCCGGAATGCGAGCACTGGCGCGCCGCTGCCGTCGAAGACGCGCACTCGGGCCAGCTCGGCGTCGCCATCGACGTCGCCACCGACCAGCGCCAGGTCGAGGTCGACACCCTTCACGCCCGCGATGTGGGCACTGACGCTCGTGAGGGTGGGTGGCTCGTCGGCCGCCCCCGTCTCGCCGCCGCCCGTGGTATCGCGGCCATCGGGCGCCCTCGTCGCGTCCAAACCACTGGTGGCATCGTTGCCGCCCGCGTCGGCGCCATCGCCGTCCGCGGCGCCGGCCTCGCACGCCGTCAGGGTCCCCGCCACGATGACACTCATCAACCACGTTGCTCTCGTCACGGCCGCCTCTCTTAGGAACTGCGAAGTGCGATGGACGAGTACCGACTCGCCGTCCGTACTCGCAGAGCCAATACGGTGCGTTCGGGACGCAGCTTGAATCGCAGGCGACAGTTACCTCGCAGCGCGTGTCGCTTCAGGCGCAACAGGTCCCGGCCGATGGCAATAGAGCGCTCCCTTTCGAGCGCGCATCACCAGGAGTTCACCATGTCGCTCGTCCGCTTCGTCTTCGTCGGTTGTTTCATGAGCACGCTGGTAGTCGCCGTTCCGGCCATGGCCAAAGGCGAGAGCGACGACGGCCTGGTCGCCTCGGGCGGCGGCTGCAGCAGCGAGGGCGACGACAACGCGCTGGCGCTCTCGTTGGTCGCCGGGCTGTCGGTGGCTGTGCGCGGTAAGCGCAAGAGCTGAGTTCGACCAGGGGCTGGATCAGACACTCATGCGGACGCGGTTGCGTCCGCCGTCTTTGGCGCCGTACATCGCGGCGTCGGCGCGCGCGAGCCAGCGCTCGGCGGTCTCACCGGGGATCGAAGTCGCGACACCGACGCTGATCGTCGGGCCGGTGCGCTCGGTCATTGCGCGCAGCTGCTCCGCGACGACCAGCGCGCTGGCACTATCGGCTTCGGGCAGGAGGATGCAGAGCTCGTCGCCTCCGAGTCGGCCAAGCACGGCGCGCGGCCCAGCGGACACGCGCATGGCGCGGCTGACAGCGATGATCGCGGCGTCGCCAGCTGCGTGACCCGAGCGGTCGTTGATAGCCTTCAGCTGGTCGATGTCGATGAGGACTATCGCGCCGCGCTTGGTGGCAGCGGCGCGCGCCAGGTCGAGAAAATACCCGCGCGTGAGCACGCCGGTCAGGGAGTCAGTGCGCGCCTGGCGCAAGATGATCAGCCGGTCCTCCCAGATTTGCCGATGCAGGCCCGCGCTCGAGCGCGCGATGAGAAAGGCGATGGTCGCCACCGTGGCACAGTTCACCTCGACCGAGCGACGCAGCGCCGGGTCAGTCTGCCACGCCTCGACGAAGGCGATGACGAGCGCGGTCGCCGCGGCGAAGATGACGAGGCTCGGCACCAAGCGCCAGCGGAGGTAGATCGCCAGGCCGATGCTGCCGGTGATGAACGCGATCGGGGTCGGCGCGGCGAGCTGGTCGAAGCCCGTGACGAGTGCCGCAAAGCCGAGATAGAGCGCCGCCATCATTATGGGGAGGTGTCGCCAGCGCCTGGGCGTGTCGCCCGCCATCACGGGCGAGCTCTGGAGACGCCGCGCGAGCAGAGCGCCGATGAGGGCCACCGGCAACATGACGGCGTGCGCGATGCCAATCGAGAACATCCATCGATCCTCAGCGCTGCCGTTGTGGCTCACGGCCGGCAGGAACACGAGCATGTGTATGACGTGCAACACGGCGAGCAACAGGAGCCCCATCGGCAGGCGCTGCTGATTGATGCGGGCACACTCCTCAGCGAACGTGTGGCCGCCCTGGTCGAGAGACCTGGCTCGGGCCGCGTGCTGGGATTCCTGGAACATGACCCTCGTTGTTGGCGTGTCTGCCTGGAAGGATATCGTTAGTATCGAGCTTTCAGCCAACACATGAACGGACACGGACTACCTCCCACAGCCGGAAACCGCGCGCGAGCCCCACTCAACTCGTGTCGTCGCCAACACTTTCGCTGAGCTACGCGGGTTACGTGCGCGCTGATGCATTTTTCCGCGGGCCCGTGACGCAAACCGCACGTTGAGGCAGACGAGCCTACTCGAGCAAGGAGCCTCCATGCCAAATCTCATCTGTTCCTCCTGCGGAAATGTCTGGGGGCCGGCGTTCAAGTTCTGCCCCCTCGATGGCTTTACACTGATCGTTGGGCCCGCCGATGCGGTGGTGCCCGACGCGAGCCCAACCGCCGAAGCCTCGGCCCCGGTTGTTGTCAGCGCCCCACCCGCGCGGGAACCGAGCTCGAAAGAGACCTGGACCTTTGGTGGCCGGCCGAGCCTGCGCTCCGGCATGGGCTCGCGCCCGCCCGAGATCAAAGCGAGCAGGACCGCGCGGCACGCCAGGGTCGAGCCGAACAAAGCGGTCGTCGCCCGCGAGTCACCAGCCGCTCGCGTCGAGCCGCAGGTCGTCAAGGGACCGAGGACCGCGCGGCACGCCAAGGTCGAGCCACAGCCCGCGCGGGTCGAGCCGCGCGCGGTTGCCGCCACGGTGGACGCGCGGCCAGCCCCTGGGCGAGCGCCGGCAAGCCCAACGGCGGGCCACGGCGACGTCGAGGTGCGGTCGAAGCGCGCTCAACCCGGAGCGGCTGCAGACAAGCCCAGGGTGCACGACACCCACCCCGCACCCGACGAGGCCCGCCCGCCGGCGCCCCGCAAGCTGGACACCCGGCCGCCGCTCTCCCACGACTCGCGGGTCGCGCTGTCGGCGCTCGATGTACCGCCCGCGGCGCCGAGCGGCCCGCGACTGACGCGCCTGAAGCCCGAGTCGCGTGCGGTGCCGTCGCGCGAGCCCATCGTCCCGAGCACCTGGGCCTCGTACCCCGAGCCGGTCTTGCCGCGCCGTGAGAGTGACCCACTCGACTTGTCGTTCGCGGCCGAACGCGCGCCGGCCGATCCGCGTCTCAAGCCGCCCACGGAGACGCCGGCCACCCGCCCGGCGACTCCCCACAGCCGCGCGAGCCCGGAGCCGAAGTCGCCGAAGTCGCGCCGCGTCGGCGCCTCGATCGAGCCCGCCAACCCGCAACCGACCCGAGCCCAGCGAGCCGCGGCGGCGGAGTCGAGCGAGGCCCGCAGTCCAGGCTCCGCCCTCGTCGCGGAGGCCCCGAGCCGTCGCGAAACGACCTTCCACGACCAGCCGACGGTCCTGCACGAGCCACGCGCGCAGCTCAGGCGCGAGCATTCCGTCGCGACCCCCGTGCTCGCGAACGAGGAGAGCACAGTCATCTTCGTCGAGGACAAGCAGCGCGGTGTCGCGGCCTTTTCGGACACGGCCTGGTTCAAGCGTCCGCTCGAGATGGGCGCGGTCGATCCCGACACTGGGCGCATCGCACACACCACCTCTACCTACGCCCGTGACCCGCGCATCAGCCACACCCAGCGCCGCCGCTTCTCGCTCCGCAGTGTCAGCGAGTCGACCGACTGAGCCGGTCGACCGGTCGACCGACTGAGCCGAGCCGTTTCCGACCTGCATCCAAGCGGCCCGGCGCGACCCGGCGCCACCCGGCGCGCGCGGCTATGTACGCGCCCGGGCCATTCGTGCGACGGTCCTCGTCGCGACGAAGCGGAGGCGAACGCGTGGGCAGGCATTGGGAGTGGCATACCAGCGACAGCGCGTGTTCGGTGCGTCTCGACGAGACACGCGGCCTCGTCTGTTGGCGTGGCGGAGGTCAACGATGAGGGGCGTCGACCTCATCGCGGTGGTGCGTTCGCTGCCGTCGCGCGCGCGCCTGACCGACGCCTTCTTCCCGGCCGCGGCCGACGTAAAGGAGGCGCTTTTGCGCTACCTGCGTCAGCGACATGCGCTCGGCCAGGCGTTGGCGATGACGATCTACGACGCGGAGCTCGACGCGCCCGATCTGATGTGGCTTGGAGAGCAGCTCGGCGTCGCCGACGCGGAGCTCGTCAAGGCGCACAACGCCGTGAAGGCGAGCCCACGCGAATCGGGCCAGGCCGATGCGGTCCGCGCCGTCATCCCATGGACGCGGGTCGAGCCGCTCTTGCAATCCGCGCTCGCGCTCGCGAAGCAGGCCCGCACGGCACTCACCTCGATCGACACCCCGCAGGCGCTCCTCGAACGCATCGAGCTCCTGTCGCCGAAGTCGCCGCTCACCGACGCCTTCGCCGCCCGTTGGAGCGCCCCCAGCACGCCGCCTCGCGAGGGCGCCCTCGCCTGGAGTCCCACCCTCCACGGCCACTGGCTCGGCTGGCTCGCCGGCTACGACCGCGGCCACCACGGCCCCAAGGAAGCCAAGCGCTCGGCCGAGTTCGTCTACAACCACATCCTCAGTCCCCAGATGCTCATCTACCTCGCCGAGGCCGTCGGCCTCTCCTCGCGCCGACTCGAGCTCGCGACCACCGCCGCCCTCGCCGACACCACCTCGCTCGCCACGATGACCGGCGCCATCCGCAAGGTCGTCTCCTGGCGCACGGTCGAGCGCGCCCTACTCAAGCACTGACCCTCCGGTCAGTCGCCTCCACGGACATCTGACTCGAATCGGTGTTCGCCAGGTTGATCAGCTCCGCGACTTTTTTTGGAGCTCGACGAGCGCCTCGGCCCGATCGGCGCGCGCTTTCTGCCTGAGAAGCCCGCGCTCGAGGTCCGCGATTGTCCGATCCCGCTCGTCGGGCGGCCGAACTTTCGGACCACGCTTCTTGGTGGACTCGAGGTCGCCCCGATCTCTGGCGCGTAGCTCCGCACAGTGATCTTGATCGGTTGAGTTGCGGTCAGCGGAGGACAGGTAGCAGGCCGGGATCGACGAGCACTTCGATGCTCCGCGCGGCCCCTGCGACACGGCGAATCCAGCCTGTCCCCTCAACCGCAATCACACCCGGTGCCGCCGAGGTACTTCTGGACCTGGCAGGACGACCGCGACAAGAACCGGTTCCAACGACGCCTCCTCGGGGAGGGCCTCAATCGGTTCCGTGGCCCTCGCAAGCCACGACTCGTGACCGACGGCACTGAGAGCCTCGAGCTCGATGGCCTGTTCCCTATGTTT
>Ga0105049_10001080_pt1 | contig 31780 bp, 26 predicted proteins | sample MAT06_FD_78087 | JGI IMG/M metagenome (GOLD analysis project Ga0105049, IMG submission 78087) | Freshwater microbial communities from Lake Fryxell liftoff mats and glacier meltwater in Antarctica - MAT-06 | ecosystem: Environmental > Aquatic > Freshwater > Ice > Liftoff microbial mat | place... | reverse complement strand
TGATACCCCTGAGTTGTGTTGCTCTTTCTAAACCGATCACTACGGCACGGTGCGGATCGCAGAGGATAATTTGAGCACCCATTTCTATTAATTTATCTACAAAAAACAAACGGCTTTCAAACATTTTCTGGTGAATGAGCACGCTTCCCCTGGCTTGAATGGCGGTTACTAAAACGATGCTCAGTAAATCGGGCGTGAAACCCGGCCATGGATGATCGGAAATCGTGAGTATGCCACCATCCATATATTTCTTTATTTCGTACGAATCTTGTGCGGGCACCTGAATATCATCTCCAACGATGTTGAGTGTAATACCCAATTGTCTGAATTTGTCTGGAATAACCCCCAGTGAAGCAACGCCTGCACCTTTGATGGTAATATCGCCACGGGTCATGGCGGCCAGTCCAATAAAACTACCCACTTCAATCATATCGGCCAGCATGGTATGGGTGGTACCCATCATTTTTTCTACGCCGTGTACAACAAGTAGGTTGCTTCCGATGCCTTCAATACGAGCGCCCATCCTGTTCAGCATATTGCAAAGCTGCTGCAGGTAAGGTTCGCAAGCCGCGTTGTAAATAGTGGTGGTGCCTTCTGCCATCACGGCCGCCATCAGTATGTTAGCCGTTCCTGTTACGCTAGGCTCATCCAGCAACATAGTAGTTCCTTTTAGCGCCGGCGCTTCCAAAGCAAAAAAACTACTATCACTGTTGTATTGATAAGAGGCGCCCAGTTTTTCGAAGCCAATGATATGGGTATCCAAACGGCGACGTCCGATTTTGTCGCCGCCAGGTTTGGGCAAATAGGCTTTTTTAAACCTCGATAACAGCGGCCCAGCCAGCATCACAGAACCTCGCAGGCGCGAACTTTTTTTGTGGTAATCGGCGCTTTGCAAATAATCTACGTTCACATCGTCGGCACAAAACACACAACTGTTGCGGCTGGTGCGGCTCACTTTCACATTCATTTCTGCCAGTAACTCAATGAGTAAGTTTACGTCAATAATATCTGGAATGTTTTGAATCGTGACTTCTTCTGAAGTCAATAATACAGCACTGATGATTTGCAAGGCCTCATTTTTAGCGCCCTGTGGGGTGATGGTTCCATGGAGGGCATTGCCGCCCCTTACTTCAAATATGCTCATATCTATGGTTGTTATATCCTGAATTATATTTGGAATTCTATGTTCAAAGGTTGAAAGTAATGGATTGTTTTGAAATGTGGGAGCTGTTGTAGAACCAGCCAGCATGGGGCAACAAAAAACCCTGAATTTTTCAGGGTTTTTGGGTTATCTATTGTTGAGTGATCAATATCTTTTTTTAAAATTTCTGTTGTTGTTGTTCCGGTTGTCTCTGCCGGGGCCTGGCTGGTTTCGGTTATTAGTGTTATTGTTGTTATTGTTATTGTTGTTGCTATTGTTGTTGTTATTGTTTCTATTGTCTCTACCGCCACCTTGTTGGCCGCTGCCGCTTCTGTTGTCTCGGCTACCAAAGTTTTTTCTGAACTGGTTTCTTCCACCAGTATTGCTTGCGTAGTCATCTCTATCCCGCATATTATCGGTGCGGTGTTTTACGAATGGGCGGTTGTTAAATTCCAGTTCCCCTTTGGTGATGGTGCTCAGTTCTTGCTGTATGGTATCATCGTGTACCAATTCCTTGTGCCAGTTGCTGTAGGTGAGCTTCATGTAGTAGGCGATGGCGTTGGCAAACCCTTGTTTTTTCTCGGGGTTTTCTTCGCTCAATGCTTTGTTGATGACTACTTCTATATTTTTTCCTAAATGGTTGTATTTAGGATATTTTTTAGGATAGCTCAACTTGTCTGGCTTGGCTTTCAGGGTTTCTCTGGTGGGAATGGGGTATGGGCTCTCTACATCCAACTTAAAATCGCTGATCAAAAATAAATGATCCCATAATTTATGCCTGAAATCCTCCACGTTTTTTAAATGAGGATTGAGTGTACCCATTAGTTCTATTACCGCAAAAGCATTGCGCTGGCGGTCTTCTTTGTTTTCAATACTCAACAAGTATTCAACCATTTTTTGAATATGGCGGCCATATTCTTTCATGATCAAATGATTGCGGGTAGTATTGTACTCCATGTTCTCTACGTTCATCATATTAGCAAATGTAAGTGATAATAAGGGCCCAAACAAGATTTTAGTGCCAATTATAGCGTGTTAGGGGCCTTGAGTTTATTGTTCAGCAGGTATTTTTTGCCAAGAAAATAAGCAATAATTGCCCCAATAGCATCTGCAACAGCATCATACAGATCAAAACTTCTTCCAGGTACCCAAAAATATTGAATACATTCAGTACAAAATCCCCAAACACAAACGGCGAGGGTAATTTTTAAAAATCGTTGTTGCAAAGTTGGCCTCGTCAGATTTTTTTGCATCAACGGCAGCATAAAAAAGAAAGCGACCATACCAAAAAACAAGATATGGAGCCATTTGTCGAGCTTGATCAATTCCGTCCAATCACACAGATCTGGCAGGTCTTTTCCCGGCGTGCACAACAAAACCAGTAGCAGCAACGTCCACAAAACTGCCGGTACATACGTTTTAAAAAAGGAAACGATCCATTTTTTCATGGGTCAACGGCTATTAATAAAAAGAGCATAGAAAATACCTATGCTCTTTTGGTTATGCGTTTCAATCAAACAATTAGTTTACCAATGCTTCGTAAGCAGCAGCATCCATCAAGGCTTCCACATCGGCAATATTGTCGACCGACATTTTTACCATCCAGCCTTCCCCATAGGGATCGCTGTTAACCAATTCTGGGCTGCCTTCTAATGCAGGGTTCACTTCAGTTACCGTTCCCGCAACAGGCAGAAACAAATCACTCACCGTTTTCACAGCTTCTACTGTTCCAAATACTTCTTCAGCGCCCAATGCTTTTCCTTTGCTGTTAACATCTACATATACAATGTCTCCCAGCTCGCCCTGGGCAAATTGGGTAATGCCAATGGTGGCAATATTGCCTTCCAGAGAAATCCATTCGTGGTCTTTTGTGTACTTTAAGTTTGCAGGAAAACTCATATTGTTTTGTTTAATTTGATGGTAAAATGTTGCACCCGCAAGGTATTAATAAAACTTACACAATACCTATTCTGTTGGTTGGAATATTTTTGCTAAAATTTACAGAAACGGATCAACTTTGTTTTACCTCGAAGTTTATTTCAGGATCTCTATTCGCATTCTCACATCGCCCAACGGTCTGTTATTGCCATCTCTGGCCACATTTACAATTTTGCCAATTACTTCCAACCCACTGATCACTTCTCCAAAAACCGTGTAACCCATGTCTAACTGTGGAGTGCCTCCAAATGTGGTGTACGCTGCCCTTTGTTCGGGTGTGTATTTAAAGCCATTGCGCTGTTCAAACTGGTTAAGCTGTTCTTCCGTTTGCACTTTACCTTCTACGAGGTAAAACTGACAGGCACTGCTCGCTTTTTCGGGATTGCCATCTCTGGCAGCGGCCAACACGCCTTTTTTATGAATCAAACCTGGTTTAAATTCTGCCGGAATTCTAGTCATGTCTCCACCACCATTACCCAAACCAGCACCAGGCATTGCATATTTACTGCTGGGGTCTCCACCCTGAATCATGAATTGTGGAATCACCCGGTGAAAAAGAAGGCTGTCGTAAAAGCCTTGTTGTAACAGCTTTACAAAATTATCTCTGTGCAAGGGAGTTGAATCGGACAACTGTACCACAATATTCCCCGAATCGGTAACAATTTTTATTTTAACCGGTCTAACGGGTGTGGTGGCTTTACGATTAGCAGCCTGTGTGGGAACACCTGGTCCGCTGATGCGGGGATTGGCCCCGCCAGGCTTTGGATTTTTTTGACAAAACCCCATCTGGCAACTACCCACCGCTAACAATAAGCAAACGGAAAATTTAGAAAAAATACTCATGCTATTTTTTATTTTTGATTAACTACAAAATGCTTCAAATTATTGTACTAAAAATAACGCGAATTATAAATTGCTCTATCGAAACTTGCGATTTTTAACGAAAGGGGACCAGCCTGACCACTTTTGCTGGTTGTAAAAACTATGCATCAAGGAACCCAATGCTGCCGAAATACAGTAACACATGGTCTTTCAGAAAATTTTCCTGCTCGTAGGTTTCCAATTCCGGCAAAGCTTTTATTTGCGAAAAATGAGGCCAACCTTCATCGTCATGACCATCCAACAAATAATAACTACTTGCCGATAAAATGCTGCATATTGCGATGTGCATCAGGTCTTGCTTTTGTTCTTTCGAAAACTCCTGCGGCCCCTGCCCCAATTCTTGTATCCCTATGAGCAGGAGTACGCCGTTCATATCTGGTTTGATACCATATCGTTCTTTTAATTTGATGCGCAATTTGAGCCAGCGCACCTGTAAATCTTCCGCTGCATGTAACATGCTGCAAAGGTAATGCCTCCAAATGAATTCAGTTTAAAATCCTGCCAGCACTTAATAGTAGCTTCTACCATTTATTAAATGGAACCTTATCTTTGCGGCATCCATTTTTTAAATTAAGTAATTATACATGTTACAGATCAGCTATATCAGACAAAATGCGGAGTTGGTAAAGGAAAAATTAGGCTTGAAAAATTTTGCTTCAACAGGCTTGGTGGATGAGCTGATTGGTTTAGACGAAGAATTGCGTAAACAAAAAACACTGGCCGAAACTTTACAGGCACAACAAAATGCGGCGTCTAAAGAAATAGGGTTGCTGATGTTGAAAGGAGACAAAGAAGCCGCGGAAATAAAAAAGCAGGAAGTCACTTCTTCAAAAGAAGCACTGGCAACAGCCAAAGCCAAATTGGAAGAAATGGAGATTATCTTAACTTCCAAATTACTGAGTTTACCTAATTTGCCTCATTCCTCCGTACCAAAAGGTAAAACGCCGGATCACAATGAAGTGGTGAATGAAGGTGGAATTATTCCCGAATTGTATGTGGATGCCAAACCACATTGGGATTTGATAAAAGAATACGACCTCATCGATTTTGAAACGGGTGCCCGCATAACGGGTACCGGCTTCCCTGTTTACAAAGGCAAGGGTGCCAAATTGCAACGGACGTTGATCCAATATTTTTTAGACTACAATACCTCTGCCGGCTACACAGAATATGCACCACCATTGTTGGTGAACGAAGCTACTGCCTATGGAACCGGTCAATTGCCCGATAAAGAAGGGCAGATGTACCACATCACTGCTGATGGATTTTACCTGATTCCCACGGCCGAAGTTCCGGTGACCAATATTTATGCAGATCAGTTGTTGAAAGAAAACGAACTGCCTATTAAAATGACGGCTTACACCCCATGTTTTAGAAGAGAAGCTGGAAGTTTTGGTGCCGATGTGCGTGGGCTAAATCGATTGCACCAGTTTGATAAAGTGGAAGTGGTGCAATTGGTGCACCCCGCAGTGAGTTATGGTGTGTTGGAAGAAATGGTGAACCATGTAGAACGCCTTTTACAATTCCTCGAACTTCCTTATCGAATTCTTCGTTTATGCGGTGGCGATATGAGTTTTACGGCTGCACTTACTTACGATTTTGAAGTGTATAGCGCCGCCCAGCAAAAATGGCTGGAAGTAAGTTCTGTGAGCAACTTCGAAACTTTTCAAACCAACCGAATGAAAATTCGTTACAAAGATGGGGAAGGCAAATCTCAATTGTTACATTCACTAAACGGTTCTTCGCTGGCATTGCCCCGCATTGTGGCAGCACTATTGGAAAATAATCAAAAAGAAGATGGCATTCACCTGCCGAAAGCCCTTCATTCCTATTTTGGAGCCGCTAAAATTGAAAGACCATAGCGATGTTGATGAACGTATAAGATGGATTTACATTTGTTCAGCTGCACAAAATTGGTTGCGCCCAAGGACATCCTTTTCGGTGCGGTTGAAAAGCAGTTGCCTAAGAATTATTTTTTACTTTTTTTATAGAAGTGCTGTTTTTTGAATTCACTCGCGAAATAGTACCAATATTGTTTTTTTTATTGCCGCTTCCATGGCAACCTCTTTGTAATGCAATTTTAGAAGCAGAAAAAAACCGGGTATCTGTTATAATTTTGAAAAGCATTAAACGTTTGCATTTGTAAATGGTCTATAAAAATGTGAAGCAATAATTTTACTGTATGATACTATCCAACCGACTAAAAAATCAACATCTTTTGTGGCGGGCAGCATTTGGGCCTATGGCTGAAAATGCGGCGGGTTTAGACGATCTTTCTCAAAAAAAATTGTGGGAGCTGTTGGTCAAAACATCTTTAAAGGCACCTGAAAAAATGGTAGTGGCCCAAAATCTTGCCGACGGTTTGGTGAAAGGGGTGCAAGATCTTTCTATGCAAAATGAATTATCGAAAGCGGAAGCCGGCAGAAAAAGAAGACAACAGTCAAGAGAGGAACTTAAAAATTTAAACATCTTGTGGCTCGATGAAATGATCAACAGTGAAGCGCAACTGCGCGAAAAGATGAGTTTGTTCTGGCATGGTCACTTTGCATGCAGGGTAGTGAATAGCTATTTTCAACAAGAATTACTGCATGTGATCAGAACGAATGCATTGGGTAATTTCGGCGATCTTTTAAAAGCGGTGAGCAAATCACCTTCGATGCTGCAGTTTCTGAATAATCAACAAAACAGAAAAGGAAGCCCCAACGAAAATTTTGCCCGGGAAGTGATGGAATTGTTTACCATGGGCAGGGGCAATTATACAGAAAATGATGTGAAAGAAGCCGCTAGAGCCTTTACGGGCTGGGGTTTTAACCTTCAAGGCGATTTTATATTTCGTAAACCTCAACACGATACCGGTAGTAAAACCATTTTTGGCAAAACAGGCAATTTTACGGGGGATGATGTACTAAACTTGTTATTAGAAAAACCCGGAACAGCTGTGTTCATCACCAAAAAGATATACAGCTATTTTGTAAACGAACAGCCCAACGATCAGAATATTCAATGGCTGGCGCAACGTTTCTACGATAACAATTACGATCTTAAAAAATTATTAAAAGATATCTATACCAGTAGTTGGTTTTACGATGAAAAAAATATTGGCAATAAAATAAAATCACCCATCGAATTGATTGCAGGCATCCGGAGGTTTTTACCATTGCAATTAGACAATGACCAAAGTCAGTTACTGTTTCAAAAAGTGCTCGGGCAAATTTTATTTTATCCACCCAATGTAGCAGGATGGCCCGGTGGTAAAACGTGGATCGATAGCAGCACCCTGATGGTTCGATTGCAATTGCCGCAAGTGTTGGCTGCCAAAGAAGCCATTACCATCAAAGCTAAAAATGACGACGACGTAAACATGGGCCAGATGATGGAAGAGCAGCAACGGATCAACAGAAACAAAGCCTATACCAACAAAGGTGCTTCCGCGGACATTGATTGGGGTTTGGTGGTTAAAGTATTTGAAAAAATAAAAAGAGATCAGCTCTCACAAAAAATTGCGGATACCTTGTTGCAAAGTAACAGCAGGGTGAACGATGCTGTACTCAACAAACACATCGCAGCCGACAGTAGAGAAAGTTTTATAAAAACCAGCATCATCCAACTGATGGCAACACCAGAATACCAGTTGTGTTAATCAAAATAATACACGAACTATTGGCAATTGCCAACAGCTAAATTGTAGGTTATGCAAATAAAACGTAAAGAATTTTTACAAATAGGTTCCCTGGCAACCGCATCACTGATGTTACCAAAATTTCTCAAAGCATTTGAGCAAAAAAATATGGTACCACCTGGCAACAAAGTAGTGGTGGTGATTCAATTCAGTGGTGGCAACGACGGACTCAACACTGTTATACCTGTTACCAATGATATTTATTACAAAGAGCGGCCGAGGTTAGCCATCAAAAAAGACAAAGCACTTTCTTTGACAGGCGATGTTGGTTTAAATCCTGCACTCGAAGCTTTCAAAGGCTTGTATGATGAGGGCAATTTATCAATCCTCAACAATGTAGGTTATCCCAATCCGGACAGATCTCATTTTCGCAGTATGGATATTTGGCACAGTGCCAGCAATAGCAACGATTATGTGTACACGGGTTGGTTAGGCAGGTACCTGGATGCACAGTGCAAAGGTTGCGACAAACCAACTCAGATTTTAGAAGTAGATGATATGTTGAGCCTGGCCCTAAAGGGAAACGAAAAAAATGGCGTAGCGTTTACTGATGCCCGAAGATTGTACAGCAGCAGCAACGAACGTTTTTACAAGGAGATCAATGCGGCACACCAAGGTACAGAAGCAACCATAGATTATTTGTATAAAACGATGAGCGAAACCTTGAGCAGCGCCGATTATATTTTTCAACAAAGCAAAAAAAATCCCACAGCTGCCACTTACCCTGCCACTGAAATGGGTAAAAATTTAAAGACGATTGCATCACTGATCATGAGCGATATCAATACCAAAGTATATTATTTATCGCTGGGAAGTTTCGATACACACGTCAATCAGGAAGCGCAACAAAAAAGATTGTTCACCGAATTGAATGATGCCATCAAAGTATTTACAGCTGATCTTAAAAAGAACAACCGTTTCGAAGATGTATTGATGATGACCTTCTCTGAATTTGGTCGCCGTGTTTCTCAAAATGCCAGTAATGGTACCGATCACGGAACGGCCAACAATATGTTTTTTATCAGTGGTGGTCTAAAAGAAAAGGGTATTTTAAACGATATGCCCGATCTGAAAGATTTGAATGAAGGGGATCTGAAACACAAGGTTGATTTTAAAAATGTGTATGCCACTGTTTTAAATAAATGGTTGGGAAGTGATGATGCGGCTATCCTCGGCAAACGATACGATCAACTCAATTTTATCTAATCCGGCAGCATTAAGAAAAAGGCGATCTCAATGGATCGCCTTTTTCTTAAATATTTATTGAACGCCTTTTTCTTTCATGATTCTGTTGAGCCATTTCAACATCGAAAAAATAATAAAGGTAGCGATCAGAAGTAGCACAAAATTTACCCAAAAGAAATTTGATTTGTGTTCGTAACCATCCCACATGGTGGCTAATACGCCTGACAATTTATTTCCGATAGAGGTAGCTAAAAACCAGCCGCCCATCATCAAAGAGGTGATGCGTACAGGACTTAATTTTGACACCAATGACAGTCCCATTGGGCTCAACAACAATTCACCCACCGTGATTACACCATAAGAGCCAATCAGCCACCACACACTGGCTTTTTCTGTACCATTGCTACTCACATGGGTGGCTGCTACCATCACCAATACAGACAATGCGGTGATCAATAATCCAAAAGCAATTTTAGTGGCCGTAGAAGGTTCTTTTTTTCTGCCACGCAGAAAGGCGAAAAATGCCACCACCAATGGCGTCAATAAAATAACCCAACCCGGATTAATCGACTGCGTTAGCGGCGTACTCCAGAGAGTAACACTGCTGCCTTCTGCGGGTAATTGATCAGCGGATTCATTTTTAAAATAGACCGGGTAGTTGTATTCTTTTTTTACTTCACCCAATTCGTTTTTTTGAATACGGAATTGTGCATCATATTGATTGATGGAATCTTTTTTGTAGGGAATATCTTCTGCAAGTTTTACTGCTTTAACTACATCTGCTGCGGTGCCACTTACTTGTCTGTTCGTATAGCTATCGGCCCAAATGGTAAGTGCTGTTCCGTTTTGTTTGAACACCGCCCAAAACATAATTACGGCTGCAAAAATAGAGAGCAGTGCAGCTATGGGTCGCTTTTCATCGGGCGTAGCCCTGAAATAAAGAGAGGCATAAAAATAGATCACAGGAATGCAGGCAAAGATGAAAGCATCGTTGCTATCGCTTTGAAAAATATTGCCGGGAATGATCCAACCCAACACACCTGCCACTACTGATGGAACCAGGATGGTGAGTACAATTTTTGAGAAAGGCATATCTTCTTTACTCATGGGTTTGCGAATATCGCCAGACGTGTAATGCCTGGTGCCCAACATAAAAATGATGACACCTACAAACATGCCGATACCTGCGGCAACAAATGCATACTTCCATCCCCAAATAATAATGATAGCGGTACTGCAAAAATTACAAATAAAAGCACCTACATTGATGCCCATGTAAAAAATATTAAAGCCTTCATCTTTGCGGGCTACGAATTCTGGTGCAGAATACAGGTTACCCAACAAAGTGCTGATATTGGGTTTGAAAAATCCATTGCCAACGATCACCAATGTCATGGAAACATATAACATTGGTAAGCTATGGACTGCCATCATACAATAACCAATACCCATCATGATGCCACCTGCAATGATCGATTTGCGGTAACCAAAATACCTGTCAGCCAATAAGCCTCCAATAAAAGGCGTTAAAAACACGAGGGCTATAAAAGTGCCATACAGATCAGCCGCTTCCCTGTTGGTCATGGCAAAACCATTCTCTACATTTTTGAGGTACAACAAAAAAATGCCAATCATCAGGTAATAGCCAAACCGCTCCCACATTTCGCTGAAAAACAAATAAGGTAAGGCTTTTGGATGTTTGGGTGAATTGCTCATGCCATCTAGATTTAGAAAAGGGAAGATAATTAAAAAGGCAACCCTACGATTGCCTTTTATTAAAATATTCGATTAAAAATTTCCTTTATACATTCAATATAGTTTGTTGCAAATGAGAAAATATTTATTCTTTATCAATATGCATCATTTGTTGTAATTTTTTTGTGAGCATAAATAAAATCAAAGAAGCAATGCCTGCCATCACCACAAATAACATGAAGAAATCGTAGTTATCTTTCATTTCATAACCCATAAAACTTTTTACTTTGCCATCCGGATACAAAGCGCTTAATACGCCAGCAAGCTTGTTGGCAGCGGCATTGGCAAGGAACCATACAGCCATCAACAACGATGCATATTTGAATGGAGCTAATTTATTTACAAGCGATAATCCAATGGGTGATAAACAGAGTTCACCCCAGGTGTGAAGCGCATACATACCTACGAGCCAAATGATACTTACCTTGATACCAGGGCCCACATCTTTCACCCCAAATGCGATCCATAAATAACCGATTGCCAACAGAAATAAACCGATGGCCATTTTTGTAGGCGAAGAAGGTTCGTTTTTTCCGAGTTTGATCCAAAGCCATGCAAAGAGCGGTGCAAACATCACCACAAAAATAGAATTCAAAGATTGGAACCAACTGGTGGGAACAGTGAAGAAACCCAGGTCTCGTTGTGTTTGTTCAGAAGCAAAAAATGTTAAGGAAGCACCTGCTTGTTCAAAAGCACTCCAAAAGAAAATAACGAAAAAGGCTACGATGAAAATAACACTGATGCGCTGCTTCTCAATTGATCCCAGTGATTTATCTGAAAAAATTAATACAGCAATAAATATGGTAGCTGCTATCAACAGGTAAGTGAGGTATCCAATCACTTTCGCATCGAGGTACAAAAGTCCGATAGCGAGTCCGGAAAACAATGCTAATCCAACAATAATGAAAATTGGTTTTAACCAAACTACGGGCGCATTCGTCGGCGTCATTCCCAGTATTTGTTTATCTGGCCCAAGCACATATTTTTTGTGATAAGCCAACTGCACCACTACGCTGATCAACATACCAATTCCTGCTGCAAGAAAGGCCCATTTAAAATCAGCAGGATTACCGGTGTCCCCTACCAGACCACAGATGAATGGGCCAAACGCCCCGCCTACATTAATACCCATGTAAAAAATGGTGTAAGCAGAATCAATTCTACGATCGCCCTTGGCATACATTTGCCCAACCAGTGAAGATATATTGGGTTTAAAAAAACCATTACCGGCGATCATTAATCCGAGCCCACTAAAAAATAAGATGGCCGAAAGATCAGCGGAGGATTCGTAAGTGGAGGCACAAAAGAAAAGTACGAACTCACCCAATGCCATGACGAGCCCCCCTACAATGATGGATCTTTGGTTGCCCCAATAACGATCTGCCACATATCCACCAATCAATGGTGTGAGGTACACCAAACTGGTGTAACTGCCATAAAGATTAGATGCAAATACTTTGTCGAACAAAAGTGCCTTGGTCATGAAAAGTATCAGGATGGCCCTCATGCCATAATAGTTGAAACGTTCCCACATCTCTGTACCAAAAAGAACCCATAAGCCTTTTGGGTGTGCTGGCTGCGCTATCTGATCTGCCATAGTAAATAGGTTTAGTTGCTGTTAGTCAGGTTAAAAAATTGCTTAAGTGGCTCAAAATAGTGAAATTCTACTTATTGACAGCATTTCAGAGTTGGCATTTTGTACGGATTATTTTTTGTTCTAATAAATTGATACCGTTCAATAATTTTTTTTAATTTGGTAACGAATGTCTGATTAAATTCGCCTCACAATTTAAAACCTACAAAAAAGTAATACAACATCCTACATGAATATTCTAATCGTTGGAGCAGGCGGTAGGGAACACACCCTAGCCTGGAAGCTCAAACAAAGTCCATTGTGTGAAAAACTTTTTATCGCCCCTGGAAACGCAGGTACTGCCCAATGCGGCACCAATCTCCAAATAGCTACCACTGCTTTTGAAGAACTTGCCAAAGCTAGTAAGCAACATAAAATTGATCTCTTACTCGTGGGTCCGGAAGAGCCTTTGGTGAAAGGCATTTATGATTTCTTTAAAAATGACCCCGCAACCGCGCACATACAAGTAATAGGGCCATCCGCAGAAGCCTCCCTGCTGGAAGGAAGCAAGGCTTACGCCAAAGCATTTATGCAACGCCACCAAGTACCTACCGCAGTCTATCGGGAATTTACAGTTGATAATTTTGACGAAGGCATGGCTTATATTAAATCACATACATTGCCCATCGTTTTAAAAGCAGATGGGTTAGCTGCTGGTAAAGGCGTATTGATTTGTAAATCCTATCTGGAAGCATCAGCCGAATTTGATCTCATGATTCACCGGCATAAATTTGGCGAAGCTGGTAACAAAGTGGTGATTGAAGAATTTTTGACTGGTATCGAAATGAGTGTGTTTGCTCTTACCGATGGAAAAGATTTTGTATTGCTTCCTGAAGCCAAAGATTATAAAAGAGTTGGTGAAGGCGATACTGGTTTAAACACCGGCGGAATGGGCGCTGTGAGTCCTTTGCCTTTTTTTGACGAGGCGCTCAAACAAAAAATATTGGATCGCATTGTAAAACCCACTATTGATGGGCTTCACAATGACGGACTCAATTACCACGGGTTCGTATTTTTTGGATTAATGATTACTCCCCAACTAGAGCCCATGGTGATTGAATACAATTGCCGAATGGGTGATCCGGAAACGGAAGTAGTGATTCCAAGAATCACCAACGACCTGCTCGATATTTTGCAAGCCATGTCACAGCAACGCCTTCACGAAATTAAGATCGTAACAGATCCTCGTGCCGCCGCTACCATTGTAGCAGTAAGCGGAGGTTATCCCGGCTATTATGAAAAAGGGAAGACTATCGATGGTATTGAAGCAGAAAAAAATAATGGCGAAACCATCGTCTTTCATTCCGGAACCACTTCCAAAGATGGGGCAGTGATGACCAACGGCGGAAGGGTACTGGCCGTCACTTCTTTTGGAACAGACATTGCAGATGCGGTACACAAATCAAAAGAAAGACTCATTGATATCTATTTTGACGATATCAACTACAGAAGAGATATTGGCTTCGAATTTGTAGAGAAGAATTGAAACCACCATCGGCCAGAACCAGAAATGTATTAACCAAACGAATCCAATTGTTCAAATTAAAGAACAAATGCTTTTTCCACAACGAGGTAAAACATTGTTAATAAAACTTATTTGTTTCAAAAATAAATTTTTGGCTTTGTTTAATCCAATATTTTAGTTCAACTTTGTCCACGTTCACTTATTAGTACGCTTTCACAAAAAAATCATGGGAATTTTCAATTTTTTCACTCAGGAGATCGCCATAGATCTCGGAACGGCCAATACCCTCATCATGCACAATGACGAAGTAGTGGTAAACGAACCCTCTATTGTGGCTTTAGACAGAAACAATCCAAAGAACTTATTGGCAGTGGGTAAAAAGGCATTAATGATGCACGAAAAAACCCATGAAAGCATCCGAACCGTTCGGCCTTTAAGAGATGGCGTCATAGCAGATTTTAATGCCGCAGAATTGATGATCCGCGAGTTGATTAAATTGGTTTATCCCAAAAAACCGCTGTTTGCACCTAGTTGGAGAATGATGATCTGTATTCCCAGCAGTATCACAGAAGTGGAAAAACGTGCAGTTAGAGACAGTGCAGAACAAGCTGGCGCCAAAGAAGTGTACCTTATTCACGAACCCATGGCCGCTGCGCTGGGTATAGGAATCGACGTAGAGGAACCAGTGGGAAACATGATCATTGATATCGGTGGGGGTACCACTGGCATCACAGTAATTGCATTGGCAGGAATTGTGTGCGACCAAAGTATTCGTATTGCCGGCGACGAATTTACAGCCGATATCATGGAAGCTTTGCGTCGCTACCATAGTTTATTGATCGGTGAACGCACCGCAGAACAAATTAAAATACAAGTGGGAGCGGCCATGAAAGACCTCGAAAATCCACCTGATGATATACCAGTAAATGGCAGAGATCTTGTTACCGGTATTCCAAAACAGGTAATGGTGAGTTATCAAGAAATTGCAGAAGCGCTGGATAAAAGTATTTTTAAAATTGAAGAAGCTATCTTGAAAGCGTTGGAAACAACACCACCTGAGTTGGCTGCTGATATTTACCGCAGGGGTTTGTATATCACAGGCGGTGGAGCCCTGTTGCGCGGGCTCGATAAACGCCTGGCCGCTAAAATTAAATTACCTGTACACGTGGCCGATGATCCGCTTAAGAGCGTGGTAAGAGGAACCGGCATTGCACTGAAGAATTACGACAAGTTTCCTTTTGTAATGAGATAAAAAACAACCTTCTAATATAAAAATCCTGCATGTACAAATAGGGACTTCCCTTGTTTAGTATGCAGTATTTTTTACCGTAAACATTTTACTGCCGGTGCGCAATATCTTTCTTTTCATCCGCCGTTATTTCAACTTTCTGTTGTTTGTACTACTGCAGGTGATCTGTATCGCTCTGATTGTTCAATATAGCAAATACCACCAGGCCACGTTCGGCAGTACCGCCAATCAGCTGATCGGCAACATTAACAAGCGCTACGATAACATCGAATATTATTTTCAACTCAAAAAAACAAACGATTCCCTGATGAAAGCCAATGAGCGACTCTACAATCAATTGGCCTACAATTTTAATGTGCCTGATACAAACATCAAACAAAGAGTAGACAGCATTCGCCTTGACTCAATCGAATCTTTCCGGCAATTTACTTACCTGAGTGGCAAAATCGTATCCAATTCAGTAAGCAGTCAAAGTAATTTTTTGGTATTAAGCGGAAATAATGTTTCTAAAATGCGCGTAGGGATGGGAGTAGTAGATCAAAGTAATGCAGCTGTTGGCGTGATTTCGGATGTTAGTGAAAACTTTGCTGTGGTGATGAGCTTGCTGCACAAAGACAGTAAGATCAGCGGTAAAATTCTAAAAACAGGAGAAACCGGCACCGTTACCTGGGATGGAAAATATCCCAATGTGCTAACACTCAACGATATTCCCAAAAGCACAAAACTAACTAAAGGCGACACCATCATCACCAGTGGATTCAGTACCTTTTTTCCAAAAGGCCTGATGCTGGGTAGAGTGGAAGAAGTGTACCAAGACAAATCTTCTAACAACGTAAAAGTAGCAGTGAAAACAGCCGCCAATTTCTATAACCTTGAATTTGGTTATGCCATCGATAATGTGCAACAAATTGGCATCCGAAAACTATTAGATAAAGCAAAAGCAAGCAGCAATTAAAGCCCATGAGTAGCTTAATAAAAAATATTACCCGCTTTGTTTTTCTGATCTTAATTCAGGTTTTTGTGCTCGATAGAATTCACCTGCACCAGATGGTAACCCCCTATTTGTATTTCTTATTCATCTTATGGCTGCCCTTCAAAATGCAGCGTAGCTGGGTAATGATACTTGGTTTTTTGGTTGGGATTGCACTAGATGGCTTTCGTCACCAGCCTGGGTTTCATGCAGCAGCCTGCGTAATGCTGGCGTATTTCCGTCCTTTTTTGATCAATATCCTTATTCCGCAGGAAGGATCAGAAACCAATTATGAAGAACCTTCTTTTGCTAGTATGGGTGGATTATTGCCTTACTTAATTTATGCAGGATTTCTCTCTTTTTTACACAACGCCTGGTTATTCCTTCTAGAAGCATGGCAGTTCGGAAACATTTGGTACTTTCTTGTAAAAACAGTTTTATCTACCGCCATTAGTTTGGTACTCATTCTCATCACAGAGCTGATATTTGTGCGCAAACAAAAATTTAGAACCAACACAATTTAATAACAGTGAGCGGAGTTATATTTTTTGTAGATATTTTTGTTGCTCATTTCACTGTCCATCATCATCTTTTAACCTACCATGTCTGTATTCAACCAGTCCAGAAAAAATGTGATCCGCCTGATATTCATCGGTCTGTTTGTGATCCTCATACTGCGACTATTTACCCTACAGGTGTTATCACCCGAATACAAGCTCATTGCAGACAACCAAGGAGTATTTAGAAAAGTAGTGTACCCCGATAGAGGAATTGTGTACGATCGAAAAAACAGGGCTATCCTGCGCAACACCATCATCTATGATTTGATGGTGACTCCAGGCAAAATAAGGGGTACCGATACCGCTCTTCTTTGCGAAATACTTGGCATTGATACGGTACAATTCAGAAAAAAAATTATCACTGCCATCATCAAAAATAAAAGTTACAGAGCTTCTATTTTTGAGGCCTTGTTGAGTGACGAAAAAATGGCCAAACTCAACGAGAACATGTACAAGTTTGCCCCAGGGTATTACTTACAAGAACGCCCGGTGAGAGATTATCCTTACGACGCCGCAGGAAATATACTTGGCTACCTGGCAGAAGTTGACACCAATTTCTTGAAAAAACATCTAGACGAGGGATATGTTTCCGGGGATTATGCCGGTAAAACAGGGCTCGAACTTTCCTACGAAAAAGTATTGATGGGCAAACGAGGGATTGAATATTATAAACGAGATAATAAAAACCGCTTAACAGATCGATGGGAAAACGGAGCGTATGACACTACTGCTATAGCCGGGCAGAACATGCATACCTCTCTGGATATTGAATTGCAAGAACTCGGCGAAAAGTTAATGCGAAATAAAGTGGGGGCCGTGGTAGCCATCGATCCTCAAACAGGTGGGATCCTTGCCATGATCAGTGCGCCTACTTACAAACCCAGTTTGCTCACGGGCGCCGAAAGAAAAAAACATTATACCGAATTGTTATTAGATCCCCGCATCCCCTTTTTGAATAGAACCATAGGTACCAAATATGCACCAGGCTCTACCTTTAAAACCCTGCAGGGATTGATCGGCCTGCAAGAAGGGGTGATTGATGCGAGAACACAATTCTCTTGCTCCGGTGCTTTTTACGGATGCGGTAAACCGATGCGCTGCCTTGATCCGGGCGTTTGGGCACTCAGCGGCGCCATCACACATAGCTGCAATACGTACTTCGCCCACGTAATGCAACGAGTGATCAACAACCCCAAATACCCCAACGTTGACAGTAGTTTAAAAGTGTGGGACAACTATATGTATGCTTTTGGATTAGGGAAAAAATTAGGGGTAGATCTACCATATGAAATCAGTGGAAGTATCCCCACTCCAAAAACTTATAATAAGATTTATGGTGAAGGCCGCTGGAATTTTTGCACTTTCCGTTCGGTAAGTATCGGACAAGGAGAAGTAGAAACCACCATTTTGCAAGTGGCCAACGAAATGGCTTACCTAGCCAATAAGGGCTGGTATATCACCCCGCACATCGTAGATTCTATTGAAGGCGGCGACGAGTTTGGTTTGTTAGAGCGATTCAAGGATAAACACACAGCACTCAATATTGCAGACAGTTTATTTGAGCAGGTGCACGACGGAATGCAAGGGGTGTTAGAACGTGGAACAGCCCGTTCGGCTAAAGTACCCGGTATTGAAGTATGCGGAAAAACTGGTACGGTTGAAAATTCCCTGAGAGGTGTAAAACAAAAAGACCACGCTTTTTTTGCGGCATTTGCGCCACGACGTAATCCGCGTATAGCCATTGCCGTTATTTGTGAAAATGCGGGCTTCGGGTCCACCTCTGCAGCACCCATCGCCTCTTTGATGATTGAGAAATACCTCACAGATTCTATCGCAGGTAAAGAAAGAAAGGCAAGGCTGGAGCAGGTATCCAATTTAAACCTGCTGCCGGCAAGAATGGTGAAAGAGATCAGGAAAAGAGATTCTATCATTCATGCAAGAGACTCTGCATACCTTGTTGCCAAAGGCTATATTAAAGAAGTAAAAGATACCTTGAAGCTGGAAGATGACGGAATTGAAAATGAAGATTTGGAGAAATTGAAAAACCAGAAACCTCTTAAAAAGATGCCTGTGAGTGATAGCGCTGATCTTAAAAGAGAAGCCATATTACCCAATGATTCAAAAAGAACGCAAAAAGCAGATAGTTCCAACAACAATAATTAACGCATTAATATATTCAGTATGTCGCACCAAAACCCCATGATCGCCAAAGGTATTGATTGGGTAATGGTATGGTTGTACGCCATCATCGTTTCTATAGGGTTGATCTGTATTTTTTCTGTAGAGTTTAAAAGCGATGATCGTTTTTTTCAAAGCTTGTTTGCGTTCAAAAAAAATTACAGCAAACAAATGTTATACCTCTGCATCAGTGCAGTGATAGCGGTGTTTATTTTATTGACTGACAGTAAATTTTTTACAGCCACTCCGAACCTACTCTACCTTTTGGGTATTCTATTAATACTGGCCACTTTTGTTGTAGGCAAAAACGTAAATGGTTCCCGAAGTTGGATTCCATTGGGTTTCATGAACCTGCAGCCAGTTGAAACTTGTAAGATTTTTACAGCCCTTGCTTTGGCAAAATATTTATCTCAGCCAAATACTAATTTCACCAAAACTAAATCGCACGCCATCGCCGCCGGATTGTGTTTTTTACCCATGGTATTTTCTATTCTGCAAAATGAAACAGGACTGGCCCTGGTGTACTTTGCATTTTTACTGCCCATGTATAGAGAAGGATTACCTGCTGGTTACCTTATTTTAGGAGCCTCCCTGTCTATTTTACTGATCATTACATTGTTGCTCCCTACAACACAGCTCTTGATTGCGCTAGCTGTTGTGGCTGTTTTTTGTATCTGGTTCATGAAAAGAAAAATAAAACGTAACCGCAATCTTCTGTTGATCATCATCGCTATTTGGGGAATCAGTTCACTTTTTGTGGGCGCAGCTGTACCATTTCTTTTCAAAAATGTTTTTCAGAAATACCAGGCCGATAGAATTTTTAGTTTGGTAGGTAGAGACAATCCTTTTGTAGAAGTTTCCGATACCGAAGATGTAGATGCAGCTGTGGCAGCCAAAAAGAAAAAAGGCGATACCGAAAATTATAATGTAAAACAATCAAAAATCGCGATCGGTTCAGGCGGGTTCACGGGAAAAGGTTTTATGAAAGGAACACAAACCCAGGGCGATTTTGTACCAGAACAACATACCGATTTCATCTTTACTTCTTTGGGCGAAAATTTTGGATTTATAGGAACCGCCACCCTCATGCTTTTGTACATGGCCATGTTGCTGCGAATTATTTTTATCGCAGAACGGCAACGAAGTACTTTCAGCAGGGTGTACGCTTATTCGGTGGCTGGTATTTTATTCTTTCACATCGCCATCAACATTGGCATGACGATTGGCCTCGCTCCCGTTATTGGAATCACACTCCCCCTAATGAGCTATGGAGGCTCCTCCTTACTCACTTTTACTATTTTGATTTTTATCATGATTAAACTGGATGCCGACCGGCAAATGGTGCTACGGTAAACGTTCCGGAAAAGAAGGCCCTGGTTCGCTTTCAATCACATAATTTTGCCATTTCAACAACATTAAAAAGCTCCGTTGGAGTTTAGCCCAATTAATGCATAGCAACTATACAAATGAAGATCATACCACTCAGTGAAGGCGCATTCAGCATAGATAAAACAAAGGTATTTGTTCCGTTTAACAAGGAAGCTGATAATATTCAGCATCGTGCAACCGGTAGTTTGTTAGTAGAAATTCAGCCTTTTGTATTGGTGGGTAGCAAAGACATTATTCTGCTGGATACCGGCTTAGGTTTTTCAAACCCCAATGGCATTTTACAGATTCACCAAAACCTGATCGATCAGGGTATCAATCCTTTGGATGTAACGAAAGTGTTGCTCAGCCATTTACACAAAGACCATGCAGGGGGTGCCGCCAAAGAAGATGTAGTGTTACACAAACATTACCTGAGTTTCCCTAACGCCACCTATTATGTAAACAAACAGGAGTTTGATTTCGCTATTGAAAAAGGCAGCCCTTCCTACACACCTGCTGAATTTTCTATTTTGAAAGAGGCTGAAAATGTTGTTTTTATAGAAGGAGATGGAACAATAGACGGTTACATCCGGTATGAAACAACCGGGGCTCACTGCCCTTACCACATGGCTTTTTGGATAGAGGAGGATGGTCAAATGATCTTTTTTGGTGCAGATGTAGCCCCACAGTTACAACAAATGAAAAGCAGGTTTGTAGCCAAATACGATTACGATGGTAAAAAATGTATGGAACTTCGCACACAATGGTGGGAGCAAGCACATCAAGAGCATTGGACAATGTTGTTTTACCACGACATTAAAACGCCCATGATCGCCTTATAAAAAAAAAGGCCTGCCCTAAAAAGACCTGGCCGTTGCTAACCTGTGAAAAACACGGGATATAAAAATATAGCAATTTAATTCAGATGCAAGTGTACCAGGGCGTTTTTCCGCGGTAATTTTGAGGCCATTTTTTTTGTCGATTTAAACGCATTTTAGTAAAAAAAAACCCCCTAAAAAAAGGGGGTTCAACAAAATTTTCTATAAAAACTATATGAAAGCATTAAAAGTTATTTTGCTTCATACCCTGTCTGATGCCAGGTCCTTGTCTGTTTTGCTGGTTCTGTTGCCTCATTTTTCTTAACTGATCCACCAGTTTTTTCCTGAACTCCGCATCTTTGATAAAGAAGTTATTGGTTCTATCCTGACCAAGCACGTTTACAAAACGTTCCTGGTATTTTTTCTTGATGTTGAGTACTGCCTGCTGTCTTTCAATTTCATTCGATTCATTTCTCACTGCACGTACTTCCTGGTCGTATGAAGTATGAATTGGCCAGAATTTTTTTGCTTCGTCTTCGTTTAGATTTAATTCTTTGGTGATATAAGCCACATATAAAGCTTCTATCTTCTGTTCGCGATTAGCCATGCCCGGTGGTTGTTGTGCCTGGCTTACAAATCCGGTAAATAATAATGTGAGTAGTAGTAATTGTTTCATGGTAGTAAGTTAATCGTTAAATTCCAGGGTTTTTAATATTTCATCTAGTGCGTTTTCATTGAACATATAATCGGTTGCATCAGGTAGTTTGCTGGCATCTGCAACATCTGTGAGGGAAGCTACCAGGGCAGCTTCAACATTTTGGCCTTTGTCTTCTAAGAATGCTACGATTGCTGCATCAGATATGGTTGACATTTCCTGATCAAAACTGTTGGTGACCAAAATCTCTTGGGCTTCCTTGTAAACGGAGGCAGACGCCGTGCCAGTTGTTTCAACATTTTTATTCAGCGAAAACCAAACACTTACCGCCATCACCGCAGTGATGGCCGCTGCTGCTGCATACCGCCATGCAAATGGGCGACTTTTCATAGAGACCAGCTTTCCGGTGGTATCTTTTTTAGCCATCATGGTGTCAGCAAGTTGTTCGAAATAACCTTCGGGAACTGTATAAGTAACTGCTTTTTCAATTGCAGCTACCATAGCAGAAGCGGATGCAGTTTCGGCAACTACTGCTATATGTTGTTCGATATTTGAAAAATAGTTGTCGGGTACCCTAAATACATTGGTGTTGCCAATGGCTGCGATGGTTGAAGACAATGCCAACATTTCTTCCCGTACCTCATTCTGTTGTTGGCCATTAGCTATTATAGAAAGAATCTGACCGGAAAGTTGGTCAAAATAACCTTCTGGAACACTGTAAGTGGAGGATGACTTAGAAACATGAAGCAAAATTTGGCCGCTTAATCCTTCAAAATAACCTTCCGGCACTTTGAATACATTGGTGCGGGGTAACCCTGCCAACGTTGGACTTAACTCCTTTAATTCATTTAATATGTTGCTATTTGATTGCATGTGACGTTGTATAGACTGCATTAAGGCAGCAATAGTTTAACGGTTGAGAATATAATCTTCAATTTTTTTTACCGCGTGATGGTAACTGGCTTTTAAAGCGCCTTCGCTGGTTTCCAGCACCCTGCTCATTTCTTCGTAGGGCATTTCTTCAAAATATCGAAGATTGAATACCGCTTTTTGTTTTTCAGGAAGTTGTTGAATAGCCAACTGGAGTTTCCATTCTAGTTTCTTCCCATCAAAATCCTTGTCAGCTACCAATTTATTACTCAAATAGCCATCATCATCACTAAGAGAGGAGGAACTGCGTCGTTTTTGTTGTTCCAGAAATGTTAAGCTCTCGTTAGTGGCAATTCGATACATCCAGGTATACAACTGACTGTCTTCCCGGAAGTTGCCCAGATTTTTCCAAACCTTGATAAACATGTTCTGCAAAACGTCGTTCGCGTCGTCATGGTCAACTACCATCCGGCGAATATGCCAATACAGTTTCTCCTGGTATTTTTTAATAATCCTGGTATAGGCAGATTCCTTCGTTGCTTCTTCTTTAAACAACTGCAGCAGTTCCTTGTCATCTAAGTGTGTGTTCATAGCTTGTTATAATCCGACAAAAGTAAAAAAACCAAACCATAGACGCTTTATTATCTACTTCGTTTAAAATCATTCTTCACTTTTTCCCAACGGGTAAGGTCTAAGAGATCTCTCTCCTTATTTGAGTTACCAATTTTTTTGCTTTTTGTCGACCTGATAATTTATGAATAACTTTATGCTTGCGCATCTGGCTACTATATTTTTATAGTAAAGGGAATCTCAATACCACGAAACCAGCACGAATAGGTATGTATAAATCATCGATTCTTTTGACAGTCCTGTTTTTGTTCTGCCATATCTTGGTGGCCCAGCCGCCTGCAACCGAAAGAGGAAATGTACTCGTAGAAAAAAACAAAACCATCAAAACAGGTACCACTTATGCACTAATTACGGGTATTTCGAAATACCAGGCAAACGACAGTTACCAGAATTTGCAGTATGCCGATGTAGATGCCAAAGCCTTTTATAACTATATCGTATCACCTGCTGGTGCCAAAGTGAATGCACAAAACGTTGACACCCTTTTTAATGAAAATGCCAGCTTCATGGAGTTTTGGCGAAAATTCAACCGCATCAAAGAAAAGTTACAAAAAGACGATGTGTTTTACATTTACTTTTCCGGCCATGGGGATGCCTACATGGCTGAAGAAGCGTACCTGTTGGCATATGATGCGCCGGCAGGCAATGACAGGAATAACTACAGTACAGGCGTGGGTTTGATAGACATTCACAAGCTGAAAGTTCGCATCCAACAAATGACCAGCAATGGCGTAAAAGTGATTCTCATCACTGACGCCTGCCGAACCAATGAATTGCCCGGAAAAAACGAGGGGCAATCTATTTCTTACCAACAGATTTTTGAACGCAAAGCAGGCGAAATACAATTGATTTCCTGTGCGAGCAACCAGGTTTCTTTTGAAGGCTCACAAGGGGCGGTGGCCGCGGGCTGTTTTCCTGGCACCTGATCAATGGATCAAAAGGGTTGGCAGATGTTGAACCAGAAGATGGAGAAGTAACGCTCACCGAATTATACGATTACGTAAAGAAGAACGTCAACAAAGCTTCTTACGACGCCGTTTCTAAAAAATCTCGTCAAACACCCCAATACTGCTGCAATACTGCTGAAGGAATGGTATTGAGCATGGTAAACCCCGCAGAAAAAGAACGATTGACCGCTCAATTAAAAGTGGGCGTTTCTTACACACCTGATAAAGCAGATTATGCTGCTAACAAATCGGTACACCTTGGCTCGGCCATGAAAGAAGCTGGACTGGAAGATGTATACAAACTATTTTTGAAAGCGCTCAACGAAGGGCGGCTCATCGAAAAGGGGGGTGCGCACGAAATATTAAATGACATTCTCCAACAAAAAGCAACTACTTCTGAACTCGCCAGCGAATTAAAATTTACAGTCAGCAGCAAACTGATGACGGATGTTACCAAAGTGATCAACACTTATTTGTACGCAGGTACCAACAATAATAACTATACGTATGATTATTTTATGACGGCCGCCAAAAAACTGGAACTGTTTCAGCATTTGGCAGATTCCAATTATTATACTCCGCTCGACGTAAAAGTAAATCTCTTGTTTTTAGAAGGACATGCCAACTGGCAAACGTACAACACCAATATCATGCGGTACAGTTTAAGTAAAATTGACAGTGCCATCGCGTTAAAACCTCAAGCTGCTTATTTGTACAACATCAAAGGCTTGATGGAAATGGCTTTAAAACAGTTTGTAGCAGGAGAAAAAACATTTCGAAAAGGCATTCAACTCGCACCGAATTGGTTATATCCTTACCACAATTTGGGAAGCTGTTTTAGTAACCAAGGTAAGTATGACAGTGCGTTGGTTTACTAAAAAAAGCAATGCAGATAGATAGTAATTACCAAACCACTTATGGCGCCGTATCTGTTTTGTATTACTCTAAAGGGCAGTTTAACACCGCCATCGAATGGGCGCAAAAGGGATCAAAAAAAGATGATCGGGATCCTTATTTATGGGCTCAACTAGGGTATTGTTACAATAATAAAAAAGACTGGAAAAATGCCTTTACCTCTTTTCACAAGGCCAGGTATTACAATCCTTCCCTGGTAGTGGTGAATGAGGGCTTACTAAGAGTACATATGTACGATTACAAATTCCCTGATAGCGCAGGTTATTACGTGAAGGAAATGGTGCGACCAGATTCTTTGAATCCGATGGTATATCAAACACTGGGGAATATTTTCGCAGAGTTTAAAGAATACCAAGAAGCCATCAAAATGTTTGACGTGTCGCTTTCCATTGATAGCTTAAATCCTGATACCTGGAAATCAGTTGGACATACTTATCAGGCCATGGGGAAAGATACTGTTGCTATCAATAGTTTTGTGAAGGCCTGGGAAATAGACAGTACCGATGCCAACACTTACAATATGTTGGGTAATTTGTATTTTGGACTGGTGCGCTATCAACAAGCGCAGTACTTATATGGCAAAGCCATTGAGTATAATCCGGAGAATGCCGTCCTTTTAAGTAATTACGGACAAGCTTCAGAAATGGCAGAGGACCCACTGCTTGCGGAACAATATTATCGGCTGTCATTGAAAAAGGATGTTACGTACGCCCATGCTTATTACCAATTGGCCATTTTATACAGCAAACAGCATAAAAATGAAGCGGCCATCCGGGAGTTAGGGGAGGCGGTGAAGTTTGGAAATTACAGCAAAGCGACGATTGAAGCAGACAATTTCTTTTCCCCGCTGAGAAATGAGCCCGGCTATTTGGAGTTGATCAAAAAAATGAAATGACGATCATTCCTTCATTGTATGAAATGCCGCCATTCAGCCGGTATCCTTTCACTTCAATTAACCATTTTTAGCTGAGCGGAACGCTCATGTAGAAAACATGAAAACCTTCTTTGTTTTTACCTTTGTATTGTAACGGGGCTTTGATCATGTCAGCGCGTGCATAAAGATTTGTATACCCCCATTCGCGTTTCTCTATATCCAGGTTTCCATTGTGGAGGAAACTGATATTAAGCGTTTTTTTCAATTTCACATCCACCACAACCGCATTGGCTCCCGATTCGTGCGAAAGTTGCAATATCTGCTCAGTCATTCTGTACACAACCAATGCAGTTTGATGACTGATATTTCGAAGGAGAGGTGCAGAAATGATATCGATATCTAATTTATTTTCATCACCAAAATTTTCAATCAACTCCCTGATCAGGCAACTGTAATCAGCTTTGTCAAAAGTTGTAGGTGTAATTTTTTTGGATAGATTTCTGATTGCTTCAATTACGACTCCAATATTATTGATGCCTTTTTTAAGAAAGGGTAAACTCAGGTCTTTGGCTTGTTGTGCCATTTCAATGTAGAGTTTTGCTGCTGCCAGTGTTTGAAGATGGTTCTCGTGTAGCTCAGTCGCAATTTGTTTAAGTTCATCATCAAATTTTCGAATACGCATACCCGTTAGTTCTTTTTCGGCGGCAATTGTTTTTTCAGTCTGCGCTATTAGCAGCTTATTCTTTAAACGCATCTGCAACAAACTATTAACCTGTTTGGCCAAAATCTTTAAAGCTGTAATTTGATGCTCACTTAACTCCGTTTTTTTGGTTTTATCCATCACGCAAATCGTTCCAAGGGCATGCCCATTATCACTGTAAATAGTAGCTCCTGCATAAAAAGCAATCGAAAGGCCACCAGTAATATTTGGGTTATCCCTGAATCTATCATCTTTTTTTGTATCAAGAACAATCATCACATTGCCTTCCAGAATGGCATGACTACAAAAAGAAATTTCTCTGGAAGTTTCAGACACTTGTATGTTTAAGGTAGACTTAAACCATTGTCTATCTTCATCTATAAAAGTAATAGCTGCAAGTTCGCAGTTGCAGATGTTTGCAGCAAGTTTGGTGAGATCATCAAAATCCTGTTCTGCTTCCGTATCTAAAATATCATACGATAACAGATCTTTTAACCTGTTTGTTTCGTCTAAAGGGATACGCGGGCTGATCATATTAAATACTGTTACAACGGGCACAGTGTCAACTGTAAAATTCGTTGAGTTATTTTAATTAAATTGCTTGAATACTCTCTTTTGAGCCTAGATACTAATTAAAAGAGATGAATGTTAATACAAAACTAACATTACACTGTACCATACAATGTAGTTATTCCCGTAAAAAAATGTAGTAAATATATTTACATATACATGTAAAAAACAACAGTCTTTGTATTTTTTGCTGTACTAGTAATGCCAGGCAGAAATTCATTTTACAATATCTTTCTTGCGGCTAAAATTTCTTTTGCTTTTTGTACGCTATGGTTTATTAAATGTGGACTTGTTTCGGATTATTTCGGTGCAGAAAAGTACATTGATTAATTTCTGCATCAATTTAGCAATGTATTTTTTTTGTAATAAAAGCTGGCGTATGGCCAGCTTTTATCTTAACACTTCATATTTTGTATGAACATTTTATTTTTTCTTTCTCGCCATCACTTTCTCAGCAGCAGCTACAATAAAATCGGCATCCAAGCCGTATTTGGTCAATAACTCAGTTGGTTTGCCGCTTTCCCCAAATGTGTCATTGGTGCCAATATATTCCATTGGAATGGGGTAATCTTTCACTGCCACCTGTGCAATGCTATCGCCCAAACCTCCAATGATATTGTGTTCTTCTGCAGATACTGCACAGCCTGTTTTTTGAATAGACGCAAGTACAGCTGCCCTGTCTAAAGGCTTAATCGTATGTATGTTGATCAGATCTACGCTGATCCCTTTTCCTTTTAATATTTTAGCAGCTTCTACCGCTTTCCAAACGAGGTGGCCGCATGCAAAAATGCTGACGTCAGTTCCCTCGTTTAGTACCTGTGCCTTTCCAATAATGAAATCTTCTTCTTTGGTAAAAATAGGCCATACTGGTCTGCCAAAACGGAGGTAAACCGGACCTTCATAATCAGCGATTGCTTTTGTAGCTGCCTTGGTTTGGTTGTAATCGCAAGGAACAATCACCGTCATGCCCGGCAACATTTTCATCAAGCCAATGTCTTCTAAAATTTGGTGCGTTGCGCCATCTTCTCCAAGTGTGAGTCCGGCATGTGAAGCACATATTTTTACATTTTTGCCACTGTAAGCAACGCTTTGTCGAATTTGATCATATACCCTACCTGTACTAAAATTGGCGAATGTGGTAGTATAAGGAATTTTACCTCCAATGGTAAGTCCGGCAGCAATGCCGATCATATTCGCTTCTGCAATTCCACACTGTATAAATCTTTCCGGAAATTCTTTGATGAATCCACCGAGTTTCAATGATCCTGCGAGGTCGGCAGTGAGTGCTACTATATTTACATTGCTTCTGGCTGCTTCCAGAATACCGTCTCCAAAACCGCTGCGGGTATCTTTGTTACCGGTTACTTCAATTGTATTGAGCATAGTTGATTTTAATTTGGTTCGCAAGATAATAAATAAGTGAATAAGGGAAGGGGTGAAAGCAAAGAGAATATCCAAACTTCTTATTTGTGGCCTTGCAACTTTGTTGTGAAATGCGTTATCTATAAGTGGCTATCCTTTCAATTTTTTTTCCCATTCCCATGCAGTATGCATCATGTCTTCGAGGTTGTATACTGGCTGCCATTGCAGCTCTTTAACAGCTTTGTCATTATTAGCATAAATGGCCACCACATCGCCCGCACGCCTTGGACCAATGGCGTAGTTTAATGATAGTCCGCTTACTTTTTCAAACATATGAATAACTTCCAGCACGGTATTGCCATTGCCACTTCCCAGATTAAAAACATCACAGTTGCTGTCGTTTTTTCCTTCCATTAAATAATGCAATGCCAGTGTATGGGCATGTGCAATATCACCTACATGAATGTAGTCTCGCACGCAACTTCCGTCTCTGGTATCGTAGTCGTTACCCCAAACCTGCATCTGCGGTAATTTACCAATGGCTGTTTGTGTGATAGCTGGTATTAAATTGGCTGGTCTTCCAATAGGTATCTCCCCAATTAAATTAGAAGGATGTGCTCCTACTGGATTAAAGTAACGAAGCAAGATGGCTTTCTGATCTTTTAAACTGTTGATGGTTTGTCGTACGATGGCTTCGCCCATTTGTTTGGTACTTCCATAAGGGCTTTCTGCTGGCTTTTCTGGTGTGAGTTCTGTTACTGGAATGTTAGTTGGATTACCATAAACCGTGCAGGAAGAAGAAAATACAAAAGAAGGAATCTTGAATTCGGATACGCATTTTAAGATATTCACCAACGAGCTGAGGTTGTTTTCAAAGTACAGCAAGGGCTGTTCTACCGATTCACCAACCGCTTTATAGGCCGCAAAATGTATGATGCCAACAATGTCATTGTTCTCCTGAAAAATGGCGTGTGTATCATCAAAAATGCAAAGATCTACGTTATAGTTCTTGACCTTCCTTCCGGTGATGGCTTCTATGCCATCTAATATAGCCGGGTTGCTTCTGCTGTTGTTGTCAACAGAAATTACTTCAAATCCGTTGTCGATCAAATCAACAATAGTATGTGATCCGATATAACCACATCCTCCTGTTACCAGAATTTTTTTCATGTTACAAAGAAAACAAAAAAAGGCACCCGATGTGGGTTGAGCGACTTTTTATAATGAATCAATTTTTTTTTGTTACAAGATGGCCTTAAAGAACCAATACACCAGTGCGGCCAATGCGCCACTTACAGGTATAGTGAGTACCCAGGCCCAAATTAGCGTCACCGTTACGCCCCATCTCACCGCACTCAAACGTTTGGTAGCACCCACTCCGATAATGGCACCAGTGATGGTATGAGTGGTACTAACAGGAGCACCTAAGTTAGCTGCAGTAAACAAAGTGATGGCGCCCGCTGTTTCTGCGCATACACCTTCCAGTGGGGTCACCTTAGTGATTTTAGTACCCATTGTTTTTACAATCTTCCAGCCACCACTCATGGTACCAACGCCAATGGCAGTATAACAAGCCAGCGGCACCCAATTGGGCATCTGGCTAAATTCCTGAATTTGTCCGCCTGCTATCAAAGCTGCAGTAATGATTCCCATTACCTTTTGTGCGTCTGCACCGCCATGCCCAATACTAAAAGCAGCAGAAGATACCAGCTGTAATTTTTTATACATATTGCCCGTGCGATAAGCATTTTCGCCTCTCAGATAATTGTAAAAATAAGAAAGAATAAATACGATGCCTAAGCCAGCCAAGGCATACCTTTCAAAGTCATTTTTGAAAGGTACCAAGAGCACACAGGAAACAACGATGGTAGTGATAATCGCAAACTTGAGCCAAAAACTTCGTTGTATAGTAATGAGGGTAATGAAGATAGCTATAAACATACCGATCAATGGAGCCAATACAATAAAAATGACAGTCTTCATAATCATCGCACTATCAATACTCGAAAATCCTGCGGCAGCAATAGCAGCACCTGCAAACCCACCAATCAGTGTGTGTGAAGAGGAGGAAGGTAGGCCGTACCACCAGGTGAGTAAATTCCAAAAGATAGCAGCAATCAAACCAGATAAAATGATGGTCATTCCTTCTGCCCCATTTACTACATCTGGTTTCACCGTTTTGGCTACAGTGTTCGCAACCGCATGTTCACTGAAAACGAAGAATGCTACAAAGTTGAAAAATGCTGCCCAAATTACTGCCTGAAAAGGCGTGAGTACTTTGGTACTAACAATAGTGGCAATAGAGTTGGCTGCATCATGAAAGCCATTGATATAATCAAACACCAGAGCCAGCACTATAATTACAATGAGAATTGTTGCCATAAGTTTTGAATCAACCGGGTTAATAAACAGCCGAGGCTATTTATAAGGTGAGTTATTTTATTTTCTGATAAACCGTAGCCAGGTATTTTTTAAAGAGGTAGCTTTTGAGGGCTTAAGCGTATTTAACAATAATAGACTCTATCACATTGGCTGCATCTTCACACTTATCTGTCACAATTTCCATCACCTGGTAAATCTCTCTTTTTTTGATCACCTCTTTTGCATCGGGCTCTGTTGCAAATAATCTTTCGATACTCATGTCAAAAATATCATCTCCCTGATTTTCAATGCTATTAATGGCAACCAATGCATCTGTAATTTGACGCATGTTTTTCATGTTACGCAATTCCGTAACCGCTTTGTGAACGTGTATAGATCCCAATGCGATGAGGTCTGCAAATTTTCTGATACCTATATCGTCTGGATTTACCCTGTAAAAATTAATTTTTTTGGCTGAAGCATAAATATAATCCGCAATATCATCCAAGGCATTGGCTAAATAATGAATGTCTTCTCTGTCGAAGGGCGTGATAAAGTTTTTCCCTAGTTCTGTAAAGATGCGATGGGTATAATCATCATTCACGTGTTCCATATCCTCCAAATCTTTGATCAGTTTCCCTCTGCGATCGAAGTCTGGTTCGTTCACCACTTCTTTTAGTTTTTCACCCATTTTCACCAATTCTTCTGCTACACTTTCAAACAATTGATAGAATACCCTGTCTTTGGGTAGAAATATCTTCAAAATAGAATTTAAACCTGCCATATTCAATTATTTTGGGCAAAAATAAATAGATCGCCTACTTAACTTGCAGCATTAACCATAGTAACAATTTGGTAACATAGAGTTAATGTTAATTTGTTACAAAAACAAAATCTTCTGTAATACCCAGTTGCTAATAAACGATGATATCCTTTTTTTGAGTAGGGCAACAGGGATATGACAATGTTTAAAAGATCTCAGTATATTAAACCCACTCATAAAAAAGGGCAAGGTATGATTTATCATCATTAATATTTTTGTCGCATTTGTTTTAAGTACTTATTGGTAAGAAAC
>Ga0105049_10001077_pt1 | contig 31790 bp, 27 predicted proteins | sample MAT06_FD_78087 | JGI IMG/M metagenome (GOLD analysis project Ga0105049, IMG submission 78087) | Freshwater microbial communities from Lake Fryxell liftoff mats and glacier meltwater in Antarctica - MAT-06 | ecosystem: Environmental > Aquatic > Freshwater > Ice > Liftoff microbial mat | place... | reverse complement strand
CGCCTGCGGCTAAGCCTGCGAATGTGACTGCGACTGCGGCTGCGCCTGCGCCTGCGACTGTGAATGCGCCTGCGCCTGCGCCTGCGACTACGCCTGCGCCTGCGACTGCGACTGCGACTGCGAATGCGATCAGGGGCAGCCAGCCCGAAACCTGTTGAACAACACGTTTCGGGCTGGCTGACGCCCATTTACTGAGGGTGAAGGAGCCGAATACCATGGCAATTACGCAAAATGTCGCAACCCGGTCCGGCCAGAGAGGCGCGGCGGGCAGAACCACGATGCTGCCCAGCCGCCCGTCCTGCCCCCACCCAATCCAGACGCCGACCAGCGACAGGATCGGATAGGCCACCGCCCAGAGCAGCGCGAAATCATAGAGTCGCCAGGTCAGCGCGGCGCGGAAACTGGCGCGGGGGCCTGCGTCCTCTGCCGCCGGGTCGCAATAGCGCGCCCAGAGCCGTGCGTGCCACGGGCCGACGGTTTTGCGGTAGATCTGGGTGTAGGTCGTGGCGTTGAGCGAGGTGACCAGCGCGGCGCGGGATGTTGCGGCTGCGGCTTTGAACACGGCGACCAGCACAATGGCGAACCAAAGCACCAGCGGCATGCCAAGAAACCACGGCAGAACAACCGCCAGTGCCAGCGCCATCAGGATGATGCCGAGAACCCCAAGGGCATGGCCCAGATACTGCGGCTCAGCTTTCACCACAACTTTCTTCGCCATTCCCGCCCCTTTCGAAACCGTTCCATATTGCGAAAGATTTTGGCGGTTTGAAAGTCTTTGTTGCGCCTGCCCCGATCCTTGCCCGGCTCTATGCAGATCAGGGCAACCGAATTGGCACGCCATGCCGCCTGCCGCCCGCCCTTACGGCATCGGGTGGTCGTCATGGTCGGGGGCAAGGATGCGCTGGCTGGCCCCGGCGGGGTCATCATACTGATGGTGGCGCAGGGTCCAGACGAAGGCACCAAGGCCCAGCAGGCCAAGGCCAAGCGAAATCGGGATCAGCCAGCCGAGAATTTCCATTCAGCGCATCCTCAAGGCGTTCAGCGATACGGTGATGGAGGAAAGCGACATCGCCAGTGCAGCGGCCAGCGGGGTGGCAAGGCCAACCAGCGCCAGCGGCACCGCCACCACATTATACAACGCCGAAATCGCGAAATTCTGCTTGATCCGCCGCCGCGCCACCCGGGCGATCCGGATCGCATCGGCAATCCCGGCAATATCCTGCCCCATCAGCACGATATCCGAGGCCACCCGCGCCGCATCCAGCGCCGACGCCGGCGAGATTGACACATCGGCGGCGGCCAGCGCCCCGGTGTCGTTCAGCCCGTCGCCGACCATCAGCACCCGGTGGCCAGCGCGGCGCAGTGCCTCGATGGCCGCGATCTTGGCTTCGGGCAGGGTTTCGGCGGCCCATTGGGTGATGCCGAGGCGCTGGGCCACCGCCGCCACCGCCGCCTCACTGTCACCCGACAGCAGCCGGACGGCGATACCGCGCGCGGACAGAGCCGCCATCAGTGCCTCTGCCCCCGGGCGCAACCGGTCCTCAAAGCCGAAAGCATGGGTTGCGCCGCCCAGCGCAAGATAGGTCGCCGACAGGGCCAGCGGCGCGGCACCAACCCATGGGGCGCGGCCAAGCCGGACCCGGTTGCCCTGCCAGATGCCCTCGACGCCATGGCCCGGCACGTCGTGGCGGTCCTGCACCGCTGCCTCCGCCACCCCTTGCGCGCGCAATGACGCCGCCAGCGCCACCGAAAGCGGATGCGCTGAAGCCAGGGCCAGCGCCAGCGCCACCGACAGGGTCTCTGGCGCATGGCCTGCCAGCCCGGTTGGCTGCGGCACCCCCAGCGTCAGGGTACCGGTCTTGTCGAATACCACCACATCCACCAAAGCCAGCCGCTCCAGCGCCGTGCCGTTCTTGATGACCATGCCTTTGCGGAACAGCTTGCCCGAAGCCGCAGAGGTCACTGCCGGCACCGCCAGACCCAGCGCGCAAGGGCAGGTGATGATCAGCACCGCCGCCGAGACATTCACTGCAAACCGCAGATCGCCGCCGGTTTGCCACATCCAGTAGCCAAAGGCGCTGAACGACAGGATATGCACCAGCGGCGAATACAGCCGGGCGGCACGGTCGGCGAGCGCATTGTAGCGGCCCCGCCCCGCCTCTGCCACCGCCACCAGATCGGCCATCCGGTGCAACGAACTGTCGCGCCCCGCCGCCGTGACCCGCACGACCAACAATCCTGTCAGGTTCATCTCTCCGGCGCTGAGCGCTGACCCCGGCATGGCCAGAACCGGCAGGCTTTCCCCGGTCAGCAGCGACCGGTCGATATCCGAGGTGCCTTCCAGCACCAGACCATCGACCGGAACCCGGCCACCGGGGCGCAGCACCACTTCATCACCCACCGCAAGCTCTGCCACCGGCACCGTGGTTTCAACGCCGCCGATCCGCCGGACAGCGCGCGGCACCTCCAGCGCGGCCAGTTCAGCGGCGGCTGAGCGTGCCAGCGCGCGGGTCCGGTGGTCAAGATAGCGCCCCGCCAGCAGGAAAAAGCACAGCATCACCGCCGCGTCAAAATAGGCGTGGTGGCCGGAATGGGCGGTTTCAAATACCGAGATCGCCGAGGCCAGCACCAGCGCCAGCGATATCGGCACATCCATGCCCAACCGCCCGGCCCGCAGCGACGCCCAGGCGCTGGCAAAAAACGGCTGGCCGGAAAAGACCACGGTCGGCAGGGCGATCAACGCCGATATCCAGTGGAACAGATCACGCGTCGGCCCGTCGGCACCCGACCAGACCGCCACCGACAGCAGCATGACATTCATCATGGAAAACCCGGCAACGCCAAGCCGCATCAACAGGTCGCGCCCGGCGGCATCCAGCGTGGTGGCCGCCAGAGCGGCTTCATCCATTTCATGCGCGGCGTAGCCCAGCCTGGCCAGCCGCGCCACCAGCCTTTCGGGATCGGTGCCGGGGATAGCCGCCACGATCACGCGTTTCAGCGTCAGATTGACCCGCGCCGACACCACATCGGGCATCGATGCCAGCCCCCGTTCGATGGTGGAAATGCAGGCGGCACAATGGACCGCCGGGACTGACAGAACCAGATTTCCGGCGGCTGTCGCCCCCAGCCGTGCCGCGATGCCTTCGGCCATCGGTGCCGCAATGCAGGCCGGGCAGGCGGCAGGCGAGGGATGCGGCAGTGACACCATGGCTAGCCCTTCACATGCAGCGTCACGCGCTGCCCGAACAGCGTGCCATCCGCTGCCGTGGCTTTCAGCCACATCACCCATTTGCCGGGTGCCAGGCTGACCGGGGCGACATAAGCCCCATCTTGCAGGACAAAAGCCAGTTCCCGGTCATCGGAGGCTTCGGTGGCGCGGCCAACCGATGCGGCAAGGCTGGCAGGCCTGACAAAACTGCCATCAGCCGTGAAAATGCCAATCATGATGCGGTCGGCCGATGCCGTCACAGCCAGTTTCCACCCAAGCCGCGCCTGCGCTGCACGTTCGGCATCAAAGCTTTGGCTTGCCACATAGGAATTGGCCACTTCCAGCCCGGGAAAGGTCCGGACCGCCTGAACCGCAAGGGTCAGGTTGACCGCAATGATCACGGCGAAAAAGCTCATGACGATGGCCAGCACCTTGCGCCCGGTCAGGGGGCGACCGCTCGCGGGTGCCGATCCAGCGGCTGGCACATCGAAATCGGTCATTTTCCCGCTCCGTTGAAAATTGTGTCGACCGAGACCCGGTCGGTTCCGCTGGCATCCTGCACCCACAAACGAACATCTGTCTGGCGCGTCTGCGCCGCATCCGACCCGGCGGGGGCGGTGATATAGATGCGCTGCAACAGCGTTTCGTCGGTGGGAACGGTGACAACCAGGCCATCGACCCCTTCAACCGACACCTGCAACGGCACCGCCGACTTGATCGAGATGCGGAAGGCATGCTCGCCACCCAGCTGGTTGCGCAGCCGCAGATCATAGGCGGTGCGCACCGATCCGTCCGACAGGGTGACAAAGGAGGGGTTGCGCACCGGCGCCACCGATACGCCAAAGGGCGCGCGCAGGAACAATGCCACCACCAATCCGATGCCAACCCCGGCCCACAGAACGGTATAAAGCACGGTGCGCGGGCGGAACACGTGGCGCCAGACCGATTTCGCTGCAGCGCCGGAGCGTTCCAGCGGCTCATCGGTCAGCGCCATGTAGCCGATCAGGCCACGCGGCTTGCCAACCTTGTCCATCACATCATTGCAGGCGTCGATGCACAGCGCACAGGTGATGCAGGCCAGTTGCTGGCCATCCCGAATGTCGATCCCCTGCGGACAAACAGCAACGCAAGCGTTGCAATCGATGCAATCGCCCAGCGCCACCCCGGTTTCTGCGGTGCGCTCGCGCCCCTTGCCGCGCGGCTCGCCGCGCCAGGGCCGGTAAGACACGGTCAGGCTGTCTTCATCCAGCATCGCCGCCTGTATGCGCGGCCATGGGCAGGCATAGATGCAGATCTGTTCCCGCATGAAACCGCCAAAGACAAAGGTCGTGGCGGTCAGCAGCGCGATGGTGACATAGGCGACCGGTTGGGCCGTGAAGCCCAGCAGGTCTCGCAGCAGCGTTGGCGCATCGGTGAAATAGAACACCCAAGCCCCACCGGTCGCCACCGCGATCAGCAGCCAGACCAGCCATTTCGTCAGCCTGAGCCGCAGCTTGTGCCCGTTCCACCCCTGATGCCACAGCCTGACCCGGGCGTTGCGGTCACCCTCGACCCAACGCTCGACCAGAATGAACAGATCGGTCCAGACCGTTTGCGGGCAGGCATAGCCGCACCAGACCCGCCCCAAGGCCGAGGTGAACAGGAACAGGCCCAGCCCGGCCATGATCAACAGACCGGCAACGAAATAGAATTCATGCGGCCAGATCTCGATCATGAAAAAGAAGAACCGCCGCCCGGACAGATCAATCAGAACCGCCTGATCGGGCAGGCTCTCGCCCCGGTCCCAGCGCAGCCACGGGGTCAGATAGTAGATGCCCAGCGTTACCGCCATGATCCACCATTTCAGCGTGCGGAAATTGCCCTTGACCCGACGCGGGAACACCGGTTCACGGGCGGAATACAGCGTCGGCGGTGGCGCGGTATGTGTGGGCAAGGTGAACCTCTGTCGGGCACGTTGGCAGGTTTGGGGCAACCGGCCAGGGCTGCGGGAAAGGCGGGGCGGGCAGGGCATAGCCTGCCCGCCCCGGGTCAGTTCATTCGCCGCCACCAAGCTGGTGGACATACAGCGCCACGGCGCGGATATCATCATCCGACAGGCGGGCGTTCCAGTTCGGCATCACGCCGCGCCGCGCCTTGGTGACCGTTTCGGTGATCCGCTCCGGGGTGCCGCCGTAAAGCCAGATCGCGTCGGTCAGGTTCGGCGACCCAAGCTCGTGGTTGCCTTTTCCCGCGTCGCCATGGCATGCCGCACAGTTTTCGGCAAACACCGTCGCACCGGCTGCCGCCAGACCCGCATCATTGGGCTGGCCTGCGATGGCCAGCACATGATTGACCACCTGTTCGATCTGCGCCGGTTCCAGGATCTCGGCAAACACCGGCATTTCCGAAAACCGCGTATCAGGATCGGCCGAGCGGATGCCATGGACGACAGTGGCATGGATCGCCGCAACATCACCGCCCCACAGCCAGTCGTCATCCAAAAGGTTCGGATAGCCTTTGTCCTGCACCCCGGCAGCACCCGCACCGTGGCACTGGCTGCAATGGGTCCGAAACACCGCCGCCCCCGCCGATGTCGCATAGCCCGACAATTCGGGATCGGCGGCGACCGTGGTCAGATCGGCGGCAGTCAGTTTCGCCGACATCCCGGCATTGGCGGCATCGGCCGCCGCCAAGTCGGCCGCCAGCTCCGCCCTGGTGGAAAAGCCCAGCAGCCCGGGTGTCGCCCCGGTCAGCAGCGGCCAGGCCGGATAGGCGACCGAATAGGCCAGACCCCAGACGATCGTGGCATAGAAGGTCCAGAGCCACCAGCGCGGCAGGGGGTTGTTCAACTCTTCGATGCCATCCCAGTTGTGGCCGGTGGTTTCGGGGTCGGGCGTCGCGCCTTTGGTCGGTTCAGCGCTCATTTCACAGCCTCCTTGTCGGCAGGATCAGCACCGACATGAACCGGTGCGGGTCTGTCATCGTTGCGAAACGGGATCGCTGCGACATCGCGGTGCAGGCGGGCGGTGCCCGGGCGAAAGGCCCAGATGATCGCCGCCAGAAAGAACAGCGTCATCGCCAGCAGCATCCAACTGTCGGCAAGTTCGCGGAGCAGGGAATAGAAATGCATGTCATCCCACCTATCGGCTGGCGTCGGCAGTGAAGGTCGAGAAATCGACCAGCGTGCCCAGCATCTGCAGATAGGCCACCAGCGCATCCATTTCCGATACCCCGGGCTGGCCGTCAAAGCTGCGGACCTGCGCGCCGGGATAGCGCGCCAGCAGCGGCTCGTAGTCGGCATCAGGGTCAATCTGGGTGGCAAAGTCGGCCTTGGCATTGGCCAGCATATCGTCGCTGTAGGGCACACCAACCAGACGGTGCGTTGCCATCAGATCGCCGACGAACTGGCCATCCAGCATCCGGTCGTTCAGAAAGCCATAGGTCGGCATCACCGATTCCGGCACCACCGATTGCGGGTCGCTCAGATGCGCCACCTGCCAGTCATCGGAATAGCGCCCGCCGACCCGCGCCAGATCGGGGCCGGTGCGTTTGGAACCCCATTGAAACGGATGGTCATACTGGCTTTCGGCGGCCAGCGAATAATGGCCGTAGCGCTCCACCTCATCGCGCATCGGGCGGATCATCTGGCTGTGGCAGCCATAGCAGCCCTCGCGCACGTAGATATCGCGCCCTGCCAGTTCCAGAGGACTGTAGGGCCGCATCCCTGCCACGTCCTCGATGGTGTTCTGCAGATAGAACAGTGGCGCGATCTGCACGATGCCGCCGATGGTCACCACCAGAAAGCTGAACACCAAAAGCAACGTGGCATTGCGTTCAAGGATCTTGTGTTTGTCAAGAAATGCCATTTCTGCCCCCTATTCCGCAGCCATTGCCACCGGCGTCGCGGCTCTCGCCGGCGCCGATGTCACGGTTTTCCACAGGTTGACGCACATGATGATTGCCCCGGTCAGGTACATCACCCCGCCCAGGCCCCGCACCACATACATCGGATGTTTGGCTGCGACAGTGTCGACGAACGAATTGACCAGGAAGCCGTTGGCATCGACTTCACGCCACATCAGCCCTTCCATGATGCCGGTGACCCACATCGCCGAGGCGTAAAGCACGATACCGATCGTGGCGAGCCAGAAGTGCCACGACACCATCTGCAGGCTGTAGAGCCGCTGCTTGTTCCACAGCTTTGGTGTCAGGAAATACAGCGCGCCAAAGGTGATCATGCCGTTCCAGCCCAGCGCGCCGGAATGCACATGACCAATCGTCCAGTCGGTATAGTGCGACAGGCTGTTGACGGCGCGGATCGACATCACCGGCCCCTCAAACGTGCTCATCCCGTAAAAGCCGATGGAAACCGCCATCATCCGCAGGATCGGATCGGTGCGCAGCTTGTCCCATGCGCCCGACAACGTCATCAGCCCGTTGATCATGCCACCCCAGGACGGCATCCACAGCATTATCGAAAACACCATGCCCAAGGTGGAAGCCCAATCAGGCAGGGCGGTGTAGTGCAGATGGTGCGGGCCCGCCCATATATACAGAAAGATCAGCGCCCAGAAATGGATGATGCTGAGCTTGTAGCTGTAAATCGGGCGACCGGCCTGTTTCGGCACAAAATAGTACATCATGCCAAGAAACCCGGCCGTCAGGAAAAAGCCGACGGCATTGTGGCCGTACCACCACTGGATCATCGCATCCTGAACGCCGGAAAACACCTGTACCGATTTGGAGCCGAACACCGATACCGGGATCGAGATGTTGTTGACCAGATGCAGCATCGCCACGGTGACGATGAAGGACAGGTAAAACCAGTTCGCCACATAGATGTGCGGCTCACGGCGCTTGATGATGGTACCCAGATAGACCGCCAGAAACGCCACCCAGACCACGGTCAGCCAGATGTCGACATACCATTCCGGCTCGGCATATTCCTTGGATTGGGTGGCCCCCAGCAGATAGCCGGTGGCGGCCAGCACGATAAAGAGGTTGTAACCCCAGAACACGAACCAGGCGAGGTTGCCGCCCCACAGCCGCACCGCACTGGTGCGCTGCACCACGTAGAAGGCGGTGCAGATCAGCGCGTTGCCGCCAAAGGCAAAGACCACGGCGCTGGTATGCAAGGGGCGCAGGCGGCCAAAGTTGGCGTAACCTTCGGCCCAGTTGAAATTCAGCGCCGGAAAGGCCAGCTGAAACGCGATGAAGGTGCCGACCAGAAACCCCGCCAACCCCCAGAAGGCGGTGGCAATCACCCCGGCACGCACCACCCCGTCCATATATTCAAGACTGGAGGGCGGCGGCGGTTCGTCGGTGCGCCGCACCGTCCACAGGAACATCCCGCCCGCCACCAGCATGATGATGACTGCATGAACCTGATAGGCAAGGTCACGCGCGTAATTTGCCGCCATCGCGGCCAGCAGCGTGATCAGCCCGAGAGCAAGCAGTTTGATGAAATTCCACATGAGCGGTCCCTTGTCCCAAACTGTCACGATCATTGTCGCGGCAGGTCGCTTCCGGCTTTTACCCGACCCCGACAGGAGATCGGGGGCAGGCACGAGCCGGTTCTTGCCGGTTCCGCACTTCTGCGCCTTGATCCACATCAACCTGCCCGGACATCGGGGCTGACCTCGATCAAGGTGTCGGGGGCTGCGATGGCCTAGGTTGCGAGCCATCCGACCTCAGGAGGCTGTCATGGCATACAAGACCATTCTGACCATCATCACCGACCCGGCATTGCTGGAAACCACCCTTGCCGCCGCGTCCGACCTCGCCCGGGCCCAAGGGGCGCATCTGGATGTGCTGTGCCTTGGCATCGACCGGACCCAGGTCACCGGCTTTTATCCCGGTGACGGCATGATCCTGCTGGATCAGACCCTGCAGCAGGCCCGGGAGGAAGCGCAGGCGCTGCATCAGACGGCGCAGAAGATGATGCAGCAGCAGGATATCCGCTGGTCGCTGGATTGGGGGGCGGCACAAACTGGCGGCACCGGGTCGCTGGTGGCAGAGCGGGCGCAGTTCTGCGATCTGGTGGTGCTGCCCAAACCGGCGGCAAAACCCGACAACCGCGACGCCGACATGCTGATCGAAGCGGCGCTGTTTGACGGGCAGGCGCCGGTGCTGCTGGTGCCGCCCGGAGGTTTTCCGCCAAACTGGGGCGACAATGTGGTGGTGGCCTGGAACCAGAGCCATGAGGCGATGCGGGCCCTGCGGGCGGCATTGCCGTTGCTGCAAGCGGCAAAATCGGTGTCGATTGCCATCGTCGATCCCCCGCGCCATGGTGCCGAACGCTCTGATCCCGGCGGCGCGCTCAGCCAGATGCTGGTGCGCCACGGGGTTCATGCCGAGGTTTCCGTGCTGGCCAGGACCTTGCCAAAGGTCAGTGACGTGCTGAACCGCCACGCGCGCGACCGCGGAGCGATGCTGATGGTGATGGGGGCCTATGGCCACTCGCGGCTGCGGGAATATGTGCTGGGAGGTGCCACGCGCAGCATGATCGACGGTGCCGAAGTGCCGGTTTTTCTGGCGCATTGAGGCTGGTGGCTTTTGGGGAGGCCCCGTACTGGCGCTTCTCCCCCAAAGTCGGGTATGGTTCAGGACAGGGCGCCACCGTCGCTGTCATCCCCGGCCTCTTCGGCGAGGCGGTCAAGGTCGGGCACGGTGACATGCCGCAGACCGTCCAGTTGAATTACCCCATCGGCTTTCAAAGCCGAAATCTGGCGGCTGACGGTTTCCAGCGTCAGGCCAAGATAGTCGGCCATCGCCTCACGGGTCAGCGGCAGGTCAAAGACCATCCGGTTCCGGCTGGTGCGCTGGCTCAGCACCACATCGCGGCGCACCAGGATCAACAGCAGGCTCGCGATCTTTTCACGTGCGGTCTTGCGGCCCAGAACCAGCATCCATTCCCGGGCGGCATCCAGTTCATCCAGCGTCATCTGCAGCAGGCGCTGCGCGACATGGGGCGTTGTGACCATCATGGATTCGAACGGTTTGCGGCGGAAACAGCACATGACAAGGTTGGTCGTTGCCGTCACCGAATAGGGCGCGATCTCGCGACCGGGGCGGCCGACAAAGTCCGACGGCAGCAACAGCCCCACCATCTGGGTGCGGCCATCCGCCATGGTCTGGGTCAGGGTGGCGATGCCGCTGACCACCGATGCCACGAAATCCATCCGGTCTCCGGCCCAGACCAGGGTCTGCCCGGCCTCGTAGCTGCGGTAGTATTTCATGTCCTCCAGCAGCCGCAATTCGTCATCGTCGCAGCGGGCACAGACAGCCCGGTGCCGGATCGGGCAATCGCCGCAGGTCTGCCGCGCCATGGAAAGATCGTGCTGTGCCAAATTCTGCTTCCATTTGATCTGGGTCAAGGCTGCAAATCCGGCCATGCCGCAGCTTAACGCAATGGATCGGATCGCACAACTTCAACGAATGGGGCTGTTTGACGCGCGGGTGCCACGCTACACCTCCTACCCGACAGCGCCGCATTTCACATCCGCTGTCGGCGGCGTGCAGATGGCCGACTGGATCAGGGCGATTGCCCCCGGATCTGCGATATCTCTTTATCTTCACGTGCCGTTTTGCCGGAGACTGTGCTGGTTCTGTGCCTGCCGCACCCAGGGAACCCGCAGCGATGAGCCGGTGCGTGCCTATGTCGAGACGCTCAAGGCCGAGATTGCGCTTCTGGCCCGGCATCTGCCCGAGGGCGTCACACTCAGCCGGATGCATTGGGGTGGTGGCACACCGACCTTGCTGGAGCCGAGGCTGATCTGGGAATTGGCGCAAGCGGTTGGCCGGATCTTGCCAATGGGCAGGGGTGGCGAGTTTTCGGTGGAAATCGACCCCGGCGAGATCGACGATGCCCGCCTTGATGCCCTTGCCGCTGCGGGGATGAGCCGCGCCTCGGTCGGGGTGCAGGATTTCGATCCGGTGGTTCAAAAGGCTATCGGTCGCGACCAGAGCTACGAACTGACCCATGCGGCGGTGCAGATGATCCGGGCCCGCGGCATCGGATCGGTCAATGCCGACATCCTTTACGGCCTGCCGCATCAAAGCATGGAACGACAGGCCGATACGGTGCAAAAGCTCCTGTCGCTGGCACCAGACCGGGTGGCCCTTTACGGCTATGCCCATGTGCCATGGATGGCGCGGCGGCAAACCATGATCGACGCGGGCAACCTGCCCGACCCCTTTGCCCGCATGGAACTGTTCGAGGTGGCGCAGGCGCTGTTTCTGGCTGACGGGTTTGCCCGGATCGGCATCGACCATTTTGCCCGCCCGGGTGACGGGCTGGCGCAGGCGTCGGTCAACGGGACATTGCGCCGCAATTTTCAGGGCTATACCGATGATCGCTCCGACGTGCTGATCGCGCTTGGCGCCTCGGGAATATCGCGGTTTCCGCAAGGTTATGCCCAGAATGCCGGCGCCACGTCGGACCATGTGAAAGCGGTGCGCGAGGGCCTGTTTTCCACCCGGCGCGGCCATGTATTCACCGGCGATGACCGGCTGCGCAGCCGGATGATCGAAGCGCTGATGTGCGGCTTTGCGATCGACCGCGCCGGGATCGCGGCGGAATTCAACCCGCCCGAGGGGCTGATGGATGGATTGTTCGCCCGGGTGGCCGATGCTTTTCCGGGGATGGTGACGCTGGATCAGGACGGCTTGACGATCCTGCCGCAAGGGCGTGCCCTGACCCGGATGATGGCGCAGAAGCTTGACGCCTACGCTGCCCCGGCGATGGCGCACAGTTCCGCCGTGTGACCCCCCGCCGGGCAGGAAGAAAAAGGGGATATTTGAGCCGAAAAGAAGCCGGGAGCGGTTTCGCCCTCTGCCTTGGGAAAGGTTTGGGGTGAGGGGGCCCGGGGTCACAGACCGGCGGTTTCCAGAAACGCCACCTGTCTGGGCAGGCAGATGCGGCGCAGGTCATAGCGCTCCAGCGCGGTCTGGCGCGCCGCTTGTCGCAAGTGCAAGGCGCGGTCGGGGTTGGCCAAAGCCTCGATGAAGGCGGCGGACCAGCCCTCGATGTCGAAGAAATCGACCAGCCGTCCGTTCACCCCGTCGCCAATCACCTCCATGATCGGGGCGGTGCGCGAGCCGATCACCAGCGCCCCCGCCGCCATCGCCTCGATCATCGACCAGCTGAGCACGAACGGATAGGTCAGATAGGCATGCGCCCGGGTGATCTGCATCAGCCGCACGAAACTGTCATAGGGAATGCGACCGGTGAAATGGACCCTTGCCATGTCGATCTGCCCCGGCATCTGCGCCAGCAGATACTCGCGCCACGGCCCGCCGGTGGGGGGAAACTTGCCGTAGCCGCGATCATCGCCGCCAACGATCACCACCCGCGCATTGGGCCGCGCCTGCAGCACGGCCGGCAGCGCGCGCACGAACACATGGAACCCGCGATAGGGATCGAGATTGCGGCTGACATAGGTCAGCACCTCATCGCCTTGGCGCAGCAGCACGCCAGATCCGGGCAAAACCAGATGTGCGGTCGGATCCGGCTTCAACACGGCGGTATCCACACCGTCATGCACCACGGTAATCATCGGCTGGAAACACTGCGGAAAGGTCGATGCCTGCCAATGGGTCGGCACGATCGCGGCATCGGCGTCGGCCATCGCCTGCACCAGATGCGACCGGCGCGAGGTCACCATGATCTGGGCGCTGGTGCTTTGGGGCTGAAACTCCGGGTCGAAATCGGTATCATAGCCGCGCGAATGATAGCAGAACTCGCCGTAAGCCAGCATCCGTGCGGCAGGCCAGACATCGCGCAGATACAGCGTTTCGCCCCAGCCGATATTGCCGATGATGACATCGGGGGTGAAGCCGGTCTGTTGCTTCAGCGCCATGGCACCGCGCGCCGCCGCCAGCCCCTGTTCGGCGCGCTCATAGTGATTGGCGCCGATCTTGCCGACCGCCTCACCGGCCTTTTGCTGGCCATAGCTGTAGCGCGCCACCGGCACCTTTGTCGGGCGCTGGTTCTGCTCGGCGGTCAGCGCCATCACCTCATGGCCAAGGCGCTGCATCTCTTCGGACAGATGGGGGAACTGGCCGGGGAAATTCTGGTGGACAAACAGGATCTTCAACAGCCGCTCCTAAAGTGCTTCGGCCCGCAGATCGAATGCGGCGGCCATCAGCGCCCTTGTATAGGCAGTCTGCGGATTGGCGAAGATCTCTGATGCAGCGCCCGCTTCAACCACATCGCCCTGTTTCATCACGATCACATGATGGGCAAGGGCGCGCACCACCCGCAGGTCATGGCTGATGAACAGATAGGCCAGCCCGTATTTCCGCTGCAGGTCGCGCAACAGATCGACGATCTGCACCTGCACCGTCATATCCAGCGCAGAGGTCGGTTCATCCAGCACCACCAGTTTCGGGCGCAGGATCATCGCGCGGGCAATCGCCACCCGCTGGCGCTGGCCGCCGGAAAACTCATGCGGGTAGCGGGCCATGGTGGCAGGGTCGAGCCCGACCTCCGCCATCATCGCGGCGACCATGTCGCGCGGGTTGCCGCCGCGTGCGCCATGGACCCCAAGCCCCTCGGCGATGATCTCCTGCACCGTCATGCGGGGCGACAGGCTGCCGAACGGATCCTGAAACACCACCTGCATGTCGGCGCGGAGGGGGCGCAGATCGCCCGATTGCAGGCCCTGAATATCGCGGCCCTGAAACAGCACCGGCCCGTCAGACCGGATCAGCCGCAGGATCGCCAGCCCCAGCGTGGTCTTGCCGGAACCGGATTCGCCCACAACCCCCAGCGTTTCCCCGGCCCGCACCGCGATGGAGGCGGCGTTGACCGCCTTGACATGACCCACCGTCTTGCGCAGCAGCCCGGCGGTGATCGGAAACCAGATCCGCAGCGCGTCGGTGCGCAGCACTTCGGGCGCATCGGCGGCGACCGGATCGGGGCGGCCCTTGGCTTCCGCCGCCAGCAGCTTTTGGGTATAGGGATGTTGCGGGTTGGCGAAAATAGCCGCCGTCGGCCCCTGTTCGACAATCTCGCCGCCCTGCATCACGCAGACCCGGTCGGCGATGGCGCGCACGATGCCAAGGTCGTGGGTGATGAACAGCATGCTCATCCCCTCGGCCCGTTTCAGCTCGGCCAGCAGCTCCAGTATCTGCGCCTGTATCGTCACATCCAGCGCCGTGGTCGGCTCATCCGCCACCAGCAGTTCCGGGCCATTGGCCAGCGCCATGGCGATCATCACCCGCTGGCGCTGACCGCCGGAAAGCTGATGCGGATAGGCCCCTAGGCGGCTTTCACCGTCGCTGATGCCGACCTTGTGCAAGAGTTCGATGATGCGCGCCCGCGCCGCAGCCCCGCTAAGCCCTTGATGCAGCGCCAGACTTTCGGCGATCTGGCGTTCCAGCGTGTGGAGCGGGTTCAGGCTGGTCATCGGCTCCTGAAAGATGAAGCTGATGTCGTTGCCGCGCACCCGGCGCAGATCACGTTCCGCCGCACCGACCATCTCGCGGCCAGCCCAAGTCACCGATCCGGTCACCTCCGCCGAGTCCGGCAGCAGGCTGACGGTCGCCAGCGCGGTGACCGATTTGCCCGACCCGCTTTCCCCGACCAAAGCCACGGTTTCACCCTTGGCGACAGTGAAAGACACCTGCTTGACCGCCTCATTCACCCGCCCGTCCTGACGGAACCGGATCGTCAGATCCCTGACCTCCAACAGCGGGCTCATCGAAAGATCTTTCGCGGGTCAAAGGCATCGCGCACGCCTTCAAAGATGAAAACCAGCAGGCTGAGCATGGTGGCAAAGGTGATGAAGGCGGTAAAGCCCAACCATGGTGCCTGCAGGTTCTGCTTGGCCTGCAACGTCAGTTCGCCCAGCGACGGCAGCGATGACGGCAGACCGAAGCCCAGAAAATCAAGGCTGGCCAGCGTGCCGATTGCCCCGGTGATGATGAAGGGCAGGAATGTCAGGGTGGCGACCATGGCGTTGGGCAGCACATGGCGAAACATGATGGTGCGGTTGGAAACCCCAAGGGCCCGCGCTGCGCGGACATATTCGAAATTGCGCGCCCGCAGAAACTCGGCCCGCACCACGCCGACCAGCCCGGTCCAGCCGAACAGCACCATCAGAAACACCAGAAGCCAGAAATTCATCCGCACGAATGCCGCCATGATGATGATGACATAGAGCGTTGGGATCGCCCCCCACAATTCGATGATGCGCTGAAAGGTCAGGTCGATCAGGCCGCCGAAATAGCCCTGCACCGCCCCGGCCGCGATGCCGATGACCGAGGTGGAAAAGGTAACGATGAGGGCAAATGCCACCGACAGGCGAAAGCCATAGATCACCCGCGCCGCCACATCGCGCGCGGTATCATCGGTGCCGAGCCAGTGTTTGGCATCGGGGGGCGATGGGGCGGTGCCGTCGATGTCGTTGATCGTGTTGAAGGAATAGGGGATCGGTGGCCACAGGATAAATCCTTTGGCAATCGCCGTGCCGCCAATATCGCCATCCGCCGCGTCGGCCAGCGTTGCTGCGGGATCATCCAGACAGCCGTCATTGGCGGCTGCCACGACCAGGCATTTCACGAAGGTGTCGCGGTAGATCGCCTCGGTCTGGAAATCGCCGCCAAAGGCGGTTTCGGGATAGAACCGGAAGATCGGCGTATAGTAGCCACCAGCGTAGCGGATCAGCAGCGGCTTGTCGTTGGCGATGAATTCGGCCAGCAGCGACAGGCCGAACAGCACCGAAAACAGGATCAGCGACCAAAACGCCCGGCGGTTCGCCTTGAAATTGCGCCAGCGGCGCTGGTTGAGCGGGGTCATTCAGGTCTCCCGCGTGGCAAAATCAATGCGCGGGTCGATCCAGACATACATCAGATCGGATACCAGCCCCATCACCAGCCCGATCAGGCCAAAGATATACAGCGTTCCGAATACCACCGGATAATCCCGCGCCACCGCTGCCTCGAACCCCAGCCGCCCCAGACCGTCGAGCGAAAAGATGGTCTCGATGATCAGGCTGCCGCCGAAGAACACCGAAACGAATACGGCGGGAAATCCGGCGATCACGATCAGCATGGCATTGCGGAACACATGGCCGTACAGCACCCGGTTTTCCGCCAGCCCCTTGGCCCGCGCCGTCATGACATATTGCTTTCTGATCTCTTCCAGAAAGCTGTTCTTGGTCAAGAGCGTCAGGGTGGCAAAGCTGGAAATGGTCGAGGCCAGCACCGGCAGCGCGATATGCCAGAAATAGTCGCCGATCTTGCCCGGCAGGCTGTAACTTTCCCAGTCATCCGAATGCAGACCGCGCAGCGGGAACCACTGGAAATAGGATCCGCCGGCAAACAGCACCAGAAGCAGGATGGCGAACAGGAAACCCGGGATCGAATAGGCCACGATGATGATGGCGCTGGTCCAGGTATCGAACCGCGATCCGTCGCGCACCGCCTTGCGGATGCCCAGCGGGATCGACACCATATAGGCGATCAGGGTCGACCACAGGCCAAGGGTGATCGACACCGGCATCTTTTCGATCACCAGCCCGATCACCGATACCGAGCGGAAATAGCTGTCGCCGAAATCGAAGGTCAGGTAGTTGCCCATCATCCGCAGAAACCGCTCCAGCGGTGGCTTGTCAAAGCCGAACTCCACCTCCAGTTTCTTGATGAATTCCGGCGGCAGGCCACGGGCACCCAGGTATTTCTCCTCGCCCACCCCAAGATCGGCACCGGCACCGGCATCGCCACCACCGGCAATCGTATCAAACACATCGCCGCCGCCGCTCATCTGGGCGATGATCTGTTCGATCGGGCCACCGGGCACGAACTGGGTCAGCGAAAAGTTGATGACCATGATGCCGAACAGAGTCGGCAGGATCAGCAACAGCCGCCGCAGGATATAGGCACCCATCGGATTATTTCAGCGCGCCGGAGGCCACCAGCGCTTCGGCTTTCTGCGCGTTGAACCACCAGAAATCGAGGTAGCCGAGATCAAAGGGCGGGATCACCTCCGGGTGCTCGAACATATCGAAATAGGCGACGGTGTGCTTGTTCTTGTACCATTGCGGCACCCAGAATTTCTCGGCCCGCAGCACCCGGTCCAGCGCCTTTGTCACCACCGCCAGATCGGCCTTCGACTGCGCCGCCAGCGCCAGATCAATCAGCTTGTCCACCGCCGGGCTTTTCAGCCCCATCTTGTTGAAGGTCGAGACATCGGCGGTTTCCGAGCCGAATTCCTGCTTCATGTCCGCGCCGGGAATGTAGCTTTGCGCCAGTGACGCGTTGATGATGTCAAAGTCATGGGCACGGTCGCGGTTGGTATATTGCGCATCATCCACCCGCGTCAGCAGCGCATCGACCCCGAGCCGCTTCAGGTTCTCGACGAAAGGATTGATGATCCGGTCAAACAGCGGGTCATCACTGATGAATTCGGCGCGCAGGGTCTCACCGGCGGCATTGCGGCGCATGCCGTCGGCCCCCACGGCCCACCCCGCCTCATCCAGCAATGCCGAGGCGCGGCGCAGACTGGCGCGGTCCAGCTGTTCGGGTTTGGACACCGGGGCCGTCACCGGTTCGAGATCCAGCACGCCCGGAGGCAGGATATCCTTCATCGGCTCCAGCAGCGCCAGTTCCCCGGGCGAGGGCAGGCCGGTCGCCGCCAGATCGGAATTTTCCCAGAAGCTGTTGATCCTCGCGTAAAGCCCATAGAACAGTGTCTGGTTCGACCATTCGAAATTGAACATCAGCCCGATGGCTTCACGCACCCTCGGGTCCTGAAACTGCGGGCGGCGCAGGTTGAACACCCAGCTTTGCCCCGGCGCCAGATTGCCGTTGGGCAGTTCCGCCTTGACCACAGCACCATTTGTCACGGCCGGAAAATCATAGGCCGTTGCCCAGTTTTTCGACGAATTCTCGTTGCGGAACGTGTAGTTGCCCGCCTTGAACCCCTCCAGCGCCGCATTGCTGTCGGCGTAATATTCGATGCGGATACGCTCAAAGTTGTTGCGCCCCACGTTGATCGGCAGATCGCGGCCCCAATAGTCGGGGTTCAGCTTGTAGCTGACCGACTGGCCGACATCGAGCTTGTCCAGCACATAGGGGGCAGAACCCAGAAACGGCTCCAGCGCGCTTTCTTCCAGATCGCGGCCATTCGCCTCATAGTCAGCCTTCGACATCACCGGCAGCCCGCCAACCGTGGCGGGCAGATCGCGGGTCGGAAAACCGGGTTTGAAGGTGAATTTGATCTGGGTCGGGCTGAGCACTTCGGCCTTTTCAACCTGCTGGTCGAGGATGAAGCGGAAATCCTGCAGCCCCTTGGTCAGGAACAGATCATAGGAAAAGATCACGTCGTCGGTGGTCAGCGGCGTGCCATCGGAAAACGTGATGCCGGGGCGCAGGGTAAAGAGCACCCACGAGCGGTCCTTGGGATAGTCCATGCTTTCGCACAAAAGGCAGTAGGACGCGCCGATCTCATCGGCAGTGCCGCTGAGCAGTGATTCGTAAAAGCCCGATGACAGACCGGCGGCGCGGCCCTTGATCGTATAGGGATTCATCGAATCAAACCCGCCCAAAGCGGCCACCGAGATTTCGCCACCCTTGGGCGCATCGGGGTTCACATAGTCCAGATGCTTGAAATCAGCGGCGTATTTCAGATCGCCAAAGGTCGAGATGCCGTGGGCGGTGATGATCTCCTGATCCTGCGCCCGGGCCATTCCGAACCACAGCGCCGTACCAAACCAGAGTGCGGCACCGATCAGCAGCGCCATCGAGCCTGCCATCAGCCTGAAGCGCACCGGCGCGACCGCTATGACAATGGCTTGGCTGCGGGAGTGCGTCTGCATCTGATGCTCCTTTGGTGGCTTGGCCTGATCCGTGGCCAAATCTGGACTCTTGTGGTTAATGAAAGCTAAATCGGGCCGGGTCCATCGACAAGTTTCGTTTGCGTGAAAAAATCCGTTATCCGGCGTGATCCACAGCAAAAAGCCGCCCGATGCGGGGCGGCTTGGCGAATTCGGTGTGGAAAACCCCGGTTCCTGGCGTTATTTCACGGTTGCCAGATAAGCGATCAGATTTGCGCGATCTTCGGGCTTTTTCATGCCGGCATAGGCCATCTTGGTGCCTGCGATCAGGTCTTTCGGCTTGATCAGCCACTGGTTCAGCAGTTCCGGGGTCCAGGTGCCGCCATGTTCGGCAACGCTCGCGGAATAGGCAAAGCCGACTTCCTTGCCGATTTCGCGGCCAACAACACCGTTCATGTGGGGGCCAGTGCCGTTGGTCCCGTCCAGCTTGTGGCAGGCCTTGCACTGACCATAGAGCTTTTCGCCCTTGGTCACATCGGCTGCGGCGTAAAGATCGGCAAACGGCGGCCCCAGGTCTGCAGGTTCGGCTTCGCCACCCGTGGCGGCCACTTCGACCGAATAGGCGGCTTCATGTTCGCCGTGCGCACCCTCGGGGCCGAAATAGATGGCTTCAGCGCCCAACTTGCCGAGCAGAAATACAAGAAGCGCCCCGCAAAGCGCGCCTACGATCTTGGTCAGGGTCATCGTGTCGAACATGTCGCATCCCGGCATCTGGTGGTTTTGGCGGTATCTATCCGCTTCCACCCCAAGGTTTCAAGGTATAGTTGCCGCGACCAATCGCCCCTTCCGGGGCAAAAGCTGCGGAGTTTCACCATGGTTGGCCGAATTGCCTTTCAGGGAGAGCCGGGTGCCTATTCGCACCAGGCCTGCCGCGAGGCGCATCCGGAACTGGAGCCGCTGTCCTGCGCCAGCTTTCCCGATGCGCTGGAAGCGGTGCGCAGCGGGGCCGCCGCGCTGGGAATGATCGCGGTGGAAAACTCGACCTATGGCCGGGTTGCCGATGTTCATTCGCTGCTGCCCGACAGCGGGCTGCATATTGTGGGCGAGGCATTTGTGCGGGTTCACGTCAACCTGCTGGCGGTCAAGGGGGCCACTTTGGCCGATGTGAAGCGCGTCCGCGCGATGGCGATTCTGCTTGGACAGTGCCGGGGTTTTCTGGGCCGGCACGGGCTGGCGACGCTGAACTGGTCCGACAATGCCGCCGGGGCGCGCGAAGTAGCGGCATTGGGCGACAGGGCCGAAGCCGCGCTGGCCTCGGAACTGGCAGCCGAGATCTATGGGTTGGACCTGCTGTCCCGCCATATCGAAGACAATCACAACAACACCACCCGGTTTCTGGTGATGGCGCGCGACATGGATCTGACGCGGCGCGGCGGTGACGGGATGATGACCAGCTTCATGTTCCGGGTGCGCAACATTCCGGCCGCGCTGTACAAGGCGATGGGGGGCTTTGCTACCAATGGCGTCAACATGACCAAGCTGGAAAGCTACATGGTCGGCGGATCCTTTTCGGCGACCCAGTTCTTTGCCGATATCGAAGGCCACCCCGAAGATGCCAACGTGCGGCTGGCGCTGGAGGAGCTGCGGTTCTTCACCTCGGAAGTGACGATGCTGGGCACCTATCCCGCCGACCCCCGCCGCCACAGTGCGGGGCGGTAGCCACCCGGTCTGCCCTGAACCCCGGCTTTACCCCAATACCGGTTTCACCCCAGCGTCGGTTTGCGCAGACGGTCTTCGATCGTGGTGGCGAACAGCCTGACCCGTTTGGCAAACCGGTCGTTGATCCGGCCGCGTACAAAGATCAGCGACTGCATGAAAATGCGGGCAGGCAGGCCTTTCGGTGTGATGTCAAGGCTGATCGACATCCTGGTACGCCGCCGTGCCAAAGCCACCAGATCCAGCGAAAGATCACCGTCCAGCGACCTGGCGGTGCCCTGAAACCGCAAAAGGGTTGGCAGGTCAAGCTCGACAAGGCGCAGTGTCAGTTGCCGCCGCTTGCCGCGAAAATCGAATGCCACGCGCCACTCCTGCCCGACCCCGGTTGTGTCATCCAGTTGCACCACGTCGGCACCTCGGCGCAGCGCGGCCCGTTCGAAGCTGTCAAAATCGGTCAGGGCGGCGAACACCTCCTCGATCGGGGCTTCAACGTCTTGCCTTGTGGTGAGCTTCATCTTCGGCCTTTCCGCGTAACCGGACTGTCAATCACGTGGGCTGCGGCGTCATTCCCCGGGCTCGCTGCGCCAGATAGGGGCATTGTGCTGCGCGACCAGTGCATCATCCCAGCGTATCCGCCAGCCAGTTCGCAATCAGAAAATGGGCAATGGCACCGCGCCGCGAGGGTTTGATGCCCGGATGTTCGCCAGCCATCACTTTCAGCATGTCCTCGCGGCTGATCCACAATGCCTCTTCCAGTTCTGTCGGGTCGACGGTGATCTGCTCGCTGGTGGCTTCGCCCCGGCATCCCAGCATCAGGCTGGCGGGAAAGGGCCAGGGCTGGCTGGCGAGGTAGGACACCGGGCCTACGGCAATTCCGGCCTCTTCCATCACTTCGCGCCGCACCGCCGCTTCGACGGTTTCACCGGGCTCGATGAACCCCGCCAGCAGCGAATACATACCCTGCGGCCAGGCGGCGTTGCGGCCGATCAGCAGGCTGTTGCCACGGGTGATCAGCATGATGACCACCGGATCGGTGCGGGGAAAATGCTGGGCCCCGCAGGGCGGGCAAGACCTTTGCCATCCCGCCAGCACCTGATCCGACCGGCTGCCGCATCTGGCGCAAAAGCCGTGGCTGACGTGCCAGCCCTGAATCGCTTTGGCGGTAGCGGCCAGTTCGGCGTGGCGCGGTGACAGCCGTGCCATGACGGCGCGCAGATCGGCAAACCGATGGTCATCGGGCAGGCTGGGGTGGCCAAACTCGCTTTGGTCGATGAAGGGCACGGCGGCACCGGCATCCTGAATGTCGGGTTCAAACGACGACAGGTCGACGGCAAACCGCGCTTCGCCATTTTCCAGCCCCAGAAACACCGGTGGCGGCGCGGCAATTGCGGCCAGCAAAGCGTGACGCGGGGCAAGCATCGCAAGAGTGTCGCGCGCCTCACCGGCGATCAGTGGACGGCCACGCCACAGGGGAATCATCCGCGTATTGACATCCAGCAGCAGCGCCGCGATCCGTTCGGGCTGGTTGCGCAGTTCTGCCGCGCGGTCCAGCGCCGATCCGCCAAAGGTTACTGTTTCCGCGCTGCGCATAATCCCCGCTTTCGCCTTGTCTTTGCCATGGCTGGTAAACAAGCGCAAACCGCTTTGCCCTTCGCCCCCTGTTTTCAACCAGAAGGTGAAGATAGAGATTGCCCCAGCACGCTGGCGCTGGCAGTATTCCCGCCAGCAGGTGTGTTTTACCAGTCGATCCCCACCGTTGGGTGCACTTCGGTTTTCCGGGCCGCAAAGGGGCTAGGCGCCAATCCTTGTGTCACAGCCGCCGCTGTGGTGCAGAATATGAGGCTACTTTGGGTCTGTTTGCCCCCTTTCATCCGCCTTTGCAGCCAAAACAGGCACATTTGCGGATACTGGAAACCACCGATCTGCATGTGCACGTCACCCCGTATGACTATTACAACGACCGGCCAGACCCCACGGTCGGTCTGGCCCAGTGCGGCACCCTGATCGACCGGCTCCGCAGCACCGCCCCCAACTGCCTGCTGTTTGACAATGGTGATTTTCTGCAAGGCAATCCGATGGGCGATTTCATCGCCTATGTCCGCGGCATGGGGCCGGGCCAGCGCCACCCGGTGATCGAGGCGATGAACACGCTGGGCTATGACGGTGCCGCGCTTGGCAATCACGAATTCAACTATGGCCTCGACTATCTGCTGCAATCGCTGAGCGGCGCGAATTTTCCGTCGGTTTGCGCCAACCTGATGCTGAGCGAAGGCGGCACGGTCCGCAACGACCGGCTGCTGACCAATCCCTATCTGCTGCTCGACCGCACCCTTACTGACGGCCTTGGCATCGCCCATCCGATCCGGATCGGTGTCATCGGGCTGTTGCCGCCACAGGTCATGATCTGGGATCACAAGCATCTGCATGGCAAGGCGGTGACTCGCGACATGATTGAAGCCGCCCGCGCATGGCTGCCACAGATCCGCGAGGCCGGGGCGGATCTGGTGATAGCGCTGGCCCATTCCGGCATCGGGCCGTCGCACCACGCCGACGGGATGGAAAATGCCGCAGTGCCGCTGGCACGGATCGACGGGATCGACGTGTTGTTGACCGGTCATACCCATCAGATCTTTCCTTCGGCGCAATTCAGGCCAAGCGCCGACGTTGATCCGTCCAACGGCACGATCTGCGGCAAACCCGCCGTCATGGCCGGGTTCTGGGGATCGCATGTCGGCGTTGTGGATCTGGTACTGGAACGGCGGGAGGGGGGTTGGCGGGTTGCAGGATCCACCAGCCGGGCAGAGCCGATTGCCAGAACCAGCGCCACCGGCGCACCGCAGGCGCTGGTTGCAGGGAAGGCGGAAACGCTGAACGCGGTGGCAAAAATCCACGCCCAGACCCTGCACTATGTGCGCCGCCCGGTTGGTCGCCGCGCCACGCCGCTCAGCACCTATTTCTCGCAAGTGGCCGACACCCCTGCCGTCCGCCTGGTTGCCGAGGCGCAGGCTCAGGTAGTGGCAAAGGCGCTGTCGGGCACCAGATGGGCGGATCTGCCCCTGCTTTCCGCTGCAGCTCCGCTGAAGGCCGGGGGGCCGACAGGGCCGCAATACTATTCCGATGTTCCGGCAGGCGACCTTGCGATCCGGCACATCGCCGATCTTTACGTGTTCCCGAATGTGGTGCGGGCGCTGAAAATCACCGGGGCGGAACTGGCAGACTGGCTGGAACGCGCGGCGGGAATGTTCAACCGGATAGCCCCCGGCGCTGCAGATGCCCGGCTGCTGAACCCCGATTTCCCCAGCTACAATTTCGATCTGATCTGGGGGGTGGGCTTTGAAATCGACCTGTCGCAACCGTCGCGGTTCACCGAGGCGGGGCAACTGGCCGAACCGGCGGCGCGGCGGATCATGAACCTGACTTTTGAGGGGAAACCCGTTGATATGCAGGCAGACTATGTCATTGCCACCAATGACTACCGCGCCCATGGCGGAGGTGCCTTTCCCGGCACCGGCGGCGGCAAGGTGATCCACGAAACCACCCTGCGCAACCGCGATGCGCTGTTGAACCTGATCCGCGGCGGCGATGTGCCAGCCTGCCTGCCCGCTGCAACCTGGTCGTTTGCGCCACTGCCCGGAACGACGGTGCTGTTTGATACCGGGTCCGAATCTGCCGCGCATCTCGCCGATGCCGCCGCGTTGCGGATCGAACCGGCAGGTACGGCACCCGTCGGTTTTCAGCGCTACCGCATCCGGCTGTGACCGCCGGATGGCCGTTGCATCGTGCCCTTGCAGCAACGGAACGGATCGCCTAAATGGAGGGAGAGAGGTTGGCGCGGGCAGGTGCCTCGCCAACCCGGTCAGGTCCGGAAGGAAGCAGCCGTAACGAGACCCACTTGGGTCGTTGTCAGCCTCTCACCTCGATTGCTCTGATGGTGGAGGGTGTCCATGACTGTCGCATCATCCAACCGGGCCGCGCACCGCTGATCGCACTGCGTCTGCCCGGATGAACCTGCACCCGCCCCCCTGCATCAGGGCGGCACCGGTGCTTGTCACCCCTGTTCAGGGCACCAAATTGACCCACATCCCTTCGCTCGCCGACCTTGGCTGGTCCGGTTTCTATCTGTCGCAGCTTGACCTTGATGACCTTGCGCTGCCGCGTCTGCGGGTGGCACAGGTGCACCGCACCCGCATCGCCGCCCTTGGCCAGTCCGGGCCGGCAGACCTGGCCCTGCCACCCGATCTGCCCGCGGGCCAGATTGCCGTCGGCGACTGGGTGCTGGTGGATGGCGCTGGCCGGGTGGTGCGCTGCCTTGACCGCCAGAGCCTGCTTGCCCGCCGCGCGGCTGGCACCGGGGCCGAGCGGCAGTTGATCGCGGCGAACGTCGATACCCTGCTCATCACCACGTCCTGCAACGCCGATTTCAACACCAGCCGGCTGGAGCGTTATCTGGCGCTGTCAGCAGAGGCGGGGTGTGAACCCGTTCTGGTGCTGACCAAGGCTGATATGGCCGAAGCCGCCCCTTATCTGGCCCGCGCGGCGGCGCTGCAACGTGGTGTGGCGGTGGTGGCACTGGATGCCCGCAGCGCGGACAATCCGGCGCGGCTGGCCAACTGGTGCCGCAAGGGGCAGACAGTGGCACTGGCCGGCTCATCCGGGGTGGGCAAATCGACGCTGGCGGCCAGCCTGACCGGAAGCGCCGAACGGGCCGCGCCGATCCGCGATGATGACGCGCGGGGCCGCCACACCACCACGTGGCGCACCATGTTGCCAATGCTCCAGGGCGGCTGGATCATCGATAGCCCCGGCATGCGGGCGCTGCGACTGACCGATGCGGCCGATGGCATCGACCGGCTGTTTGCCGATGTCACGGATCTTGCCGCCGCGTGCCGGTTCCGCGATTGCCAGCATGACACCGAACCCGGATGTGCGGTACAGGCCGCCGTAGCGGCAGGCGAGGTTGCCGCAGACCGGCTGAGCCACTGGCGCAAACTGCGGCGAGAGGACCGGTTCAACAGCGAAACCCTGCATCAGGCCCATGCGCGGCACCGCGCCTTTGGCCGGATGCACAAGACCCTGATCCGCGATCTGAAGCCAAGGGGGAAGGGATGAACCGGCTAAAGCCCCGCCTCAAGCCGCCCCAGCAATGCTTCCAGCATCGCTTCGCACCGCGCCATCTGTTCGATGCTGACCCATTCATCGGGTTTGTGGCCCTGCGCCATCGACCCGGGGCCACAGATCACGGTCGGGATGCCCAGCCGTGCGGAAAACAACCCGCCTTCGGTGCCGAACGCCACTTTCATCGTGGTATTCGCCCCGGTCAGCGATTGCACGAACCGCACCACCCGCGCATCGGTCGGGGTGCCAAGACCGGGGTAGCGCATCAGGTCGGCGAAACTGACCCCGGCTTCCGGTGCGCCGGTTGCCGCAACGATCCGGCGGGCGGCGGCGGCCAGTTCGCCCATCAGGGCGTCGCCGTCATCCTGTGCCAGATTGCGCACCTCATAATCCACCTCGCACAGGTTCGGCACGATGTTCAGTGGCCCGCCGCCCTGCAACCGCCCGACGTGCAGCGTGGTATAGGGCACGTCATAGTCGCCATCGCGCGCGCCGGTGGCCTCGATCCGTCCCTGCAGGGCACGAACCACGTTGACGAAATCCACCCCAAGATGCAAAGCGTTCAGTGCCAGCGGGGCCAGCGCCGAATGACCCTCGCGGCCGGTAAAGGTGGCGCGGATGCCGATCTTGCCCTTGTGGCCGGTGGCCACCTGCATCCCGGTCGGCTCCCCCACGATGCACATCAGCGGGCGAAACGGTGCCGCCGCCAGCAGGTCGATCAGGCTGGCCACACCAATGCAGCCAACCTCCTCATCATGGCTCAGCGCCAGATGCAGCGGGGTGCGCAGGGGCCGGTCGGCGGCCTTCAGCATGGCGGACAGGGCACAGGCGACAAACCCCTTCATGTCGCAGGCTCCGCGGCCATGGTAGCGGCCATCCGCCTCGGTCAGGGCAAAGGGCGGATGGGTCCAGGCCTGCCCCTCCACCGGCACCACATCGGTATGGCCCGACAGCAGGACCCCGGGGCCGCCGCCCACCGTGGCATAAAGATTGGCCTTGTGGCCCGTGGCATCCGGGATCACCACCGCCGGGATCCCCGCCCCCGCCAGCAGGTCCACGACCCAAAGGATCAACTCGCGGTTGGGCCGTGCGCTCACCGTATCAAACCCGATCAGCTTCGCCAGAATATCGCGCGTATCCAAGATCTGCTCCGCCTTTCCGCCGCCAGCAAAGCGGAAATGCGGCAAAAGGAAAAGGGGCATCAGCGCGGACGAGATGGCGTGCCCTGCTGACTACGGGCTTCTTATTGGCTCGAATATCCCCGCCGGAGGCTCCTGCGGTTGCGCCGGGTGCCTCTGGCGGGGATACTCAAGCCAATAGGAAGCTGCCAGGATCAGAACGCGGCAGCGGTGACTTCGACCTCGACCAGAAACTCGGGGCGGGTGAAACCCGTTACGATGACGAGGGTCGAGGCGGGAAGGCGGGGGGCATCGGCCAGCCACTCGTCGCGCGCTGCCATGTAGCCTGCCATATGGGCACGGTCGGTGACGAATGCGTTGATGCGGATCACGTCGGCGGGGCCCATGCCCGCCTCACCCAGGATCGCGGCGCAGTTGGCAAAACACAGCCGCGCCTGCGCCAATGCCCCATCAGGCACCGCGCCGTCGCGGGTCAGCGCCAGTTGGCCTGATGTGACAACCAGACGCGCGCCCGGCGGCACTTCAACCCCATGGGCGTAGCGGGCAAAGGGTGGCGCAATCGTGGGCGGGGCAAGGGATCTCATCCGGGTTCCATCGGTGCAATTGCCTCAAACATCGACGGCAAAGGCTCTGTCAGCCAGCCGACAAAGACACACTTGCCGCCGAAACGATCATGCGCCACCATGGTTGCCTGATTACACTGCAAATCTGCGACGCGCAGCGGAAATCGGGTCGGGCGCCATCGCCCCGATGCCATGCACCGTTAAGGTCGCGCAGACGGATCACCTACGGAGGGTAACATGAAACTGACAAGAACCGCGCTGGCGCTGGCCCTGATGGGCAGTGCGGGAATCGCCACGGCGAATGAGGCCGTGATGTTCGGCACCAACTGGTTGGCTCAATCCGAACATGGCGGCTATTATCAGTCGGTTGCAGATGGCACCTATGCCAAGTGCGGCCTCGATGTGACCATCGTTCCCGGTGGCCCGCAAGTGAACAACCGCGCCCTGCTGCTGGCGGGCAAGTTGCAGTTCAACATGGGCGGCAACATGCTGGAAGCCTTCAGCGCCGTTGCGGAAGGCGTGCCGGTTGTGGTGGTTGCTGCTTCGTTCCAGAAAGAGCCGCAGGTCATCCTGGCCCACCCGGGCAAGGCAGCCACTTTCGCCGATCTGGCCAAGCTGCCGACGCTGCTGATCGGCGATCAGGGCTATGCCAGCTTTTATCAATGGATGATAAAGGCCTACGGCTTCACCGAAGAGCAGCGCAAACCCTATACCTTCAACCCGGCCCCCTTCATCGCCGATGAAAATTCGGCGATGCAGGGGTATATCTCGTCGGAACCGCTGATGGTCGAAAAGGAAGGCGGCTTCAAGGCCGATGAGTTTCTGCTGGCCGATGCCGGATGGTCGACCTATTCCACCACGATCGAGGTGATGGCCGATACCATCGCCGCCAAACCGGAGCAGGTGCAGTGTTTCGTCGATGGCTCGGCGATCGGCTGGTACAACTATCTGTATGGCGACAACAGCGCCGCCAACGCGTTGATCAAGACCGACAACCCCGATATCAGCGACGAGCAGATCGCCTTTGGCATCAACAAGATGAAATCGGCGGGGATCGTGGACAGCGGTGACAGTCTGACGGCCGGTATCGGCGTGGTGACAGAGGCCAAGGTCAAGGATTTCTTTGACAAGATGGTTGATGCCGGTGTTGTCGACGGCGGGCTGGACTGGAAAGCCTCGTTCACCACCGCATTTGTCGGCAAGGGCGTCGGGCTCGATCTGTTCCCGAAGTGATCCAGTCACCGGGCGGTGCGGTTGCATCGCCCGGCCCCCTTTCTTCCCGGAGCCTGCACATGAGCGCCGACCGCCGCGCCCCCCTTCCCCTTGGCAGCCGCCCGCCGGTGCTGGAAATGACCGGGGTCGACAAGACCTTTGCCGGTGATGTCGTTGCGCTGAAGCGCATGTCACTGACAGTGAACGAGGGTGATTTCATCTCGTTGCTCGGCCCGTCGGGCTGCGGCAAATCGACGGCGCTGCGGCTTATTTCCAACCTGATGCATCCGACATCGGGGCGCATCACCTGGGCTGGCGGGCGCAGTTCCGCTGGTGGCACCGACGATCTGGGCATGGTGTTTCAGGAACCGACGCTGATGCCATGGGCGACGGTGGCGCAGAATGTCTGGCTGCCGTTCCGCATCCGCGGCCAAAGCTATGCTGCGGTCAGGGATCGCGTCGAGGAAACCCTGCGGCTGGTCGGGCTTGACGCCTTTCTGCATGCCTATCCCCGCGAATTGTCGGGTGGCATGAAGATGCGGGTGGCGATTGCCCGGGCACTGGTTACCAACCCGCGACTGATCCTGATGGATGAGCCCTTTGCGGCGCTGGATGAAATCACCCGCCACCGGCTGAACCATGACCTGCTGGCGCTCAAGGAAAAGATCGGTTGCACGGTGATTTTCGTCACCCATTCGGTGTTCGAGTCGGTGTTCCTGTCGGACCGGATCATGGTGATGGCGGCGCGCCCCGGCCGGGTGGTGCGCGAAATGGTGGTCGATGCCCCCTATCCGCGCGATGAGGCCTTTCGCACCAGTGCCGCCTATGCCGCCCTGTGCCGCGCAACCTCGGATGCGCTGCATGAAGCGATGGGAGAAACGGCATGAGCGCGGCGGAGCAGGGCGCGCCTCTGGCCGCCAGCGGATCCGTGGTCGATGCCGAAGAGGCCGCCCGCGCCCGGGCCCGCCGCCGCGAAAAGATCGGCAAATGGCTGATGCCGGTGCTGGTGATGGTGGTGCTGCTGGTGGCGTGGGACCGGGTGGTGGTCTGGAATGATATCCCGCATTATATCCTGCCCGGCCCCGGTCTGGTGCTGCAAACCCTGGTCAAGGATTGGGCCACCCTGTTGCCGTCGCTGGTGGTCACGCTGAAGATCACGCTGATGGCGCTGGCGGTGGCGGTGATCGGCGGCGTGGGTCTGGCGGTTCTGTTCACCCAGTCGCGCTGGCTGGAAATGAGCTTTTATCCCTATGCGGTGATCCTGCAGGTGACGCCGGTTGTAGCAATCGCGCCGCTGATCTTCATCTATGTCAGCAACCGCACCGTCGGGCTGCTGCTTTGCGCCTGGCTGGTGGCGTTCTTTCCGGTGCTGGCCAATACCACGCTGGGGTTGAATTCGGCCGACCATAACCTGCGCGACCTGATGCGGATCTATGGCGCAACCCGCTGGCAGAAGTTGCGCTATCTGCAACTGCCATCGGCGCTGCCGTATTTCCTCGGCGGATTGCGGATCGCCGGGGGGCTGGCGCTGATCGGGGCGGTGGTGTCGGAATATGTGGCCGGCACCGGCGGCATCGGATCGGGGCTGGCGTTCCGCATTCTGGAAGCAGGATACCGGCTCAACATTCCACGGATGTTTGCGGCGCTGCTGTTGATTGCCCTGACCGGGGTGGTGATCTTTGCAGCTTTGTCGTTCCTGTCGCACCGGTTGCTGTACAAGTGGCACGAAAGCGCTGTGAAGCGGGAAACCTGATGCGTCTGACTGTTGATCCGTTCAACTATTCTACCGGGCGGCACCCAAAGCCCCTATGGTGCATCCATGAACATTGATGCCGCAAAACAGGCGCTGTCTCATCTGGAGATCGACGACAATCCGGTGTCGGTCCGCGCCAAAAGCCGGGATTTCTTCTGGTATTCGCCGGTGCTGAAGGCGCGGCTGGACCATGTCACCGCCGATTTCGTCGTGGCCCCCCGGACCGAGGCAGAGGTGATCAAGGTGCTGGCCGCCTGCCATGCCCATGACGTGCCGGTGACGGTGCGCGGTGCCGGAACCGGCAACTATGGTCAGGCGATGCCGCTGGCCGGTGGCTGTGTGCTGCACATGAAGAACATGGCTGCCGTCCGGTCGATCCACCCCGGGCGGGTGGTGGTGGAACCGGGATGTCTGCTCAAGGATCTTGATACCGCCTGCAAGGCGGCTTGCGGGCAGGAACTGCGGATGTTTTCCTCAACCTGGGCCACCGCCACCATCGGCGGCTTCATCGCGGGCGGGTCGGGCGGGGTCGGCTCCTGCACCTGGGGGGCGCTGCGCGATCTGGGCAACATCATCCGGCTGCGGGTGGTGACGATGGAGGCAGCGCCGCGTGTGCTGGAATTTCGCGGCGAGGAACTGCACCGGGTCAGCCATGCCTATGGCACCAACGGCATCATCACCGAGGTCGAAATGCCGCTGGCCCCGGCCTATGACTGGGTGGAACTGTTCGTCACCTGCGACGGCTTTGCCGATGCCGTGGCGCTGGCCCATGATCTGGGCAACGAAGACGGCATCCTGAAAAAGCTCGTCACCGTCTTTGAAGCCCCGATTGCGCAGGACTATTTTCAGCGTGTCGCGCCGCATCTTGCCCCCGGCCAGCAGCTGCTGGCACTGATGGTGGCACCCCATGCGATGGACGGGTTTCAGACCTTTCTGGCGCGGCGCAATGCCACGATCATCTACCGATCCGATGAAACCCGTTGGCCGCGCGAGCCCGGGCCGGTTTATGAATATGGCTGGAACCACACGACGCTGCGCGCGCTCAAGGTCGATCCCGCCATCACCTATCTGCAGGTCCGCTACGCCGGGCCCGATCTGCTGGACAAGATCGCCGCTGTCCGTGCCGCGCTGTCGCCCGAGGTGCTGCAACATCTGGAAGTGATGCAGGAAGGCGGCAAGACCATCATGGCCGGGCTGTCGCTGGTGACATTCACCACCGAGGCGCGGCTGGACGAGATCGTGCAGCTTCACGAAGCGATGGGCTGCATGATCTTCCACCCGCACCGCTACACGCAGGAAGAGGGCGGCCGCCAGAGCGTCGATGCG
>Ga0105049_10001076_pt1 | contig 31817 bp, 29 predicted proteins | sample MAT06_FD_78087 | JGI IMG/M metagenome (GOLD analysis project Ga0105049, IMG submission 78087) | Freshwater microbial communities from Lake Fryxell liftoff mats and glacier meltwater in Antarctica - MAT-06 | ecosystem: Environmental > Aquatic > Freshwater > Ice > Liftoff microbial mat | place... | reverse complement strand
GACATCTCCTGAGCCCAGCCGATCGTCGATTGCGTCCGTGCCGAGTCATTTCCTGAATTACAGGGCGCCGATATTCGGTTACGGCCTTTACGTTCCCCATCGGATTACTTCCAGGCCCGCTTCGGGATCCAGCAATCCTTCCTCGGCCGCCGCATGCGTTATCTACTCTTCGTCAATCCCGGCGCCATCCAAGCGCCGAGTATTGAGTCGATCGTGGCCCATGAGTTAAAACACATCGTCCCGTATCGAAGTGGCTCACGCCTGCGCCTGATCGGGTTGGTGCGCCTGCTTTCGTCGGGTTACACCGCCAAGTTCGAACGCCGCACTGATTACCGCGATGACCCCGGAAGAAATTAGAGCCTCGCCGCCCAATCCATCTCCCTAGCCCGCCGCGCAAGCGGTAGGGTAAATTAGTATTTTTTCACGCGATCAAAGCACTAAGTGCCTCTGTCATCGGCGCGAACTTCAGCTTGGCCGCCGCCCTGGTGGAGATTGGCCGCACTGGTGGTTTTCCACCATCCTCCGGTTCACTGCGATCTAAATTTCTTATACAGTTACGAATGGCCCTTGATTTGCTCTAGTCTCATCGAACGGGAGCTCATTATGAATCAGACCATTCAGGCTCTACGGAGCCGAACTTTGGCTTTGGCAGCGATCTTGTTGCTCGCAGGCGCCACCTCGGCCTTTGCCCAACGTGGCGGACACGGTGGCAGTTTTGGCGGCGGACGCGGCGGTGGTTTCGGCGGCAGTCGTTTCAGCAGCGGACGCGGAGGTGGCTTTGGCGGTGGCGGCTATTCCAACCGGGGTTTCTCCGGCGGACTCAACGGCGGCTTCCGCGCCCCGGCTTTCCGCGGCTACGGCGGCGGTGGTTACTCCTACGGCCGCGGCTATGGTTTCGGAGGTTCCGGCCCAGGCTACTCCGTTGGCCGTTTCTACTCTGGCCGCGGCTACTTCTACGGCAACCGCTTCTGGGCTCGCCCCTATTACGGAGTCGGAGTCGGAATCCCCTTCGGTTTCGGCTACTACGCTAACGGCGGCTGCGGATACTACGATGGCTGGGGCTATTGGCAGCCTGCGCCTTGTTACCCCTACTAACTTAGAAATTCAGCCGCAGCATAAACTGTAACTGCCGCGACGTGCCCGTGCCGGTAGCGCCGTCGTTGGCAGTTACTAAGATCCGGCCAAAGGTAGGATTGGAGATGTTCGCCACCGGCTCACCGTATTGCGCGCGATTGAATAAGTTAAAGGCTTCGGTGCGGAAGTCAAGATGGATCCCTTCGCGGACGCGAATGCGTTTCGACAAGCCGATGTCCATTTGCCATAGGCCGGGTCCGCGAAAGCCATTGCGGCCCGCGTTACCGTAGGTGTTGTTGGCCGGCGCGACGAAGGCCGCCGGATTTAACCACGAGTCGGGACCCGGGTTCGCGAAATAAGGGTTCACACCGCCCACATAATTTGCCCGCTGCGATTGGGTCTGTCCCGACGGCACCACGCCCGACGCGCGGTTCACTGACACGCTAAAGGGCCGTCCGGTGCGGGAGGTAAACAGCCCGCTCACGTCCCAGCCGCCGTACCAACGCGCCCGGGCGAACGGCATTTGATAAACGGAGTTGGCGGTAAACGTGTGGCGGATGTCATAGTCCGCGGGGCCTCGGTCACAGGCCCGGCAAGTGACGTCCTGAATCTGGCCGCCCTCGCCGGAACCGGCGTTGTCGGAAATCGCGTTTCCCCACATATATTGGGCCTGGAAAAGAAAGCCCTTCGAAAACGACCGCTGCAATGACGATTGCAGGCCATTAAAATTCGTGTTGCCGTCAAAGCGTTTTTCATCGATCTGGTTAAAGGCCGTCAACGGCCGGCGGCGAGTTACCAGGTCCAGCGTATTCACAAAAGTGCGAGTCAGTTGATTGCGGCCTACACTGCCGACGTAGGCTACCTGAGCTACCATGCTGCCGGGTAACTGATGTTGCACCGACATCGTCCACTGATGGGTCTCGGGCTCTTTGCGATCGCGCTGCACGCTGCGTGGCGTCTGCCCTTGTGATCGTAACTGGGTCAGGAAAGAGTTCGGCGGATAAGAGAGCGTCGGGGCATCGGCGGCAGTAAGTGAGAAGTTTTCCGGCAAGCTGTCGATCGCCGCCGTGACGTCATCATTCTGGCCCGGCCCGTAGTAACGGCCGTATCCAGTGCGGATCACCGTCTTACCGCCCAACCATTTGGGCGACCAAGCCATCGACACCCGCGGCGCGATGTTGTCGTTATCCGGGAAAAACCAGGGCGTGCCCGGCGCGCAGAAGCCTTGGCACCGGACGATGTCGAACACCCGGCCCCGTCCCACGACGTCCTTTGAAACCGTGTATTGCTCATACCGCAGCCCTAAGTTAATCGTGAACTCCGAGTTCACCCGCAATTCGTCTTGTAAGTAGACCGAATTAAACGTGCGGCGCACGCCGACGGTATCGAGCTGGCTACCGACGGAAACCCGATCGAGCGCATTGCGCAGAAAAGCGTCCAGGTTGGCGAACGCCACCGAAGTCGCTGGGCCGTTCCCGACGTTCAAGTGAATCCGCCGGATCTCCCCGCCTAACTTGATCGTATGCCTGCCGCGAATGTAAGAGAGGTTATCGACAATCGAGTAAGTGCTCGGCTTCTCGATAATAAACGTCGTCGGTTGCGTGGAGGTAAATCCAGGAATCGCGAATCCTTCGGGAATGCGGCCGACGTCATTGCGGGTCAACGCCGAACGGTTGAAGCCCAGCTTAGTCTCATTCACCAGGCGCGCGTTCCACACCTGCTGCCACTGCACGGTGGCATTGGTGGGCCGGATGAAAGAATCGCGGGTTTCTAGCAAGCCATTGCGGATCAGGCTCACGAGTCCATCCGTCATGGCGAAGCGGAAGAAAAGGCTATGCCGGTCGTTCAGCCGATGGTCAACCCGCATCATGCCGCTGTGTTCGTTGCGCCGCTCCGGCGTGTTAGCTACTAAGCGGTCAACATTGGCATTGGGCCCTGCCGACGTGCCCACCGGATAGGCATTGATTACCGACCTCAGCGCCGCCGGAGTCCGCTCACGGAAACTCGCGCTCGGTACTAAACCATCGGCGCGAGTAATGGTGAGCCGCTGCAGTAAGCCTTCGTAATTGCCGAAGAAGAAAGTCTTGTTCTTAATGATCGGGCCGCCTAAGTTCGCCCCGAATTGGTTCAGGCGAAATGGCGGCGGCTGGTTACCATCGAAAGGACGCCGCGCATCGAGCGCGCTATTCCGGAAAAACTCGTACACCGAGCCGTGAAACTGGTTCGTGCCCGTCTTCGAGACTAAGTTGATTTGCGCGCCGCCACCTACGCCGCCCTCGGCCGTGAACGGCAGGGAATTTACCCGGAACTCGGCAATTGAGTCCGTCGATATTACTAAGCGAAGATTGCCTTCCTGCCGCGGATCCTTAATGCCGGTGGCGTCCACGCCGTCAAAGGTCCAATTATTGTCGTCGCGCGGACGGCCGAAAAAGCGAATCGAATTCTGGTTCCCTTCGCCGACATTCACCGCCCCCGGAGCCAGCATCATCAAGGACGCCCAATGCCGACCGTTGAGTGGAAGGTTACGAATCTGCTGTTCGCTGATCACCGTGCCGATTTCGGCCCCGGTCTGATCGAGCGGCGTGGCCGCGGCGGTCACTTCCACCGCTGTGTTTACTTGGCCGACGGTCAGTTGAAGGTTCAGCGTGCGGCTCTGGCCGACGGTGAGCACCAGCCCATCCACTTTGCTGGAATTGAAGCCAGATTTCTCCACCGACAAGGTGTAAGTTCCCACGGCCAAACCCGGGAGATTATACACGCCGCCGTTGCTGGTTTGGGTCTCGCGGCGCAGCCCGGTAGCCAGCGTTTCCACGGTCACTTTCGCCCCAGCCACTGCGGCGCCTGACGCATCCGTAACGGCACCTGTCAGCGCGGCGCGGTCCACCTGCCCCGACAGGGGCACGAGCGACAAGAGCAATATCAGCGAGAACCTGAAGTTTAACATCCTTCCCGAATGTTATCCAACCCAGCGGCAACAGCGAATGAATATTAGGTTGCTGTTTGGTTACGATTCCAGTCAATCGGCTCGATTTTGCCCACTAGAAATCCATAAGACAGCGCTCCAATCACCACCATCACGGCTACGCCTACGAAGGCTAGGTAAAAGGATCCGGTGACGTCCACGATCTGGCCGGTTAGCCAAGGCGCGACGACCCCGGCCAAATTTCCGAAGCAGTTCTGCATACCGGTCCACTTACCAGCCACTGCCGGTCCGGCGATCGTCTGCGTGACGGCCCAGTGGTTTGCAGTGGTCAGCCCAAAGGCAAAGCTGGCCAGCCAAAAAAGGCCCATCGAAAGCTCGTCGCTCGGTGCCATCCCCGCCGGCAGTAGGAGCGTGGTGGCCAGCAAGCCGGTAATGATGAACATCTTGCGCGTCCGCGTCGGCGAGTTGCCTTTGGCGATCATCCGGTCGGCAAAGATACCGGCCATCGTGGCCGAAATCGCGATCATCACAAAAGGGATTGCCCCATAAGTGGCCATGCGTTCCTTTGAAAAATGGCGTTCATTTTCAAGATAGTAAGGAAACCACGTAATCATAAAGTACCAGGCATAGTTAATCGCGAATAGGCCGATAAATGAGCCCCAAACCGCGCGTATCTGCAGTAACTCCCACATCGACGGAACCCGTACCCGGACCGCCACGTGCTCTTCTCGCCGGATATTCTTACTCTGCGGTGTCCACATCACCCAAAACGGCACCCAGATCATCGCGCCAAAGCCAAGGATTAGGAACAATGACCGCCAGCCATACGCCGCCACAATCATGCCGCCAAAGAATGTACCAATCGCCGGACCGAGCTTTGAACCCGCGTCAATCAAAGCATTGGCGGTACCGCGCTGATTCTCCGCATAGTCCGAAGCCAGGATCTTCGAGAACGCCGGATACGCGACCGATTCGCCGATCCCTAAAACCACTCGCGTCACAATCAAAGCCGTGAAACTGTCCACGAAGCCTGTCGCCGCCGTGGCCGCTGACCACAAGACAAATCCGGCTCCGAGGACAAAATGGACGGTATATTTCTCAAAAAGCCAGCCCGCGAATAACTGGCACAGCGCGTAGGATCCGAAAAACCATGACGAGGCTATGCCCAATTGTGCGGTCGTCAGGTGGAACTCCTGCTTGATATCGGAGGCGGAGACCGATAGGTTACTGCGGTCAATATAGTTGACAAAGACGGCCGCCACCAGCATCGCGAGCAGTCGCCACTGTTCGAACGTCGGTTTGCCGGGCACCACGGCCATTTGAGCTTGCATTCCCGTGTATTGTTTCACACTCGCGTGTCACCATGGACGAATGGACCTGGAACTACGCGGCCACGTGGCTCCCAAACGGACCCGCCCTACAGCGCCAGCAAAGCCGCCAATATCAACTTCGCCCAATGGCTCGCCAAGGACCTCGCGCCACACGGCCTTCCGATCTGCCCGGCGACCGACGCGATGAAGACCATCGTCCCGGCGCGGGCGGGCCGACATGCCGCCGGTGAGCGCTTGCGCCACGTGGACCATGCCCATGATGTTCACCTCCAGCACCGCGGCCCAATCGGCGGGCTCCAGCGAGGCCGTCGCCGCCACCGAAGTCGCGCTCGGCCCGACAGAGCACCTCGCGTGAACACCGTGAATCCGGGCATGGTGAAGACGAAACTCAACCAGAACGTGTGGCGCGCCTGGAACGAGCAACAGCCGCCCGAACGCCAACGCACTTACGAGGATTAAGCCCAGGACAAGATCCGCGCCGTGTCGCCCTTAGGCCGTTGGCAGCAGCCGGCGGAGATCGCCGACATGGTCGCCTTTCTTTCCCCGGCCCGCGCCGCCTAAGTTACCGGCCAGACCGCACTGGTAGGTCGCCGCGACGGTAAGCTCTTTGCCGGTAACGTCAAGGGTTCGTCTCCCGCGCGGTGAAGATTTGGTTTGCCGGGAGATTCTTCCAGGATTGGACGATGCCGCTGGGCCAGCGGATTTCGAGTAACTTCACGCTGGGGTCGGCTCCGAGGCCAAAATGAACTCGCCGGTCATGAGCGGAGAGATAACTGCCTGCCGTTGAGACAAAGGCGAATTGTTCGAGGCCAGAGGCGCCCACCACCCGCACGGAAGCACCAATGCCGTCCCGGTTACTCTTGGTGCCAATCGCATTCACCAATAACCAATGGGAATCGGGGGTGTGATTCAGAAAGACGCGTGGCCGTCCGTCGTTGGAGGCGGCGACTATATCGATTGCGCCATCATTATTCAGATCGCCGAACGCCGCGCCGCGAGCGGCCATGGCGGTGGCGAAGGGTAACCCGGCCTGGGCGGAGACATCCACGAAACGGCCCTTTAGATTACGCAATAAGAGGGGTAACTCCAGATAGCGAATGCCGGGCTGGGTAAGTTCGATGTTATCCATCACATGTCCCTGCGCGACGAAGATATCTTTCCAGCCGTCATTGTCGTAATCGAGAAAACCAGCACCCCATCCGGAGTGGAGTTTGGTGAGGTTAGTAAGTCCGGTATTAGCGGACACGTGGCTATAGAGACCCCGGGAGCTACGGAATAAGGAGTAACCTTGGTTGGCCAAGGCGTTCACGAAAAGGTCGGGCCAGCCATCGTGATCATAGTCGGCCCAGCCGACGCCCATGCCGGCGAAGACCTGGCCATCGTCATCGTAGGCGACCCCGCTCGGGAGGCCAATCTCTTCAAACGTACCATCGTGGCGATTGCGGAAGAGTTGTTGGGGAAAGCTGTCGTTGGCGACGAAAATGTCCGGCCAACCATCGCGATCGGCGTCTTCGAAGGCGACGCCGAGGCCCTTTCCAGGAGACTGGAGTAAGCCGGCTTTGGCGCTCACGTTTTCGAAGCGGCAGCCGCCGAGGTTGCGGTAGAGGAGATGGGTGATGGGCGGAAATTCATTGGGGTGGCAGTAGGCACGGAGTGGCGCTTGGGTGCCGCCACAGGGCTTGTTTTTGCTGAAATCCCAATCGAGGTAGCGGGCGACGAAGAGGTCGAGCCGGCCGTCGCGATCATAGTCGATGAAGCCCGCGCTGGTTGACCAGCCGCCACCGGCGACGCCCGCCGCAACGGCAATTTCCTCGAAGACACCGGTTTTCTGTTGGTGGTAGAGAGCATTGGCGCCGAGGCTGGTGACATAAAGGTCCGGGCGGCCGTCGTTGTCACAGTCGCCGACGGCGACCCCTTGGCCGTAGCCTTGGCCGCTCAGGCCCGCGCGCTCCGTGATGTCGCTGAAGGTGCCATCGCCCTGGTTGCGATAAAGACGGTTCCAGAAGCGGGGGTTTCCTTTGGCCGGACGGTCCTTGGCGGACATGCCCGGACGGAGTGCGGCGCCATTGACGAAGAAGATATCGAGCTGTCCGTCGCCGTCGGCGTCAAACAAGGCGACTCCGCCTCCCATGGCCTCAATAAGGTATTTCTCGGGCGTTTTGCTTGCGGCGGAGACAAAGTCAATTTTCGACGCCGAGGTGCCGTCCACGAACGGCGGGGCGGCGGGTACCGCGAAGAGCCAAAGGGCCAGGATGAATGCCGCGAGAAGTCTCACTTTGGCTGCATGATAGCGCAGGTGGCGATAGGTTTACGCGGTTTCGATGGCTTCTTCGAGGAGTTGCTTTTGGTAGAGTTGGGCGTAGGCGCCTTGGAAGCCGAGGAGTTCGAGGTGGGTGCCTTGTTCGGCGATCCTGCCGGATTCCAGGACGATGATTTGGTCGGCGTCCTTTACCGTCGAGACACGGTGCGAGATGAGGATCGCCGTGCGACCGACGGTTTGCTGGGCGAGGGCGTGAAGGATGCGGTCCTCGGTGACGGTGTCGACGCTCGACAGAGCATCGTCGAGGATGAGAATTTGGGGTTCACGGAGGAGGGCGCGGGCGATGGCGGTGCGTTGCTTTTGGCCTCCGGAGAGTGCGATACCACGTTCGCCGACCAGGGTTTGGTAGCCGAGCGGGAATCCGGCGATGTCGGTAGCGAGGCCGGCGGCGGTGGCGGCGGCTTCGATGCGGGGCTGACTAGCCTGACGGTCACCGAAGGCGATGTTGTCGGCCAAGGTAGTGCTGAAGAGGAAGGTTTCCTGGGGAACATAGCCGATGGCTTGACGCAGAGCGGCAGGGTCAAGCTGGCGGGCGTCGATGCCGTCGATCAGCACGGTGCCGGAGGTGGGGTCGCGGAGGCGGGGGATCAGGCTGACCAGGGTGGTTTTGCCGCAGCCGGTGGGGCCGACGATGGCGACGGTGGTTCCGGCTTGGATTTTGAGCGAGAGTCCGTCGATGGCCGGCCTGCCATTTCCAGAAGGGCCAGCATGTTCAACGCGGATGTCGCGGAATTCGATTTCGCCGCGGAAGGGGCTGGGGAGGGGGAGCCCGCCAGGAACGATAGTGGGAACTTCGTCGAGGATTTCCTTCAGGCGCTTGAGCGAGGCGGTGCCGCGTTGGGTGAGGTTAGTGACCCAGCCGAAGGCGATGAGTGGCCAGACGAGCATGTTCATGTAGCCCTGGAACATGACGAATTCGCCCAGCGTCAATTGGCCGGAGAGGACGCGGGTGGCGCCGACGCCTAAGACGATGAGGAAAGTGAGGCTGACCAGGGCGCCCAGCAAAGGGTAGAAGATGCCGGTGTCGCGGACGAGCTTCAGATTGCGGGCGATGTAGTCGCGGTTGAGGGCTTCGAAGCGCCGCAGTTCGGCCTCCTCCTGCACGTAGGCGCGGATGACGCGGACCCCGGTGATGTTCTCCTGGACGCGGCTCGAGATGGAGGAGAACATGCTTTGGATGGCTTCGAAGCGCTTATGGATCTTCTGGCCGAAGTGGACGACGGCGTAGCTGATGAGGGGGGCCGGGATGAGGGCGGCGAGGGTGAGGCGCCAATCAGTGGAAGCCATGACGGCGAAGGCGAGGGCGAAGGTGAAGACGGTTTCGCACCAGTACATGACGCCAGGGCCATGCATCATGCGGACGGCGTTCAGGTCGCTGGTGAGGCGGGCCATGATGTCGCCGGTGCGGAGGCGGCCGTGGAAGTCGGCGGAGAGAGAGAGGAGTTTGGCGAACAGGTCGTTGCGGAGGTCGTATTCGATGTCGCGGGAGACGCCGATTAAGAGGATGCGCATCCAGTATTGGAAGAGTCCTTTGATGGCGCTGAAGGTGACAATAGCGGCGGCGAGGTACCAGACGGCTTCAAGAGAGAAGCCTTTCGTGATGCGGTCGATGCCTTGTTTGAGGAGCAGGGGCCAAGCGACGCCGGCAAGGCATTTGGCGATGAGGGCGGCGAAGCCGAGGATCAGTCCGCGTCGGTGGCGGAGGAAGTAGGGGAGCGAGGTGTGCCAAGCTTCACGCATCTCTCTAGAGTCCTATGAAGTCGGCGAAGGTTTTGGTGGCTTCGAAGAAAAAGGTCTTTTGGCCTTGCCGGGTGTGCCACCAGGTATCGGGCGTGAAGGAATTATCTTTGGCGGCGATGATGGTGATTTCGAGTTCGGGGCCGATGCGGCGGAAGATGCGGGCGGCGCGGGCAGTGTGGAAGTTGGAGGTGACGAGGAGCAGGCGGCGGACGCCTTTGGCTTTAAGGATGGGGAGGAGGAGGCGGGCTTCGTCGAGGGTGGATTCGGCTTGGTTGGGGAGGCCAGTGAAATAGGCGGCGGGAAAGCCGCGTTCGGTGGCAAAGCGGATGGCGAGTTGGTCTTCCGTGAAGCCGTAATTGCCGTGGGGTCCGCTGGCGTAGACGAGGGGGGCATAGCCTTGGCGGACGAGGTCAGCCCCTTTCAGTATCCGGTGGCCGATGGAGTCGCCAGCGAGGACGAGGACGGCGTCGGCCTTCTGAGGGGGCTGCGTGGTGACGAGAGCGTTGCCAAGGGCGTGCAGTAGCCAAGGGGAAAGAAGGTAGAGGGCGAAGAGGACAACGGCTAGAGCGGCACCGGAGCGGTAGAGGCGAGTCACGCGATGCGAGGGGGGCTACTGCTCGTCCCGCGGGTCGAAGCGGCCGACGGATTTGAGGCGGTGGTAGAGGCGTTCGATCTCTTCTTCTTCACCGGGGGAAAGTAGCGGGTAGGTGGGCTTGGCCGCCTTTTTCTTTTTCGAGTCCTGGGTGGCCGCAACTGGTTCGGGCTCGGCGATGGCACCTTCGTGACGCCAATAGTCGCGATGGGGAACGCCGTCGATCAAAGCGCCGTGGGCGTGAAAGCGGATTTCCCGGAGGAGCATGGCCGAACTCTCGAGATCGCCGGCGAAGATGATGGTTTGGCGGCCGCCGTCCTGAAGGAGGAGGTCGACAATGAGGGGGGCGAACCAGCCCGAGTGGTTCACTTGGCGGAGTTGATGCCAAGGCATGCGTTGGCGGCCGACCAGAAGGTACTTAGGGTGAACTTCAATCAGTGGACGGTAGAAAAGGAGGAAGAGGATGGCGGACGAGAGGAAAAACAGGAAGGCGGCGACCGCAACTGGCAAAAAGCGCAGCGCGATATAGGTCGAGCCTAGGCTCAAGGCCACCGCAGCCCAAGCGGCGCGGAGATAAGTTCGCGATGGAAGGTAGCGAGACATTCTCTAGTTTTACTCTACACCTTCAGACTACCCTTGGGTGGCCCGAGAGTCAATTTCAACTTCGCGGACATTTAGCCAAGTGAGGGCGCGGGCGGCGTAATGGAGGCCGCTGAAGACGGTTCCGACGGCGACAAGGGAGACGAAAAACGGCTCCCACGGGCGGCCGAGGCGGCCAAGAATGGAGACGGCGGCCAGGAGCTGAATCACGGTGCTCCATTTGCCCCAAATGGTGGGAGGAAAGGTGATGCGGCGTCCGGTGTAGCGGAAAAAGGCGGCGCCCAGGAGGAGGCAGAGGTCGCGGCCGAAGACCAGGGCGACGATGGAGACGGGCACAGCGTGGGCGAGGCCAAGGGCGACAAAAACCGAGACTTGCAAAATTTTGTCGGCGGCAGGGTCGAGCAGCATGCCGAGGTTGGATTCGGCGCCGAAACGGCGAGCGACGGCGCCATCGAAGAGGTCAGTGATGCCGGCCCAGAAGCACCAGAAGAAGGCCCAGGAGAACTGATTGTCGAGAATTGCAACGACGACGAGGGGGGTTAGGGCGATGCGCAGAAGGGTAAGGAGGTTAGGCAGCCAGAACAAAGCGGTGAGCCCTTAGGCCAGCGCGCGGGCCGCGAACTGGCGGGGTTGGATATCGTGCTCGGATTCGGATCGCGGTTGGGGCGCGTCGACGATGTCGTAAAGGGAGGCATCGGACATGATTTTTGCGACGAGAGCAACGTGCATGGCATGCCCGGCGCGCTCGGCGATCACGTGCCCAAGAAGGGGACGGCCAATGAGGGCAAGGTCGCCGATAAGGTCGAGGGCTTTGTGGCGGCAGGGCTCGTCGGGGAAGCGAAGGCCATCCGGGTTGCTGACTCCGTCATGGGCGAAGCACACGGCCGAATCAAGGGTCGCGCCGCGGATCAGCCCCATATCGCGCATTTTCTCGAGTTCCTGTTCAAAGCCGAAGGTACGGGCGGGGGCAATGTCGCGGGCGTAGTTTTCCGGGGTAACCCGCATTTGTAGGCTCTGATGGCCCACCTGGGGGTGAGGGAAGTAAACGTTACAAGTGAGACGGAAGTGGTCAGCCGGTTCGATGCGAATGCACTTGCCCGCGCCTTCCACTTGGACGGGCTTCCGGATGCGCAGATAGCGGCGGCGTTTGCGGAGCACTTTGCGGCCGGCTTCCTTGATTAGGCTGACGAAAGGAGCGCCGCTGCCATCGAGGATAGGCACCTCAAGGTTGTCGATTTCGATACAGGCATTATCGATGCCCATGCTGTAGAAGACGCTCAGCAGGTGTTCGGTGGTGGAGATGAAGACGCCTTGGCGCATGAGGCTGGTGGCGTAACTGACGCGCTCGACGTATTGCCAACTGGCGGGGATCTGGAAACGGTCGAGGTCAGTACGGGTGAAGATGATTCCGGTTCCGGCGGGAGCGGGTAGGATGCGAATGGAGACCGGGACGCCGGTGTGGAGGCCGATCCCTTTGGCTTGGACCAGGCGTTGGATTGTGGTTTCAAAAACAGGTGTTTCGAAAGCAGGCATCAGTAATCAGGCACTACGCTACCAATTTTCATAGGCTGTGGCAAGTTCAATCTTTTCAATTGTTTGGAAAAGGCAAAGTGTGGCGTTGTTGCAACATGATGATCGGTCAAGTGTTGCGATTCGGACATGCCTCGGCCGGGTGCGAGCGTCTTGAGTATAATGTGGGAGCCTTATGCCAGCCCGACTCTTCCTGATTGATTCCTTTAACTTTATCTTCCGGGCCTACTACGCGCGAGCACGAAGTGCGGCGCCGCCGATGCGGACGGCGGCGGGTGTTCCGACCGAAGCTGTGTATATTTTCCACAATATGGTCCGGCGGCTGATGAATCAGTACCAGCCGGAGTATTTGGCGGCGGTGTTTGAGAGCGAGGGGCCCACCTTTCGGGAGCAGGAGTTTGCGGCATATAAGGCGAACCGGGAAGAGACGCCGCCGGATTTGCTGGCGCAGATTCCGTGGGTGCGGAAAACCTTGGCTGCGATGGGCGTGCCGGTGATTGAGAGCGCCGGTTATGAGGCGGACGATGTAATTGGGACGTTGGCCAGGATGGCGTCCTCGATGGACGTGGTGATCGTGTCGAGCGATAAGGACATGCTGCAGTTGGTGGATGAGCGGGTGCGGGTGCTGAATCCGATGAAGGACGACATTCTCTACGATGCGGAGAGTGTGCGGGCCTATATGGGGGTAGCGCCGTCGCAGGTGCGGGATCTGCTGGCTCTGAAGGGGGATGCGGTCGATAACATTCCGGGGGCGCCGGGAATCGGGGATAAGGGCGCGAAGGACTTGATTTTGCGCTTCGGATCGGTAGAGGAAGCGCTGGCGCGGGCGGCGGAGGTGGAGAAGAAGACCTACCGGGAGAGCCTGCAGAATCATGGCGAGCAGATCCGACTGAGCAAGCGGCTGGCGACGATTGAGGAGAATATTCCGCTCGATCTGCACGTCGAGCAGTTGGTGAGCGCGCCGCCGAACCTGGGAGAACTGCGGGAGATTTACCGGCAACTCGAGTTTTTCAGCTTGTTGGCGCAGACGGGTCCCGCGGAGACGGATACGCCGGCGCCGCTCGAAGACTTTGCCGCGTTGCTGACGGCGGCGGAGGGGCGGGAGTGGCTGGGGACGCTGCCGGCGGACGCGGCGGTAGGCCTGGTGATTGCCGGGGAGACGGCGGCGGTGTGCGGCGCTGCGGGCGTGGCGCGATCGTTTCCGGTTTTGGCGTTGGACGTGCTTGGCGAGCGGCCGTTGGTGATGCATAACTGGAAGTCGACGCCTTTTGGGGAGGTCGGGCGGGTGCATGACGTGATGCTGACGGGCTTTTTGCTGTTGGCCGATCCGGGGGATGTCGATTTAGCGGCGCTGGTGGAGCGGTTTTTGGGGCGGAAATTGGGAGGCTCGTACGAAGCGCATGCGGCGGCGTTGCTTGAGTTGGGTGGGCGGCTGGAGGCGATGCTGCAGGATAAGCCGGGGCTGCGTCAGTTGTACGCGGAACTGGATCGGCCGTTCCTGCCGGTTTTGCTGGGCATGGAGCGCGCGGGGATTGCGGTAGACCGGGCAATGTTGGGTGCGCTGTCGGCGCGGATGGACGAGGTGCTGGGTGGGTTGACGAAGGAGATCCATGCTTTGGCGGGGCGGGAGTTCAACATCAATTCGCCGCAACAATTGGGCAGGATTTTGTTCGAGGAACTGAATCTGCCGGCGCCGTTTAAGACGGGGAAGGGTAAAGTGATCTCGACGGCGGCGGAGGTGCTGGAAGGGCTGGCGGAGGAGCACCGGATTGCGCGGTTAGTACTCGAGTATCGGCAGGTGAGTAAGTTGAAGGGAACTTACGTGGATGCGTTGCCCGAGCTACTCGATGGCCACGGCCGGGTACATACGACGTTCAACCCGACGGGGGCAGCGACGGGGCGGTTGTCGTCGAACAATCCGAACTTACAGAATATTCCGATCCGGACGGAGTTAGGGCGGGAGATTCGGGCGGCTTTTGTGCCGCGGCCGGGGTGGACGCTGGTGAAGGTGGATTACTCCCAGATTGAGTTACGACTGCTGGCGCATTTTTCGGGGGATGCAGTGCTGACCGAGAGCTTTGTGAGGGGCGAGGATATTCATACGCGGACAGCGGCCGAGGTATTCGGGGTGCCGCCGCTGATGGTGACGCCGGAGTTACGACGGAACGCAAAGGCAGTGAATTTCGGCATTGTTTATGGGCAGACGGCTTTTGGCTTGGCGGCGGCGTTGGGGATTTCCCGGGGCGAGGCCGATACTTACATTAAGAGTTACTTTGCACGCTATGCCGGGGTGAAGCGCTATATCGAGCGGACGATTGCGGAGGTGCGGAAAACCGGCTATGCGGAGACATTGTTTGGGCGCCGCCGGCCGATTCCAGATATGTCGAGCAAGAATCCGAATGCGCGGGGTTTTGCGGAGCGGACGGCGGTGAATACGCCATTACAGGGCACAGCGGCGGATTTGATTAAGCAGGCGATGATTGCGATCGACCGGCAGTTTCGGCAGGAGGGGTGGCAGGCGCGGTTGTTATTGCAGGTGCATGACGAGTTAGTGCTGGAGTGTCCGGTTGAGGAGGCGGGGCGGTTGGCGCGAATGGTCAAGCAGGCGATGGAGGGCGTCCATAAGTTGAATGTGCCGTTGATCGCGGATGTCAGCGCGGGGGCGAATTGGCGGGATACGAAGTAGGCTGGAGGGACCGAGGCGCGCTACGGTTAGAGTTTCCATGAGCTTATGGTCGTTTTAGAACCAAGCCTTAGTTTCTGGTGCTGTCGTGATCGAACTTGTTCTGGATCGGCTTTAAGAGGGAGTCATCGTTTCGCTCAAACTTCAAGAAAACTGCATGCGCCACATAGTCGGCCAATTGTAACAACCGCGAATCGTTGGCACTCGCGGAATAGGGAAGATCCTCAGCGAAATTGCGGATCGAACCGATTCTGGTTCCGGATCGGCGAAAGGTGCGCACCCACGTTCGCGCGCGCTGGTCGAATCTACCCTCTGCAAAAACGATCAAGCCCCGCTGCGTATCGTTTTCCTTGTGGCGGCGAGCGAGGAACAGGTTGAACCTGCCGCAGATTTCCTCCACGGCGAGTTGAACCGCAGTTTCGCCGTAGCAGGTTGAGGACTTCTCGATCGCAACTCCGAACAAGACGACTCCGCGGTGGTCGGAGTTGGCCAGAACGCTACCCAGGTCGGATACCATCTGAAGCCGCTTGGCCTCGGGAATCTTGCGCCAAAAGTCCTTTGTTCTCGTCCCCAGACTCGCTCGAAAGGGCGGCCGGTTGCCTTTTTTATGTATGTTCTCTATTTGGACGGCGAGGCGTGGAAGGGTATCGGTTCCAGGCCAGGCAGATGGCGATTTTGAACGGCGTCGGCCGCTTCGCTCAGAAAGTGGATTTGCCGCTCGAAGGGGATAGCACAGGTGTTTTAGTGGGCACCGGTGACCAGGTAGTTGAGGTAGACGGAGATAAGGACGACGGCGATGGCGGAGACTCCGACGCCTTTTAGGAGGCGGGCGCGTTTTTCGGGGGTTTGGTTGGGTCCAGAGACGAGGAAGACCATCGTGAGGATGTGGAGGGCGAGGAGGAATTTGATGCCGAACCACATGTGGTAGCCCTTGGGAACGCCGGTGCCGAGGCGAGCGATGAAGTTGTTGACGCCGGTGGTGAGGAGCAGGACGATGCCGATGATAGCGGTTTGGCGGGGGAGGGCGGGAGCGGTGACGCCGTTGCTCAAAAGAGCGGCAAGTCCGCCGCCGGCGAGGAGCATGGCCATGAGGATGTGGATGCCTAGGACGAGGGAAGAAGGTAACGACATGTCCTACAGTCTTACACTGAAGCATGGCCGTTGACACGATTTTGAGGCACGATTATTTTCCGTTGGGGGCATTCCAATGCAATTGCTCGATTTTTAGCCGAAACGGGCGGGCGGTGGTGATCGACCCGGGGGCGGAGTTTGACGAGATTCTGAGGCGCTTGGAGGGATTGCGGGTGGAGCAGATCCTGTTGACGCACGCGCATATCGACCATGTGGGGGCAGTGGCGGAGCTGAAGCGCCATTTTGAGATACCCGTGGCGCTGCATCCGGCCGATCAGGTGACGTACGACCTGCTACCGCAGCAAGCGCAATTGACCCGGATGCCGGCGCCGGAGCCCTTTGCGATCGAGCGGGCGCTCGTGAGCGGGGAGACCTTGGATTGTCTGGGGCAGGAGATGCAGGTGCTGTTTACGCCAGGTCATTCGCCGGGGAGTGTGAGCTTTTATCTGCCAAGGGAAGGGAAGGTGATTTCGGGGGATGCGCTGTTTCAGGGGTCGATTGGGCGGACGGATTTGCCAGGCGGTGACCATGAGCTGCTGGTGCGGTCGATCAAGAAGCGGCTGATGACGCTGCCGGCGGAGACAGAGGTCTACCCGGGGCATGGGGAGATGACGACGATTGGGGCGGAGGCACGGTCGAATCCGTTCTTGAAGGGGCGGTAAAGATAGTTCCAGGACGCGTGGGACTAGTAAAACTTTTGTACCTGGTTTTTGGGGGATGGGCGGTGCGGCGGAGCTTTTGAATGTTCTTTTAGAATCAATCATTTGAGCGAGCTATACCCTAACCATACTTGAGTGATAGGCCGGGTACTAATGAATTATTGAACCGAGAGATCTATTTGTTCCCTAGGACTCTGCCGATAAAATCCAAAGTACTGGTATGGAACTCATGGCTGGCCTCGACACCCAAATATTCGTGATTTTCCTTGGCGTCGTCGTGGCGTTGGGATGCACTCTCGTCGCATTTCTCGTTGATTTTCTGAAGGGAAAGAACGAACGCCTGCGTGAGCAGGTGCTGGAGATGACGGTTCGCCAAGAGGAGCGGGCGCGGCAACCGCAGGTGGCGGTGGATTCCGGGGCCGTCATCTCGGCGATTGCGCAGGTGGGGAAGAATTTGGAACTGTTGGTGCGCACGGCGATGAATGCGCAGGGGATGCCGGTGGGAGTGCCAGTCGAGGTGCCAGTCGAGGTGCCAGTAGAGGTTTCCGAGCCTGAGCCGGAACTAGTTATGTCAACGGAGCCGAAGTATCGGCTGCGGCGGCGGTCGACCGATAAGCCATTGACGGAAGCGGTACCCGCCGCCTTCGCCGAGCCCGAAGTGCCCTTAACCGGGGTGCCAGTGCCCGCCGCACCGGCCGCGCTAGAGCCCGATTGGCACCAGGCGACTTGGCATGCCGAGCCTGCGGCTACTAGCTCGATTCCCGAGACCCTTGCGGTGGCAGAGCCGATCGTGATCGTTGAGCCAGCTCGCGAGACTTTGCGGAGCCTGTTCGATACGCCAGCCAGTTTGGCCCAGGCGGCGCAACTCGAAATGCAGCGGCATTTGGATGAGCCGATTGCGGAAGCGCCGGAGCCGGTGATGGAGATTCCAACCGGGGAGACCGAGCCGGTGGTGCGGATCCGGGTGCTGAATAACGGCGTGGCTTCGCCGGCGGAATCGGGTCCCGTAATGGAAGAAGTATGGGCGGAGGCGCCTTTGGAGGCAACTCCGGCGGCGGAACTGGTGGCGGAGGAAGAAGCGCTGCCGGTGACAGCGGCGTTGGATTTCCTGACGGCGGCCGATTTGGGCCAGGGAGAAGCGCCGGCACCGATCGAGTCCTTCGACAGCTTGATGGCAGCCGTGAATGCCGAGCCGGGTGTGGCGCCCGAAGAAGTCGCGCCGGAGCAGGCCGAGGCCCACGAGCCGGGCGTTTTGGTATTGCCGAGCGGAATGAACGACCGGGCGACGCTCGACTTCCTCAAACGCGATAAAGCGAGCTTTACCGGCCTGGTAGTGTCGATCGGGATCAATGACTATGAGCGGTTGCAGGAGGCTTCGGGCCGTCCGGCGGCAGAGGAATTGGCCAGGAGCGTCAATCAATTGGTGAAGTCGCTTATCACGGCGCCGAACGGCAGCGAGTTCTTCGGCTGTCGGTCGGCCGACGATGAGTTTGTCCTGGTGTTTGCCAATGAAAGCGGTTCGGTGGCGCAGCGCCGCTTAAACGGCCTCTCCGAACGCCTGTGGGACTTCCAGTTGCGGTCCTTAGGGAACTTCTCCGTGATGTTCAGTTGGGGCGCGACCGAGGCCAACGGAGAGACGTTCGAAGAAGCGGTGGAAGCGGCCAGCGAGCGCATGCGCGAGACGCGCCACAATCGGCGCACAATTTCCATGGACAAGACGCGGCTCAAGAAGGTCGTCAACGGCTAAAGTTTCGTTCGAGTTTTTGTGAAAATGGGGCCTCCTGCGGGCGGCCCCTCTTTTGCGTTAGCGCAGCGCCCAGTGGTCGTCAAGAAATTCCGCCTTCTGGTCGTTCCAGGGGCTGAATTTGGCGCACATTTGGCCGCCGTCCACCAGGAGCGTCGCGCCAGTGATGTAACTGGCAGCGTCGCTCGCGAGGAAGGCGATGGCTTGGGCCACTTCGCCCGGCTCGCCGCCCCGGCCCAGGGGGATGGCGCGGAAATACTCCTTCAAGGTTTCCGGTTTGGCGAAATGGGATTGGGTGAGAGGCGTGCGGATAAGCCCCGGGCAGACGGCGTTCACCCGGATGCCATACGGGCCAAGCTCATTGGCGGCCGTATGCAGAATGCCGAGGACGCCGGCCTTGCTGGCGTTGTAGGCGATCAGGTCGGCTTCGCCATCGTAGCTGTTGGTGGAGGCGGTAAGGACAATGGAGCCCCGGCGGCGCGCCTTCATGCAGGCGGCGGCGAGTTGGACGGTGCGGAAGACTCCGGTGAGATTGACGTCCAGGGTGCGGGCGAAGAACTCGTCCGTGGTGTCGGCAAGGGGCATGTTGCGGCCGATGCCGGCGTTGGCGACGACGGCGTCAATGGTTTCGAGCCCGGCGAACGCGGCTTCGAGGGTGTGGCGTTGGGTGACGTCGACCGTGGGCAGGTCGAAGACGTGGACCTGGGCTCCGAGTTCCCTTAGCAGGCTGACCGTGGCGGCGCCGATGCCGGAGGCTCCACCGGTGACGACGATAGTTTGTTTGTCGAAGCGAATCACGCTTCATGATATTATGAAGTTTCGGGCTCGTAGCTCAGTTGGTTAGAGCGCTTCCTTGACACGGAAGAGGTCGGATGTTCGAGTCATCTCGAGCCCACCATCCATTTTACCCCCTTGCTGGAAATTGAGATCAAGCTTCGTCTAACGACGCTGGCGGCCGCTAAACGCCTGCTAGTTCAACAAGGTTTTGCGGTGACCACGCCCCGGCATCTCGAACGAAATCTGCTGCTCGACACGACCCCGGCGACCCTGCGTCCGGCGGGGTTGGTGCTGCGGGTGCGGCAGGCGAATGGGGCGGCGATCGTCACCTACAAGGGGAAAGGGTCATCGGACGGGCGCCATAAGGTGCGGGAAGAGCTCGAAGTGGGAACGACGAATCTCGCAGCGACCTTGGAGATTCTGGCTCGATTGGGATACGGGCCCACTTTTCGCTACGACAAGTACCGGACGGTGTTTGCGCGGGAGCGGGAGCGGGGGCAGGCGATGTTGGACGAGACCCCGATCGGGCCATTCTTGGAACTGGAAGGGCCGGCGGTGTGGATCGATCGGATGGCGAAACGCTTGGGATTTGCCGAAAAAGAATACCTTACGGCCAGCTACGGGGCGCTCTGGAAAGCCCATTTGGCCACGTCCGGTAAGCCGTTTTCAGACTTTATCTTTCCCCCCCGCCGCAAGGCCTAGCGGTTACCCATTAGAATGGTGAGGTGTCAATTGATTCTGCTCTCGCTGACGCTGTAAGCCAACTGAATCGCGTTCGTAGCGAAATCGGCAAGGTAATCGTCGGCCAACAAGACGTAGTCGATGGGGTGGTGATCTGCCTGCTCGCCGGTGGTCACGTGCTACTGGAAGGCGTACCCGGCCTAGGGAAAACCACGTTGCTGCGCACGCTAGCTCGGGTGCTGCACCTGAAATACAGCCGCATCCAGTTCACTCCCGATCTAATGCCGGCCGACATTGTCGGCAGTATGATCGTGGAGACCGACGAGAAAGGCCACAAGAACCTGCGCTTCCAGCACGGGCCGATTTTCTCGCATCTGGTGCTGGCGGACGAGATCAACCGCGCGACGCCGAAGACGCAGTCGGCGCTGCTGGAGGCGATGCAGGAACGCACCGTCACCAGTGGCACCGTCACGCATGAACTCGAGGCCCCGTTTCTCGTGATGGCCACCCAGAACCCGATCGAAATGGAAGGGACCTATCCGCTGCCCGAGGCGCAACTCGATCGTTTCCTGATGAAGATCCTGGTGCAGTATCCGACGCGGGCCGATCTGTCCCTGATTGTGGAGCGGACCATCCAGCGCGAGGAGACAGAGCTATCGGCGCAGGTGGACCGGGACGGGATTTTGAAGCTGCGGAAGCTCTGCCGGGACGTCCTGGTGGCGCCGCACGTGAAGCACTTTGCCGTGGACCTGGTGCTGGCGACGCAACCGGGCGGTGCGACGACGCATCCTCTGGCGGAAAAATATATCCGCTACGGGAGTTCGCCGCGCGGGGCCCAGGCGCTGGTGGAGTGCGGGAGGGTGCTGGCACTGATGCAGGGCCGGATGAACCTCAGCACCGATGATGTGATGGCGGTGGCGGCGAGCGTCTTGCGGCACCGGGTGATTTTGAACTTCGACGCCCATGCCGATGGCCAGACGCCGGAGACCGTATTGACCAAGATTATCGAAGGGACCAAAGTAGCTGCTTAGTGCCGGGTTTGCACTAGGAACTAAGGAGCAAAGCGTTGGCCGACGATTTTCAGATTGATCGCGCATTTCTCGAGAAACTCGAGCGACTAACCATCCGGTGGCGGAAGAGCTTTCCCGGGCTGGTGGGCGGGCACAACGCTTCGCGCTTTGCGGGGCCGGGGCAGGAGTTTCTGGACCATCGGAACTTTCACCAGGGCGACGATCTGCGGGCCGTGAATTGGCGGGCTTATATGCGGCTCGACAAGATGTTCCTGAAGATGTTTCAGGTGGAGCCGCGGGTGCCGGTGCGGCTGCTGTTGGATATTTCGCAGTCGATGACAACGGGGGCGAAGTTCGACTATGCGCGGCGGCTGGCGGCGGCGCTCACTTATGTAGCCCTAGTGCGTCTGGATACTATGTCGATCCAGCCATTTCGCGAAACTTTAGGCGATTCCATCGGGTGCGGCGGCGGCCGGCATCAGTTTGCGCCGGTGGCGAATTACTTACGGGCTTTGCAGCCCGGCGGCCAGACGCATTTTTTCGACATGACGCGGAAATTTATCTCCGAGAATCCGCAGCGCGGCTTAGTCATTGTAATTTCCGATTTTCTGGATGACGAAGATTGTGTCAAGCCGTTGCAGTACTTATCGGACTTTGGGCACGAGTTACTTCTCATTCAGCTATGGGCCGACGAAGACCGGACACCGCCTTGGAGTGGCGAGTTAGCTTTGACGCAGGCCGAGACGGGCGAGGAGATGGAGATCTCCTTCGACGATGCGGCGCGCGCGGAATATACCAAGGCCTTTGACGATTACGCCTATCGGATCCAGAAGCTAGCGCTGCGGAATGGTGGGCGTTATGCGGGCATTCCGACGTCGATGCCGGTGGAAGATGCGATTTTTGGACCCGTGATGCGTCCGCCGGAAGGGCTGCGCGGCTAAGTGTTTTTCTTTAACCTCAGTTTGTTTGAGTTTCTAGGTGCGTTTGCGGCGGTATCGGGCGTAGTGGTCGCCCTCTACTTACTCGATCGCTCGAAGCAGAAGCATATAGTGGGGACATTTCGTTTCTGGCGCCCGGCCGAGATGCCGACGGAACGGCAGCAGCGCAAAAAGATTCAGCAGCCTTGGAGTTTGTTACTGCAGTTACTCAGCTTGTTACTGCTGTTATTGGCCATTGCCCAGTTACGTTGGGGAACGGCGGAGACCGGCGCCCGGGATCATGTGTTAGTGCTCGATACGTCGGCGTGGATGGCGGCTCGCTCGGCCAATGGCGTGTATATGGATCAGGCGCGGGCAGCGGCGCTGGCTTGGCTGGCCGCGTTGCCGGCGTCGGACCGCGTGATGGTGATCCGGGCGGATGGCGCGGCGTCGCCGGCGACTGCGTTTGAGAGCAAGCGCGAAGTCGTCCGGAAGGCGATTGCCGAATCGCAGCCGGGGGCTTCGGCGCTGCGCCTCGAAGGTGCGTTGCGCTTGGCGGAGTCCGTCCAGCGGAATCATGCGGTGCGGGCCGGGGAGATTGTCTTTGCCGGAGCGGGGCGGATTCCAGAGACCGAGAATTTCGCGTTGCCGGTGCAGGCGGGTCGGCTGCGTTATTTGCCGGTACGGGGTCGAGTGGACAATGTGGGCATCCGGCGAATTGGCGTGCGGCGGTCCCGGCGCGATGTCGAGTATTGGGATGTGCTGGTTTCGGTGCGGAACGATGCGGCGGGGGCGAAACTGGTGCCACTGGAGGTCCGCTATGGCGGTACGGCGGCGGCCGTGCGGCAGTTAACGATGGCGCCGGGTACGGAGCAGCAGGTGGCCTTTGAGTATCGCACCAAGTCTGGCGGAACCTTTGAGGCGCGGATTTTGTTGAACGACGGCTTTCCGGCCGACAACCGCGCGATTTTGGATTTACCGGCCGACCGGCAGTTGTTGGTAACGGTAGTGACGAATGAGCCGGCATTGCTGGCGCCGGTCCTCACGGCCAATCCGCGGCTGCGCGTGGTGTATCAATCCCCGGCCGAGTATGCGGCGCCGACGGAGGGCGTGTTGGTGCTCGACCGGTTTACGCCGCCAGCAGTACCCACGGTGCCATCGCTGCAGATCGAAGCGCGGGGCAAGAGCGCGGTGACGCAGGCGAAGTTGACCCGCTGGCACAACGATTCGAACTTAGGCCTGGGCTTGCGATCGCAGGACACGGTGCTGGACGCGGCGCAGGTGTATGCCACTTTGCCAGGGGACTTGGTGATTGCCGAGGTGGCGGCGGGTCCGGTGATGGTGGCGCGGCCGGGCGCGGTGCGGACGATTTTGTTGGGCTTTGAGCCGCTGCGGTCGGCAATGAAGTATGAATTGGCGACGCCGTTGTTATTCGCGAATGCGCTCCGGTGGTTGGCGCCGGAGAGCTTCTTGCGCTGGGAGTTGCAAGCTTCAAGCGTCGGCACGGTGAGTGCGACGGTGGACGAAGGCACGGAAGTGAGCGTGCGCGACGACAAAGGGCAGGCGTTGCCCTTCACGCGCGAGGGCACTTCGCTTAGATTTTTCGCCGGATCGCCGGGGACCGTGAAGTTGACGGATGGGCAGCGCGAGAGCGTGTACTCGTTGACGTTGCCGGAGGTGGGCGAGACGGATTGGGTGTGGCCGGGGACGGTGCGGCGCGGGGTGCCGAGGGCGAGTTCGTTTGGGCCTTCGTCGCGGGAATTGTGGTACGGGCTGGCGATGCTGGGGGCGTTAGGTTTGGTGATGGAGTGGCTGTGGTTTGGCTTGGGCCGGCGCTCACTGCCGGGAATGCGGCCGAGCGTAGCGCCTGCGGCCGGTGCAGGTAACGCGCCGCTGAGGAAGGCATCATGACCTGGGAACGACCGTGGGTGATTTTGTTTTTGGCCTTGCCGGTAGCCTGGGCGCTCTACCAGTGGCGGGCGAGCGCGCTGGTGGCGCAAGGCCGTTTGCGCCTGGTGATGAAGGTGTTAGCGCTGGCGGCGGTGATTCTGGCGTTGGCGGAGCCGCGCGTGGAGAGTTCGGAATCGAAGTTGGCGGTGGCGGCGCTGGTGGATACGTCCGCGAGCATCAGCGGGGCGGATCTCCAGCGCGCGAACTCGCTGGTGAAGCAGTTGAACGACGAGAGCGGACGGCATGATTTGCGGGTGGTCCCGTTTGCCCGGAGCGCGCGGTCCAGGTCAGCCGGAGAGAAGTCGGCCTTGGCGTTGACGGCGGGGGAAGCGGGCCGGGGGACCGATTTAGAGTCGGCGATCCGCGAAGCAGCGGCCGCGCTGCCGGAGCGGCGAGTGCCGCGTTTAGCGTTGATCAGCGATGGCAAGGAGAATCGTGGCAGCGTGATGCGGGCAGCTTGGCAAATGCGCGGGCTGGGCATCCCGATCGATGTATTTCCGCTGAAAGGACGGCCGCGGCCGGCGCTGCGGTTGACCGGCGTCGGGTTGCCGGCGCAGGCTTTCGCCGGCGAGCGGTTCTCCGTGGAACTGCAGGTGAATTCGCCGCAGCGGACGGAGGCCACCGTGGAGATTACTGCCGAGGGCAAGGTGCTGGGCACCAGCAAAGTCACTCTGGAAGCCGGCGAAAACAACGTCCGCGCTGCTGCGGCCTTAACCGAAGCGGGCGCGGTGGATTTGGGCGGCAGCGTGAAGGCGGGCTCGCTGGGTGAGGTGCGGTTTGCGCGGGCGATCACCTTGCGGCGACCGCGGCTATTGTTTTTGTCCCAGGATCCGGTGGGGACGGAGGGCAACATCGCTTCGGCGGCGGCGGCGGCTAAGTTTGACTTTGAGCGATCGGAAGATACCGCCAATGCGCCCTTGACCGGGCGGCAAGTGGTGGCCTTGAACAACGTGGATTTGGAAGCGTTGCCCGATACCCGGAAAGCGGAACTCGAAAGCTTTGTGAAGCAAGGCGGCGGCTTAGTCGTGATTGGCGGCGAACGCAATATCTACCTGGAGAAAAAGAAGAATCTGCCGGAGAATGCGCTGGAGCGCAGTTTACCGGCGAAGTTAGCGCCGCCGCGGTCGCCGGAAGGTACTTGCGTCATCCTGATTGTGGATAAAAGCTCGTCCATGGAAGGGCGCAAAATGGAGTTGGCGCGATTGGCGGCCATTGGCGTCATTGAGAACTTACGGCCCATCGATATGGTGGGCGTGCTGATTTTCGATAACTCGTACTTGTGGGCCGTGCCGATCCGGAAGGCGGAAGACAAGTTACTCATTAAGCGCCTGGTAGCCGGGATTACTCCGGACGGCGGCACGCAGATTGCGCCGGCCTTGAGCGAGGCCTTCCGCAAGGCCGGGCCGGTGAAGGCGACCTTTAAACACATCGTCTTACTCACCGATGGTATCTCCGAAGAAGGCGATTCGATTTCGGTGGCCAAGGAAGCGGCGGCGCAGCGCATTACGATTTCCACCGTTGGCTTGGGGCAGGACGTGAATCGTGCTTACCTCGAGAAAGTCGCCTCATTCTCGAAGGGGCGCTCTCACTTTTTGATCGATCCGTCGGGGCTGGAGCAGATTTTGTTGCGGGACGTGATGGAGCACACGGGGTCGACGGCGATTGAGCGGGCCGTATCGCCAATAATTACCAAGCGGACGGAGATCCTGGAAGGCGTCGGGATGGAGACGGCGCCGGCGCTGAAGGGGTATGTGAAGTTTGAGTCGAAGCCGACCGCAGAGACGATTCTGGCGATCGACACCGGTCCGCAAGGCCAGGACCCGCTATTGACCCGCTGGCAGTATGGTTTGGGGCGCACCGCGGTTTTTGCTTCCGACGCCAAGAGCCGTTGGGCGGAAGACTGGATCAAGTGGCCGGGTTACGAGAAACTCTGGACGAACTTACTGCGCGACCTACTGCCCCATGCGACCGAAGGCGAAGTAAGTACCGATTACGACACGGCGACGGCAACGTTGATGGTGAATTACCGGCTGGGGCAAGGCATTCCGGAGCCGGCGGCGACGCCGACGATTTATGCCCTGGGCCCGGATAACTTCCGGCAGGCTTTGACCTTGGAGCGTCTGGCGGCAGGCACTTACCGGGGCAGGGTGAAAATTGGTGATTTACGGGGCTTGTTCCGTTTGCGGCCGCTCGAAGAATCGCGGGCCTTTCCGGAGACGGGCTTTTATCGGGATGAGGAAGAACTGAACAGTTACGGGGCGAATGAGGAGTTACTCAAACAGGTGGCGAGTTACACGGGTGGTTTGTATAATCCAGCGCCGGCGGAGGTGTTTCGGGGCGGGGGAAGGTCAATTCCGGCGGTGGTGGAGTTGTGGCCGTCAATGTTAGCGGCAGCGATTCTGTTGAGCCTGTTGGAACTCCTGCTGCGGAAATGGCCGGGGCTGTTGCTATGGCGCGCAGCGCGGGCATAGGATACGTATGGATGGTGAGTCATTCGGTCACGCAATTGAACTTAGCGGCGCATAAAGGCGAGTAAGTGGCGTAGTTCCTGGGGGGTCAGTTCGCGGTAGTGGCCGGGGGCTAGTTCACCGAGCGGGAGCGGACCGATCGCGGTGCGGACTAAGCGCAGCGTGGGGTGTCCTACGGCGGCCGTCATGCGCCGGACCTGCCGGTTCTTGCCTTCCGTGATGATCAGTTCGAGCCACGCGGTAGGCATATGGGCCCGATAACGTATGGGCGGATCTCTTGGCGGTAGCGGAGGTTCCACCGCCAAGAGCCGCACCTGCGCCGTCCGCGTCCGAAAGTCTCGGAGGTTAACCCCGCACGCGAGTTGATACAGCACATCCGCTGAGGGGATACCTTCAATCTGAGCCCAGTAAGTCTTCGCGTGAGCGAAACGCGGTTCGGTCAACTGGTGCTGCAACCAACCATCGTTGGTGAGAAGGAGCAAGCCCTCACTATCGCGATCCAGGCGGCCGACGGGATAGATGCCGGGCACCGGGATAAAGTCTTTGAGCGTTCGGGCCGCGGAGCCAGGCTCCGGGGTGAACTGCGTTAGTACATCGTAGGGTTTGTGAAAGAGTAAGTAACGTTTCACTGATCCATTACAGCGCGCCGGACAACTCCGAAGAAGGGGGCATCCGGAAGAACTTTGCGCAACCCCAGAATCGCTCGCGCATTCGGTGAGTAGCGCAGGCGCGACGACTCGTCGGTCGCGGCTTGGTAGATGGCGCCGGCGACGATTTCAGGGCCGGGGGCGGTGGCACCGGCTTTGTTTAAGCCGCGCTCCACGGCAACATCGATGTCGTCGTCAACAACGCCGGTTATGGCGATGGCGCGGTCGACGGCGGACTGAATGGTTTCGGGCACCGTGACGTCGACCGGTAAAACGGTCACCATGCCCAGTTGGAGAAGGTCGGCCCCGGCCTCGGGGCGGCGCATCGTGGCGATGACATTCCAGCTGCGGCGGGCGAATAACTCCCCTGCGGCGCGGCCAACGCCGCTGGAGGCTCCGGTAATAAAAACAGTATCACTCATCGGCTATTTACTCTGATTCCTTTGACGCTTCGTAAGCTTCACGAATCCTTCGATTAAAGCTTCCGCCGCAAAAACAAATTCCGCATCGAAACGAACATTGAACCCCTGTAAGTCGGCATGCTCGGCTAACAGGTGGCGGATTCTGGTGGGCTTATTGGCTCGGAGATAAATGCCCATCATGAGCGCCCTCAATAGCAACAAAAGACGGACGCCGGAGCCGGAAGGCATGGTGGAAAAACCAGCTTCCAGGGCTTGGCCCGCTTGGGTGATGTAGGCGAGAGCACGGCGCTCAAACACGATCACCGTACTATCCGACGCGTAGCGGTCGAGTAAGGTTTCGACCAAAGGGAGGAGGCGGATTAGTTCGCGCCGGGTTTGTAAAGTGGCCAAGATCGTGGCGGCCACAGTGGGTGGCCGGACCGGTTTCTTGAGCTCAAGAAAGAGCTGGGCTAATTCAGTTAACCAGTTTTCGAGTAACTGGTCGAGCACGGCCAGGAAGACTTCTTCCTTGGTTTCGAAATAGAGATAGAGCGTACCCTTGGCGAGACCCAAACGGGCGGCCAATTGGGCCATGGTGAATTCTTCAAAGGTGCACTCGCACCACAGAGCCAGAGCGGCTTCCACAATGGAGCGGCGGCGTTCTTCCTTTTGGGCGGGCCGCCGAGCCCGGAGATTACTGACCACTAGTCAGATTTTAGATGACCGTGAGTCAGTTGTCAAGGGGCGACGCGGATCAGGGATAATGAAAGCCCATGAGCAAGCGACTCCTCATCGCCGGGGCCAGCGGCTCCGTAGGCTTGGCCACGTTACGCGCGGCCAAGGACGCAGGCTATTGGGTGCGCACCTTATCGCGACGCATGACGAATTATCCGATGCTGGCGCGGTATGCGAACGACGTGGTGCTAGCCGATGCCACCTCCACGCTCGCGATTCAGCACATCTTTGAAGACGTCGACATCGTCATCTCGGCGCTGGGCGCCTCGGTGAGCGCGGGGGCGCCCGAGCGGCGATCGTTCAAGGCCGTGGACTTGGCGGCCAACCGCAATCTGCTCACGCTGGCCCAGAAGAGCGGGCGCATTGAGCGGTTCGTCTATGTGTCGGTGCACCTCTCCCCCGGCTACACGCACACCGCCTACGTGCAGGCGCACGAAGACTTTGTCGATAGCCTGCAGTTGGCGAAAATGAAGCACACCATTGTCCGGCCAACAGGAATCTTTTCGGCCTTCAGCGAAATGCTAGCCTACGCGCGATTTGGCTTTCTGCCCGTAGTGGGCGACGGGCAGTCGAAGAGTAACCCGATTCACGAAGCGGACGTGGCGCAGGCCTGCCTGGAGCGGTTGTCGGGCGAGAGCTGCCAGTTCGACGTGGGCGGGCCCGATATCTACACCCGGCGGGAGATGGCGGAGTTGGCCTTCCTGGTGCAAGAACGCGAGCCGCGCGTGTGGCTGGTGAATCCGTCCGTCTTTGGTTGGATGGGGCGATTGGGCGCCATGGGCTCCCCGCGGAAACGGGAATTATTTGAGTTCCTCGGCGCGGTGTCGACCACCACTTGTGTGGCGCCCTTGTACGGGAAACAGCGGCTGGAGGACTACTTCCGGTCGCTAACCAGTTTGCGGGGCTGATGTCGGGCTTTGGGCGAAGCCCCTCACTTAAACTGATATACCCCCGGCACGGGCAACGGCGGCGCCTGCATCTTCTCCTCATAGCCAAACGCTTTCGGCTGTAAGTCTAAAGTGGAAACCATCATTTGCTCCCAAGTAATCTCCTGCCCCGAGTAAGCCGACTCCCGCGCCATAATGCATGTCATCGTCGACTCGGCCACTACCATCGCATGATTCACATAAGGCCCCGTCCCACGAATCGACTTCGTTAGCGCCATATGCTCAGCCACATAAGGATTCACCGAATCCCGCGTCCCCAAGTCCCGCCCATTCGATACTCCATTGGCACAAACAATCTGCTCCGCTACCTTGGTCGCCAAACCTTTCGGAAATTGCCGGCAGTAACTCGACATCCGCACGCCATTCGCATACTCAAAATCCGCCGCAATGTGATCGTAAATATTCCCGTGCACCTCATCGCGCGGCCGCCACACCGCGCCCCCCGTCGCCGTCACCTTTACCGGGTGCTGATTGCCCATCGCCCAGTTACACACATCGATGTTATGTAAGTGCTGCTCCACAATCTGGTCGCCGCCCAGCCACACGAAGCTATACCAATTGCGATGCTGCCACGTCATATCGCCCCACTTTGGATTGCGCCCCTTCGGCTGCTGAATCACCGGCGTCGACACCCAGTAGGCGTACAGCGCGCGAATATCCCCCAGCTTGTGTTGCTGAATCTGGTCGATCGTCTCGACATACTCCTTCTGAAAGCGCCGCTGCGCGCCCGATACCACCGTTAGCTTTTTGCGCTCGCTCTCCTTCGCCGCCTCCATAAAGCGCCGCACCCCCACCGGATCGGTGCCGAAGGGCTTTTCGCAAAACACATGCTTATTCGCCTTGATCGCCGCCTCGAAATGTTGCGGACGATAGCCGGGGGGCGTTGCCAGAATCACCAGGTCACAATCGGACGCCATCACTTTCTCAAAAGCACTGAAGCCCATGAATCGATTTTCCGGCGTTACCTTGATTTGGCCTTGAATGCGCGGATGGCGATTGGCATCCTGCAACCAGCGCAGGTTGTTCTCGAGTTGATCCTCGAAGACGTCGCCCACATAGTGGATTTCAGCCCGCGGATCGCCGGTCAGCAGGTCGACGACGGCTTGGCGCCCCCGCCCGCCGAAGCCCACCACGGCCGCCTTCAGCTTCTCATCGCCTGCACCGCGCACCATCTGCGGTGTAGCAATCAGCAACGATCCGGCGCCGGCCAGCGCCCGGCGTGTTAATTTGGGTCCGGAAGAGGCTATAGTGTTGGAAAGGTTCATGCTTCGCAAGCTCCTGTAATTGAAATGCCCATCAGCGATCCACATTCTATCGTCAATCCTCCGTTCCCAGCCGCGCCACTTTCGGGCGTCTGGGCGGCGGTGGTCACCCCGCGGCGCGAAACCGGCCACGAAATCGACATTGCTTCCACCCTCGATATCATCGATTTTCTCAATGAATCGCCCATTACCGGCCTCAGCGTGCTGGGCTCCACCGGCGAGTTTGTCCACTTCGATTATGAGCAGCGGCTCCACCTGATGCGCTTCGCCATGAAGCGCAGCCAGAAGCCGGTGCTGCCCAACATCACCCACTCCACCCTCGACGGCACCATCGGCCTGGGCGAGCAGGCGCTCGATTATGGCGCGGCCGGCTTGCTGGCCATGCCGCCCTATTACTTCCGCTACGGCGTCGACGACATCCGCCGCTTCTACCTCACCCTCGCCGAAGCCTTCGAAGAGGTCAAGCTCTTTCTCTACAACATCCCCTTCTTTTCGACGCCCCTGCCGATTGACCTCGCCTGTGAGTTACTCGCCACCGGCCGCTTCGCCGGCATCAAAGACTCCAGTGGCGACCCCGCTTATTACCAGCGGCTCTTAACCCTCCGCGCCCAACACGCCTTCTCCCTCATCATCGGCAACGACGCCGTCTTCGGCGAAGCTCGACTCGCCGGCGCCGATGGCGTCGTCAGCGGCGTCGCCGGCGCCCTACCCGAACTCATCTGCGCCATGGAACGCGCCGCCGTCGCCGGCCAAGCGGACCAGGTCGCCAAGCTCAACTTACTGCTCAGCGAATGCATTTCCTGGCTCGACAAGTTCCCCGTGCCCATGGCTTTAAAGCGCGCCGTCAAGCTACGCGGCTTCGGCGAAGGCAATTACGCGGTGCCCCCGCCCAACTTCACGGCCTTTGACGCCTGGTTTACCGAATTTCTGCCCCGCGTCCTGGCTGCCGCAAAGTAATATGGAACCTGACGAGTTCCGTCGTCACGGACACGCCATCATCGATTGGATCGCCGACTACCAAGCCCACATCCGCGACTATCCGGTGGTGCCCCCATGCGCTCCCGGTGACTTAGTCGACGCGCTCCCCGCCGCCGGACCCGAAGCGCCGGAAACGATGGAAGCCATCTTGCGCGACTTTGAGCAACTCATCGTCCCCGGCGTCACGCACTGGAATCACCCTCGCTTCCATTCCTTCTTCGCTATCTCCTCCTCGCCGCCCGGCGTGCTCGCCGAGGCCCTGGTGGCCGCGCTCAACATGCAGCACATGCTGTGGAAGAGTGGCCCCGCCGGCACCGAGCTCGAACAAGTGACGCTCGCTTGGCTCATCGACTGGATGGGCCTTAAGCCCGGCTGGTTCGGCGAGATCTTCGATACGGCCTCCGTCGCCACCTTGCACGGCATCGCCGCCGCGCGCGAGTTTGTCGTGCCCGGCAGCCGCGCCACCGGTAACCCGCTTGGCATGACGGTCTATTGCTCCCAATGGGCTCACACCTCCGTCGATAAGGCCTGCATCATGCTCGGCATCGGCCTTGATAACTTGCGCCGCATCGAAGCCGACGCCAACTATCGCCTGAAGCCCGCCGCCCTCGCCCAAGCCATTCGCGAGGACCGTGCCGCCGGCCGCACACCCATCTGCATCGTCCCCACCGTCGGCACCACCGGCGTCACCAGCGTCGACCCCGTCGCCGAAGTCGT
>Ga0105049_10001075_pt1 | contig 31835 bp, 31 predicted proteins | sample MAT06_FD_78087 | JGI IMG/M metagenome (GOLD analysis project Ga0105049, IMG submission 78087) | Freshwater microbial communities from Lake Fryxell liftoff mats and glacier meltwater in Antarctica - MAT-06 | ecosystem: Environmental > Aquatic > Freshwater > Ice > Liftoff microbial mat | place... | reverse complement strand
TCGTTCAGAACACAAGGATTTTCGTTCAGAACACAAGGACTTTCGTTCAGAACACAAGGACTTTCGTTCAGAACACAAGGATTTTCGTTCAGAACACAAGGATTTTCGTTCAGAACACAAGGATTTTCGTTCAGAACACAAGGATTTTTTGAGTCTTTGAGGGAATGAAACAGCTTTCGTTTTCGAGAGGAGTTGGGGGTGGGGTTATTGTACCTAACTCAACTGAGAACCGCTATATAAAATACTTAGGCTGTAATTACTGCTTATAAAGTTCTGAAACCTTTTAAAAAATGAAATGATCAAAGTAACGTGTAGCATATTATTAATTCTTGCCAGATTTAAATTAATCTCGCCTGAAAAATGTAACATTACAAGTTGCCAAGACAGATATTTTATTACCTATAACTACTGAAATTGCTGAAAAGGTATTAACCCGCTTGTTGCGTTATCATATTTTACACAAAATCAATGGAGGATTTGATTTTGAAATTCCTCTGTTAAAACAATGGGTGAGAGAGCGTGCAGTAAGAAGCTAATTATTTTATGAATATGCCTTAACAGATTTCAAATTTTATCATTAACGGTTTGTTTTATTTTAATGCTCAATCAAAACCAAACACCCTTATTAGATGCCTTAAAAGCCAATGCAGCAAGACCACATGCGCCTTTTTACACCCCAGGACATAAACAAGGTAAGGGAATTTCTCAACCCTTGGCTGACTTATTTGGTAAAGCTGTCTTTCGCGCTGATTTAACCGAATTAGCTGATTTAGATAATCTATTTGCACCCCAAGGCGTTATTCAAGAAGCACAACAACTAGCAGCAGCAGCTTTTGGTGCTTCACAAACATGGTTCCTTGTAAATGGTTCTACCTGTGGGATTGAAGCAGCAATTCTCGCTACCTGTGGCACAGGCGATAAAATTATTCTGCCTCGCAATGTCCATTCTTCTGCGATCGCTGGTTTAATTATCTCTGGTGCAATACCAATTTTTCTCAATCCTGAATATGATCCAGTTTTAGATATTGCCCATAGCATCACGCCCAACGCTGTAGAATCTGCACTCCAACAACATCCCGACGCTAAAGCAGTGTTGACAGTTTACCCAACATATTACGGCGTTTGCGGTGATTTGAGTGCGATCGCCAGCATTACACATCAATATAATATCCCTCTACTCGTAGATGAGGCACACGGCGCACACTTTGCTTTTCATCCAGAATTACCCACTCCAGCCTTAGCCGCAGGTGCTGATTTAACTGTACAATCCATCCATAAAGTACTTGGTGCGATGACACAAGCATCGATGCTGCATGTCCAAGGTAACAGGATAGATTGCGATCGCATCAGTAAAGCTTTGCAACTCGTCCAATCTACCAGTCCTAGTTATTTACTTTTAGCTTCTTTAGATGCAGCGCGTCAGCAAATGGCACTCCACGGAAAAATGCTGATGTCTCGCACTTTGCAACTTGCTGATGAAGCTAGAACAAAAATCAGTCAAATTCCTGGATTATCTATTTTACAGATTCCTGCTTATCAAGAGGGGTTAGGAGAATCACCCGGCTTTGTGGCTTTAGACGAAACGCGATTAACTGTCACTGTTTCTGGTTTAGGTTTAACCGGATTTGAAGCAGATGAAATTCTGGATGAAAAATTTGCTGTCACTGCTGAATTCGCCTCAGTGCAACATCTCACCTTTATCATTAGTTTGGGCAATACCACAGCCGATATTGAGCAATTAGTCCAAGGTTTTACCACCCTCGCCAAAGAATATCGCCGAACCAACTTGACTCTTAACAACAATATCTGGCAAAATCTTGTAAGTAAAGTGAGCCATCCTTTACATTTTTCCCCCCGTGAAGCCTTTTTTGCTGTTAGTGAAACATTGCCTGTAGCACAAACAAGCGATCGCATCTGTGCCGAAATCATCTGTCCCTATCCCCCAGGAATTCCTGTGTTAATGCCGGGAGAAGTCATCACCAAACCCGTCCTTGACTATCTGCAACAAATCCAGGCGATGGGAGGATTTATTAGCGGTTGCAATGACACAAGCTTCAAAACTTTGAAAGTGCTGAAAATTTAATTTTTGTCCTCCCAACACTCTTCACCTTCTACAATAAAGATAGACTTTATTGAGATTTGTATAGTTGGGGATAAGCTGTCATGGCTCCCGCCGTTTTCATTCAAAATTTGCAAAAACGTTACGGTACAGTGGTTGCTGTCCAGGATGTTTCCTTTCAGGTAGAACCAGGAGAAATTTTTGGTTTACTTGGCCCCAATGGTGCTGGTAAAACTACAACCTTGCGTGCTTTATGTACACTTACTACACCGGATGCTGGCAAAATCGAAGTATCTGGCATCTCTGTGTTAGATAATCCGAGAGTGGCAAGACAACGACTAGGCTACGTAGCTCAAGAAGTCGCTATAGATAAGGTGCTGACTGGAAGAGAACTGCTGCAATTGCAAGCCGCACTTTATCACCTCCCAAGCGCAGTAGCCAAACAGCGCATTGAGACTGTATTAGATTTACTCGGTTTGCAAGAATACGCCAATAAAAAAACAGGAACCTACTCTGGCGGTTTACGCAAGCGCCTAGACTTGGCTGCTGGGTTACTCCATTCACCGGATGTTTTAGTTTTAGATGAGCCAACAGTAGGGCTTGACATAGAAACCCGCTTTGTGGTATGGGATTTCCTACGAAAATTACGCGCCTCTGGGACGACGGTAGTGATTACCAGCCATTACTTAGAAGAGGTTGACGCTTTAGCCGATCGCGTGGCAATTATAGATCGCGGCGTTGTGATTGCCTCTGGCACACCTTCACAATTAAAAGATCAGGTAGGTGGCGATCGCATCACTTTGCGAATCCGCGAGTTTTCTCCCATTGAGGAAGCAGAAAAAGCCAAAAACCTCTTGCAACCTTTGCCATTTGTGCAAGAAGTGATCATCAACAGCGCTCAAGGTAATTCCCTCAACTTAGTGGTGACACCTCAGAACGATGTTTTGATCAACATACAGCAAGCGCTGAATACTGCTGGCTTGCCCATATTTGGCATAGCCCAATCTCGCCCCAGCCTCGATGATGTTTACCTCGCCGCTACAGGACGCACACTAATGGATGCAGAATTAGCAGCCGTTGCCACTCGCGATCCTAAAGCTGAGAAAAAGCAGAATATGAGATAAGGGGCAAAGGGAGCAGGGAGCAGGGGGAGAAAAGTTTTTCCCTCCGCCCAATCTAAAATTCAAAATCCAAAATCCAAAATTGCTATGAGTGTTACTCCTAAATCTGATATCAATTGGCAGCCTTTAGCATCGCCACAAGCAGATGTTAATGCTGCACCTAACTTTTTCGGTGAATTAGTACAAGAGACGTTGGCTTTAACTCGTCGCTTGTTTATTCAGTTGCAACGGCGTCCCTCCACATTGATTGCCGGAATTATTCAGCCGGTGATGTGGTTGGTGCTATTTGGTGCTTTATTTCAAAATGCACCCAAGGGAATGTTCGGGAGTACGACAAATTACGGTCAATTTTTGGCTGCTGGAGTAATTGTGTTTACAGCCTTTGCTGGGGCGCTGAATGCTGGTTTGCCCGTAATGTTTGATCGCGAGTTCGGCTTTTTAAATCGTTTGCTGGTAGCACCGTTAGCATCACGGTTTTCCATTGTCTTTGCTTCAGCAATCTTTATCATCAGCCAAAGTTTGCTGCAAGCAGCCGTGATTGTTGCAGCAGCAGCGTTTATTGGGGCTGGACTACCAGATGCAACGGGTTTATGTGCGATCGCTCTAATAGTCTTCCTCTTAGCTTTGGGCGTAACAGCCATCTCCCTCGGTTTAGCTTTCGCTCTACCCGGACACATTGAATTGATTGCAGTGATTTTCGTCACTAATCTACCATTATTGTTTGCTAGTACAGCTTTAGCTCCTCTATCCTTCATGCCTCAGTGGTTGCAGGTTGTGGCTACCCTAAATCCTCTCAGCTATGCGATCGAACCCATTCGCTATCTCTATCTCCACAGTAGTTGGGAACTAGGTAGCGTAGTAATGCAAGCTCCTTGGGGTAATGTTACCTTCGGGGGAGCGTTGCTGGTATTGTTTAGCTTTGCCGTTGTCGCCTTACTGAGTATTCAACCCCAACTACGGCGGACTCTTGCTTAAAGAGATAAAATAGAGCAATTTTAGGGTCAAAATCCCATGAAAAAATCATTTTTACAAATTCCTAGACTCATTGTGGCTACCGTGGCAGGAATTAGCTTTGCTTCCTTGCTTATGGCTCAACCAAGTTCGGCTCAAGAAGTCAGCCCAGCCGATGCTTTTCCCAGCAATAGTACAACAGACCAAAATACCGATCCTTTCTCCCGAACGAACTCAGATAATTTCAACATGTTTGACCTGATTCATCGGGCGAATTTCGGGAGTTTCAACTGGAATTCTGACCAACAAAACGAACAACTAGACTCAGCAGCAGCGGCCTTTAAAGCCAGACAACAAAAACTAATTCGAGGTGAACAACAGCAAGCAACCCCCAGTTTGCCATCGTTTACACTACCATCAGCTACGCCGCCATCGGTTACACCACAATCAGGCAACTGAATTCAAATAAAGAACCCCAAGCCTCTAGTACGTTGTCAGCTAGTTTTGAGGGTTTGTAGTAAGCACTTCAGTGCTTAGAAAATAAGGACTAAAGTCCTTACTACCAACTTGTTGACCCATCAATTTAAACTTGACACACTATTAGGACTTGGGGCTGAGACTATTTAAAAAATCCTTAGTTATCAGGTAAAAAACTACAGCCCAAGTGCAGCTAAAACATCGCTAGCATGGGTGGTGGTATTTACACTAGTGTCAACATGGGTAATTTTGCCGTTGGGGTCAATTACGTAGGTGACGCGCTTGGCATAACCGCCGCCATCCACATCGAAAGCTGTGATGAGGGATTTGTCGGTGTCAGCCAGTAGGGGAAAATTCAAATCATATTTTTGGGTGAATGCTTGATGGGAGACTTCATCATCAGCACTGACTCCCAAGATTACAATATCTTTACTTTGATATTGAGCCTGGGCATCCCGAAAACTACAGGCTTGTTTGGTGCAACCTGGCGTGTCATCTTTGGGGTAAAAATACAAAACGAGCGTCTTCCCGGCAAAATCAGATAGCGAGACTGTGTTGCCCTTTGTATCTTTAGCGGTAAATGCAGGTGCATCCGTACCAACTGCTAGAGGCATAATTAACCTTTCCTGTTTCAGATTGTTGATGCACTTGAAATTTTACATTAATTTATAATCATTTAATATAATTGGTAAAAAATAGCATAACTATACTTTAAACCGCGTCCATCTTGAAAACTGTAGTTATTTGAGTATGAAAAGAAAAAACCCTCATCCCCCAGCCCCTTCTCCCAAATTTGGGAGAAGGGGAGCCGCAAAGTTGTCCCTCTCGCATCTTGGGAGAGGGATTTAGGGTGAGGGCAAAAACTACGGTTCTCAACATAGATGAGGTTTAAATATACTTTAGGTAACTAATTTTGGTTAAATGAGGTAGCTGGTACAAGAAAAAATATATTCTTAAATTAATCTTTATTAGAAGAGAAATTTCTCCCCATACACAATGGCTGCTGTTGATTCCCAAAACCCAAATATTTTTGTCTATCCTCAAAGCACAGTAGACAGAGCGGAGCGATCGCTAGTGTGTTCGCCCTTTAATCTATCTTTATTTGAAGTCATGGGACACCAGAGTGTGTCATTAACTGCGATCGCACTAGAAAATGGCCTCAAGCAGGGCTATACTAAACGCCCTTTATCAGAATTAGCCTGTGACAATACCTTGGGCTGGCTGATCCAAGTGGGTGTATTACGCCGAGAAGTGGATGGTCAGGGGATTACAGATAGTTTTCGCCTCACTCCCTTGGGTCGCCAGTTGGTGGAACAATATCAGGGAAAAAATTGGCGGACACCTTCATGGCGCGATCGTTTATCCGATGCTGTGATTCGTTGGTTGCGGATACCTTTTTAGAATAAAAAACCAAAAAGTTAGGATTAGGGAATCAAAGGGAACAATATATACGGAAACATCACATCTATTCATGAAGTCTTTACCATAATTACCTAATTGAAATTTCTGATAGTGCTGGTAAAGAGATGAAGCAGAAAAGAAGGGTGCTGTTCTTGCAAGGGGTATAAATTATACAGGAATTATCCTCCTGCTCTCTGCTCCCATGTTTTTTAACTGATGGACGGATTGCCATATAATTGTTCACTGCTAAGAATTCACCCTGTATCCTGAAAAACTAACGAATAACAACTATGAAATCAATTATGGTGGTGGGGACAACATCCCATGCAGGGAAATCACTTGTAACTACAGCTATTTGTCGCATTCTGTCGCGGCGTGGCTGGCGAGTGGCTCCCTTTAAAGGTCAAAATATGGCTTTAAATGCTTATGTCACTGCCACTGGTGGGGAAATTGGCTATGCTCAAGCAGTGCAAGCTTGGGCGGCGGGAGTCGTGCCTTGGGTAGAAATGAACCCAATTTTACTCAAACCTCAAGGGGATATGACTTCCCAAGTAATTATTAAAGGTAGGTCTGTTGGTAAAGTTAGTGCCTCAGATTACTACGAGCAATATTTTGATCTGGGGTGGCGGACAATTGAAGAATCGCTACAGCATTTAGGAACAGAATTTGACATGGTGGTTTGTGAAGGTGCCGGTAGTCCAGCGGAGATTAACCTCAAGCACCGCGACTTAACTAATATGCGGGTGGCAAAATATTTGAATGCGCCAACCATGTTAGTGGTTGATATTGATCGGGGTGGTGCTTTTGCCCATGTCGTTGGAACCTTAGAGTTATTAGAACCAGATGAACGCGCCTTAATTAAGGGTATAGTAATTAACAAGTTTCGAGGACAGCGATCGCTCCTAGATCCGGGGATAAAATGGTTAGAAGAACGCACAGGTATCCCCGTTATCGGTGTTATACCCTACTTACAAGAAGTGTTTCCAGCAGAAGACTCCCTTGATTTGCTAGAACGTCAATCTTCGTCAAGTAAAGCCCAAACTGACCTTAATATTGCCGTTATCCGCTTACCAAGAATTGCCAATTTCACCGACTTTGACCCACTCGAATCAGAAAGCACTGTTTCAGTGAAATATCTCAGTCCAAAGCAAGATTTAGGACATCCTGATGCCGTAATTCTCCCAGGCACAAAGACCACAATTGCTGATTTGCTAGTGCTGCAAAAAAGCGGTATGGCAGAAGCTATCCAACACTATGCAGCTTCTGGTGGAACAGTTTTAGGTATCTGCGGTGGCTATCAAATGCTCGGTCAAATCATTGCTGATCCAGAAGGGATAGAGGGACAAGCGGGCAGGTATCAGGGGTTAAATCTTTTACCAATCAGAACTGTAATTACCGGACAAAAAATCGCCCGCCAGCGCCAAGTTAGCTCGAATTATCCGCAACAGGGCTTGCCAGTAAATGGCTTTGAAATTCACCAAGGGCGATCGCGCATCGAACAGCAAGGTGTAGACCCTCAATCGTACCATGCCCTATTTGACGATATTAATTTAGGGTTAGTGGATAGTTGTCAATCAGTGTGGGGAAGTTACCTGCACGGGCTTTTTGACAACGGCCCTTGGCGACGGGCTTGGTTAAATCGCCTCCGTCAACAGCGCGGTTTAAAATCTTTGCCCACTGGTGTTGCTAACTACCGAGAACAGCGAGAACAGATTTTGGATTCCTTAGCCACTGAAGTAGAAAGCCATTTAGACTTAAGTCTGTTTTTGTCTTAAGCTAAAGTGCGTTGAAATGTCATTAGTCATTAGTCATTTGCAAATGACCAATGACTAATGATAAAACTAAATTAAATGCGTAACATTGATGATTGTTCGTGTCCACTTTTTACCAGATGATGTCATAGTAGATGCCGAAGTGGGAGAAGCCCTCTTAGATGTAGCAGACCGGGCTGGAGTATTTATTCCCACCGGTTGTCTCATGGGGTCTTGTCACGCTTGCACCGTCGAATTAGAGGATGGAGAGATCATCCGCGCTTGTATTACAGCAGTACCGCCACGCGAGGAATTGACGATTAATTTGTTTAGCGACCCAACTTGGTAATATCCCCCCTGTTATTGAGAAGGACTGATATGCTATAGCAATATTAATGACTATCATCCTTAAAGGAGAAGAAAATCGCACGGACACCCATCCATCCTGGAAAGGATATTACCTGAGTTAAAACAAGTCAAGGCATAAAAAAATCGAATATTCGATTTTTTGGGATAGATAGCAAGAAACTTTGACACATTGTTTTGATTGTGCAGATCGCATTTTTTCAGAAAATTAATGCCAAAGAAAGATAAACTCAAGTACCAAATAGTAATTCAGTGGTCTGATGAAGATGATTCCTTCTTAGTAGGATTCCCTGATTTTCCCGGACAACGCTGGCGGACTCATGGGGATACTTACGAGTTGGCTGTGGCAAATGGAATTGAAGCTTTACAGTCTCTAATTATTGCTTACGAAGCTGTCGGCGATCCACTTCCAGAACCAACAGTAAAATCAAATTAATGAAATTTATCATGCGATATAGCAGTTCCCATTCACATGCGGTACAACATTATATCGCCAAGTGTAAGGGCACGGCAGTGCCGTGCCCCTACGGTGTACTAACTGAAGAAGCAAGAATATTATCTTCAATTTTTTTGATAATTAGTATACCTTTTATAGTTGACAATAAATCAGCTTAGTATTAGGAATTTACTGGATGTAAATGCAGAGCTATTTCGTTCTAAACAGAAACCGCCCAGAACTGAAGTTCCGCGGCTCATAGCTAAAGTCCGTTAAAACGGACTATAACATGAGTCTCAGTCGTCTAAAGACGACTTTCGCTATTAGACTCAGAATTCATTCTGAGGCGGACTAGATGAGAATGAAATAGCCCTGGATGTAAATGACGGATTAATCTCACTAAAAGAAGGGATTAGTGTTGAAAGACCTTACACTGATAATTCCTAAATCGCTGCAAATGTCCTAACTCTTATTAGGCAGTAATAAGCAAAATGCAAATGCTTGCTACTGCCTGCTTTTACTATCTATATCAATTAGCTTTAACATTCAAGGCGTATTCTTTAAACCTTTCCAAATCAGCTTGAATGGTCGATTCAACTATGCGTCCCAAAAACAAGTTATCCATGATTTTGCCAATAATGCCGGGGATAGCGTAGGAAATGGTCATTTTGACAATGCTACCATTCTGGCGATCGTAAAAGCGGATCGCTCCCTGATTCGGCAAACCATCAATCGATTCCCATTGGATAATTTGGTTGGGAATAACTTTGAGGATTCGGGATTTCCAAGTAAATTGTAGACTGCCAGTTTTTAATTTCCAAAGAGATATATCTGGATTATCTGGCGGAACTTTCACAGAATCAATCCACTTCATCCACCGGGGCATTTGCTCTAAATCAGCCCAGAGGCTCCATACTAAATCTATGGGAGCGTCTACTTCTACCTGCACAGTATGCTCTAACCAATCTGACATTCTCTTTTCTTCCTTCTCTTTGAGATGCTTTGCATAGCTTGCTTCTTTGCAGGAGTACGCGGTTAGTTATTTCTTCAAACTCTCCAAAATCACTTTTGCCGCCCGCCGTCCAGAAATAGTAGCACCTTCCATGCTGTCGATGTAGTCTTGCTGAGTATAACTCCCTGCAAGGAAGAAATTATCTACTGGTGTCTTTTGGTTGGGACGGTATGCATCCATCCCTGGCGCTTCTCGGTAGAGAGACTGAGCAAGTTTTACCACACTGTACCAAGTCATATTTAGCTCACGCGACGAGGGAAACAGTTCATGCACTTGCTTGAGGACATGCTGTGCGATCGCTTCATTACTTTGTGCAATAAACGGATCTCCCGGTGTCAGCACTAGCTGTAACAATGAACCCTGTCCTGGGCGATAATAATCAGCAGGGCTAGTCAACGCCAAATCGGCAAAACAAGAAAAGTCAGCATCGGCTGTATACAGCAAATTATCGATTCCAGCCGCGTGATTTAGCTGTTTACGTTGCTCTCCATCATTCAGTTCCGTTACCCAGCCATCGAAGCGTAGCTGCACTGTTGCCACTGGCACTGCATCCAGTTTATAAATATTGTCAAATTCTGACCACTTACGCCACTCGTGGGGTAGGATGCGTTGAATTCCTGGAACATCACAGGCAAAAACGTAAGCATCAGCCATAATAGTTTCTAATGTATCACCTTGGGCAACTACTATACCAGTGACGCGGGTTTGTTCGTCTAACTCTGTAAATTGAATTTCCCGAACTTGCCGACGTGTATAAACTTTAGTGCCTCTAGCTTCCAAATATTCCAGAATGGGCTTGTGTAAATATTCAGATGGAGAACCTTCCAGCATTCGCAACTTCGATGCTTCGGTTCTAACTGCAAATAACTGGAATATGGTTAACATACAACGGGCAGACATATTTTCGCAATCAATAAATCCCAATGCGTAGGCGATGGGGTTCCATAAGCGCTTGATGCTACCATTATTACCGCCGTGACTGCGGAACCAATCGGCAAAGCTGATTTTATCTAAGTTGCGGATGGTTTTCATCGCCCCATTAAAGTCCACCAAACCGCGAACTATCGGACTAGTACCCAGAGCGATCGCATTTTGCAGTTTATCCTGCAACGATAGTTGGGAAGTAGTGAAAAATGCCTTTAAGCCATTGAAAGGTGCACCTGTAAAGAAGCGAAAATCTAAACCACCAGTGCGCCCTCCTTTATTAATAAAAGTGTGGGTATGTTCTTTGAGGCGTAAGTTTTCTAAGACCCCCACTTTCTTCATCAAGTCAAATAGTTGGTAGTAGCAGCCAAAAAATACATGCAAACCCATTTCTACATGGTTGCCATCTCCATCAACCCAACTGCCAACTTTACCACCCACAAACGGACGAGACTCAAAAATCTCTACTTCACAACCAGCATCAGCTAAATCTACTGCGGTTGCTAGCCCAGCCAGTCCCGCACCTACGATTGCAACACGCATTCCGTCGTTCCTTTTCAGTTTCTTTACAGATTGTAACTGGGTTGGTGTCGGAATTTGCTACTTAATATCAACTCCACCAGAATACTAAAGCATGGTAATGTCGATACTAAAACCTTTTTGATCACTTGTTCTAGTCCCGGCAATTGACTAGACGCGAGAAAAACGCGTCTGTATCAGCTAGACAAACTCTTGTCCATAGCGGCGGACTCAAAAAAGTATCATAGCTATTTTTTGGTAACAAAGCAGTTATCTGGTAAGTCGTAAAAGCAACTTCTTACTTGTTTACATCTTTGTCGTCATCGGAAACAGGCAAACTTCTAATCAGTTCCCGAATCACATCGGTTGCGGGTCTACCTGTTTGTTCACAATATTTTTCTAGTTTTTCTGCTTCCTGTGTTGCGAGATTCACAGTTATACGTTTAACAGCCCATTTTTTATTTGTCATTATCATGCTATCTGCTGGATATTTAGATGGTTGAAAGAGTCTAAATTAAAGAGGGAATCGATAAGGTTATCAGAATTTGTCTCAGGAAACAAGTAATATCATTAATATTAAAAATGTTCGTTTTGTCAAAGTATTCATCATTTCCTAAAAAAAATAAAAAACTACAATTTATTTGTTACTCTTGTGACATGATAAAGACCACATAGTTGCTTTTGAAGATAATAACCCTACTAACAGCATGAGTAAAGCCTGACAATGAAATTTTATAAATGAATTTGAGACACCTACTGTTGACTCAATCAAGATTTCCAAAGTTATTCTCCATCGGAAGTATTTGACATTCTATCTTAACCAAGTTCGCCAAACCCACTTGGAGAGAACATCTCAGATAACACCAGAAAATAAAACTTCAGAATCATTATCATGCTGAAATGCTTGCCCAAAGGCGGGTTACAATCATCTATAAAGGTCGTGAATAATCACTTAAAAGTAGGCAAATAAGCAAGCGCTCTAAAACAAACACCCATCTGCACCCATTACTGTAAACACGGAGTTAAAAGCTACTTGAACGGTTATGAATTTTGGCTATCCTCGATCAAGCTGATTGCTTCTTTGCGCCAATATAGTAACCACCAAAAAGGGTATAAGACTCAGTTTTCTGGGTGTAAATAGCTGATTTTTTGGTAAAATTTAACAGCATTATCTGTAATTTTACACAGATAAATGCTTGCTAAACAGATATGATGTTACTTGACTGTTGCCGATAACAATATTTTATTTTTACTTCATGCTTTTACACTAACTGCCGTAAAAATACGATGCAATCTCACATGTCTTTTCTCTTCTCTCTAGCAATATAGTTTGTCTTAAATTCAGTGATTTTTTTCCCATTCATAGTATTTATCTATCGAGATATTAGACAAATCATTTTTTGCCAATTTTTTACCATAAATTAGGCAGTAAGTTTTTCAAAACTAAAAAATAAATTATTGCCAATAAACTTTGAATTTGCAAATATTTAGTATTTGGTAAGTATACTCATAAAAGTAATTGTACATTTCATTTTTTTCCATTGTCTGTTCATTATAGCCATTGTTTATACACTTTAAATAATCTTCATTTAGAGACTAAATAAACTCCTTCTCATACTTTATAAAAAAATTACAAAGAAAAAGATATATTCTGACATTTTGCTTAATTATATTGATATATAACAAGGTGGAAAATTCAGAAAATGGCTAAAAAAATATTTTGATATCTGAGTACCTCATCTAGATTTTATTAAACATAACCTTACAGACAATTATTTAGCGTTTTGTACTGATTTATACTGGTAAGTATCTACATAAAATGACTGGAAAAATTTCAAAATACAGCTACTTCATGAAACTGAGGTAAAGTTAGCTTCTAATCATTGGTAATCTACTGCTGTTGACATATACATACAGCAGAATTCAGAGAGAACTCTGAGCTAAAGGAAAATCCAGAGCGGAGGTTTGCTCTGGATTTTTCAATCTTTGGCTTTCTTAGAATTATATGAATTGCAAAGTGCTGCACCCTAATAGCTATCAAGAGTGCTGAGTGAAAAGATCGCCTACAAAGGTTGAGGTATATATAAACGCAAAAACTCCTGAGTAGTTTTTACCTCACTTAGCACTCAGTTTGTAAACACAAGAGGGGTAAACCTTAAAAAGTTAGGACTTACGAACAGGGAATGGAAAACGAACCACAGAGAACGCAGTATTTCGACTTACTTCGACTACGCTCAGTACAAGTCGCTCAATAAACGGTCACGGAGGAATGAGAGTTTGAGAGGGTTTTTGCGTAAGTCCTAAAAGTAAAGCTTTCCCTTTTTCCTCTCCCGAATGTAGTTTTAGTCAATATGTGAATCAAATACACATCAACTTACAGTATTTTGCAAGTAAGTAAGGTACAAAATGCAGAACTCAGGCATCAGATATAAAGAGTTTCTACCTCCTGTCTCAAAACCCTTAGCTTTGTATTTCATGCAAAGGAAAACTGCTGTAATTTCTCATAACCATAATTTGAGATTGAGGATTGCAGGAATTTGTGCAACTATTCAAATTCCAGTTGGGGCATCAGTTGAAGAGTGCCAATACCTAAATCTTTAGGTGAAAGCGATCGCGCTTCAAACAAAGCCATCATATCTCGTAACTGAGGATTGCCACGGGAAGCTCCGGTTAGCCCTTTGGCAATGATTAAGCCACAGTAGCCCAAAGTATTTTTACAGCGCTGATTCCATTTTTTTCGGGCTTCTACATGAATAGGATCTTCATCTAGAAATTCACCAAATAGGAACAATTCGCCATTTTGAGTTTGTAATAAACCCAGGTCGTAGCGATCGCCATCGAAGGGGTCGGCACCTGGATTGAAGCAAATTGCTCTCAGTCCGCCTATTGCTTCAATTCTTTCAATTACAGTCTTAGCCTTGGGGCGGGAAGTTTGAATTAAAATCACCGGTAAACCGTCACCCACTTGTTTGATTTCACCAGCCGGATGGTAGCTAACCCCCTTACGCAGGGACTCTAACATTTCCCAGGACACTACACCTAAGCTGAGGAAGGAATCTTCTGGTATCAAGTCATCTTGCAATGATTGGAAATTTGGTGAGTCAAGATTTTCGCTCTCCTCGTCATCGACATCAAAGCCTGCCATTTCCTCTAATTCTGCTGCTAACTGCGGCATGGTAGAGACTGTAACAGGTAGAGATTTAGTTGATTCTTCCGACTGCGGCAGAGAAATGCGATAGCGACGGCTGAGGGTGGGGAAGATGTCCTCATGAAGCTGGCGACGATGATCGCGAATAAAGCGGATTAAGCTTTCGATCGCAACGAAGATTACCAGTGCTTCTTCGTCATACAAAACAGACCGTAGTCCTTCTAAGGGGTGGATATTACCGAAGGTTGGATCAATTTCTGATAATGGCAGATCCGCCAAATCATTTTCTTCATCCTCATCTTCATCAGTTTCGTCATCGCTCTCAAAAGTGAGAAACAGGCAATCTTGCTTAAGGAACGCTTCTTCTAGATGCTCCGTTGATTCTTCATCCGTTAAAACGGCGGCGCGAAACTGTTTTAAAGACTCTTCTGAGCGATAAAACAAAATCCCATACTCCATTCCCAGCATTCCCATAACTGAGGCGTAGAGTGTGCCAACATCCCACTTATTAATCTCGATTGACAAAATTTGCTGTTCTTCCAAAAATTCCCAAGGTGCTGCTTGCCAAATTGCAAATGCTTTCTCTCGCAAGATTTGTGCATACTGTGGGGGTAAGTCGGGGGTTTGACTATCGAGGATGTCAGTGAACCCGCGAAACAGTTCGTCAATTAAAGGCAGTTCTGGTGCGTAGTCAATGGCAATATCTAAATCTTGCAGCACCCCCCGCAGATAAAATTGGATCTCGCGGTCTTTGACTACAATTCTTTGGGGTCTGGCAGGTCTTGCCGGACTGTGGGGATGCTCCATTGCTTGCATTAAAGTCCGAACTATTGCTTCTGGTCCGATATCTGAAGCTACCACGTCCATTCCTCGAACCATACCTTGGGAGTAATCTACCCAAAGAATGCATTCTCCCTTTTCCTCGGAGTCTGAGTGCTGGTTTGGTGATGACAACGGACGGCGATCGCCCTCCCATACAGAAGGAATTTGAGTTAGTTTCTTCAACCGACGACTGGTAGAGCGATTAAAACTTGTCATAGAATAAGTTAATCAAAAGAAGCAATTTTGAAGTAGACTTTGGGGGATAGCACGCCTTGGATTAGGTTTTTATGGCTGCACCTGAAAGATAGTTGCTTCTGGTGACTACTGCCAGGCTTGAATTCCAAAAATACCGAATCTCTAAACACACTGAGTCTCTCAATTCTAGAATAAAAATGTTTGGCTGCTTTTGACGGAGTGTTTACAATTTGGTATCTAACGGCATCTAAGCCGCTAGAATGAATACAAAAACACTAACGGCAACCTAGAGGCATTAACAAGCCGATATAGGTTAAAGCTTATACTAATTAAGGAGTTGAAAAAGTAGATGACACAAGTAATTCAGTCTCAACAACGCGGAATTCTGTTGAGCGAATCCGCATCGCACCAGGTAAAATCCCTCCGGGACAAGCAAGGCACAGACTTCTGCTTACGGGTAGGAGTCCGTCAGGGTGGCTGTTCTGGGATGTCTTACATGATGGACTTTGAAGACACTAGCAAGATCACCCCACAGGATGAAGTTTTTGACTATGATGGCTTCAAAATTGTCAGCGATCGCAAGAGTTTATTATATCTCTACGGTTTAATGCTCGATTACAGCGATGCCATGATTGGTGGTGGCTTTCAATTCACTAACCCCAATGCCAATCAAACTTGTGGTTGCGGCAAGTCATTTGGGGTGTAATATTGTCATTTGTCATTTGTCCCTTGTCATTGGACGAAAGACAAATGACTAATGACCAATGACTAATGACTAATGACCAATGACTAATACATTTGAATCCTTATTTGATACAGGTTTGGAACGCTATAAAGCAGGAGAGGCGGTAGATTCTTTAATCCCTGTGTTTAAAGAAGTGTGCGATCGCGCTCCTAAAACTAGTGCTGCTTGGGTTTGCTTGGCGTGGTTATATCTACTCGATAGCAAACCCAATTTCGCTTACAAAGCTGCACAGAAAGCGGTCAAGTTAAATCCACAAGACCCGCAGGCTAGAGTCAATCTGGCCTTAGCAATGCTGGAAACGGGTCAAAAAGGTTTACGAGAACATATTGACATAGCACAGCAGCTAATTTATGTCAACCCAGAATGGCGCGAGGAAATAAAAACCAGTATTGAAGACGGTTTTACCAGAAAACCAGATTGGCAGAGTTTGACAAAAGTCAAAAATTGGCTGTTGGAGGAGTGAGGAGTAGAGACGCGATTAATCGCGTCTGTACAGGAGTTAGGAGTTAAATTCCGGTAGGCAATCTTCACTTCTAACTTACTTAATTAGCAGTCCTACAGTCCTAAAATCTTGGGCAATTTAGATCAAACGATAGATGAAAGATAAATTGTTAAATTGGCTAAACACGATTTTAGTCGCCGATGTTTTTCTGGTTTTGTTTGGCTTTATCTGGTTAGCGATCGCTGCGATCGGTGATTCTGTAGGAGTCAACTTGGGTTTGGATTTGTGGCATCAACTGTGGCAACCCGTCTTTAACCCAGCCATTGGCATCCTTATGGGCGGTGCCATTCTCAGTGGTATTATCAGTTGGGTTTCCAAAAAATTTCTATCTAGTCAATAGTTAAGGGATTAGGCAATTCAATTTTAGATTTTAAATTGATGATTTTAGATTGAAATTTAATCCAAAATCTAAAATCTAAAATCTAAAATTCCCATTCCCCACTCCCTTTCAACCTACTTAAGAATTTGTGCTAAAGCTGATTGCAAATTAGGATATTTGTACTCAAAACCTGTTTCTAGGGTGCGCTTGGGAAGGACTTTTTGACCTTCTAAAACTACCATAGCCCCGTCTCCTAAAAGAGCTTCGATCGCAAAACCAGGCACAGGCAACCAAGAAGGGCGATTCATCACTTGTCCCAAGGTTTGGCTTAAATCTGCCATCCTGACTGGGTTAGGCGCAGTGCCATTATATACACCTTCTATTTCCGGTTTAGTTAGAGCTTCCAGAATCAGGCTAACTAAATCGTCTACGTGAATCCATGAGAACCACTGCCTACCACTGCCAATGGGGCCACCAGCAAAGAGTTTGAAAGGCGTAATCATTTTATCCAAAGCACCACCATTACCTAGAACAATCCCAAAACGCAGAATTACCAACCGCACACCAGCATCTTTTACCTTTGTCGCTTCTGCTTCCCAGATTTGGCAGACTTGGGCAAGAAAATCGCTACCACATAGGCTTGTTTCATTAAAGGTTGCCGTTTCACTGGTGCCATAGTAGCCAATAGCCGAAGCGTTAATTAACACTGTTGGCTTGGGGTTAGCGTTGGTTATTGCTTCAACTATTTTTTGTGTACCTAGCTTCCGGCTATTGAGGATTTCTTGTTTGCGTTCTGGTGTCCAGCGTCCTTCACCAATGGGTTCTCCTGCCAGATTAACTACGCCATCACAACTAGCGATGACACTTTGCCAAGAACCAGATACATTTGGTGTATAGGCAACAATTTCTACATTTGGGAAAGTCTCAGATGGAAAAACCTTTTGAGCAAAGGTGGTCTTCCGAGTTAATACTACTATTTGATCACCTTTTGCGTGGAGTCGTTGTAACAAACGACTACCGATAAATCCTGTCGCTCCAGTAATTGCTACTTTCATGTTCTACCTCAGCCAAACCTTTATTGTAAAGTTTTTGGTCAAACTTCAGCTTACGGCACTTTCATTGTGGATAGAACAGATGTGGCTGTATATCTGGTAATGCCTAATCTGAAAAACTTTGCTTTTTTAATCACTTTTCGTTTAGATGCTTCGGTATTATAGGATGGACAGAGTGTTGCAAGGCGTGGGGCTATTATGGCTCGCTATACCTGTTCATTTACTGTTTCTGTCAAGAGTGATCATCTGTTGCCGTTACTTGTAGAACTTCTACAGGACTGTCAGTTGGATATTCAATACTACACGGGCGATTATATTATCGCTCGTCAGGTTCCCGGCAATGTTCCTTTTCCTAAATTGATCACAGCAGAAGTATTGATTGATAAATCAAAATCTACTGAAACAGAAACCCGGATGAGCATTGTGATTAAAAATGAAGAACTACCACTCCAACTAGATAATTACTGCCGACAAATCTTTGAAGTCATCAAGCAGGCTATTGAAATTAGCCGCCATTGGCATTTGATTGAAAGTCTTGCAGGATAGCTTTGGTGATTAAATTGACACTTCCACGTCTTGAAGTCGTGGGATTATCAAGCTGTTATTGGTAGTTATAATTTACTCTCCCACATCCTCTAAATCCTCGGCCATACCGGGGTTTATTAGTGTAATGTCGTACTCACTCGAATCCGTTTGTCCCAAACGCTGAGTGTTTCTTAAAAGGTAATAAATAGCACGTACTTGAGGGCCAAAAACAATCTCGTCTTCATTTCTGAGATCGTGAGCTGGTATTTTACGTCCATTAATCATCAAACCGTTGGAACTAGGCTTACCTTTGGCATCGCCATCTACAATCCGGTAATAGTAACTATGACTATTATGATCTCGTGGCAATCTCACTAATGTGGCATGGCGGCGGGAGACAAACTGCGACATCAAACGGATATTACACTCACGATCTCTACCGATAGAGTAGACGGGGTGCTCCAGAGAAAATTCTTTGCGACCTTGATCGTCTTCAATAATCAGTAGATGGTTTTCATTGGTTTCTGCTGCCATTGACAAATTGGTGGAACTGTGATTGAGCAATATTTGTTTAGTATCGTATCTTGCCATTTTCGGGCACCATAAGTCTGTGGTGCTGATCTAAATAAGCTTTAAAGTTGCATAATACCTTGAAAGAGTAGAACATATTCGTTCTACTCCACTAGCTATGATAGCTTTGGTAAGTGTTTCAAGAGGCTTTATGGGCTGCGTAAAAGCTGACGGGGCGACTCAGTTTAACTTGAGATGGTTGAGATGCAAATTTTACGGGTGATGAGCTAATCGCCGTAATAATATTGAGTTTGTGACGACGCTAACAGAGCTAAAAGCCATTAATGCAGCAGCACCAGAGGGGTTAAGGACAAAACCCAGACTAGGGAACAAAACGCCTGCCGCTAAAGGTATCCCAACTGTATTATATGCAAAAGCCCAGAATAAATTTTGGCGGATTTTATTGAAGGTGGCGCGACTAAGTTGAATAGATTCGATAACATCGTTTAAGCGATCGCGCATTAGGACAATTTCAGCAGTTTCCATCGCCACATCTGTCCCGGAGTGTAAAGCAATTCCGACATCTGCTTGGGATAAAGCTGGAGCATCGTTGATTCCATCTCCTACCATTGCGACTACTGAGTTAGGAGTTGCTTTTGTCCCTGCTTGTTGTAGAGACTTTATTGCAGCTGCTTTTTTCGCTGGCGGAACACCTGCTATTACATCAGCACTATCTAATCCTAGTTGTTTGGCTATGGCGCTAGCTGCTTCTTTGCGATCGCCACTGAGCAACATTACCCGTAAGCCCATCTGACGTAACTTGTCTACGGTGGATTGGGCATCTGGTCTGAGAGTATCAGAAACAGCAATTAACCCGGCTAAAGTTCCCGCAACTGCTACGCAAACGACTGTTTTACCATCTGTTGCCAAATCCTGTGCTACCTGTTGTGCAGTTTCGTTAATGGCAATGCCGTGCCAACTTAACCAGTCCCAGTTACCCAACAGTACAACTTTGCCCTCTACCACAGCAGACACTCCTAATCCTGGTTCTGTGTGAAAGTCCACAGCCTCTGGAATAGATAACTGTTGCTGCTGTGCTTCTTGCTGAATCGCTTTTGCTAGGGGGTGGTGAGTACCGCTTTCTACGGCTGCTGCTAGTTGGATTAGGGAGTAGGGAGTAGGGAGTGGGCTTGCCGTGAGCGTAGTCGAATGGGAGTGGGGTTCCTTACTCCCCATTTCCTCAATTAACAGACAATCTGTAACGATGGGATTACCCGTGGTCAAAGTGCCGGTTTTATCAAAAACTACGGTGTTTAACTTGTGTACTTTTTCTAAAACGTCGCCACCTTTGATTAACAGACCCCGTTCTGCGCCCATAGCAGTCCCGACAAGAATGGCTGTTGGTGTAGCAAGCCCCAAAGCACAGGGACAGGCGACTACCATAACTGCGATCGCTAGTTTTAAACTAATTAATAAAGGGGAGTGGGGAGTTTCATGTGTAGCGTGGCTCATCATTTCCATGCCACCAGACATGCTGACATCAGCCCAGATGTGAGTACCGAAAAAGTACCAAAATACAAATGTCAATATAGATGCTGTCAGCACCCCGTATGTAAAGTAACCAGCTACTGTATCTGCTAATTTCTGTACTGGAGCTTTCCGAGTTTGGGCGGCTTCTACTAGGGCGACAATTCGAGCTAAAGTTGTATCACTTCCAGTCCGCGTTGTCTGAATAGCGATCGCTCCTGACTGGTTTAGCGTCCCTCCTGTCACCATATCACCTGGTTGCTTGATTACTGGCACGGCTTCCCCAGTCAACATGGATTCATTCACTGTTGTTTTACCAACCACCACTTCACCATCCACAGGGATTTTATCACCTGGCAGCACTTGTACCCATTCACCAACCCGCACCTGTTCAGCAGGAATCTCTACGCTAGAAGCTCCCACTCCGCCTTTCTCTGGGTTGGGAATCAATCGTGCTACCTGTGGCTGGAGTGCTAACAATTTTCTAAATGCGGCAGCAGCGCGTCCTCTAGCTTGTTGCTCTAATGTCCTTCCTAAGAGAATAAAACCCAGCATCATTACTGGTTCGTCGAAGAAGCACTCCCAACCCATTTTGGGAAAAAGCAGCGCTACTAAACTAGCAATGTAGGCTGTCAGCGTTCCCAATCCCACCAGGGTATTCATGTTAGGCGCATTTCGCCGCCAGCCCAGCCAGCCATCTACCAAAATCGGGCGGCCGGGAATTAATAGCGCTACTGTCGCCAATCCACAGTGAAACCAGATGTTATTTAGCACTGGTAGCACTGAGCTACCAAGATTACCAAAATGTCCACTTCCCGACAATAATAGTAAGATTGCAGCGATCGCTAACTGCCTAAAAGAAGAGCGCATTTCTCGGCGTTGTCGTTCTGCTGGGTCTGGTAAGGTAGATATCCCGCCTGCTACTGTGCCATTAGGTTTTCGGGGTTGAGTCGGGAATCCAACGGCTGTTAATCTCTGTGCTAGTGCATCTGCATCTACCGCACCAGTTTCTGACTCTACAACTGCTACCTCTGTGGCCAGGTTCACACAGGCGCTCTTGACTCCTGGATGTTGGGTTAGCTGTCGCTCTACTGCATTCACACACCCAGCGCACTTCATACCCCCAACATCGAGAATAATTTTCTCTAGGATTGGGTCAAATTCTGGGGCTAGCTTAGTTTTTGGGACAAGTTGCATGGCAAGTGTTTAGATTCGCTACAGAAATTCAACGCCTGACTAAAAGCGTCTCTAATTTGAGCGTAGGCGAAATATGGAACTACGACTGTATGTCAACCCTATTAAATTTCTTAATTTATCGTATCTCGCTAAGGATCAATGACGGCTCCAGCGTAGATAAGTCACATAAATGATAGCTACTACTTGCATTGGCATGATCGCAATCAGGCTTTTTAAGAAATAGTTGATTTCCAAATGAGACATAACGCTGAAATACCCTATGCCCAACAAGAAGAATATTGCCCAGTTAAGCTGTTTAGGTTTGAAAATGAGCATCTCAATAAATCAGTAGTCAGAATACAAAATACAGAATTCTCTACCCATAAAGGGATAGAAGTTTAAGGCGAGGAAGAGAAGAGGCTACGCTATCACCCACTCATACAAAATTCATACTGAATTCTGACTTCTGAGTTCTTCTTATAAAAAGAAATATAATCTGCCTCTAAGCATGAACTGCCTTCTTGCACTAGAACCAGCCCTGTTTATTCACAAAGTAGGTATTTACAAATTCTTCAGGGGGCTTATTCAAGTAGATCATGCCTTCAATTAAACCTACAAGTAGCATAATTAACAAGGCAATACCGTAGGTGAAAGAACCTCCGACTACAGAAATCACCAACATGATAAAGCCTTCTGGAGCGTATCCTAGAATAAACTTATGAACCCCAAATCCTCCAAAGATAATGGCACAGTAACCAGCTAGAAGTTGTTTGGTAGGGTGACTGGGGTTTAGATTTGACATAGTGCTGCTCCTTGATAAGTGAAGTATAAAAATAAAATCTTTATTGTAATCAAAGCAAATACATTTACTTGCTTAATACATATATTGTTAATTTTTTCAGTATAAGTAAGCCTCAAGAAAAATAGCCAAAATCAGCGTACTTCTATTCCAGAGGGGACGCTAAAATGTCTTCCGCCATAGCCGGAAAATCTGGCGATTTTTAGTAACTTTTGGTAGATTTGACGATCGCAAACCCTGGTGCGGCAATTTCGCTTTATCTTGAGAAGAATGAACCTCAATAATCAGCAAAAACTGCTACACCACTTTTTACAAGTCCATCACTATTATTTCCGGATTTTTTTGGGTAGGCGTAGCCCGCACTTCTCTACGAGACGCTGCGCGAACGGCGCAGGCTCAGGGTAAGCAAGCTCAGTGACCATCGTAGACATCGCTTCCAGGGGGCGTGAAACGCGATCGCACCAATGACGAGATATAACTAGTAAATTGTTCTTACTTATGCAGATAAAATCAGATATTTCTATTTTTGGCAATAGTACGTGTTTAGTACTAATTACTACCTAAAACAAATAGACTTAATAATGTACCGCTATTCCAGAGGCTGTGGAGGAGCATAGGAGCAAGGAGGTTGCGCGATCGCGTGTAAACGACCCCTAAGACAATCCCCAATGCAGTGAGGGGAAGAATTTCTGACAAGCTGAGGTGAGCGATCGCAAACAACAAACTACTTATAAGAATCGCTCCCCACACCGGTAAGTAGCGAGTCAGAGAGGGTAACAAAAAGCCGCGAAATAGAATTTCTTCAAAAAATGGAGCTGCGATCGCTGCTGTGGAGAAAAATATGCCAAGTGCTACACCATCTTGGCTTTCCAGCGCTAATTGCAACAGGGGATTACTACCACCCTGTCCTTGCCATAGCTGTTGATTAATCAAAGATACCACCACAACTATAGGTAAAGCCGCGCAATAGCCTCCCAGCCCCCACAAAAACCACTTATCTTGAAAACGGAAGCGAAACCAAAATTCTGGTAATGGAAAAAAGCGCTTGAGAGAGAAATACAGCACTAACAGCGCACCCGATGCTACCAGTAAGTAACTAACTAAAACATAAAAAGCCTGAAGTCGCACATCACCCACAGGACGAGGGATGGGGAGGAGCGATAGCAATAAAGGGACAAAAATTTGCCCCATGAAGAAAAAGCCGACGATAAAAACCTGCAAAATCGTTTCACCATCCCAAGGCGTTGACCAAAGGACATCAGCATTTTGAGCTAGTAACGAGGCTTTTCCTTTCAACAAGCGTTGAGCAACTAAGAAAATCAGCAGTATTAGACCAATTAAAGCTGCCAATGTGGGGATAGTGCCAATAACTGCTAATTTGATCACCGCTTGAGCAGCAGATTCTTGTTGTGCAGCTTTAACTGCTGATAAAGCGTCTTGTCGTTGCTGGAGTTGGTATAGCTCAACCAAAGCAGTAGAGCGAAACCAACCTTCTAAATTCTTTTGAATTCGTTCTTGAGAATTTTGGAGCAGACGGGGAGGATTGCTCCACATTCCACTTAATACAGCTGCGGTTTCTCCAAATTCTGGATTGATATCTGAGCGTTGTTGTAATTCGCTCCAAGTTTTAACAGCTGTATCCGTCTGTCCTTGCTGTGCTTGTAAAATTCCTAGCCGCAAGTCTAATTCAGCCAGTAATTTTTGTAATTGCTTGAGAGACTGCTGTAACTGTTGCTGTCCCTGTTTAGAAGTTTTAGCAGTGGGAGGAACCTCAGGTAGAGGTTTTGGAGCTATGGGAGTTATTTCAGGTTGAGAGCGTAATTGTGCAAGTTTGCTGTTAACTTTGTCCAAATTAGCTTGAACTGATTGACGCGCATCCTCATACTGCTTTGTGGAGCTTTCCAGGGGTTGCTCACCAAGTATCGCTTCCTGAACCGCCTGGAGATTGTCATCATTGCTATCTTCTGATTGCCAAGCTTGGGCTTGGAGAGCAATATTGGTTTGGTATAGTTCTAGGCGACTTTGGAACTGAGGTTCTTGCCAACTACTGAATAAAGCCGAAACTGCCAACAGAACTGCTATCGGCGTCAGTATAAAAATTAAAACTAATCGCTTGAGTGTCATCTATCCCTCTTTTAGTAGCCAATGGAGAGCGCGTCCCCCTTGGGAATTATCGCAAGAAAAAGTCAGAGGTGGATAGATATCATCAATATTATAAGTTTGCTATGAATCTGCGATGTTAAATTACAACCCATTGCACTGCTTACCCTCCGCCGAGGATCTGCCCGATTCGGACGATGAACCTGTGGATAATCAACTACAACATTTGATTCCTGGCTTGCTAGAAGCCATCTTAGCTTGGCTGTGGGCCAGTCGGATGGATTGGTTTTTTGGCGTTGATATGGGGATATATTACGATCCTGAACTACCCCCGATTGTACCCGATGGGTTTTTAAGTTTAGGAGTCGAGCGAGTTTTTGATGAGAACTTGCGTTTAAGTTATGTGTTGTGGGAAGAAAAGGTGATGCCAATTATGGCATTAGAAGTTGTTTCTCACAGACGACGTGGGGAATACACCAGCAAAAAGAAAATTTATGCTGAGATGGAGATTTTGTATTATGTTGTTTACAATCCCCAACGCCGTAGAAAAGCGCCTTTAGAAGTTTATCGCTTTGTCAATGGTGAATATGTATTGCAGTCGGGAAATCTCGTTTGGTTATCAGAGATAGGTTTAGCAATTGGTTATGAACGGGGAACCTATCAGGGAATAATGCGAGATTGGTTGTATTGGTATGACAAACAAGGAGTCAGATATTTAACACCAGAAGAACGAGCTATCGCTGCCGAACAACGTGCTACCACTGCTGAACAACGCGGCGATAGGTTGGCACAAGAATTGCGGAGGTTGGGGATAGATCCAGATTCTTTGAGTTGAGTGTTGTGATTATATCAAACACCCTAGAAGAGTGCAGCTATCAGAATGAAGTCCACCTTTGTTGGCTATAGCTCAATACACTTCAGTTAAGCATTTATTTCTTCTCTTTGCGTTCTTTGCGGTTCGTTCAAAAAATTGACTTTGACAAATAGTTTTAGCCTTAACTGAACCTTATTGAGCTATAGATATATCCAACAGGTTATTATTTAGGATTTATGTAAATTACATTAAAATAAAAACTAATACCTTTAAATAAGTGAAGAACAATATGAATAGCAATTATAAGGAGTATGTCGGAGGTCAGAGAAATGTTAATACGTTTATGTATCTTAAAAAGGCAAGCCATATTCTTCTGAATCAAGCGAAAACAAATGAAGAAGGCTCTTTTTACAACTATATGACCAGTATGCTGACATCAGCTTTTTATTTAGAAGCTTATCTTAATCATTCAGGATTTAAATTTTATTCTGTAAAAAATATCACAGAAAATGAGAGCTACTGGAAAGATTTTGAGAGACTTAACCCAGAGGAAAAACTAAAAAAATGGAGTGAGATAATATGTTTAAAAATAGATTATGGGCGTAGACCATTTCAAATATTTAAAGAGATTTTTAAATTCCGAAATAAACTTGTTCATGGGAAAACTGAAATAATTAATGTCAATCAAATTCAAAAAGTATCTGAAGAATATACATATACACAATTACCCAAGCTTGATTGGGAAAAAATGGTTAATATGCAAACTGCGGAAAGGTTTTTGAATGATGCTATAAAAATGGTTGAAATACTAAATAAAGAAGCAGGTTTTTCTAGTACTGAACTCTATACGCTAGCCAGTACCAGTACCGTGAGCCAGTTAAGATCATCGGAGCAAATATAAATACTGTGCTGCGGATTAAATGTTTACGCAACTATTTTCAAGAGTTACCCACTTATACAATAAATAATAAGTCTAACAGATAGGGGCATTAATTTTAAATAATGATCGCCACCCAAACTAACTTATCTTTCCCCTCACCCAAGCGCGAAATGATTTGAGCAAAGCAATTTCTCCCATACTTTTACTCTGCTCAATAAATCTGCTTATCTCACTCACTGAAATTATAGGAAAGGCAATACTAAACTTACACTCAATATATTGTCCCTCTATTAGTTGATAAAATTTAAAATTTTGCCCATCATATCTCCAAAGTTCAGTTACACCCAATGCTGAATAAATCCCGAATTTGTTAACTGAACTACTAGTAATATCAATCTCAATCGCTAAATCAGGTGGTGGATCTGTTTCTAAATTGAGCGTCATCCTACCTCTGACTCTCGATTCACTTTGTATATAGTAGCAAGTATCTGGTTCTATTCCCCGTTTTGATATTTTCCGCTTTAGTGTTGTAGAACCAGCACTTCTAATTTCAATTTCCAATTCTTCAGCTAAAACTAAAATGAAGCGACCAAATTGAATTTTGAGGTTTTCATGTTCAAAAAGTGGGGTCATAATTTCTAAAACACCGCAGTCATAAGCAAACCGAGAACCTCTATCTTCACCTGTATCTCTCAGCAAGGCTTCAAAGGTTTCCCAGCTAATGTTATGTAGCACTGTTCTTTGTTCAGCAGACGTTGACTTGACAAGCATATTTTAGAAAAAATAAGCCAGTAATTATATCTATCAATAAGGTACACTTTAACCTATCTTTGCACGCACCCAAGCGCTGAACGATTGTACCAAATCAATTTCATCCATAGTTTTACTTTGCTGGATAAATCTATTCATATCACTAACAGAAATCAAAGGAAAAACTATACTAAACTTAATCTCAATATACTGGCTTTCTACTAACTGATAAAATTTTAAAATGTCACCATTATATCTCCATAATTCTCCCACACCTAAAGCCGCATAAATATTAAATTTATTAACAGAACTGCTAGTAATATCAATTTCAACTGCTAAATCCGGTGCTGGATCTGTTTTTAAATCTAATTCTTGCTTACCTCTAATTGCTGGCTCATTTTGAATATAATAGCAAGTATCTGGTTCTATTCCCTTTGTTATTGTTTTACGTTTTAATGTTGTAGAACCAGCACTTCTAATTTTAGTTTTTAATTCTACTGCTAAAGCGAATATCAATCGGTCAAACTGAATTTTAGGATTTTCGTGTTCAAAAAGTGGAGTCATGATTTCTAAAACACCGCAGTCATAAGCAAACAGAGAACCTCTATCTTCACCTGTATCTCTCAGCAAGGCTTCAAAGGTTTCCCAACTAACGTTGTGTAGGACTGTTCTTTGTTCTGCAAGGTTTGACTTGACAAGCATATTAAAATAATTCGTAATTCGTAATTAAGATTTGTAACGGGATTTAGACTTCACCACAAAACTTGTTAAACCTCCAGAATTAGTTAAAATACTTCTTCTGTCAGGATATTAGATAAAATCCCGATAATTTTACCTATGTCATTAATATAATACTCGCTCAAGTCAATTTCAATCACTTGGCCAATAAGTTTCAAAAACTTCCAGTTAGTTCCAGTGGTGACAGTTCCATAAATTGCCTGAATGTTATTACCCTCACGTTCATTAAACAATTTAGCTGCTAACATCTCTGCTACACACTGACCTAATCCTGCATTGATATTTTCTTTTTTAGCTTCTACAATTGTCACAACTGGCGCGTTAAGAATTAGTAACTCTGGTGAACGGCTAATAATAAAATCGCAATTTCCATTTAAACCTTGTACTGAATCAACAGTAAAATCTATACCAGAAAATAAACTTATTTGATTATTTAAATATTTTCTTACAGCAATTAAAATTGGTGCAATAATCATTTCTGAACGGGACTTTTCAGTATTACTAGCAAGAGCTAAAGGTATATTTTCCCGCAATACTTCTGCAAGTAATGGTGGACACTCTACTTCATGTACAGATGCAAATATATTAATTTTATCAGAAATAGTTAAGTCAAAGGTTTTCCTAACTCTATCTAAAGTAAAGTCACTGTATGACACTCTAGTTGCTCCTGTAAAGAATCCAGATAATTAAATTGTGCCAACTATTAGCAAGATATGTTGCTGATATTTGGCACAATCAGTATCTAAATATTTTGTAACTTTAAGCAAGGAAACCCGCAAAAAAGTCCAGAGTTTCCTTCAGTGCTTTGATGAAAATATCAATTTCCTCACGGGTGTTGTAGAAAGATAGACTTGCTCGTGCGGTTGCAGGAAGACCTAAGTAACGGTGTAATGGTTGAGTACAATGGTGTCCAGAACGAATAGCAACGCCTTCTTCATCTAATAATGTAGATAAGTCGTTAGCGTGGACTTCCCCGGTGGTGAATGACGCAAGAGCGGCTCTACCTTCTCCTTTAGCATTTGGTTTGGGGCCGTAAATTCTAATTTGGGGAATTTGCTCTAATTGTTGGAACAAATAAGCCGTTAATTCTGTTTCATAGGCGTGGATTTTATCCATACCGATACTGCTAAGATAATCTATCGCAGCACCAAGTGCGATCGCTTCTCCAATTGCAGGTGTACCGGCTTCAAATTTATGTGGTAATTCTGCATAAGTGGAATGGTCTAAATATACCTCTGCAATCATCTCGCCACCACCAAAAAATGGTGGCATTGATTCTAACAATTCCAACTTACCATACAGAAATCCTATCCCAGTTGGAGCGCACATTTTATGACCAGATGCTACCAACCAATCACAATCTATCTGCTGTACATCGACACGCACATGAGGGACACTTTGGCAAGCATCAACTAAGAATTTAGCACCATATTTGTGAGCGATCGCACCAATTTCTGCCACTGGATTAACACAACCCAAAGTATTAGAAATATGCACCACTGACACCAACTTTGTTTTTTCAGAAATCAGTTTTTTAAACTGTTCAAAATCAAAAGTTTCTTCTGGTGTCAGTTCCACAAATTTCAGTACCGCACCTGTTTTTTGCGCCACCAATTGCCAAGGTACAATATTACTATGGTGTTCCATCACCGACAGAATAATCTCATCCCCCGGCTGCAAATTGTTCATTCCCCAACTGTAAGCTACTAAGTTAATCGCCTCAGTTGCGTTGCGGGTGTAGACGATTTCTTGACGTGATGCAGCATTGATGAATTTGGCAATTTTATCTCTAGCACCTTCATAAGCATCAGTAGCTTTAGCACTCAGGGTATGAGCACCGCGATGCACGTTAGCATTATATTGCTCGTAATAATCTCGCAGGGTATTTAATACAAGCAAAGGCTTTTGCGATGTCGCAGCATTATCGAGATAAACCAAGGGTTTCTCATTAACTTCCTGATGCAATATCGGGAAGTCAGCGCGAACTTTATCAGCAAGGGTTTTAGTAGTTGTGAAAGTCATTGGTAGATTAGTTATTAGTCATTAGTCAGTACAGACGCAATTAATCGCGTCTGTACAATGGTTATTAGTCATTAGTCAGGGACTTAAGATTATTGACTGTGTTTAAAAGGATTTCTCGCAGAGAGGTAACTGGTATTTGGTTGATAACTTCAGCGGCGAAGGCGTTAATTAACAACTTCCGAGCATCATTTTCATCAATTCCACGACTTTGCAGATAGAATATTTCATCATCTTCCAATTGGCTAACGGTAGCACCGTGAGCGCATTTGACATTATCGGCAGTAATTTCCAATTGGGGTTTAGTATCAACTCTGGCTTTAGATGATAACAGCAAATTCCGATTCATCTGGGTTGCATTTGTCAACTGCGCCAGTTTGGGAACAAAAACTTTACCATTAAATACTGCATGAGCGCGATCGCCTACAATACACTTATGCAATTGCTTACTTATACCATGAGGATAATTCAGTGCGATCGCACTGTGAGTATCAGCCAACTGCTTACCAGAAATCATCGTCAAACCGTTGAGAGTAGTTTCTGTTTGCTCACCAGTTTGCAAAATTTCTAAATTGTGCCGTGACAGCTTTGCACCTAAAGTTATGGCATGACAAGTATATCGACTATCACGAGATTGTGCGATCGCAGTCTTCCCAATATGAAAAGCCTCTGCACCTTCCCGCTCAACCCTAGTGTGACTCACCTCAGCATTGTCACCAACCCAAACTTCCGTAACCGCATTAGTAAAATATACTCCCTCTTCCTCCGCGCTCTCTGCGCCTCTGCGGTTCGTATACTCCTCAACCAACCTCACCTGCGAACCACTTTCCGCCACCACCAAACAACGCGGCTGCGAAATCGTCGCCGTCTCACCCGCAACCGAAATAAACACCAAATGAATTGGTGTCTCAACCACCACATTCTTCTTCACCCACACCACAGCTGCATCAGTTATCCCAGCCGTATTGAGAGCAGTAAAAACTTCCTGCGCTCCCTCAGCTTGAGCTAAATACTGCCGTACACCCTCCTGCTCAACCACAGATAAGCCAGCCAAATTACTCACCACAATTCCATCTGGCAAATCTGTAACTGCGGATAACTCCGGCGCAAAAACGCCATTAACAAATACCAAACGACTATTAGCCGCCTCTGGCAAAATATCAAATTGCAAAGACGCGAAAATTCGCGTCTCTACATTATTAAATTGCACCTTTCGTAGAGACGACAAATCAGTAAACCGCCATTCTTCCTCGCGGGTAGTCGGGATAGTCGAGTGACGTACCCAATTAGCAGCACTTTGGCGTAATTCTTGCAACCAACCTTCTGCTTTCGTTGCAGTTACTTGATTTAACAACCCAATCAGATAATCATCTCTATCTAACATCGATGTCAAACTGACTGCATTTGAATTAGGTATTGGACTAGGAGATACTTGAATACTCATTACACACCCACCTCAGCAGCTGCAAATTCTTCTAGCACCCAGTCATAACCGCGAGACTCTAATTCCAGCGCCAGTTCTTTACCACCACTCGTAATAATCTGCCCTTGTGCCATTACATGGACAAAATCTGGCACAATATAATCGAGTAATCGTTGGTAGTGAGTAATCAAAATTGTAGAATTTTCTGGAGTTGCCAGTTGATTTACGCCATTCGCCACAATTCTGAGCGCGTCAATATCCAAACCCGAATCAGTTTCATCCAAAATTCCCAACTTTGGTTCTAGCAGCGCCATTTGCAGAATTTCATTCCGCTTTTTCTCACCACCAGAAAACCCTTCATTCAAACTGCGACTGAGAAAACTGGGATTCATCTTTACCACATCCAGCTTTTCCTCAATCAAATCGTCAAAATCAAAAGCGTCTATTTCCTCTAAACCTTGCGCCTTACGACGAGAATTGTACGCCACCCGCAAGAAATCCAAATTGCTCACACCCGGAATTTCTAACGGATACTGAAACGCCAAAAACACACCACTTCTTGCCCGTTCCTCCGGTTCCAACTCCAGTAAATTTTGCCCTAGAAAAATCACCTCACCACCAGTCACCTCATAAGCTGGATGCCCAGCCAACACCTTAGAAAAAGTACTCTTACCAGAACCATTCGGCCCCATAATCGCATGAATTTCACCCGATCGCACCTCAAGATTCACACCCTTAAGAATCGGTGTCCCATCAACATTAGCCGTCAGATTC
>Ga0105049_10001071_pt1 | contig 31883 bp, 25 predicted proteins | sample MAT06_FD_78087 | JGI IMG/M metagenome (GOLD analysis project Ga0105049, IMG submission 78087) | Freshwater microbial communities from Lake Fryxell liftoff mats and glacier meltwater in Antarctica - MAT-06 | ecosystem: Environmental > Aquatic > Freshwater > Ice > Liftoff microbial mat | place... | reverse complement strand
TTTGAATTGTAGGGATACGATACCTTGTCCCTGGGATTCTTTCCAGGGCTTTTTTATCCCTCGCTAGGTGTTAATTAATACATTGTTGCCATCCTTTCTCATCCCGCTTTACGTTGGTAGCCCTTTAAGGGTTTACCCAGAAGGGATCTCACTCTCCAAGTTAGCGATGGAGGCGGTGGAGAGTCGATTAGAACGCAATCCTTTATTGCCCAAGTGGGATATCCTGATTCGTCCTGCTTAATTTGGTATCTTCTTTCCCGGAAACCACCTGAAGGCTGTTGATGCTGGGAGCATGTCATCTTTTTCCAGAGAAATTTAAAAGCCAGTAAATCCGTGTCAATGGTAGAACGCATTTCGGGGGTTTGATTTTTCTACCAAAAAGGGTGACATGCTCCCGTTGATGCTTCATCTGATACAAATTGTTTCGTCTACTGGTTTGGAAAAATCTTTTATCAAACATCGTGCTACATTCTAGCTCAGCACCGTAGAAGTATTTCATCCCTTTCTGTTCTCTTCCTAGTAAGAGCAAAAACTATTGACCTACTGTCAGTCGTGAGCAGAAATATTGAATATAAGGATCTATACAGAGTCTTTAACAATGCACGGAAGTCTCAGGTAGTCCAGGTAGGTCTTTTGCCTGTCATAGGTGAAATGTCAGATGGGGCAAGTAGTGGTTTGCGTTCATCGTCCTGTTTTTGACACATGCATCGCTCTGAAATTTAGGGTTGGTTTGAAAGTGTGAATTTACTTTTAGACAATGCCTTAAGTTTGGGCGATCGCCCTCTCAATTTGTTGGTTACGAATCAGGGAAAAACAGGCTGAAATCTGCCAATCTATTAACAATATTGAGGAGGTTCTGTATCAACTATGGCAACGGTTAATGTAGCATTAAATGTCCAGGTTGTCGGAGGACCACAGGTTCCCATTTCCACGACCAAAGTGGTCGAAGCCTACGACAAAATCGAAGTTTCCATTGATCCAGGTGCAGTAAATAAAGTGGTTGAAATTCAACCAAGCACTGCGAGTCGGATCAATCTTTTACTGATTAAATCTAGCCTATATAGCCAGGACGATGCTGCGAAAAAGCTAACCTATTTGGTGAACGATCGCACGACTGATTCGGCTGCTATTGAATTGGATGAACCACATTTGTTTTTGGGAAAAGGTGCGGTTTCTGTGTTTGGCATTGCCCCAATTGTCCTCAAATTTAGCAGCACCTATGTTGCAGGGCCAGCCAACAAAGCGATCGTCGAAATTTTGGTGGGTCGAGATGCCACACCTTAATTCTTTTAACGTGTGAAAACTTCGCGTTTGCAAGTTTTTCAAACCAAACTACTTACACTCACAGCCATACTGACAAGAGGAGTCCATTATGCCCACTACTCCTACCTATCCCGGCGTTTACATTGAAGAGGTTCCCAGTGGGGTGCGTACCCTGACGGGGGTAGCAACCTCAATTACCGCCTTTGTAGGCCGAGCGGCGCGGGGGCCAACCAGCGAACCCATCACCATCAACAATTTTGGCGACTTTGGTCGGATTTTTGGCGGTTTGTGGGGAAGCAGTACACTAGGATTTGCGGTTCGAGATTTTTTCCTGAACGGTGGAGGTCAGGCTGTTATTGTGCGGCTTTATGATAGCGCTACAGCAGATGCAGCCAGCATTAGTTTGCCAACTGGCGCAGCGGTACCGGATAACGTGTTGCAGCTTGTGGCTGCCAATGTTGGCGCATGGGGTAACAACTTGAGGGTGATTGTAGACTACGACAGCAAAGACCCAGCGCTGCTGTTTAACCTGATCGTTCTTGAAGTTGAGCCGGTGAGCAACAGAACTTTATTAGCTGAAAAGTTCATTAATGTATCGTTCGATCCGGCGAATCCTCGCTATCTGCCCAGAGTGCTAGAGCAAAGTTCTGATTTGGTGCGAGTAATCAAAGATGGGAGTGGTAACTGGGTAGTACCAGACTTCACGGTTGTCGTTGGCCCCACTGCCATTCCCAGCACCTCTCCAATTGCTGCAATACCACTCAGCGGCGATGATGGTAGCGATTTGACGAGTTTACAGTTCGACAATCCGGGCGATCCCCTGATGCAAACCAACAAGCAGGGAATCTACGCATTGGATAAGGTGGATTTGTTTAATCTTTTATGCATTCCACCCTATAGGAGTGACGGTAATGTAGATGGCGTGGTTATGACAGCCGCAGCCGAGTATTGTAAGAATCGACGCGCCTTTTTGTTGATTGATCCACCCAGCGATTGGGATCGAAAGGAGGACGCTAGAACTGGCGTGGCGACGATCGTGGGGCAGGTGGGGGATAACAAGAAAAATGCTGCCCTGTTTTTCCCCAGATTGCGACAGGTCAACCCGCTGAGAGAGAATCAGGTGGAGGACTTTGCGCCGTGTGGAGCGATCGCCGGAATTTTTGCCCGCACCGATGCTCAGCGGGGTGTTTGGAAAGCACCAGCGGGGCTAGATGCGGCGCTGAATGGGGTGCTGGATTTAAGCGTCAACTTGACAGATGCCGAAAATGGTGAACTTAACCCATTAGCGGTCAACTGTTTGCGGGTATTCCCGGCAGTTGGGCGAGTGGTGTGGGGTTCTCGCACGTTGGACGGCAACGATCGTCTGGCCTCTGAGTGGAAGTATATTCCCATTCGTCGTCTGACCTTGTTTTTGGAAGAGTCGCTGTACCGCGGGACTCAGTGGGTAGTGTTTGAACCCAACGACGAGCCGCTGTGGGCACAAATTCGCCTCAATCTCACCACGTTTATGACTGGGCTGTTCCGTCAGGGCGCATTCCAGGGCAGCACACCCGACAAAGCGTTTTACGTCAAGTGTGATGGGCAAACCACCACGCAAGCTGATCGCGATCGCGGCATTGTCAATATTGAAGTCGGTTTTGCACCATTAAAACCAGCGGAATTTGTGATCATTAAAATCCAACAAATCGCAGGCGATTTATAACAGAAATCCAACATTAATTTGGGGAGGTTAGTCCATGACAAATGGATTTGGGTTTATCAAAAACGCCCATCGTCGCGATCCCTACAAAAACTTTAAGTTTCGGGTGCGGTGGGATGGCAGAACGGTGTTGGGTGTCTCTAAGGTGAGTCCGCTCAAGCGCACTACGCAGGTGGTGAACCATCGAGCAGGCGGCGAAAACAGTACTGATCACAAGTCGCCAGGACGCACGACTTATGATGCTATGACGTTAGAGCGAGGCATTACTCACGATCGTGAATTTGAAGCTTGGGCGAATAAAGTCCATGCTTACAGCGGGGATACCGCGATGGATCTGGCGGCTTACAAAAAAGAACTGGTGCTGGAGGTGCTCAACGAAAAGGGACACGTTGCGTTTCGCTACTTCTTGCATAACTGCTGGGTCAGCGAATTCACATCCATGCCGGGATTGGATGCGAATGCGAATGCAGTCGCTATTGAATCGATCAAAATTGAGCTAGAGGGATGGGATCGCGATCTGGCAACACAGGAACCGGATGAGAAGAGTGATGTACCCGCTGCTGGTTAATCTACGGGTTAATGGATGGGCGGTTGATTCTAAAAGCGATCGCCCAGAAGTCGCATTTCTCTAAGAAATTTCGACTTCTAAAACCCAGCAGATTGAGCCGATAGTGGTTTTCCAGGGAAGGAGTCCACTTCTAAATGTTAGATCTAGACGGCGTTGATATTGATGGGGGCGATCGCCTCCCCTGCTATCCTCTTGACCGCTTCGCCTTCCCACCCATTTCGCTAGAACTGCGGCATCGCTTTTCGCTAGGAGATTTGTTTCTACGCCCCTTTGCCCAATCCGCAGGCCAGGATATCGACTTTCGGCTACCCCGTCCGCACATGGAAACCAGTATCCTCGCTTGCTGCACCCAGGATGGCAACGGCAACACTCCGAATCACCCATTCTTTTGGAATTTGGAGATTGGTAAACGAACTGAATGTTTGCTGACGCTGGCAACTCAGGGCGGCAATTGGGATTTAACCGTCGAGCTACGCTGCCCAAATCCCAACTGCGAGGAAGCGATGGATCTGGACTTTTCTCTGGCAGAACTGACTAGCATCCAGCGACAGGCAGAAAGCAAGGAACGGGTTGAGTTGCAGGTGGGTTCGCAGATTGTTTCGCTTCGTCGCCCAACGGGTTTAGATCAGCTAACCTGGCGATCGCACTCGTTTCCCAATGAAGCAACGGCTGTTTGGACGATGATGCAATCACTGATACTCACTGAGCAGCGAGAAATGATGCAGCAAATATGGGAATCGGAGCCAAGCGCGATCGCTACTCTCAACCAAAGTATGATGCAAAATGATCCCTTGGTGAATGCCAACCTGACTGTCAACTGTCCGACGTGTAATACTCCACATTTGCATTCTGTGGATTTGGGCGCACTCGCCCTGCAACGACTGCACCAGCTTCAGGCATACCTGCTGGAAACCCTGCATCGGCTGGCCTCACACTATCACTGGACGGAGGCAACCATTTTGGCTTTACCCCAATGGCGACGCGATCGCTACCTGGCGCTGATTGAGCGGGAGAGACAGGGATGAATGGCTATTTTTCTCAACTTATGCAGCAAACTGGCATCTCTCTAAGCAACCCTGGGAGAACGCCAGCGGCTGGAGCGTCTTCAGAAGTAGCATCGACAGCAAGCGATCGCCAAACGCTGATCCAGGACAATACTGCGCCACCCTCGCCTTTAGAAGTGGAAACCATGCAGGAGGTCGCCGCTTTGCTAGAGGAACCCAGAGAAACGTTAGAGACAACATCGGCTACATCATCCTCTGCGTCGGCTAGATCTGCGGACAGGATGCCGTCAGTGGAGCCTGAAATTCCCTGGCGATCGTCCCCCCAGATCCCCGCTCCCCTGCTGAACATGGATGGCCCTGGAGCCTCGCTGGAGCCTCTTGAAATGCCTTCATCGCTCTCTTCCCTGGAAAGATTTGAGCAAGTTGAGGTGCAGATGTCTGGAGAGCCATTTCCCCCGCTATCTCCTTCTATTCCGTCTACAGCGGCAATTGAACTGACGGTGGATTGGCAAACTCCCGCAACAGAGGCACAATTTCCACTCCCCACTCGGTCGCTAGAAGCCTTGGACGAGCAGATTATGGAGGGAGAGCGATCGCCAGAATCGCCCCTTTCCAGCCAATCCCCACCGCTCACCCGACAGGCATACTTGCAGGCTGCGTTGGATTGGGTTGCGGGCAATCCTCAAAGTGCCGCGCAGCAGCTACAGGGCTTAGAGCAACTATCGGAAATTCCAACACCCTGGAATTCAGAGCCACTGCAACAAAGTACGTCTCAAACTGGGTTAGAGGCCAGATTAGAGGCGATCGCCAATTCCGAACCGCGCACTCCCCCATTAAATCCCTTACAAGAGCAAACCCACTGGCAAAACACCCAGCCCCAAACCCAAGAACTCACCCTCTCCATCGGCACCATCAGCGTCACCCTAGCAACACCCCCCCCCCCCTCCCCCCCCTCCCCCCCTCCACCCCTCCACCCCTCCACCCCTCCACCCCTCCACCCCTCCACCCCCACTCCCTCTCGGCTCAATCGACACTACCTGCGACTCGGCTAGGAGCCTTACCCATGTCCTTTGCAGATACCGGAAAAGCGATCGGCGCAGTCAGCGAACTGCTGCGGTCTTACCTGACACTCCGTCTCTCAGGAACGGTGGGAAACATTCGTGTGGGCAAAGCAGAGGCAACGGGGACGGGCATCACGAATCCTCGATTAAATGTATTTCTTTATGAAGTGCAGTTTGATCCCAACTTACGCAATGAATCGCTGGATGCGGGTCAACTTCCTCCCCTGTGGCTGGTGCTGAAATATCTGCTGACTGCCTTTGATGAGCAGGGAGACAGCGATAGCATAGAGGCTCATAAAACGCTGGGGGAAGGGCTGCGAGTCTTACAAGAACTATCTTTTTTACCATTAAGAAGTACATTAGGCGTTGATATTCTAAGACCTCTCATTGATAATCCTGAAGAACTCAAAATTACATTCGATCAAACGTCTACTGACTTAATCTCTAAGCTGATGCAGGGGCCTGATGAACGGTATCGCTGTTCTATTGGCTTTGAAGTACGTCCTATCATGATTGCAACGAGTGAGCCACCCACCTATTCACTGTTAGTAGGAATTGATTATTTAGCGGATACGGTGATTGGCGAAGCGGGCATTCAAATTCCGGTATTGCCTTCAATGGGGCCAGTGATTACAGCCGTCACACCAGAAAAAGTGGAGCCGGGGGGGACGTTAACGGTTCGAGGTAGCGGCCTGGATGCCTCTGGATTGACGGTGCAGTTGGGATCAGTTACTCTGCCCATTTTGAGCCGCGCTCCCGATGTGTTGGAGTGTCAGGTGAATGGCAGCATTGCTGATGGTAGCACCCTATCCGCAGGGAGCCATCCGCTGGCAGCAGTGCAACCCTTACCCAGTGGAAAAACGCGATCGAGCAATTTGTGGATTGTGGATTTGCTGCCCATTCTGACAGCGATCGCGCTCGATCCGCCAACGGTCGAGGAAACTGCTGACGGAATTATCCTCGCGTTAAACCTTGAGGGGCAGTTGCTGGGGCGCGATGACGATGATGTGTTTGTGGCACTGTATCAGGATGGTCAAACAAAGTATCTGACGGATGACGTGATTACTCTCGCCGTGCCACCCCCGCCGCCCCTTCAAATCAACCGACGGGCACGAATGCGATCGCCCCAACCAATTCCACCGGGCAGCTATCGGGTAATTTTGCGCGTCAACGGGCAACAGGCGATGCGAAGTCCGGGGGTGATAGTGCTATGACGATCGCCCAACCCTCGTTCATCACGTTCTCACCCAATCTACGGGCGGTGGATACCAGCGCTAACTATTGGATGCAGCAGGTGACACTGCGGCTGCGGCGAGAGATTTGCTGGCGCTGGCATCAGCAGGGAGCCGCACCCCATACCGCGACCCTGCCGCCCTCCGCCGATCCGTTAACCACCAGCCTCGACTTGACCCGTTACTGGACAGAGAAATGTCAGTTTTTTCAAACCGATGTGACAGCAAAATATCTCTCTGAGCGTCTGGCGGTACCGCCTCCGGCACTCGATCGCCCCCTTCCTGGCTCAATGGAATGGGCGATCGCCACACTCTCTCTCAGCCCAGTTGCCGCTTTTGTACTGGCGTTGGGACTCACCCCCACCTTTGACCACGCTGCGATCGCTGTCATCGCCGCCTGTCTCAACAATCCGGGAGCCACACAGCCCACGCTGGCACTGGTGCAACAGCTATGGGACGAGCCGGAACAGGTTTTGGCGATCGCCGATCCTGCCCATTCGCTGTGGCGTTTGGGTTTATTGCAATGGGGGCAGTCCACTTCAATGGGCGACCTGTGGCACTTGCCCCTCACCGTCCCGCCCCTGGTTGCGAACCAACTGCTGTTTCCCCATACGCCGCTACCGCAGGGATTGCAGCCGCTGACCGAGGATCAAGCGGTGACACCGTTGCTCGATCGCGCCCGTTTGGTGGCAGGGCGACTGCGGGCAAAATCTGCGGATACCGTCCGTATTGTGCCGCTTCAGGCTCCCGTAGGAACTCCGGCAACCGCAACGCTTCAGGGCATGTCGCGGATCACTCAACGAGCGGTGGTGGCGCTTCAGGGTGGAGTGTCGATGGATTCTGCGGCGTACCTGAGATCTTTGGCAACAGTATGCTGGCTACGGGATGTGGATTTGTGGATTCCGCAGGGACAGATGAGCTTTGCTAAGGGAGAGCATTGTCCGCCCTCGTCTGACCTGGCCTCGCTCCAATCTATTTCGATCACCGTGTTTTTGGGCGTAGAAGATCGGGGGGTGCTGACGCAGTTGCCTAGTCACCTGTTGCTGCCGCTGGTAGAGGTGCCCCGGTTGAGTTATGGCGATCGCATCCAGCGCTGGCAGCAGTTTTTAGGAGCGTCCAATGCTGCATCAACTCCTACATCAGCTCTCGCATTCACTCCTGCATTAACTCAGGCGATCGCCGAATGTTCTCGCCGATTTCGCTATGAAACAGAAACCATTCAAACCATTTGTGAGGGCTTAAAGGCGATCGACCAACCGCTTTCAGAAACCGATTTAATCGCTGCGTGTCGAGCAGAATTAGATCTGGACATGGGCGAACTGGCGCAAGCCGTGGTGCCCCGGTTCACGCGAGAAGAATTGGTATTGCCTAACAAACAACGAGTGCTATTTGGAGAAATTGAACAGGCGATGCGATCGCTGACGCAGGTTCACTACGACTGGGGCACTGCCCGCGCCTGGAATGAGTGCGGTATCTCCGTTTTGTTTGCGGGGCCTCCCGGTACGGGTAAAACAATGGCAGCAGAAATTTTGGCAACTCGCTTAAACTTGCCAATGTACCGGATTGATTTGTCCCAAGTTGTTAACAAATATATTGGCGAAACCGAGAAAAACTTGAAGCGATTGTTTGATGCAGCAGATATCTCCGATACGATTTTATTTTTTGACGAAGCGGATGCTTTATTTGGACGACGCACCGAGGTTAAAGATGCCCACGATCGCTACGCCAATTTAGAAATTAGCTACCTGCTAGAACGCATGGAGCGGTTCAAGGGATTGGCGATTTTAGCCAGCAACCGCAAGCACGATTTGGATGAAGCGTTTTTGCGACGACTCCGCTACATTGTGGACTTCCCCATGCCCGATCTACCAGAGCGCAAACGTCTGTGGCAGCAGGTGATTCCCGAAAAAGTAGACGCAAGTTCGCTGGATATAGACTTCCTAGCGCGGCAATTTCCACTCGCAGGAGGACACATTCGCTCGATTGTCTTTAATGCCTGCTTGCAATCCGCTAGAAAATCTTACCAACAAGCATCTCTAGACAGAACGGAGGATGATCTCCTCCCACAACTTACAATGGAGCGAGTCATGATGGCGGTGAAATGGGAATACGATAAATTGAATCGCTCGGTCAGCCTGGAGCAATTTGGCTCCTATGCTCAATTGGTGCAAGGAGTGGACGTATGAGCCGGACAAAGATTCACATTAACCGGGTTGCTATTCGGATGCAGGGATCTGATCCAGCATTAACCGAATCTCTTAGAATGCGAATGGGTCAATCAATCACAACTGAGCTAGGTTCAGCCCTACTTAACGCACTATCTCAACAGCCAGAACTTCGACAGGTACTTCAAAGCAGGCGATCGCTCCAAATCAACAACTTGACCCCAGAGCCAATTCAGGTAGAGGGGAGTGGGGGCGATCGCCACCCCTCATCCCCCCTTAGCCAAAGCATCGCCCAAGCCGTCTCCCAAGCCATCCTCGGTCCCATTCCTCTTCACCCCTCTACCCCTTCACCCCTCCACCCCTCCTATCCCTCCTCCCTCCACCAGCCATGACCTACCTCCTACGGGGCGCAATGATTGAATACGGCAGTGATTTTCTGGGGCCACTACCCAACGTGGTGATCTTCCAATTCAACCCAGAAACCATGACCCGTGCCATCCAAATTCCGCCGCGCCCGACGGGTGGCTCTCGTCGAGAAACCACTCAAGCGGGCGACCCGCCCGTCGAAAACATCACCATCAAAGCCGAGTTCGACGCAGCGGATCAGTTGAATTCCAACAATCCATTGGCCCGCACGTTTGGCATTGGCCCCCAGCTAGCCGCGCTGGAAAAAATGGTCTATCCCAGCAACAAAATTGGTGGACTGATTGGGGCGGCGATCGATGCCATTGGCGACGCTTTGGGTAGGGGAGATAGCAGCCCTCCCTCCCAACCCATTCCCCGCGAACAGTACCCCCGCATCCTGTTCATTTGGGGAGTCACCCGCATTTTGCCAGTCACGATCAGTTCCATGAGCATTACCGAACAGCAATATGATTTTCTCCTCAATCCCGTTCGGGCTGAAGTGAATTTGGGGTTAGCCGTTAATTCCATCCGCAACTGCACGGACGATAACGTAGCGAAGGGCGCATTCGAATATTCCAGTTTAGCAAAGGAGGCACAGGCAATTTTGAATTTAGCGAACACAGTAGAATTAGCCGCAGAGCTAATACCGTTTTGAATAATGGTGGGCACTGCCCACCCTACAAAAACTGTTACGCGAAGGAAGAGGATGATGTTTTTAGAAAATTCACGATATTATCGACAGGCTGTTGTGGACGGTATTGCGCGAGATGGGCGAACGGTGAAGGCATTGAGCTTGAGACGGTTGCCGCCTGTTTTGGGAGATGCTGTAGTGGTGCAAAGGGGCGATCGCCTCGATATCCTGGCACAGCGACGATACAACAATCCCACCTGGTTCTGGCACATTGCCGATGCCAACACCAAATTAGAAGCAAATGACCTGGTAAAAGATCCTCTAAAAACTATCAATATCCCTCGACAGTAGGTTGGGTAGAGCGCCAGCGAAACCCCACGCCCCAAAAGTTTTGTTGGGTTTCATGTTGTTTAACCCAACCTACAAATCCTAAAACTAGTGTTGCAAACACTAAATTTTGCAACCTGGGGGTTTGGGGGCTTCGCCCCCAAGAAGGGGTGGAACCCCTTCACCCCTAACAAAACTTTCAGTTTTCTATACTAGCCTCCTTAATTCTTGTGCCCAGCGTTGAATATCGCCTCTTCTTCAACAACACAGCCGCCACCCGCGAACAGCTAGATCGGGTGGATGAAATTACTGTGGAACAAGAGATGGATATGGCGTGGGAGGCGCAGATTCAGGTTCCCATTTGCACCGATGAAAGGGGACAGTGGAGCAGCCAGGACGAGGCATTTTTGCGGGAGTTTTCGCGGGTGCGGGTGGAAATTAAGGTCGGTAAAGGGGGATTTTTGCCGCTGATTGACGGCCCAATTGTAGAGGTGCAAGATCAACTCAATTCACAGCCAGGAGAAAGTCTGAAAACGATTCGAGTGCAGGATGACAGCGTGTACTTGAATCGGGAAGACGAGATTGTTCGTCATGAAAATCAACTGGATCATGAAATCGCACAGCAATTGCTACAGGGAGTCGAGCAGATTGCTAGTATTGACGTAGAAACTACGCCATCCCCGACTAGCTCACTACCGCCCGTGGTAATGCAGCGAGAAACGAGAATGCAACTGCTGCGATCGTTCGCCCGTCGCCATCCTGATTTCCATGCTTACGTGTTGCCGGGGACTGAATCAGGAGCCAGCATCGGCTGTTTCAAAAAGTTTCCTGAGCAACTAGATGGACTGCCGGATCTGGTGCTGTTGGGGGGCGATCGCAACCTCAGCACCTTCACGCCGCAATACGACGCGCAGAGCCCCGCAACTGCCAGCACCGCCTTTCTGAGTCTGACGGATAGAACGGTGACACAGCGACAAGCCGATCCCGCCACCGTGACCCCGTTGGGTGGGAGTTTAGCCTCTCCCCGCACCACCACTCCCGCCACCCGAATCTTGCCGCCCAGCTATGGGGATGGAATGGATGTGGATCAGGCCGTTAACACCTCAACTACTGTGTCTAGTTTTGCCTACGGTGCAACGGGACAAGTATTAGGCGAGTGCTACAGCGGCGTTCTCAGTCCCTATCGCTTGATCACCGTGCGCGGCGCTAACGAACTACTCAGCGGCACCTACCAAATTACCCGCGTCAGCCACAGCCTTACCCGCTCTAACTACGCCCAAAGCTTTACGCTGCGCCGCAATTCCCGTTCAGACCGGCCACCCGCCAATAACAATTCTGGAGGCGTGGGGGCGATCGCCGCCGCCAGCGTCACCGTTAGTTTCAACATCCAGGGGAGTATTTTTTAATGACTGCCATGAACCAAGAACAACTCCTCGTCCACCTTGCCGAACAGTCACAATCCCGCTATTTCGGCAAATATCGCGGTGTGGTGCGCGACGTGGACGACCCAGAAACGCTGGGGCGCATCGTAGCTCAAGTGCCAGAAGTCTTTGGTGAAGAAGATGCTCCCTGGGCGTTTCCGGTGGTGCCCTTTGCGGGGCCAGGTCACGGCTTGGTGCTGCTGCCAGAGGTGGGGGATGGGGTGTGGATTGAGTTTGAAGCAGGCGACTTATCACGTCCCCTGTGGACGGGCTGCTGGTGGGGGAGTGGGGAAATTCCATCGCCAGGAGATACCCAAACGCGAGTGCTGGTTACATCTGGTGGACACAAATTGATCATGGATGACCGCAATCAAAAACTGCAACTGCTCCATTCTGGCGGCGCAGAGCTAACCATGACTAATACTGATATCACGCTAAAAATTAACTCTGCTCAGATTGTTCTCTCCGCGGCTGGAATCAACGTTAACAACGGAGCATTTCAAGTGCGCTAATTCCAGAATGAATAACAAATAACAAACACCAAGTACCCAACACTAAACACTAAATAACAAACAACAAACAATAGATAATAAATGACCAACGACCAATGACCGATGATATCAATAGGTGTACTAATGCCGGGACAATACCTCACGATCGCCAGTCAAATCATGTGCCCTCACGGGGGGCAGGCGATTTTGTTGAGCGCCAATAGCCAGATTTCGGCGGAGGGTGCGCCTGTGCTATTGGAGTCAGACGTGCATCCGGTGGTGGGATGTCCATTCACCGTAGGGCCTAAATATTCGCCGTGTGTGCGGATTGAATGGGCGGCAGGATCAGCGCAAACTACGATTAACAGCACAGCGGCTTTAGTACAAACCAGCATTGGCAAATGTCTTAACGCTGAAAGCGCACCCCAGGGCATCGCCATCATTGTCAACACTCAACTGAAGGCAGGCGCACAATGACACTTCCTGATGGTCGGCACCTCTCATTTCCGTTTCGGATTGGCAAGGATGGACGCACCGCCCAGGTTTCTAGCCTGGAGGAACATATCCGAGATGAAATCCTGCAACTGCTGCTCACGAATCCAGGGGAGAGGGCATTTTTGCCAGAATTTGGGGGTGGGGCGCGTCGTCTGGTGTTTGAGGGGGCGGGCGATGTCACGGAGTCAATGGCGAAGGCAATGATTAGCCAAGCCATTTCGCGCTGGCTGGGGCAACGTATCACCCTGGATGATCTGATGGTAGAAGCTCGCAATGAAACCATTACGGTTGATTTGAAATACCGCATTGCTGGGACAGAAGAACAGCGGCGACTAAAATTTGAACGCAAAGGAGGATAACCGTGACAATCCTCAATATAGAAGCCTTGGACGAACGAGCTAACGACTTGGATGCTGCCGGATTAAACGGCATCAAGCTAGTGCTAGTATCGCTTGCGCCACCCAATGCACAGTTGGAGGTTCATTTCCATACGGATCATGAATTAAATGATATTGTTAATGATTTCACCACGAATGGGGTTCCCGCGACTCAGATATTTTCGATCACGGGAGGGCATCGGGTACTGGCGAGTGAAGCGGTGGGACAGGTGCAAGTAGTGGCGATCGCCACTACTTCCACTAGCACAGTTCTGCAACTTACCGTTGCGCCAATCGGCGATTATTCCACCTATACCCTGAGCGTTCAGTACGCCAATTTTGATCCGATTTTTAGTGAAATTAAATTTAAGTTTCGTCCCGGTTGTTTTAACATCGACTGTGCGCCGCAGTGGGAAAAGATTCCGCCACCACCCGATGAACCTGCGATCGATTATCTTGCAAAAGACTACGATTCGTTCCGTCACACTATGATGGCTGCGATGATGCAGCGAGTGCCCGGATGGCAGCCCACCACTGAAGCGGATCTGGATCAGGTGTTGCTGGAGTTGTTCAGTGTGGCGGCGGATGAACTAAGTGACTATCAAGATCGCGTGATGAATGAGGCGTATCTGGCGACGGCTCGGAAGCGCGTCTCTCTAGCGCGTCATGCGCGGTTGATGGACTACCATATTTATCAGGGCAATCAGGCGAGTACCTGGCTGGCAGTTACGGTTGCCAATAACCAGATTTTCGTCATGCCCAAGGGCTTTGTGACGTGGACGGGAGATGAGCGGGATCACGTCTCGGCAGTGGCGTTTACGACGGGGCAGGAAACAAACCTGCTGTTTACGGTGGGGTCTGCTTTTCAGAGTGATCTGGATAGCAATGTTATTTCTACTACCCTCCGTAATCGATTTATTGATCAAGGAATCACGCTTTCTCTCAACGTTACCATTACGCCAAAAGTCGCTAATCTTTATTGGTTGATGAGGGATATTGATCATCAACTCGTCTTCTTTATCATTCGTAAAGGCGATCGCCTCCAAATCCACGCGCCTGATATGCATCCATTGCTGAATCAGGCAGGATTATATACCTGGAGCGGTGCAATTCCGTCTCTCGCTGCTGGAAGTACTCAGGCCGATCTCAAACTTACAACGCCCGGAGAAGCCGCAGCAACCGAGGTGCAAAACCTCATTCGTAGCCGTTCAATAACGCATCTACTAATCCAAGAAAGGCTGAATCCAACCACCGGAGAGGCTAGGGGACGTAACCCTGCCAAACGTCAACTGCTGCAACTGCTCCCCGGTGCAGAGGGGGCGATCGCCCTGCGTGATCCGTTAACCAACGAGTGGATGGTGCGCGTGAAATGGCGACAGCAAGATCAACTGAAATTCAACTACTGCTTCACGGTCAATTGTTCCACGGGCAATGTGACGGATGTTTCGCTGTTTCACGGCAATTTGGTGCAGACTTACCACGGTCGCCCAGCCACAGCCGAGTTTTTTGAACCGGGAACCACGCTCACCGCTGCTAATCAGTTTTACTACGAGCGCACAGACAAAGATGCTGAGACGGGAATAACTAGCGATCGCTGGGGCACGGTTTGCCGATTGCGCGATCGCCCCCTGGCCTATACCCAAACGCCATCAGGCGGCGACATTCCCCCCAAAGCTACCCTGACGGTGACGGTGACGGCTGCTGGAAGCACCGACCCGTGGGACGAGGTGATTGACCTGATCCACAGTGACGATAGTGATGAGATAGGCGATCGCTTCATTGTAGAAACTGATGAGGAGGGCTATAGCCTGCTGCGATTTGGCAACGGCACGAACGGGAAACGTTTGGCGGAAGGGGCGATCGTGCGGTGCGAGTATCAAGTGGGGTTGGGCAGCGAGGGCAATGTAGGAGCCAATAGCCTGACCCACTTTGATCCGGCTTTTCAAGATCGTGTTGATGCGGTTTGGAATCCGTTTGATGTCACCAACGGCAGCGCACCGGAGCCAGTCACCGAAATTCTGCGGCGGGTGCCAGAGGCGTATCGATTCCGCCAGCTACGCGCCGTGACGCTGCAAGATTACGTGAATCGCGCTCAAGAGTTGCCGGAGGTGTCGAAAGCCGCCGCCCACTATGCCTATACAGGAAGCTGGCGCACGGTGCAGGTGGCGATCGATCCAGTCAGCACCACCACCCTAACCGACGAGGCACGGCTTACCATTGCCCGCTATCTGGATGCCGTTCGATTAATCGGGGAAGACCTGGAAATTCGCCCGCCCCGGTTTGTGCCGCTCAACATTCAGGTTTCGCTCTGCATTCACCCGCAATATTGGGCGGAGGATATCCAGTTTTCACTGGAGCAAGAGTTTTCTGAAGGCTACACGCCCGATGGACGGATGGCGTTCTTTCACCCCGATCGCTGGACGTTTGGGCAGGGGTTACACGCCAGCGAAATCATCGGACGCATTCAAATGATTGAAGGCATTGAACACGTGATTGCAGTCACGATGAAACGCTGGAACGAAGCAACACCGGGCACAGATGCCATTATCACCGTGCGTCCCAACGAAATTCTGCGCGTTCGCAATGACCCAGACCACATGGAAGAAGGGTTTATCCAATTCGCTGTGCAAGGAGGTCGCCAATGACCGACGACTGCCGCAATGATTGCTCAGAGCCGCAACGCTTTCCCACTCGCCCGCTCAACCGACCGAGCCTGTCTCACATTCGCTATCGCATCGGCACCTATAGCGATATGCGCGATGCCATGCTGCGGCGACTGAATCAAGATTCGGTGCTGGCAGGTTGGACGCACCGCGAACCGGATGATCCTGGTATTGCGCTGCTGGAGGGCGCTGCCATCCTGGGCGACATCCTCACGTTTTATCAGGAACACTATGCCAACGAAGCGTATTTACGCACAGCGCAGTGGCGCGAGAGCATTGCTGATTTAGTGCGGTTGTTGGGCTATCGCCTATCGCCGGGATTGGGCGGACGGGCAACGTTTGCGCTGGGCGTGAAGGGTAAAACACCCGTGATCGTGCCTGCGGGTTTTACATTTAAAGCGCAAGTGGAGGGGCTGGAACAGCCTGCGGAATTTCAGAGTGTGGCGGAGGCGATCGCCCATCCTCATCTCTCGCAGTTCAACTTCTACCGCCCCCGTCGTGCGCCGCAGCCGATCAACGCGGGTGGTAATCAGCTAGAGGTGCAATCGGTGGATGGGGCGAAAGATGTGGCGAGTATTGCGGCGCTGGGGTTGAAGGCGGGCGATCGCCTCATGCTGATTCCCAGCACCACCATGTTTGATATCACAGGTACTCCTTATACCGCGCAGCAACCCGCAGAGATTCTGATTGTCTCTAAAGTACAGCAAATTCTCGATCGCACGATTGTAGAGTTCGAGGGAACGCTCACCGTGAATCGTGGCACGACTGTGAAGGCATATCGCTTAGGGCGCACCTTCCGACACTTTGGTCACAATGCGCCCGCACTCACTACAAAATTCAACAACACAACACAACAAACCACGCAAACTGCAACCGATTTCATTCGTAATGTTTATGGTACAGATGCTTCTGGTGACACAAACTACTATTCTCAACTGTTAAAAACAGAAATGCCGCTCGATCAGCGTGTGGATGATCTGGCAGTCGGGAACAAGCTGATTTGTCAGGGATTCACAGAGTTTGATGGAGTGTCTCAGCCAGTGCCATTTGTAGTGGTAAAAGAAATTCAGGACATTCGGTCAGATTCGTTGCTGCGCGGCAACTTGACGGGTTCTTCGACCGTGGTGCAGGTGAATACTAAGCTGATCGCCAACGACAGCATCCTGAATGAAAAAAGTGATATTCGGCAGATTCAATTTCATGAAGTGAAGAGTGGAGCGTTGATATTGCGATCGCCCACCCAATGGAACAATGGCGCATTTACCCAACCGATGCTCAACTTCTGGGGCACCTATGATGAAGTGCAGGCACTAGCGAACAGAACATTACTGTTACAAAAAGATGATGCAGTTCAGGCGCTAACGGTTGCAAATCCGCCGGACAGTTTTTCCTTGAGTGGGAAGGATCAAATCAACCCGTGGATGTGGTCAATTGCTCTCGATCAAAAACCTGACGGCCTGCTTTTACAAGACTTCGACGAACAAAAACCAACTGTTACCGTTTACGGCAATTTAGTTGAGGCAACGCAAGGTAAAGCCGAAAAACCAGCGGTATTGGGCAATGGCGACCAGCGCCGAGTGTTTCAAACCTTTAAGCTGCCCAAAGCGCCGCTAACGTATTTCAATTCTTCTAGCGAAACGCCGCCAGAGGTGCCAGAGCTACAGGTGTATGTGAGCGATCGCCTCTGGAAAAGAGTCCCCTCTCTGTTTGGTAAAAGCCCCAAAGATGAAATTTACATCGTGCGAGAGGATGCGAATGGAGAAAGTTGGATACAGTTTGGAGATGGTAAAACAGGTGCAAGATTGCCTTCTGGCTTGAATAATGTGGTAGCGCAATATCGTACAGGAATTGGAGCGTTTGGGGCGCTTAAAGAGAACACGACGGTCCAGGGTGGTAAGCTCGATCGCCTCGATAAAGTATGGCTACCGGGGATTGCTAGCGGTGGCTCCCAGCCTGAAGCAGGCGATAACGCGAAGGAAGCGGCTCCTGGTAAAATTCAAAGTCTGGGGCGATTGGTGAGCATCCAGGATTTTGAAAGTGAAACCCTTGCCCTTGCAGGTGTTTCTAAAGTGAAGGCGGCATGGAAGTTAGTCAACAACATTCCAACGATGGTGTTAACCGTTTTGATGGAGACAGGTAGGGAGGCGGAGATTGAGGAAGTTCGCACGATTCTGAATACCTACAATCGCTGTCGGGGGCCACAGCGCTTTCCGATTCGCGTCAATCAGGGCGTATTGAAATATATCTATACAGATATCACGGTGGGTATTTCTCCTGCCATACCTGAAGATATCATCCGCACATCTATTAGAACGGTACTTGGTGTGAGTGGAGATGAGGGTAATGGGATAGACGGTTCCAGGGGGTTGATGAGTATAAAGAATCGTCAATTCGGTCAGAAGGAGTATGCGACACGCATTGAAGGAACAGTTCAAAATGTTGAGGGCGTTGTGTGGTCTAAGGTAACATCGCTGGGATTTACCTTAGGGAGCGGAGATAGTCCGCCTGAGTTGACTGTTCCTACATCAAAAGTTATTAGCCCAGTGTTGGGATGTGGAGATGAGTCTATACTTGCTCTTTATACTTCGCATCTCATAATTGGTTTTACGCTTGCTGGATCGCAGGAGGTATGTGAATGACTCATCGTGTTTCTCTTTACGATCGCCTTCCCGAAATCTACCGTATCAAAGATGCGGAACTGCTGTCGGCGCATCAGCTAGAACATTATCTAGCGCTTGTCGAAATTGTCTACGGATATATTCACGAAAACATCGAATCTCTCTATCACGACCTGTTCATTGAAACGTGTGATGACTGGGTGATTCCTTACATTGGTGACTTGCTGGGAACTAGTCCCCTGAAGGGCGATCCCTGGACGCTGCGGGCGGATGTGGCGGACACGATCGCCCTGCGGCGGCGTAAGGGTACGCTGGGGGCGATCGCCCAACTCACCTATAACCTCACCCGCTGGGGGGTGCACTGTGTCGAGTTACGCGAAAATTTGGTATGGAATCAGCACCTTAATCATCAACGTCCGGATGAGGGCGGCAAACCCCCTTATCGCGATCCATTTTTAACGGGAGAACTAGAGGCATCACCTACATTAGATCGCAAAGCGCTGCACAGAACTTATAACCAGGCAATTCGCGGGGGAACGGTTCCCGTTCGCGATCCGGCGTTGTTGAGTTTACTGAATACACCATTCGATCCGTTTGCACACATTCCCGATCTCAAGCCTCCAGCATTGGGTAACATTCGCTATAACCTGCCCAATCTAGCGATTTTTCTATGGCGATTAGTGGCGTACCGCATTGAAGTTTCGCGGCCTGTGATTCGCGGCATCACGGACGATAGCGCCACGGCGACGGGCGATCGCGCAAATTTTATCGTGCGGTTAGATGTGCAGCCGGGAGAGGCCACTCGCACCTACACAGAACCCGTGCGACTATTCAATACAGGGCGGTTTGAACCCGATCGCCAGCCGCCCGTCCTCTCGCTGCTGGATGAAACTCCCGGCCCCATTCCTCCCGCCCGCCTGACTCAAGCCTCCCCCGCCGGAGCGCCCCAACAATACGTCAGCGTGGAAACCTACGATCCTGCTAGCCTGGTTGACCCCGCTAATGCCCTGCTAGAGGTGCTGGATTTGTCGGAAGTCGGTCTGCAATTCCATTTGCCCCAGCCCACCTTTGCGGGCGAAGACTGGACATTTCGCGGGGCAAACCTGTGTGCCTGGGAAACGGGACTGCGATCGCCCCTCAACAACCGAGAAATCGCCATTGATCCGCTGATCGGCAGGATCGTGATGGGTGTGGAAACCAGCGCTGAAGCGACAGCACTGCAAGAGCACCTGCTGTTGACCTACACCTATGGCGCAGTTGGCCCCGTGGGTGCCCATCCCATCTCGCGCCCTGCTGCCCCTCAGACGTGGCTGGGAGAGGCAGCGGAACTGGTGATCGTCAACTTCCACAAAAATCCCAATGGGCTACAAGAAGCGCTTACAGGCATCGAGAATCGCACGGCTCCGCTGGTCATCGAGATTCAGGACAGCATGACACACACGCTGGATTTGGCTGTGGTCACTCCCCCCATTGTAGATATTGGCGCAAATCTGCAACTCAATCGTTCTCTGATTATTCGTGCGGCTAGCGGTCAGCGTCCTACGATTATGTTGGTGCAACCGCTGCGGTTCCGCCCAACCAATGTAGTAGGCACCACACCAGCAGAACAAGATCAGTTTGATGCAGTCATGAATCGGCTGACGGTACGCTTAGAGGGGCTGTATCTGTCCCGCAGCGCCAGCTTCCCAGCGAATGAATCCCTCATTGCTAGAGCCGCGCTGCATCGACTGGAAATTCTCAACTGCACGCTAGATCCGGGCGGATTTAAGCAGTTAAATGGCGATCGCGCTCCCATTCAATCTTCCCTGCGATTGCGAGAACCCTACGGTTTTGCGGCGGCGGATGCTGAGGATAGATTTAGTCAAACGCCCCAGATCCTCGTACAGCGCTCCGTGACTGGCCCACTGCTGATCGATACGGGCTACACTCTTTCGCTGACAGACAGTATTTTGGATGCAGGGAAGGGAGTAGATGACGACCCGGATAATGGTTTTGCGGTTTCTGGTGCAACCGATTTCATCAACGGTTGGGGGCCATCCACCACCGTTAGCGGCATCACGGTATTGGGGCGAATGCGGGTCGAGCAGATTCAGGGTAAAGGCGGAATTTGGGTTCATGCATTGGAAGTGTTAAATAACCAGAAAGGATGTCTCAAGTTCAGCTATTTCTCTGGTGTGGGCGATCGCCTCCCTCAAAACCACGCCTGCGTCACCGGCACCAGCGCAGTTCTCAACTTCAGCAGCGAAATCTTTGGGCAACCTGCCTATGGACAGTTAGATGGATCAAGCGATCGCCGCATTCGTGAAGAAGGGCCAAACAACGATGCAATGGGAGCGTTTGGCTTTTTACTAGAGGCTCATAAATGGCGAAACTTACAGATTCGCTATCGAGAATTTATGCCAGTGGGGATTCGCCCGCTGATGATTTCTGTGACATAGATTTAACGGGATGGCGAACCCATCGCCATTCGCTCCAGTGAACCGAGGAGGACGAGATGAAAGGTGATTTTTCCAGGTGGTCTTTCGACCGCAATGATAATTTTAGCGGGGTTCTGCATCAGCAAGGTAAAGTCTTGCTGGATGCTGACTGGAATGCCCAAACCCGCATCCTCAACCACTGGCAGGATACGGCAGGTCAGGATGTGATCGGCAGCGATGTTGCCGCTGTTCCCATTGATGCGCCCGACTCGTTTAAGGTGATTCAGGCGCAGTCTATCCCCACGGGAACAACCGTAGTACCCACCGGAGCAACGCTGACGCTGCTGCCGGGGCGACTGTGGGCAGATGGTCTGCTGGTGCATTTGGATACGCTTCCAGGCGAATCTACCGTATCGCGCACGGCAACCTATTTGGAACCGCCCATCCAGACTCCACCGACGGATTTCTTGGATGGGGGCGATCGCGATGCGGTCATCCTGGAAGTGTGGCGCGAAGCGGTCAACGGTTTTCAACAGCCCAATAAACTGCTGGAACCGGCGCTGGGTGGCCCCGACACGACCGAGCGCGTCCACACTGCAATGGCGTTTCGGCTATTCCGTTTGGCAGAGGATGAAACCTGCGACAGCATCCGTGACCAAATCCAAGATGACGTCTCGCAAAAGGGCAAACTCACCGTTACTCTGCAACCCACAACGGTTGTTCCTGGCGATTGTCCAGTGGTGGAAAGTGGGGGCTACACGGGCTTTGAGCATAACCTCTACCGCATCGAAATTGCTCAGGTAAACGCTGCTCAGCCACCCCTGTTAAAATGGTCGCAGTTTAACGGTGGGCTGGTGGGTCGGGGAGACTGTGCGCTGGGTGGAGTCGATAAAAAAATCACGATTACGGCAAATGCGATCGCCATTCAAAGTGCAGATATTGAAGATTTTTATTTGGAAGTGGTGGAATGGGATGGCGATCGCGGGCACTGGCGCGTGACGTATGGCGCAGAGGTGACGCTAAACGGTGAGCATCTCGAAATCGCCACCGAACGCTACACCGAAACGACAGTACCTACAGACAACGTGTTCTTCCGTTTATGGAACGGGGTGCGACTGCTCAGCGATTTTCCGGTTGCTGCCACCTCCACCAGTCTGCTCGACGGCATTCGTCTGGAGTTTGAAGCCTTCGCAGTAGGCAAATACACGCCGGGAGACTACTGGACGTTTTCGGTGCGGGCGGGCGACATCGCCAATGATGAAACGCTGCTGGATGAAGCCCCACCCGAAGGCATTCACTACCATCGTGTGCCTCTAGCGGAATTAAATTGGAATGTAGAGGGCGATATTTCGTTTGAAGCTCAAGAAATTGAGGACTGTCGCGATAGTTTTCGTCCGCTGACCAATCAACGGGTGTGCTGTACGCTGCTGGTGGGCGATGGTCTTCGCAGCAAAGGCGATTTCAATTCCATCGAAGAGGCGTTACGACACTTGCCGCCCGATGGGGGCAAAATCTGCCTGATGCCTGGAATTCACCGCACCAATGCCGTGATTCGCAACCGTCGCAATATTCGCATTACAGGCTGTGGTATTCACACGATTGTCAATCCCCGATCCGACCAGCCCACCGACCCGATCTTTCGGATCGAGGCTTCACAAGGGATTCAACTCGACGACATGACGCTAGTTACAAATACAGGCACAGCAATGCAGGTACTTGATCCAACGGGAACACAGACTGCATCAGAGGCGATCGCCATCCTTCATAACCGCATCGTGGCGCTAGCCCATGCCATTGAGGTGCGGGTGCAAAATAATTTGGCAGGGGATAACGATATCTGGATTGCTGAAAACAAAATTGCGATGTTAGATCTCCCTGAAGGAGATGTGGCAATTTTCTCGAATGCCGATGCGGTTTTGATTGAAGGCAATCAAATTGTGGTAGTGCCTGCTCCCGATCCAGAGCGCCCCAATGATCCTCGTACTCCCGGCGATCCGTCGATCTCAGTATTCGACCCCTGCATCGACAAAAAAACGGCTTACGTGGCGCGATTTCCGATGCGGCGGTTTGTGCAGTCTACCTTTGCGTATATGGCAAAAGCGCTGGCGATCGCCGCTGTTCTACGCATCCCCTACCAAACCAAGAGCGGCATCCAAATTGGCGGTGGCTCAGAACACGTCAGAATTTGCGGCAACCAGATTATTGGCGGCAGCGGCAACGGCATCACGCTGGGCGATCTGCCCGTGCTGGAAGGGAGAGATGATGTAGATGTGACGTTCAGGAAAGCCTATATTTATGACAGGCTAGAAGCGCAGACTCTAAAGCGTCTACAAGATACGTTTAACGGTACGCTATACAACATTGCGATCGAAGAAAACACGATTCAATCAATGGGATTAGCGGGCATTGGTATCATTGCTTTCTTTAGCTTAGAACGGATTGAGCTACTGCTTCGAGTCGAAGATTTAACGATCTATCGCAACAGCATCACCCACTGTGCCCAACAAATTCCTACAGACTTACCGAATACGATGCTGGGCGAAGTCGGCTTTGGCGGCATCACTTTAGCGGATTGCGAAAACGCCATTATCCAGGAAAATCGAATTGAGAAAAACGGGGTTAATCACCTCGACCCCATCTGCGGAATCTTGATTTTGATGGGTGAAAAAGTTGACATCTCCAACAATCGTATTCTGGATAACGGCCCTCGCACCTCTGCGACCAACGACAATGTGCAGAAAGGGCTGCGCGGCGGCATTGTCATTGCGATGAGTTTTAAATCCCTAAACCTGAAGCTGCTGAATGACCGAGAATTTTTATCTCCCGACGGCATTCCAGCCGTCAGGGTGCATGGCAATATTGTGACTCAACCACTGGGGCAGGCATTAATTTTGCTGGCGCTGGGTCCAGTGTCGATCGTGGGCAATCAGTTCACCTCGCAAGGGGCAGATTTTCGCGTTAATCCCCTCTCGCTCATAGCCGGTACGATTTACATTCTGAATCTGGGGATCTCACAAGATCTCCTGGCGTTTCTATTGCTGGTATCGTTCCGCAACCTAGCAAGCGGGAGTAACGATGCCCTAGGTAAAAATTATCGATCGACTCAGGGAGGCATTGCAGAAACCATTCGCAGAATCCTATATTTGCCGAGTGGCAATGTGCTGTTTGCTAATAATCAGACAACTCTCGATTTGCGTACTGAGGAGGTGAATGTTGCGTTTAGTTCTCAGGCGATCGCCTCTCTAGATGACATTGCCTACAATAGCAATCAGTCGTACTGCGATTCATTCCTGGATGTTGTTTTAGTTGATACTGCTCTGTTTGCCGTTTCTATCCGTAGTAACGATAATCGCTTCCAGGAAGGAATTAGCGTCACGTTCTACTCTCTATTTTCCTACGGGTTTATGAACACTGCAACGGGCAATCAAGCCACCCATTGCTTACAGGTTCTCGGTAGCAAGGTAACAGAAAACGATAACCAGGTGTTGTTGACCTTTAACTGTCGAGAAGACCGTGTGCAGCTTAAACAACAGTTTGGAGGAACTGCCCTGAGCAATGTTCCCTAAAACGACCGCCAGAAGTCGCACTTCCCAGAGAAGTGCGACTTCTAGAGCAAATTAAAAACTTGGTTAATGAGGCAAGTGTTATGAACAGGCAATGCGTGGGTGGAGACGAAATTGTTACAAAAGTTGATTCCACTTTTGAAAACCTGGATCAACAGAGAACTCAGGGTTTAGAACAGTTACAGCAAGTACAAACTGTACAAACTAGTGCACTGCAACGAGAACGGCAGCGCTTAACCGCCAAGTATGGTGAAGACCATCCCCGCGTCCAAAAAATTAATACCCGCCTGACCTATAATCAGGGCGCACAAAAAGATCTGACTCAAGAAATTAAGCGCTCAAAAATCTCAGTGTCCCAATTTGATCCCAAAACCTGGAAGGGGCACGGTTTAATTCTCGATCAAAACGAGATCGGTGTTCAAGGATTAACCGTTTCGCTGAGCGATGCGAACGGCAATTGGATTCAAGCTCTGGGCTACGCCTGCACCAATGAAGACGGCTATTTTTCAATCATTTATCCTAAAGAAACTGACTCCGGCACAACTGCTTCCACCGCAACTAAACCTAACACAACGACACCTGATGCAACTGCACCCAATGTTCCCGATGGGCAACCCTTGTCTCTGACTGTAACAAACGCCAATCGGCAACAGTTGCACCGAGAGCGCACCGCCCGCACCTTCAAAATTGGGCAGATTGAGTATTGGCGGATTGTGCTGGGCGAGGGTGATCGCCCCACCTGTGAGCCACCTCCAACAGATAATCAGCCGGCGATCGCCGTTCAAATTACCGCTATAGACACCCCCACTCAACTCACCGTCAACCAGCCCGCTAACTTCACCGCCACCGTCAACCCAGATGCCACGCTACCCATTGCGGCGGACTGGGATTTTGGCGACGGTACGACTGCGAAAGGGTTAGCCACCACCCACAGCTACACCAAACCTGGAGACTACAGCGTCACTGTTACGGTTTCCAATCCGGGCGGCGGCGACTCGCGCACCACCAGAGTTACCGTCCAGGAAGCTCCCCAAACAGCCGTGCAGGTCGTCAACGTGGATGCCCCAGAGCAGCTTTTGGTGAATCAGGTGGGTCGCTTTAGCGCCAAAGTCAACGACGATGCGACACCCCCCGTCCGGTCTATCTGGGAATTTGGCGATGACAGCACTGGGGAAAGCTTAACCGCAACCCACGCTTACACCAAACCTGGAACCTACACCGCAACCATTACGGCTTCTAACCCAGGTGGCAAAGATTCGCGCACGACCAAGGTTACGGTGCGAGAAGCAGATCCTAAACCAGTTCAAGTATTGAGCATCAAAGCCCCAGACGCGCTCACCGTGAACCAATCGGGAGATTTTGGAGTCAAGCTAAATGATGATGCAACGCCACCCGTTACCTGTCGCTGGGACTTTGGTGATGGCGACACCACTGATACCCCCAAGGCCACCCACGCCTACACCAAATCGGGTACCTACACCGTTACCTGCACTGTCTCCAATCCAGGTGGCAGCGATACCCGAACTGTTCAAGTTAGAGTACAAGACCCGTCTGTAGCAGTTCAGATAGTCAACATGGAAGCGCCAGACCCGCTCACGGTCAATCAAGCGGGAAACTTTAGCGCTAAGGTCAATGATGATGCAACGCCACCCATTACGTCTGAGTGGAATTTTGATGATGGCACCACCGCTAAGGGCTTAACCGCAGATCATGCCTTTACTAAATCGGGCTTTTATAGCGTTACGATTACCGCATCGAACCCTGCTGGTAAAGACGCGCAAACCAAGCGGGTGCGCGTGATAGAAGCCCCAAACCCACCGCAATTGGGAGATATTAAAGCGAACCCCGCTAACCCTACCCTCCAAACTCCCGTTCGTTTTACCGCCGAGGTGCAGGGCGATCCACCGCTCACCTACCAGTGGGATTTTGGGGACAACACCCCTAGCAGCCCTGATGTCACCCCTTCCCCCCACGTCTACGCTCGTCCCGGCAACTACACCGTGATGCTGAAGGTGTCCAATGCGGCAGGGTCTGATGGGCGATCGCTCCAAGTCATCGTCACTGCTCGACCCAGAAGACGGGTTTGACACGAGTTATGCATAGGTTGGGTTGAACAAAGTGAAACCCAAATCTCTCAGATTCTTGTTAGGTTTCACTCTGCTCAACTCAACCTACAGCAACTCTTGTGATTGAAACAATGCGAACCACTGCAACTACATCATCTGCCAGAGATGCCTCTCAACGACAGCCCCTGAGTGCCGCTCATGCGTCTGTGGGGCGATCGCTCCAACTTTCTACCGTCCCAACTGGTTCAGCGACGCTTCGGCGCAAACCGAGTTGTGCTTGTGGTGGTGAATGTCCACGCTGCCAGAACCAAGTGACACTGCAAACTAAGCTGAAAGTTGGTGAACCGGGCGATCGCTACGAACAGGAAGCCGATCGTATAGCGGATGAAGTGATGCGGATGCCAGAACCACTTGTGCAACGCCAGATTAAACCTGAAGAGGAAGAAGAGGGGATGGTTCAGAGGGAGGCGATCGCCAATCAGCTTAGCCCTGCTCCAGCAGAAACTATTCAGAGACGAAACTTCCTATTCGGTGCAGGGGAAGTTCGATTTAGAGAATGTAATCAGCATGGAAACTTGCTGGATGATTTTGCTGTAATACCAGAGGAGGGAGACGAATCGTTTACTCCAGAAGATAATCGGCTCCACACTGAAGTGGATGGATTTTGGTGGCGTTATCATGAACCGCGTAATGAGTGGATGAAGATTCCAGATGACTGCGATCTTGAAGTGACTTGCACTGAACAAAGCTTATCTCGTGTACAAGACTGCACCATTAATGACGTGGGTTGGACAAGTGATGGGCATAGAGTTTCAAATCCCTTTGGCTAGTGCTTTGTCACGTTTGTTTTGAGGGTTAAAGGGGGGTTTGGGGGCTGCGCCCCCACGCAGGGGTTTCACCCCTGTACCCCTCAAAACAAACGTGACAGACTACTAGTAGAGCAAAACAAAAGTTTTGAAGGGGGTAGAAGGAGGTTCCGCACCCTCTTGGGGGCGAAGCCCCCAAACCCCATGTTGCAAAATTTAGTGTTTGCAACACTAGTACAGCAAACTGAAAGTTTTGTTAGGGGTGAAGGGGGTTCCGCACCCTCTTGGGGGCGAAGCCCCCAAACCCCTATGTTGCAAAATTTAGTGTTTGCAACACTAGTGTATAGAGATAGACTCTAAGCGGCTCAAATTGCTAAACTCCGGAACAATTATTCATCAAACAGGATACAGGAGCTATGACTGCCGCTGGCACTCAACCTCTCACGCTGGAGGAGTTTCTGAAGCTCCCAGAAATAAAACCTGCTAATGAGTATATCGACGGTCACATTATCCAGAAACCAATGCCTAAAGGAAGACACAGCCGCTTGCAAAGTAAGCTCTGTGCATCGATTAATCAAGTTGCTGAGGAGCCAAAGATTGCCTATGCTTTTCCAGAATTAAGGTGTAGTTTTGGGGGTCGCTCTATCGTTCCTGATCTGGCGGTATTTCAGTGGGAACGTATCCCCTTCACAACAAATGGTGATGTGCTAGATAACTTTGAACTACCGCCAAATTGGACCATTGAGATTCTTTCTCCAGAGCAGAAACCAAACAAAGTGCTTGGCAATATGCTCCACCGTTTAGATTATGGTAGTCGTTTGGGGTGGTTTATTGATCCGGATGATTTCAGTATTCTGGTGTTGCTTCCCCAACAACAGCCTGTACTGTTACAAGGAGATGATTCTCTGCCTGTTTTGGCAGAAATAGAACTCACTTTGACTGTTAATGAAGTGTTTGGATGCTTAAAGATGAGGAGGTAAGCTCAGGGATGGAAAAAGTAGAAGCCCGAAAACCCCTCAAAAATCCCTCCCAACGACAGCCTACAAGTGCTGTTCCTGTCTCTGTTGCGAGATCGCCCAGCCTCTTATCTCTCTCGAATGGCTCAATTCTGCTTCAGCGCCAGCCGAGTTGTGCTTGTGGCGGTGGGTGCCCACGCTGCCAGGGAAAAACTGTGCTGCAAACTAAGCTGCAAGTTAGTGAACCGGGCGATCGCTACGAACAGGAAGCCGACCTCATCGCCGATCAAGTAATGCGAATGACGGAACCTTTACAAAAGCAGGTTGAGTCTAAAGAAGAGGACGAGGAGGAGATGGTTCAGAGGAAGGCGATCGCCAATCAAGTTGCCTCCTTGGATCAAACACAGAAATCTTCCGAAGTCCCACCCCTTGTCCACGAAACCTTAAACTCACCCGGTCAATCCCTCGACCCCAAAGCCTCCACCTTTATGGAATCTCGCTTTGGATATGACTTCAGCCAAGTGCGTGTCCATACCGATGCAAAGGCAGCCGACTCAGCAAAGGCAGTCCATGCGTTGGCTTACACAGTCGGACAAAACATTGTCTTTGGAGAAGGCCAATACGAACCGCAAACCCAAACAGGGCTAAAGGTACTAGCCCATGAATTATCGCATGTACTCCAGCAGCGAGGTTTACGCTCTAAACTTCTGCAACGGCAGCAACCCCCAGCACCAGCACAGCCTCTCGATCCAGCAGTCGCTCAAGCCCGAGCAGATGCATCCTATGCCTTGAGCCGGACCGCAGAGCGTGTAGAACATGCCATCAATACCCGTGATAATAATCTGCCAGTTCCCCATGATGTAGACGAAGCTTTGACTCGTTTCTTTCCAGGCACAAGTCATGGGGATTTAGAGGAGTTATTGGCACGGATAAAACCGATGGTGGATTGGATTCAAAAAATTCCAGTTCGACCGATTATTCCAGTCAGTATGAGTCCGATTATTTTTCCACCTGGCACACCGCATGCGGCTGAGCATGGGATGGCTATAAATATAATGCCGGCTATTGCTATTGCTGCCCCCGACCTCCCACCCCCCAACTACATTGGTCTCTACCCTGCTTGGTATGCTGATCAGGCTCTACAGGCCACTCGGCTTCTTCATGAGGCCTATCATTTCTCATATCCAACGATCCGTGGCCATGATCCAAATCAACCCTGGACGAACCCGTTTGCTTATCAAAGATTTGTTAGTATTGTGGGTGGACTAGCTTTTAGGTAGTAGCGATCGCCGATCTTGTAGGGTGCGTTAATGAAACAACGCACCAAACCCATCAATAACAGTAAGGATGGAAGTGAAATAATCATGCTACCAACACCAAGTCCACCCGCAGCCCTATCCCTTGAACTGCCAATTGCGATCGCCCTACACGTCACCCAAGAACAGTTCGAGGCGCTCTCAGCAGCGAACCGCGACTTAAGGCTAGAACGCACAGCAGAAGGAGAATTAATCGTGAATCCACCCACAGGAGGCGAATCAGGGCAAAGGAATTTCAGCATTACTGGGCAACTCGCTCGCTGGTACGAAGAACACGAGGATTTAGGAGAAGGCTTTGACTCTTCCACTGGCTTTAAGCTCCCCAACGGGGCTGACCGTTCTCCTGATGCTTCTTGGGTTAGCCGAGAACGTTGGGAATCCCTGACTCCCCAACAGCAAAAAGGCTTTGTTCCGCTTTGCCCCGATTTTGTGGTCGAATTGCGCTCCGAGTCGGATAGCCTGCCAAAACTGCAAGCCAAGATGCGGGAATACATTGCCAACGGAGCCAGACTAGGGTGGCTAATTGACCCACAGAACAGACGGGTGGAGGTTTATCGCGCTGGGAGGGAGGTAGAAACGTTGGAAAATCCCAACACCTTGGCCGGCGAAAAAGTGCTGCTTGGGTTTGTCCTAAATTTAAAACGAGTGTGGCTTTAAAATACCTCAACCCAGAGAGGTACTGAACCTATGAGAACCCTTGCCACCAAACAACCCAAAGATTCGACCCAGCAGGAGCAACATGGGAATCGGGCGCGATCGCCCTTGATCGTGAATGGAGGGCGATCGCACAATATCTCCCCCCTTTTAACAGGGATGCCACAGCTACAACGCAAATGTGCCTGTGGTGGTGGCTGTCCGCGTTGTGATGATCTGACGCTTCAAACCAATCTCAAGATTAACGAACCGGGCGATCGCTCCAAGTTATCGTCACCGCTCGACCCAGAAGATCCGGTTAACGCCCAGTAGAGCTTACCCTTCACTAGAGGTTCTTGCAATGCAAACCTTTGCCTCCCACCATCCCAACAATAGTGCTCAGCGTCGCCCAGTTAACCTAAACCACACTACGGCTTCCAGAGTAAAGATTGCCACAGCTTTAACACCATCTACAGCCGTTCAGCGCAAACCTAGTTGTGCTTGTGGCGGCAGTTGTCCGCAGTGTGAAAGCGATCGCATCCTACAAGCTAAACTCAAGATGGGCGAACCGGAAGATCAATACGAACAAGAAGCCGATCGCGTCGCCGATCAAGTCATGGGGATGTCAGAATCTACCATTCAGCGACAGGAGGAATTAGAAGATGAAGAGGATATTATTCAGCGACAGTCAACAGAGACAGACATCCATGCTGGTGCAAACGCTTCTGTAGATCAAGAACTAGATCAAAAACCCAATGCTGCTGATGTTCCACCTGTTGTTCATGAGGTTTTAAATACCTCTGGTCAGCAACTCAGCGCTGAAACCCGTGCTTTCTTTGAGCCGCGCTTTGGGCGCGACTTTAGCCAGGTACGGGTGCATACCGATGCAAAAGCAGCAGAATCTGCACAGGCGATCAACGCTCTGGCCTACACAGCAGGTCAAAACATTGTATTTGGAGAAGGGCAGTATGCACCAGGTGCTAATCAAGGAAAGAGGCTATTGGCGCATGAATTAACCCATGTGATACAACAAAGCGCGGGCAAATCTCATACACTCGCTGCTAAGCAAAATCCCGCATCCATCTCGTCGAGTATTCGTACAGATCACAGCAAGAGGATCAGAAGATTGACGATATCCCCAGTTGGCTCTCTGCACACTGGAACCTGCGGAGAGCGAAGAATTGATTGGCGTTTTACGTTGGACAATGCAGCCCCAGCAGATGGTTATTTTGTTCAACAAGTCAACATTCACGACGACATTCAGGCTTGTCCTTCAAATGTTGCTTCCAGTCCGGCAAGCCCAACGTTTCAGTTTTGGGAAGCGTGGAACGTTAATCGTGGAGATACGACCGAGAATATTGGTAGCCCAGGCTTTACAGATCGTAGTGCGGCTCCTGGGAGATCTGACATGAGTGGTACATCGGCAGCCGTGGGTCATGTCAAGTTTTTCTTGAGGTCTGTCACTGGAGATTTAGGAGGATTTGATACCAATCCGTCTGATCCGGCTAGTCCGTGGCGACCGGGTCGAAGCGGAGGTGTACCCAGGTCGGGAGGATTACCTTCAGTAGCAAGCAAGCCTTCCTGGTGGGACAACGCACCCACTGAAGGCCCGGTGAGACGTTGGGCCAGTTCCTGGTGGAACTGTTGTGGTGATGCGTCCTCTCACTTCAGTAGGGTAGATGCAGATCCTAAATAGTAGACCTCTT
>Ga0105049_10001068_pt1 | contig 31919 bp, 18 predicted proteins | sample MAT06_FD_78087 | JGI IMG/M metagenome (GOLD analysis project Ga0105049, IMG submission 78087) | Freshwater microbial communities from Lake Fryxell liftoff mats and glacier meltwater in Antarctica - MAT-06 | ecosystem: Environmental > Aquatic > Freshwater > Ice > Liftoff microbial mat | place... | reverse complement strand
TCTCAAAAAGCCATCAATATTGTTACCAAATCTGGTTTAAAAAATGGGCAGTTTGGTCGTGTCTACGCTGGTTATGGTACCGATGATCGGTATGCAGCGGGTGGAAACGTTAGTTTCTTTAAAGGCGACAGGCGTTTATCGTTGGTGGCCAATTTCAACAATGTGAACCAACAAAACTTCGGCTCCCAGGATTTGCTGGGTGTTACCAGTAGCGGTGGCGGTGGCGGTGGCGGTGGTCGTGGCGGAAGCTGGGGCGGCGGAAATGATAATTTTAGTGTTGGCCAATCGAATGGTATCAGTAAAACCAATGCCATGGGCGTAAACTTCAGTAATAAATATGGTCCTAAACTGAGTTTGACAGCCAGCTATTTTTACAATAAAAGTACCAACGACAACCTTTCTATTTTTAACACAGAAACCTTTGCTCCTGATGGAAACAATTTGTTTTCCAATCAAATCAGCAATAGCGTCACAGAAAATTTCAATCACCGTTTAAACATGCGTTTGGAATATAAAATAGATTCAAACAACAGTATTTTCATAATTCCAAGTGTAAATATTCAAGGCAACAATTCTAACAGTTTATCATCCCTAAACAACTATTTTGGTTCAAATGATTCTGTTAGTAATTCATTGATCAGATCCGCAGCCGATAGAAACGGTTACAATATCAGGAACAACATCTTGTACCGCCACTCTTTCGCTAAACGTGGAAGAAGCCTTTCATTGGGCTTGAATACCAGCTTTACCAGAAACAGCGGAGAAGTGGTAACAGATGCAGCATTTCGTTTCTACAATGCCGGTATTGCAGAAGACTCTGCCAGAAACCAGTTTGGAGACAACCTCACCAACGGGGAAAGTTATACTGGTACCATTACTTACACAGAACCCCTCAGCCTAAAATCACAGTTACAATTTGAGTATCAACCAAGTATTCAGTACAACAAGGCAGATAACCAAACCTTCCTTTTTGATGGATCTAAATACGAGACCTTCGACCCGAGGTTCTCTAACAAATTTGACAATACTATTACTACCAATAGAGGCGGTATTACTTATCGTTTTAATAAAAATAAAGATGAGAACTTAGCCATTGGTGTAAACTATCAGGGTACCCAATTGGCGAGTGAGCGCATCTTCCCAACTGCAGCTTCTCTAAAACAATCGTTTTCCGATTTTTTACCGAACGCTTTTTGGCGCAAGAAATTTTCGTCAAGCAGTAATGTCCGTATATTCTACCGTGCATCGGTGAACTTCCCTTCTGTGAACCAACTACAAGATGTAGTAGACGTGAGCAATCCGCTAAGAGTAACTGTTGGTAATCCTTTGCTGAAGCAAAGCAATACACAGTTTGTGGGGGGTAGATACTCCTATGCCAACAGTAAAACCAGCAAAAGCTTTTTTGCAAACATATTTGCACAAACCGCCAGCAACTATATTTCGAATGCTACTTTTATCGCATCTGCAGATTCATTGATTCAGAATGGAGATACCTTAAAAAGAGGTTCTCAACTCACCAAACCTGTGAACCTGGATGGCTACAGAAATATTCGTTCTTTCTTTACTTATAGTATGCCGTTCAAAGCTATAAAAACTACCCTGAACCTGAACGCAGGCATCAGCTATTCTAAGCTGCCTGGCTTGGTAAACAATGTAAACACCAATACCAATAACATGGTGTACACAACTGGTATCGTGCTGGCGAGCAACATTAGTGAGTACATTGATTTTAACCTGAATTACAATTTCTCCTTAAATGATGCCAGAAACTCTTTGAATTCGCGCCTTAACAATCGATTCATCAACCAGACCTCCGGGGCAACCATCAATCTCCTGAGTAAAAATGGTTGGTTCCTGCAAAACGATGTAACCAACCAAACCTTTTCTGGCTTAAGCGATGGTTTCAACCAAACTTTTTGGTTGTGGAATGCTGGTATCGGAAAAAAATTCCTGAAGAACAACGCCGGTGAACTTAAGCTAACCGTTTTTGATTTGCTGAAACAAAACCAGAGCATTTCAAGAACAGTCACAGAAACCGGGATCGAAGACAGACAAAGTATAGTGTTGCAACAATATTTTATGCTCACGTTTACCTACAACCTTAAAAACTTTGGTACGCCAAAACCTAGTCGCAACCAGAATAGTGAAGGTGGGTACATGCGAGGCGGGATTTAAAGAACATTCGGACTAATTCATACTAGCAAAAGCTGTAATTTTAAAAACAACTTTTAATCAACATGTTGAATCAGCCCGAACTCATTCACAGATTAAAAAACGGAGACCCTTCTGTTTTTACTGATATTGTTACCCAATGGCAAAACATGGTGTACAATACCGCCCTGAGTATTGTGCAAAACGAAACAGACGCAGAAGATATAACGCAGGATGTTTTTATAGAAGTGTATGAAAAGGCAGAACAGTTCAGAGGAGACGCATTGCTGAGTACTTGGATATATAGAATTACCATTAATAAGGCTCTTGATCTTCAACGAAAAAAAAAGCGGCAAAAAAACGGCGGATTACTCCAAAAAATTTTTGCTGTAAAAGAGGAGGATGAGCCAGTTGATTTTGATCACCCAGGCGTGCAGCTAGATAACAAAGAAAAAGCGGGGATGCTTTTCAAAGCCTTAAAAAAACTGCCCGAAAACCAGCAAGCTGCTTTCACGCTGCATAAAATGGAAGGGCTTACTTACCAAGAAATGGCAGAGGTGATGGAGATCAGTTTGTCGGCCGCAGAAGGCCTGATGGTGAGAGCAAAAGCAGGATTAAAAAAAACATTGGAACATTACTATTCTACACGTGATTAAATAAAGGAAAAATGAACAAAAACAAGCTTTCATTACTTATTGAATCCACCATCAACAGCATGGATGGAGCAGCAAAAGCAACACCAGCTCCATATCTTCAAACCCGTATCAATGCAAGGTTGCAGGCGGCCAATGAAGAAGGGAATAGCGTGTGGGAGAGAGTAAGTATGTTTCTTTCCAGGCCCGGCATTGCCCTTGCTACCCTTGCTTTTATCATCATCCTCAACATCTTGTTATACAACTTTAGCGAAAGCAATGGTTCTTTCAACAATACTTTGCAAAACCTTCAGGCTTCAGCCGATGATAATCCAATGAGCAATTCATCTGCTTTGTTTGACATCGAAAATTTTCAACCATGATCTCGAAACCAACATATAGTAAATACCTCCTTATTCTGATTGCCGTTTTGCTGGCCGCTAATGTTATCGGGATACTTTATTTCATTAGCAACAGACCCGCCCGCAACAACGGTGGCAATTACGATAGAAAAGCGGCTATGGCCAATTATCTGAAAAACGATTTAAATTTTTCTATTGTGCAATTGAAATCATACGACAGTTTAGAAGAAGCACACCGACAAAACATGAAACCATTGTATGATAGCCTGCGCAAAGAAAAAGAAAAAAAGATACGCTATCTATCAGAGTTTGCGTTTGATGACAGTGCCATTACAAGCGCTGTGAACAAAGCAGGCCTTAAACAGCAGATGGTTGAAATCAGGATGTTGTTGCACCTTAAAAATATCCGCAACCTTTGTACCGACGAACAAAAAAAAGGATATGACACCAGTATCTATAAAATGTTTGTACGAAAAGCACCAGAAAAAAAATAACTGTTTTTTTTATCCATTCATTTCAAACAAATCAACATGAAAAAACAGATTGTATTATTCGTACTAATATTTTTTGTAAGCATCTCCGGATTACTGGCACAAGGCGGCGGTATGCAACGCCAAACATCCGAAGAGCGTGTAAAAGCCAACATGGAAGCAATAAAGCCACTTTTGCTCAATGAAGAACAAACCAAAAAGACCACCGATGTCGTTACTGACTTTGTCAATAATCAGCAAAAACTCATGGAAGATTTTAGAACCAATGGTGGCGGTGATCGCGAAGGGTGGATGGCCAAAAGAAAAGAGGTAGAAGATGCACGTGATGCCAAACTAAAAGAAATATTTAACGCCAATCAGTATAAAAAATGGATCGAAGAAATTGTACCCTCCATGAGACCACGACGCAGAAATTAAGGGAGAATATTCAGGCATGACTCAAAAAAGGATCATCTGGAAAGACGGTTCTTTTTTTATGGGGTGAATTTACCAATGTTGCTACATGGGTATATATTGTTGAAATATTCACCAAAAAAGTGTAAAAATCTTCCTTAAAATTCGTCTGAAATTTGTTGTGCAGATTCGTATTCTTCCAGCACTTTTTCTATTCTATCCTTTAAGTTTTCGTAATCTGTAAAGCCTCTCGCTACCATATTAAACTTCAGTGGGCCAGTTTGGATAAATACAGTGGGATAACCAGTTACCTGCAATTGTTTCATCAATGAAAATTCGTAATGGGCCATTTCTTTGTATTCATCACTGCTGAGTTTACTGTAAAATAATTCAGGTTGAATGCTGTATTTTTCGAGCAGATGTTGATAAGCTTCATCATCGGTTAAATCCCTTCCTTCAAAATGCAACGCATACTGAAGATCTGCAGAAAATTCAATGGCCCTATCAGGATATAACTCTTTGAAAATACACATCGCAATGGCAGGCTTTTCGGAATGCGGACGCCAATCACTGTCATCAGGGTTTTGTATGTGCCAAAGGTAATCTGCACCAAAAGTTACCCCCGTTGTTTCTTCCACTGTTTTATAGGCGTTTAAAATATACCCCGCTGTGGCTCCAATGTGAACGGGTTTTTCCGGAAGGATCATTCCTCCACTCAACACATCGGTAGAAAGTCGATCGCTGAATGTGATGGCAATTTTACTGATCACCGGGCTAAATCCATAACACCAGCCGCAGTAAGCATCGTAGCAATATATCAATAAGAGTGGTTGCATAGTGAGTTATTTTTTAAAATAAAAATTCCCGGAAAAACAGCTTGTCTTATTTACCCAACTGCTTCACCGAGAATACAAAATTACAATACACCGTTTATTGTCGGCTGTATTTTATCTCCATCATTTTAAATTCTTTTCCATCAGGCCCTTTGCCATACATTTCCATCAGGTGATTTTTATCATCTACCACTTTAAACATTTGTTTCATATCTACTTCTTTTCCATTTCCTGCAGCCGGGTCAACCGATTTGCCTGTGAAAGTTATTGATTTTGTAGCCTCGTCCCATGGGCCATGAAGGATCATCAAACCTGTACCCATATTGTCAATCCAAGTTGTAGTGAATATTTTTTTAGCATTGTCGTATGCTAACATACTTCTTCCTTCAAATGGCTGGCCCATCATGTTGCCTGTGTGAATTCCTTGTTGGTACCTGCCTCCCAATAACATACTATTGGTGTTGATCGCTTTAGATATTTCTGGTGCTGATTCGGGGCTTTGCCAACTGCTAACGGCTGCATTCCATTTGCCGTTCCAAGACGCCATCATCTTGTGCATGTCGGTTGGGGTCATATAAGCTCCCCAGTTCTTGGCAATAGTAGCAGAATCCATGGGGGCCTCCGTTGCAACTACAGCTGCCGTAGTAGAAGTATCCTTGCTAAGTTCGGCAGCAGCATTGGTTGATTTGTTATCAGCTTCGGTGCAGCTAAATAAAAGCAGTCCGGTTATTACCAGAAGGTTTGACGTTTTTTTCATCAGTAATTGTTTTTACTTTGTTTATAAAATAGGTAACAAAATAAAAAATTTCTTCGACAATGTCAAGGCAAATGTTTAATGAGCTTGTAACCAGTTTTCGCCAAATCCTAATTCAGCGCTGGTAGGTACATCATTGGGTAATTTCAGGGCGGTTTGCATGCATTCTAAAATGATGGGCTGTATGATCTCCAACTCATCTTTGTGCACATCAAATACCAATTCATCGTGTACCTGAAGTAACATTTTACTTTTAAAACCACGTTGAATGAAGGTTTTATCAATTTGTATCATAGCCAGCTTGATCATATCTGCCGCTGTACCTTGTATCGGCGAATTAATGGCGTTTCGTTCTGCAAATCCACGCACGGTAAAATTTGCGCTGTTGATGTCTCTTAACCAACGCTTACGACCCATCAACGTTTCAACATAACCATTGTCTTTTGCAAACTGGATGGTATCATTCATATATTGCTGAATATTAGGGAACTGCGTTTTGTAATTGTCGATGATTTCTTTGGCCTCCGCCCGGGGAATCCCCAAATTTTCTGCCAGTCCGAAAGCACCCTGTCCATAAATAATACCAAAGTTTACGCTCTTTGCCTTGTACCTCATTTCTTTGGTCACCTCCGATTCGTTTACATGGAAAATTTTAGCCGCTGTTGCGTTGTGAATGTCTTTCCCGGTTTTGAAAGCTTCACACATGTTCACATCACCGCTAATGGCAGCCACGATCCGCAATTCTATTTGCGAATAATCTGCCGACATTAAGAGATACGATGCATTGCGGGGCACAAATGCCTTGCGAATTTCTCTGCCTTTTTCAGTACGGATAGGAATATTTTGCAGGTTGGGATTGTTGCTGCTCAACCGTCCTGTTACCGCAACGGCCTGCGCATAACTAGTGTGCACCCTTCCGGTAATGGGATGAATGAGCAAAGGAAATGCATCTACATAAGTCGACTTTAGTTTGGCGAGTTCTCTAAAACTGAGGATGTCATTGCAGATTTTATGTTGATTGGACAGTTTTGCCAAAACGTCTTCCCCGGTAGCGTATTGCCCCGTTTTGGTTTTTTTTGCTTTGGGATCCAGGGCGAGTTTTTCGAACAGTACTTCACCCAATTGTTTGGGGGAAGCCAGGTTAAACCGAACGCCAGCTTGTTCGTACACACTTTCTTCTGCAATTTTTGCTTCGGCTTCCAGTTCCTTAGAGTAGCTTTTTAAAAAGTCAACATCCACTTTGATTCCTTCAAACTCCATGCGAGCCAACACGTTCACCAATGGATTTTCTACTTCATAAAATACTTTCTCTACTGCTTTGTTTTTAAGCTCGGGCAAAAAAACGTTTTTTAATTGTAGGGTAATGTCTGCATCTTCTACGGCGTATTCTTTAACGGTTTCGATAGCCACATCCCGCATATTGCCTTGTCCTTTTCCCTTTTTACCAATTAATTCTTCGATGTGTACAGGTTCATAACCCAGGTATTTAGCGCTGAGCAGGTCCATATTTCTTTTTCCATCTGGTTCTATTACATAATGCGCCAACATGGTGTCAAACAATTCTCCCTTCAATTCGATGCCATACCATTTCAGTACGAGTATGTCGTATTTTAAATTTTGTCCCACCCATGTTTTGCTGGAGTCGCTGAATATGGGTAGTAGTTGCTTAAGAATCCTCTCGGTTTCGATCCTGTTTGCCGGACAGGGAATGTAACATCCTTCTCCGGGTTTTACAGAAAAACTGATGCCCACCAGTTCGGCCAGGTTAGGGTCTATGTTGGTCGTTTCGGTATCAAAACAAATTTCTGCATTGTTGAGCAACAGCGTCAGCAGTGCTTGCATGTCAGCATCGTTGCCAACAAGCGAATAATGGTGTGGGGTATTGTGAATGTTTTTATCAACTACGATGGTTTCAGTTTCTTCAGCTTTTTGGGAAACTGGTACTGCAACAGAAGCGCTGGGAACCGGTGAGCCAAATAAATCAAGTTGGGTTTGTTCTCCCGCACTACTGCGTTCTTCAGTAGTAACGGGAATGTCTTCACCCAAAATTCTTTTCCCAACGGTTTTAAATTCAAGCTCTACAAAAATTTCACGAAGCAGGTCCTTGTTCCATTCTTTAAGAAAGAAATCTTCTTCGTGAAACTGAACGGGTACGTCGATGATAATAGTCGCTAGTTTTTTGCTCAAAATAGCTAACTCTTTTCCATTGCGGACTTTTTCACCGAGTGCCCCTTTTATTTTGTCGGCATTTTCCAGTACATTCTCTAAAGTGCCGTACTCTTTGAGTAGCTTGGCTGCTGTTTTTTCACCTACTCCAGGAATACCCGGAATATTATCTACCGCGTCCCCCATCAATCCCAACACATCTATTACTTGGTCAACCGAGGCAATGTCCCATTTTTCACACACTTCTTTTGGGCCCATAATTTCAATGCTGCCACCTTGGTAGGGCGGTTTGTAAATTTTGATGTTTTCAGAAACCAATTGACCATAATCTTTATCGGGTGTAACCATATACACCTCGTAGCCCACTTTTTCTGCTTGTTTCGCCAAGGCGCCGATCACATCATCTGCTTCGTACCCATCGTGCTCCACTACCGGAATGTTGAAGGCCTTGATCATTTTTTTGATGTCTGGAATGGCTTCCCGAATATCTTCTGGTGTTTCCTGTCGGTTAGCCTTGTAATCTGCAAAATCAGTATGTCGTTCTGTGGGAGCATGTGTATCAAAGCAAACCGCAATATGGGTGGGTTTCTGGTTATTGATCAGGTCAACCAATGTGTTGAGGAACCCAAACTGGGCATTGGTATTTTTGCCTTTGCTGGTCATTCTGGGGCTACGTATCAAAGAATAATAGGCTCTAAACACAAGTGCATAGGCATCCAACAGGAATAGTTTTTTTTGCATACCGCAAATGTAATTTTTTGGGCGTAGAAATTCGATTGTAAATGTAGAAAACAGCTTTTCAATATTATTTTTTATATAATTCGATGAAACTGTTGTAAAATGAGCACTTCTTTGAATTTCTTGATTTACATTTATTGATTATTACCCTTTTCCGATACTCTATTAGAAGACCTAATCCTCGATTTAAGCTTACCGTTATCACCAATTTAAAAATCAAGTTATGTCCAAAAAGGTATGCGTATCGGCCGCTCTACTGATGGTATCCATATTCGTGTTTGCTCAAACGCAAACTGCGGTAAACCTGTCTTCAACCATTAGTGGTGCCAATTCAAGGGGATTTTATAGATACCTACCTGCAGATTATAGCAGCAGTACCAAAAATTATCCATTGATTTTATGGGTACATGGCGCTGGCCAGGTTGGTCAGGGTAACACGGCAGATCATCCAAAAGTATTGGAGTGGGGAACGCCGAAGATTATTAGTCAAGGCGGTTTTCCGCCCAGTTTTACGGTTGGCGACAGCAGTTTTTCTTTTATAGTGATTTCGCCTCAATTCATCGCATGGCCTACTGGTAATAACTTGGGTGCTATGTTGAATTATATCAGTGCTAACTATCGGGTAGATCCGGAAAGAGTTTACATTGTAGGCATCAGTGCGGGTGGCGGTGCGGCCTGGCAATACGCTGGTACAAGCCTCGGTAATAGCAACCGTTTGGCAGCGATGATTCCATTTTGCGGGGCTATAGGGGCTACCCAAGCCGAAGCCAGTAGAATGGCAGCATCCAATTTACCAGTATGGGCTTTCCACAATACCAACGATGGCACTGTTCCTGTTGCCCACTCTCGTAACTGGAGAAATTTTATCAATGGGTACGTACCAACACCCAACCCATTGGCAAAGCTCACAGAATTTCCGGTGGTAAGCAACAATGCTGTAATAGCACATGAATGCTGGAGCCTTGCCACATTGCCGAGCTACAAACCAGATGGCATCAATATTTACGAATGGATGCTGGGTCATAAAAAAAGAACAGCAACTACCAATGCATTGCCTATTGCCAATGCAGGACAAGATCAGGGTATTGTGATACCGGCCAATGCAGTATTATCTGGTTCAGGCTCCTATGACCCTGATGGAGTAATTGTGAGTTACAGATGGAAAAAATTAAGTGGGCCTGCTTCCCACAGTTTTGCAGACTCTACGGTGGCCAATGCCGCCGTCAGCAATCTTGCGCAAGGTACTTACCAGTTTGAACTTACTGTAGCAGATAACTTAGGCGGTGTAAGCAAGGACATCGTAATCTTAAATGTATATGCCAATTTGCCACCTGGTGCACAACAAAGAGTATTAATAGATATAGGCTCTGCTGTTAGCAATGGTGGCACCATTACTAACTCTCCTAATTTGAATGGCAATGTTTGGAACAACATGACAGATGCACGGCCAGGAGTGAGGGTGGCCAACGCAATTACTATCAACAACGAAGCTTCGGGGATAAGCTTAGAAGTGATTAACCGGGTAGACGGAACATTTAGCACAGGATCAGCGGGTACGGGCAATGGCAACATCGCTGCGATTGTGAGCGACTACCCTGCCAGTGCCACCACAGACCATGCACTAATTCACAGCAGTGCTACCAACGGCATCTGGAGAATGAAAGGTCTGGATTCTGCCAAAGTCTATACCGTAAAATTTTGGGGTGCCAGAACAAATACCACTGCATCTCGCATTGCAGAAATTAAAAGATCGGATGATAATGTATGGAAATCATACAACGCAACCGGAAATACAAATTATAACAGCGCAGCCGTATTCAACATCACGGGAAAAACACAAATGGACTTTAACATAAGGACCAAATCAGGCAGTGATTTTTCTGCCATCAACATTCTTGATATTTCCTATAGTGGATCAGAAACAATAACCGTTAATCAACCCCCTATTGCAAGGGCTGGTGCAGACATAGTAGTTCAATTACCAATCGATTCTGTATTGCTTCAGGGCTGTACTTCTACAGATCCAGAGCAGGCCGTCCTTAAATACAAGTGGAGAAAAATTTCCGGCCCCGCCAGTTACCAGCTACTTGCAGATACTTTTTGTATTGTAAAAGTAAAAGGCTTGACAGCGGGTACTTATGCTTTTGAACTTTCAGTTTCAGACACGGCGGGCCTTACTGGCAAGGACACTGTAGCTATTACCGTTAATGCTCTATTACCCACACACTGGCCTACACAGGTTACAACTTTATGCAATAACAGCCCTTATAAAATAGTGGTATTAGGTTCCTCTACTGCCTTTGGTACAGGAGCATCCCCCATAGATAGTTCTTGGGTAAACAAATTCAGAAGTTATGTACAACAACAGAATGCTTTAGTAACAGTGACCAATTTTGGACTTGGTGGATTTACTTCTTATCATATTTCTCCTTCTGGTTTTGTCCCACCCGCCAATAGACCTTTGCCTGATACAACCAGAAATATTACTGCTGCACTTGCCTTATATCCTGATGCTATTATAATCAATCTTCCTACTAATGATGCTGCATCTTCCTATTCCTTTCTGGAAACCAAGGATAATTTTGATAGAATTATTGCACATGCAACTGCTTTTAATATACCCGTTTGGGTTACTACTTCTCAGCCTAGAAATGGTTTATCGGCTGGTCAGATAAATAACCTTATTCAATTTAAGGACTGGGTAAACCAGCAATTTGGCACTAAGGCAGTAGACTTTTGGACAACTATTGCCAATGCCAATGGTACCATAAACGCTATTTATGACAATGGCGACGGAGTACATTTAAATAACTATGGCCACCATATTTTATTTACAAGAATGGTGGAAGAAAAAGTATGGGATACTGTTTGCAAAAGAAAGAATCTTGCACCAGTCGCAAAGGCTGGCAATGACACTTCTATTGCCACGGGGCCTTTTACTGTTAATCTGAATGCTTCCGGTTCTTTTGATCCGGACGGTAATATAGTTAGTTATAGATGGAGAATTATTGGTAACAGCAGTGGCTTGCTCGCATCAGCAAATAATGTAAACGCCGTTTTTACGGCAACGGTATCAGGACTTTATCTGATCGAACTCAGCGTTACTGATAACTTGGGCGGATATGGCCTAGACAGCATCAGCATACAGCTAAATACAAATAATATTCCGCCGGTAGCAAATGCAGGTATAGATCAATCGATAACCCTGCCTGCTGTTTCCATAAATTTAAATGCCGCGGGGTCTGTTGATCCAGACGGCAGTATTGTTACTTACCTTTGGAGAAAAATAAGTGGAACCGGAGCAGTAATAATTGGTGACAGCACTGCTATCCAATCAACCGTAAATTTTGCTTCAGCAAATGTTTACCAATTTGAATTAACCGTTGCTGATGATGGGGGTGACTTTGATAAAGATACTGTGGCAATTACTGTAAACCCAGATCCCAATCAATTGCCAGTTGCAAATGCAGGAACGAATCAAACCATTGTTTTACCCGCCAATGTTGCCATTCTTAATGGAAGTGCATCATTTGATTCAGATGGAAGTATAAGCACTTATAAATGGAGAAAACTAACAGGAGGCAATGTTGTATTTGCTGATTCTTTTGCAGTTCAAACAAATGTAAGTTTTGTGTCAGCAGGACAGTGTAGTTTTGAACTTACAGTTACAGATAATCTTGGGGCAGTTGGAAAAGACACGGTAACTGTAACTGTAAACCCTGATCCGAATGTAGCACCTGTTGCAAATGCTGGTCCGGACCAAAATGTACAATTGCCTTTAAATAAAATTTTTGCAGATGGCCGAAGTTCTTATGATCCTGAAGGGACGGCTATTTCCTATAGTTGGCAATATCTTAGCGGCCCGGCAGGAAGCCAGGTATTAACTGCTGCTAAAGATACCAGCAGCATTACCTTTATAAATGCAGGAACTTACGTTTTTAGATTAACAGTTACAGATGTAGGAGGGCAATCAGGTTCAGATAATATTACCATAAATGTTTTGCCCGTTTCAGTTGCAACAAAAAGGATAAAGGTTAATATATACGGAGGGACCAATCCATTTAATAACCCGCAATGGAATAATTGGAACCTTAATGCAGGCGGTACAAGCAATAAATTTTTATATGATGATTTAAGTTTAAGTAATATCAATGCTACTTCATCTTCCACAGGACTGATTAGGGATAACGGGCTAAATTACTCATCCACCTCAACTGCTTGCCCGGCTGAAGTGTTGCGGTATGTTACTTTTAATACCAGTTATACAACGTTAACACTTAACGGGTTTAATTCTCTTAAAAAATACGACTTTGAATTTTATGCGAGCAGAATAAATTCTTCGGGCAGCAGCAGTTTGTTTAGTATAGGAAATAGTTTTGATACCATTTCTACCAATAATAACGTAAACGATTATGCAAAGTTTAATAATATCAGCCCCGATAATGGTGGAAGGGTTATCGTCACCATAAGCCGCATTGGAAACTGGCACTATCTTGCTGGTTTTATGATATCTGAACAAGAAGTTCCGCAACCTTTTATTTCATTTAGAGGCTCTGCTGCGCTAAATTCAACTTACGAAGAAGACTATATTTCTGTACCAAAAGAAAGAGAATCAGCATCCTTTTTTATTTATCCGAACCCTGCTAAGGAGAATTTAAATCTAATCTTTTCTGAAAAATTTATAGGAAAATATACTCTTTTTTTATCAGATATTAACGGAAAAACAGTGTTACAAAAAACAGGGATAAAATATGCTGGATCTAACTCTGTAGTATTAGATATTAAAGCATTGAGAAATGGAATATACATTTTACAATTCACAACTCAAGACAAAAAATTAACTTCCAAGATTATTAAACAATAAATTTTATTTATATAAAAATAATACCCTAAACGCCAAACAGAATATTTTAATAAAATATATAAATTAATGGTATTGTAAGGTCAAAATTTTATGCAGCATGCCAATGCTCATTTTGATATTAAGAATCACATATACCAGCTCCTTTCCTACTAAAGGCTATTAGAAATATTTACATTCATTAGTATTTATTACTACATCTTAATAAGTTCTCTACCTACATTTTCTTATTCAAATATTCAGTCATTTTGCATTAAGATATTTTACTTCATTTTAAAAACGCGCCCTATAATTTTAAAATTTACCCAACTATTTGAAAGTCGAATGATCGGATCATATTAAATTTCTTTGACACAAAAAAATCAAAGAAATTACCTGTTGATCTCATATAGAACAGAAGGTTCAATAATCAGAATATCTAATATCCAATAAAAAACGCTTACAAATGAAAAACCATGTCAAGAACAGCTATGTTCTATTGTGTACCCTCGTATGCTTAGTTTCAGCAAATTTGGTTAAAAGCCAACAAACTCTTACCCAAATTAATGGTTGGAACGCCTATGTTCACTTACCAGCCAATTACAACAACACAACAATCAGTTATCCAACGATTATTTTTTTTCCGGGACTGGGAGAAATTGGCACCAACGCTTCTGCCGTCATTGCACAGGGACCCGGCGCCTACATAAACCAGGGCTGGAATGGCAACGTGGTTGCAAATGGGAGCACAGTTGAGTTTATTGTAATTAGCCTTCAACCCTCAGCAGCATATCCCAATGAAATTTCTCTTAATCAGAAAATACAAACTATAAAATCGCTTTACAGGGTAAACAGTAATAAACTATACTTAACCGGTTTGTCACATGGAGGCTGGTGTAGTACTACTTTTGTTACAGGTGATCCACTTGGTGGGCCTTACACGTATGCTTCACAAATTGCAGCGGTGGTAGAAGTACAGGGAGTAATGCCAGATGATAACTCACCTTATCCAACACTGTTTGACAATTATGCCAATGCCGGAGGTAGATTATTAGGCTTCGAGCAAGCTTACGATAACAGGGGTATGCCAACAAGAGTAAACCGAATGAATGCAACAAAACCTAATTCTGCTATTTATGTTCAAACAAATTTTGGTAATGGCGGCCACTGCTGCTGGAACCAGTATTATGGAGGGCAAGGTGTTCAGCCAGGTATTTTTATGCTGGATGGTGTTAATCAGAATTTATATCAATGGCTTGCAAAGCAATCACTCGGGACGCAGGTAAACCAGGCGCCTATTGTCAATGCAGGGGCAGATAAACTAATTACATTACCTACTTCATCTACAACATTAAATGGAAGTGCTACAGATGCAGATGGTACAATATCTTCTTATGCCTGGACACAAATATCCGGGCCAAATACTGCCACAATAAGTTTACCACTTAGTCCTTCTACAAACATTAGTGGATTAACAGGAGGTACTTATGTATTTAAATTAGCGGCCACAGATAATTTATCTGCTACATCAAGCGGGAGTGTAAATATTACTGTTGGGTATTCTCCTTCAAACTTAACAATAACAAGTAATTCGCCTTCTACTAGTAACGGAAATGCTTCTCTTACAAGTACTTTAGGTCCGAATTACAATATTATCAGTACTAAGTGGAGCAAATTATCTGCACCAGGTGCAGCAACAAAAAAGATTGTTTTTATCGGGTCTTCAACAACCGCTGGTTATGGCACAACAGGTTACGTTTCCGGTGGTGTAAATGATAGCAGTTATGCCACATTAGTTCTAAAATACTATCAAAATTTAGGACTGATAAGTACTATAACAGGAGTGAATCTTGGTACAAGTAGCACAGACGTTTTTGATGGTCAACCGTCCTGGTATGTGCCTACAGGTAGTCAGCGTTCACCATTGGCTGGAAAAAACATAACAGCAGCTTTGGCATTAAGTCCAAATATTGTAATTGTAAATTATCCAAGCAACAGCTACGATTTTTTATCTATTACAGAAGTTATGCAAGGATTTAGGAGAATAAAAGCCGCAGCAGATGCAGCCGGTGTTACAACATTTATAACCACTACGCAACCCAGAATTGGATTTTCGCCTTCAGAAAAATTAAAATTAATTCAAATTTCAGATAGCATACGGGCGCAGTTTCCCAATAACTTCATAGAGTTTTATAAACCCATTGCGGATGGTATAACAGGCAATTTTAAAACTGCTTATAATCTTGGTGACGGTGTACATACCAATGATGCAGGGCACAGGCAATTATTTAATAGAGTTGTGGAAGCGAATGTCTTTAAAGGATTAGTATCTTCTTCCAGTTCTATTGCAACAGCTACCACTTCAAATACAAACATTACTGGTATTACCGGTGCAGGTTCACATAGGTTTCAGGTGAGTATAACAGATGATAGGGGGTTATCCGCATCTTCTATCAGTACTGTAACATATTCAGCAACAGCAACAACATGTAATCAGGCTGCTCCCATAGTTTATACAATTTCACAGACAAGTCCTGGAGAAATTTATATTACTAATGCAAGTACAAGAGGTTGGAAAGGTGGTGATACATTATTAATTCCTTCTGGTACGTATTCAATAATTCAAATTGATAGTTTTGGTGGTGATCCTTGTAAAGATATTATTATAAAAAACTCTGGAGGACAAGTACTTGTAAATGGTCCAATGAGGTTTGGTAAAGATGTACACCATGTACAAATTTTAGGTAATGGCAGTGCGGGAATTACTTACGGTTTTAAAGTTATTAATTCAAACTTTGCTTTTACAAGGGTTAATCACTTTACTGCACGAAGAATAGAAGTTGGGCCAAATCCAGGAGGAGTGGGCATTTATGGACAACAACCTCCGTATGTAGGTCAACCAGAAACTCATTATCCAAATTATGTGAATAGAAAAATAACAATAGATAGCTTTTATATTCACAATGTAGCAGGGGAAGGTATGTATCTCGGTAATACAGCTCCTGATGCTGACCCGTATAATTCTTTTTTAATACCCCAAAGGTTGGACAGCGTTACAATTAGTAATTGTATTGTAGATACCACAGGATGGGATGGAATACAGTTATCTAATGCAAGAGATGGAAACTTGATATATAATAATACAGTTAGAAATTTCGGCACTCTTGATATAGACGGTCAAAGAGCAGGAATTATAAGTGGTGGAAATACTAACAGTAAAGTATATAATAACATTGTTACAAAGGGCACTGGCAATGGGATACAAATTTTTGGTTATGGCGCAATAAAAATTTATGGTAATACCATTGATAGTGTAGGTACAACTGCCAGCAACGTTAATGGTGAACAAAGTATCTACGGTGCAGATTATCTCAATTCAGTTGAAACAAATCCTAAGCAAGCTGTTGAAATATACAGTAACCAAATAAATAGACCAAAAGTAAGAGGTGCAATATTCTTTTATGAAACAAACAATAATGCTGAAAACATAAATGTACATGATAATAAATTTTGTATTCCGGGTGCAACTGCCACGTGGCAGAATACTTACTTTACACTTCCTCCTATACCCATTAATAACAATAATGTTTTATTCTGCCCAGACACAACAGCTAACCAGGCACCCACTGCCGATGCAGGTAGTAACATCAGCATCACATTGCCGGTAAGTACCACCGCATTAAGCGGCATAGGTACCGATCCCGATGGTACAATTGCTTCTTATGCATGGGCAAAAATATCCGGCCCTGCTGCAGGCACATTAACCAATGTAAACACGGCCAATGCTACTGCAGCCAGTTTGGTACAGGGACTTTACAGCTATCAGCTAACGGTAACCGATAACGCAGGAATCACAGGAAGGGATACGGTAAATGTAAACGTGAATGCAGCTACATTAACATTACTTCCTGCTGTAAATCCAGCCAATACTGTAAATGGTACAGACTTTAAATATTATGAAGGAAATTGGAGTGTTTTGCCAGATTTTGCTTCACTAAATCCTATAAAAACAGGCTTTGCCAACAATTTTAATATCAGCCTTGCAAACAAAACCACCCAGTTTGGTTTTAGCTTTACCGGTTATATTAATGTTCCTGTAGATGGCCAGTATAAATTCTATACCTCCTCTGATGATGGCAGCAAGTTATATATCGATAATGTTTTAACCGTTTCAAATGATGGCTTACATGGCAGAGTTGAAAAATCAGGCCTCATTGGTTTAAAAGCAGGAAAACACGCTATTAAAGGATTATTTTTTCAACAGGGTGGTGGCCAGGTGTTTATTGTAAGCTATGAAGGAACCGGTATTACAAAGCAAGCTATTCCCTCCTCTTCATTATACAGGGAGAATGCAAGACCCGTTTCAAATGCAGGTGCAAATAAAACCTTAACATTACCCGCCAATTCAACTACTTTAACCGGCTCAGGTACTGATACGGATGGAACAATTGCGTCTTTTGCATGGGTAAAAATATCCGGCCCGGCTATTGGCACATTAACCAATGCAGCAACCGCCAATGCTGTAGCATCCAGTTTGCTACAAGGCGTATACAGCTATCAACTAACGGTAACTGATAACGCAGGGGCCACAGGAACAGATACGGTAAATATAACAGTAAATCCTACAAACAACCAGTTGCCAATTGCAACTGCAGGGAATAATCAAACTCTAATTTTACCAACCAATACAGCTGTATTAAATGGAACGGGAACAGATACTGACGGAACAATTATATCTTACCAATGGACAAAAATATCCGGAATCGGGGGTGCCATTAGCAATGCGGCGGCTCCTATTACTTTTGTTACAGGATTAGTAGAGGGTACCTATCAATATCAATTAAAAATTAAAGACAACTCCGGCGCAACTGCATCTGCCATTACACTCATCACAGTAGATAATGTCCCTAAAAAAATTATAAGAGTGAACATATTCGGCGGCACCAACCCTTACACCAATCCCAAGTGGAACAACTGGAATAATAAGGTTCTTTTAACCAGCAACAAATTTTCTTACGAAGATTTAAGCTTAAGTAATGTAAATGTATCTTCCACTTCATCTGGTACAATAACAGATAATGGAACCAATTATGCATCAACCTCAACTGTATGCCCACCCGAGGTCCTTCGCTATAATTCATACAATACCAGTTATAATACACTAACGTTTAATGGCTTAAACCCTGCCAAAAAATATAGTTTTGAATTTTACGCCAGCCGGGCAAATTCTGCGGGCAACAGCACTGTATTTCAGATAATCGATAACCTGGACACCATTACTACCAACGCCAATATAAATGATTATGCAAGTTTCTTTAACATCAGCCCCGATAATGCCGGCAAAGTTAAAGTTACAATAAGCCGGATTGGTACCTACCATTACCTGGCTGGTTTTACGATCACAGAACCCGGTGATGCCGTGGCCGGAAAAAGCGCTGGATTGATCACCGAAGCGGAAGGAATATTGCCGACGACTTCTGAAGCGACTAATGGCGATGCGATCGTGTACCCCAATCCGTTTAAAAACAATGTATCTCTAAATATATCGACCCTACCTACCGGTCCGTATTTGGTGCAGTTTACAGATGCCGCCGGTAAAATTGTGTTGCAACATCAACAAAATAAACAGCCTGGTGCAACCGTAGCCAACGTGCAAGCAGGATCTTTAAAAACCGGGGTGTATTATTTACAGATTATCAGTAAAACATATAAAAAAACATACAAGATTATTAAGCTTTAAATAGTAGTCTGTAGAATAATGCCGTTTAAATTCTTCATAAAAAACCCCTGTAGTACCAGCAACTGCACGGGGTTTTTTCTTGCCGTAAAGTAGAACGTTTGTCTATCAGTTCGATTCTTTTATTGCGTCCATTACCTCCGTAAGTTGAAAATCCAAAAGGCGATAAAGTAATCGGCATGTGGTAATGCTGTTTATCGTTGATCTGAAATACCACTTCAATGAAAGGATAAAAACTATGGATGTTTCGGTTGGTGAAATAGGGCTTAGTGATGAAACGCAATCTACAGATTCCTTTTCTGTTATTTTTTGTTAGCAGAAAATTACCTAGCCTGCTATTTTAATCAGTGATGTTTTCATCGATTTTTTCCCATGCAAAAGAATGGGTGATTTGTCCCTCCAATTCTACCGCCACCGGAGCAGCAGAAAGCCCGGTGTTATGTCAAGGATATGGCCCGAAAGCTGGTTAGGATTGTTTTGAGCATTCATTAATGCTGGCTGTAAATATTGCCAAAACAAAGAAAATTTATTTTCATGTCGATTCTATTTGATGTTGAAATAATGCTGACTTACTCAAACAGAAAATCATTAGTTGTTAAAAGAGGTTTAAAGGATTGCGATTCGTCAGAAACGCAACCCAGATCTTTTCAAAAAAATGATTACATTGTTACTACAAATTTTAAATTTTACAATTTTATGATGGATCAGCAAATCATCAATTTGTACGATGAGTACACACACAAACCTTTAAGTCGCGCTGTATTTTTAAAAAGACTGGCTTTGTACACAGGTGGCATGGCAGCTGCCTTGAGCATTTTGCCGATGTTAGAATCAAACAAAGCCACTGCTGCTACCATTACCCCATTTGATGATGAGCTTTTTACTGAAAGTATTCAATATGCAGGGGAGCAATGTCAAATGCAGGCCTATGTTGCCCGTCCTAAAAAACTGAATAGATATCCCACCGTAATTGTCATACATGAAAATCGTGGGCTTACACCCCATATGGAAGATGTGGCAAGAAGAGCAGCAAAAGCGGGATACCTGGCTATTGCGCCTAACGCCTTGGCTGCATTGGGAACATTGCCCGCCAACGAAGACGAAGCAAGAACCATGTTTACCAAACTGGATGCCAACCAAACCAACCAAAATTTCATCAAAGCATTCGAATATGCCAAAACCAGAAAAGATAGCAACGGAAAATTTGCCTGCGTTGGATTTTGCTGGGGTGGCGCCATGGCCAATACATTGGCAGTGAACATGCCCGATTTAAAAGCAGCAGTTGCTTATTATGGACGGCAACCAAAAGCGGAAGACGTAGCAAAAATAAAAGCAACGGTTCAGCTACATTACGCCAGTTTAGACACCAGAGTGAATGAAGGTGTTGCAGCTTATGAAGCAGCCTTAAAAGAAAATAAGATCAGCTATGAATTGTTTATGTATGAAGGGGTGAACCACGCTTTTCACAATGATACTTCTGCAGCGAGGTACAATGAAACAGCTGCCAAACTTTCCTGGGAAAGAACACTCGCATTGTTCAAAAAAACCATCGGTTAAACGAAGCATATTCATTTTGAAGAATCATTCGAAAAGCTATACCCTTAGTGTTTAACAATACAAAGGGTATATGCATTTAAACTACCCTCCATTCATGAAACACTACTTATTGCTTAAAAGTATAGATTGCTCTTTGGCAACAATTACCTCAATATCAATCGTAATAAAATATTTTAACAGATAGCTGTCGATTTATGTCGATACTTTCATATTCCTAAAAACACTTTGTATGAAAAATAAAATATTGCTCCTGTCTTTTTTCGCCATCAACTCTTTTATGCTGCAGGCACAGGTAAAGTTTACTGCACTTAACTTTTCACCGGCGTACCCAACAGCTTCATCCAAACTTTCATTTGAATACAATGCCGCTTATTCACCTTTAAAAGATGCAAAGGATATTTCAATTGTGCTCTATACTTTTAAAGGGGACTCTTGGAAGGTAGTCGAGCCGGTGCTGAATAAAAAAGGAAAACTTTACAGCGGGAGTGTTCAACTAGACAGCAACAGCACCGCCACCGTTTTTAAAATATATGCCGGGGAAGAAAAGGATGACAACGCTGGCAAACAGTATATCATTCCAGTATATAATTTGCAACAAAAGATATCCTCAGGCTATTATAATACAGCAGCCTATTTACAATTGGTACTAGGCGAGCGATTGTTTGGTATGAAAACAGATAAGAAAGCTGGAGTTGAAATTTTAGAAGAAGGCCTCCGTCAATACCCCGATCTTAAAAATGACTTTCCATATATGTCTAACTATTGGGGCTGGTTATTGAACGTTGATAAAGTTGCGGCTAAACCGATTGTTTTGGATCAACTCCAATCTTTTTTAAGCAAACCAAACAGGAGTGAAAGCGATCTGTTTGGTAGCGCCAATTTATATGCTGGTCTAAAAATGAAACCTGTTGCTGATTCTTTGAAGACGGTAGTAAAGCAACAATTTCCAGGCGGCTCTTGGTGGAAAAATGAATTGATAGATTCTTTTTACCGGGAAAAAGCCATGGATAAAAAAGAAAATATTTTCGCTACAATCGTTTCTAAATATGGCAAAGAAGAGCGTTATTCAGGAGAGTACGACAACTACAGGTCTGCCATCGCATCTGGCTACGGGTCAACAGGAAATTATAGCAAATACTATGAATGGCTAGGAAAACTGACCGCATCCGCAAAAGCCTCCAGCCTCAACAATGTTGCCTGGGATATGGCAGAAAATGATAAAGATATTACAGAGGCAGCGAAGATGGCTACAGAAGCCACCGCCTTTGCAAAAGCACAACTCCAAAAAGGTGCGGGTACAAAACCTGAAACCATGACCATGGCCGAATGGGAAACAGAAAAAAAATACACGTACTCGATGTATGGAGATACTTACGCATTCATCATGTACAAAATGGGCGAATATGCCAAAGGTTATCCCGTGGCAAAGGAAGCTGCGGCCATCAGAAAAGGTAAAGATGCTGAATATAACGAACGTTATGTATTGCTGGCAGAAAAAGTACTGCCAACCGCAGAAGTTAAATTGCTTGCAGAAGGGATGGTGAAAGCTGGTACAGCCAGTTCAAAAACAAAAGAAATTTTACAAGCTGCCTATACAAAAATCAAGGGCAACAACGAAGGGTTTAGCGCTTACTTACAGGCGCTCGGACAGGATGCCTTGATTCAAAAACGTGCAGAGATTGCGAAATCTATTCTCAACGAACCTGCGCCTGATTTTAGCCTGAAAGATTTTGATGGCAACATCGTGAGTTTAACTTCACTGAAAGGGAAAGTGGTGGTTGTAGATTTTTGGGCAACCTGGTGCGGTCCTTGCATCGCTTCTATGCCAGGCATGAACAAGGCATTGACCAAATACAGAGACAATCAAAATGTTGCATTTCTTTTTGTGGATACCTGGGAATCTGCCGAAGACAAATTAAAAAATGCAAAGGAATTTATGACTAAAAAAGGCTATCCTTTCCTTGTGTTGATGGATGTAGAAGACAAAATGGTAGCTGACTATAAAGTGAACGGCATTCCAACCAAATTCATTCTGGATAAAGAGGGAAAGATCCGTTTTAAATCTGTTGGTTTCGGCGGAAATGACGATGCCTTGGTAGAAGAATTGACTACCATGATTGAATTGGCTTCGAAATAAATACAATGAAAAATCTTTTTTTGAAAACTGCTTTGCGAAAAGCAGTTTTTTTATGAAATCCAAAGCAGCCGGACATCAACACTTTAACAAAGTGCAGTTTATTTGGTTTAATTTTACGGCACTCAAAAACATTGTTTCGTATTATGGCTTTTATACTCAACTCTTCTTATTCTCCTGCCGGCGATCAGCCCTCTGCCATTGCACAGCTCACCGAGGGTTTAGTGGAGGGAGAACAATACCAAACCTTGCTTGGTGTTACGGGTAGCGGTAAAACTTTTACCATGGCCAATGTGATTCAAAATGTTCAAAGGCCCACATTGGTGATCACCCACAACAAAACTTTGGTAGCGCAACTTTATGGCGAATTCAAGCAGTTTTTTCCTGACAACGCCGTGGGGTATTTTGTTAGTTACTACGATTATTACCAACCAGAAGCTTACATCCCCACCAGCAATACCTACATCGAAAAAGATCTTAGCATCAATGAGGAACTAGACAAACTTCGGCTGCAAGCCACCGCACAATTGCTCAGTGGCAGAAGAGATATTATCATTGTGGCCAGTGTGAGTTGCATCTATGGTATGGGCAACCCTGTAGAATATGAAAATAGCATCATCCGTATTCAAAAAGGGCAGGTGATAAGCAGACAAGGATTTTTACATGCACTCGTTAATTCATTGTACCATCGTAGCCAGGGCGATTTTACCCGCGGCACTTTTAGGGTGAAAGGCGATACCATTGACATCAATTTGCCTTATGTAGATTTCGGTTACCGCATCAGTTTTTTTGGTGACGAAATTGAAACCATCGAAACGTTGGAACTGGCCACAGGTAAACGCATCACCTCTGTAGAAAACGCCGCCATTTTTCCGGCCAATTTATACATAGCTCCTAAAGACATGATGGCGCAGGTGATCAATGAAATACAGGATGAAACCGCCGCACAGGTTGAATATTTTAAAAACTCTGGTAAGTACATCGAAGCGCAGCGAATAGGCGAACGCGTAGCATACGATTTAGAAATGATCCGCGAGCTGGGTTATTGCAACGGCATCGAAAACTATTCCCGCTTTTTTGACCGGAGGAAACCAGGTGCCAGGCCTTTCTGTTTACTCGATTATTTCCCAAAAGATTACCTCACCATCATTGATGAAAGTCACCAGACCGTCCCACAAATTAGCGGCATGTACGGTGGTGACCGGAGCAGAAAATTGGTGTTGGTAGATTATGGATTCCGACTGCCATCTGCGATGGACAACCGGCCGCAGAATTTTCATGAATTTGAAAACCTGACGAACCAAATGGTGTTTGTTTCGGCAACGCCCGGTGATTACGAATTGGAAAAATGTGGAGGTGTGGTGGTAGAACAAGTAGTGCGTCCAACAGGTTTGCTGGATCCGCCGATTGAGATTCGACCTTCCGTAAATCAGATAGATGACTTGCTGGATGAGATTGAAAAAACCATTCAAAAAGGCGATCGGATTTTGGTGACCACACTTACCAAAAGAATGGCAGAGGAGATGGACAAATACCTGCACCGCATCAACATCAAAAGCAAATATATACACAGCGATGTAGACACCCTCGAACGGGTAGAAATATTGAGAGAGTTGCGACTCGGTATCATTGATGTATTGGTGGGCGTGAACCTGTTGAGAGAAGGGCTCGATTTGCCGGAAGTATCACTGGTTGCCATTCTGGACGCAGACAAAGAAGGATTTTTAAGGAATGAAAGAAGTTTAACCCAAACTGCAGGTAGGGCTGCCCGTAATGTGGATGGCCGCGTTATATTTTATGCAGATAAAATGACAGAAAGCATGCAACGCACCATCGACGAAACCAGCCGCAGACGTGAAAAACAAGTGGAATACAATACCGAACATGGTATCATTCCAAAAACGATTCAAAAAACAAAAGAACAGATTTTTGCGCAAGGTAGTGTGCTCGATGTAAAAGGATATGATCCAAGTAATCCACGCTCAATTGCACCGGATGAAGGCCTGGTTCCCGTGGCAGCTGAAGAGCAGGAAGAATACAAAACCATTCCTCAAATGGAAAAAGCCATTGGTCGCACCAAAAAAAATATGGAGAAAGCCGCCAGAGACCTGGACTTTATGGAAGCGGCCAGGTTGAGAGATGAGATGTTTAAAATGCAAAAAGAATTGGAGCTTTTGAAGCAATAGCCATTGATTCATGAATCGGATGGCCTACAACACTTCTAAGGGTTGTTCAATTTTAATAATAGTCTGCAAAAGGCTGATAAACGCTCTTACCAATTTGCTTTTAAGCTACTTTTGCCCCAATGATAAAACAAGGTTTGTTTCTGCTATGGCTAATAATGGTTGCATTTGTTTCCATGGCTCAACCTTGTACCACAAACATTGTAAGTTTTCCTTACACAGAAAATTTTGAAGTGAACAACGGCAGCTGGATAGATGGCGGCACTGCTTCCGACTGGGAATGGGGCACCCCCTCTAAAACGGTGATCACCGGGGCTGGCGGAGGGATAAATTGCTGGATCACCGGCAACTTAACTGGCAGCTCTTACAACAACAGCGAAAACTCTTTTTTGATAAGTCCCTGCTTCAACTTCAGCACCTTGCAGTATCCTGAAATTCGATTCAAAGTATTTTGGGAAACCGAAAGAAGATTTGATGGTGCTTCTTTTGAATATTCAATCAATGGCGGGAGCAACTGGACAACCCTTGGCGACGCCAACTCCAACAATAATTGTAATGGCTCTAATTGGTTCAATGCAGCTTCCATTAATTTTTTAAGCAGCAGGCCAGGCTGGAGCGGCAACATTCAAGCCAACAGCGGGATTTGTCTGGGCGGAGAAGGTAGCGGAAACTGGCTAACGGCGAGGCATACACTAAGAATGATCGCCGGACAAACGAACGTACGATTTCGATTTACTTTTGGGGCCGGTACTACCTGCAACGCTTATGATGGTTTCGCCATAGATGATATTGAAATCAACGAAGCCCCTATTAATACCTCGTCTTTTAATTTTGTATGTGGAGCAGCAGAACGGTCCGTTAACTTCACCACCATCGGCAACTGTGTCAATAGCTACGCCTGGAATTTTGGTGATCCACTGAGTGGTAGTACCAACACTGCCAATACGGTAAACCCAGTGCACGTATTTTCTGGTCCGGGTACTTATGCGGTAAGTCTTACCACTGGTTTTGTAAACAGTGCACCGGTTACCGTTACCAACAACGTTACCATTCTGGGCGCAACACCCGTAACCGTTTGGCCGGGAGCCTGTACAGGTGCGGCTGATGCCACCCTTAGCGTGTTGGCCAATGGCAGCAATAGTGGTTATTTCTACAATTGGAATACCACGCCAGCTCAATTAACCGCCTCGATCAACAATGCAGGACCAGGTAATTATACCGTTATCATCAGCGCTTTGAATGCCTGCAACGCAACGGCTAATTTTACGCTGAGTGCTAACCCTTTACAACTGCTCACCAACGCACAAAACGAAACCTGCAACAATGGCAATGCTGCCATCAGCACCACAGTTAGTGGCGGCAATAGCCCATACCGGTACTTATGGAACAATGGCGACACTATTGCCAACCTTTCCAATATTGCTGCGGGAAATTACAACCTTACCGTAACAGACATGAATGGATGCAGTATTCACAGCAATAATATTGCAGTTACAAATAGTAATAATACAGTGAGCGTAAACTTGGGGCCCGATCGTAGTATTTGTGCCGGACAAACCATTGTACTCAACCCGGGAGTTTTTGCATCGTATGTTTGGCAAGACAATAGCAACGCCCAAACCCTGAATGTAAATTCAGCGGGACTATATCGTTTAACCGTAACCGACAGTACTGGTTGTTCAGGTTCTGATGAAGTAAATATTTTAGAAGATTGTTCTAATATCTATTTCCCTTCGGCTTTTACTCCCAACAGTGATGGACGCAACGACAGGTTTGGTCCTTTGGGTAATATTGCCGCATTAAAAAATTATCGACTGGCTATTTACAACCGATACGGCCAGCAAATTTTTTACAGCACAGATCCTTTTGAAAAATGGGATGGCAGTTGGAAAGGCAAAGCCCCGGACAACAGTAGTTTTGTATGGACGGTCAGTTATGAACTCAACGGAAATGCACAACAAACAAAAGGAACAGTCACCTTAATCCGATAAAAGCTACACATAAAAAAAGTGCAGCTATTCTGCTGCACTTTTATATAAATCGATCGAATTTAAAAACATTTTTTTGATGGATTTAATTCCAATATCAATCTTGTTTTTCAGGCCGCATCATTGGAAACAACAATACATCTTGTATAGATGCTTGTCCGGTGAGCAACATACATAAACGGTCGATTCCAAAACCAATTCCGCTGGTTGGTGGCATGCCATATTCCAGCGCACGTAAAAAATCGTGGTCGATAAACATCGCTTCATCATCACCGCGTTCCATTAGTTTGACTTGTTCTTCAAAACGTTCCCGTTGCTCAATCGGATCATTCAACTCACTATATGCATTTGCGATTTCTTTCCCGTTGATCATCAGCTCAAAACGCTCTACCAGTCCTGGTTTGCTCCGATGTTTTTTGGTGAGCGGGCTCATCTCCACTGGATAGTCTGTGATAAATGTAGGCTGAATATAATGACGTTCACATTTCTCTCCAAATAGCTCATCAATCAGTTTGCCCTTACCCCATTTTGCATCTGCATGAATGCTTAGTTTCAAACAAACATCTCTGACGCCTGCTTCATCCATGTTGCTGATGTCAAAACCAGTGTGTTCTCTGATGGCATCGTACATCGTAATGCGTTTGTATGGCGCTTTGAAACTAATTTCTTTGTCGCCAACCGTTACCGTATCCGTACCATTGGTGGCGATCGCTGTTTTTTCTAGCAGTTGCTCGGTGGTATCCATCATCCACTCGTAATCTTTGTAGGCAGTATAAAATTCTAATACGGTGAATTCAGGGTTGTGGGTACGATCCATTCCTTCGTTGCGGAAATTGCGACTGAACTCATACACCCACTCGAAACCACCTACAATCAGGCGCTTCAAGTACAATTCATTGGCAACGCGCATGTACATCGGCACATCCAATGCATTGTGGTGTGTGCTAAACGGACGAGCTGCCGCTCCGCCAGGAATACTTTGTAGTACGGGCGTATCAACTTCCAACGCGCCTCTTTCATTTAAAAAAGCTCGAATGGCATTCACCATTTTGGTGCGTTTTAAAAACACTTCTTTTACCGCCGGGTTTACAATAAGGTCTGCATACCGCTGGCGATAACGAAATTCAGGATCGGTGACTTCGTCAAAAGCTTCTCCGTCCTTTTCTTTTACAATGGGCAGCGGTCTCAATGCTTTGCTTAAAATCGAAAACTCTTTTACATGTATAGAAGTTTCGCCGGTTTTGGTGGTAAATACAAAACCTTTGATACCGACAATATCGCCGATGTCAATTAATTTTTTCCAAACGATTTGGTATAAAGTTTTATCGTCTTCTAAACAGATATCATCCTGCCGTATGTAAAACTGAATTTTACCTTCCCCATCTTGTAGAACGGCAAAGTTTGCTTTCCCCATATCTCTTACACTCATAATACGACCGGCAATACAAACGTCTTCGAAATCTGCTTTGTTTTCTTCGCCCCTGTAATTTGCCTTGATGTAAGCGGATGTGGTATTCACAGGATACAATGCTGCAGGATATGCATCAATACCCAGTTTTGCAAGTTCTTGTAATTTTTCCCTGCGGATGATCTCCTGTTCTGATAAATGTTGTGTGCTCATGATGTTAAATTCGGCTGCAAAGGTAAACCTTGTGAAGCAGGCAACCAAGAGGACCGTAAAAAGGGCTTTTTATAAAATTGAAACGAAAGAACAATAACTTGGCAGAATAGTTGCAATACACTCTAAAAATCATCACATGCGTAAATTATTTACACTTTTGGCATTCACTGCTACTCTTAGTTCCTGCGAAGTCTTGAATCAATTGCCTGCCGGAACTTTCGGAGGTGGCAGTTTTACAGAAACGGAAGCAGCCAATGGCATCAAAGAAGCATTGGGGCAAGGGGTAGTAAAATCTATTCTGAAACTAAATACCGCCGATGGATTTTTCAAAGACGCTTTTTACAAAGTATTGATGCCACCAGATGCACAAAAAGTGGAGAATACGTTGAGGTCGCTTGGACTTGGTAGCATGGTTGACAAAGCCATTCTTCAAATAAACCGCGGTGCAGAGGATGCAGTCGGTTTTGCTAAACCCGTTTTTGTAAACGCCATTAAAAGTATGACTTTACAAGATGCCATCGGATTGGTAAAAAACGGAGATACCAGCGCCACTCATTTTTTCAGAACAAAAACCACGGCACAATTGATGGCAGCATTTCAGCCGGTGATCAAGTCGTCATTAGACAAAGTAGATGCCACCAGATTCTATGGCGATGTCATCAATACTTACAATCGGTTGCCAACAACCTTCAGACAAATCAATCCTGATTTAGCTAGCTATGTAACCGAAAAAGCAACCTTGGCTTTGTTTGATCAGATTGCAAAAGAAGAAGTAAACATCAGGACCAATTTTACCGCCAGAACCTCAGATCTACTGCGAAAAGTATTTGGTGGAACGGTAGGGCAATAAAATAACAAGTAACGTTATAGCAGCAACAAAAGTCAACAAAATGTTTCAATAGTTTTACCAACAGCTTGCTGTTTGAAGAGGACTGTTGGAACATTTTTATGTAAAGGAAGTGGAAATAAATGAGCCAGCAGTATTAATCCAATGCCAGCAATATCTGCCAGGCTGCATCCACTTTTCCATCCTGTAGCAAATGATGCGCGTAACGGTGTAATTCATTTTCCATCTCTGCAGGATCAATCGAAAAATACTGAATAATGTTTTTCAGGGTATCATCGTTGAAGGTAGCATCGATGGCGGGGAGCTCATGTACATTAGCCAATTGCCCCAGATCGTTGCCAGTGAGGATACAACTTTTTCGGATTCCTTCTGGTAACAAATCGAACCCAATACCCAATGCAGTGTTGGGTTTCGCTACTTTGAACAAGCTATTGGCGTCTGCCTTACAGTACCAATCGCCGCCCAACCGGGCAATAGGGGTTATTTTGGTTTGGTCTATTTTTTTGCTGTCATCTAAAATGCGATCGTCGATGTGCATACACAACACTTCGCAAATCACCAGATTACCTGCACCGCCTTCGTTACCCAATGGTTTTACTTCAATGACCTTACATTCCATTTTAATTTTACTCTCTTTCACCATGGGCGGTTTCACCATGGTTGCCTTTTCTTCAGTAAAACCAGCCTTAATAAATTCATTGGTTCCTTTTGGGTATTCACAACTAGCCAGCGACATCTGCTGCACCATGTCATAATCTACGATATTAATAACTACTTCCTTGATAGCGTTCACGTTTTCGAGGGTGTGTTTGGTGCTGTTGTCTCGAACCCTCCGGGCTGGAGAAAAAATTAGAATCGGCGGATTACTGGAAAACATATTGAAAAAACTAAACGGACTGAGGTTTACATGGCCCGCTTCATCAACCGTTGATGCAAAACATACGGGCCTGGGTGCTACCGCATGTTGTAAATAATTTTGAGTGTCGGCTGCCGAGAGCGTGGATAAGTCTAAAAACATGGATATAAGAATTGTTGTTCTGTTACACAAAAGGCGAGGGCAGGAAGATTGTCGCTAACCACCACCCTTTACTTCATTTATAATACTACAATCAGTTTGTGAGAATGATGTTGGCTAAAGTTTCTTTAACTTTTTTTCAAAGCAAACAAACTAGCATCACTTTCATCCGGGATCATCTTGTTGCTTAATTTGCCCAGGCCATCAATTTCCATATCTACTACATCGCCTGGCTGCAGCCATTGTTCGGGATAATCGGGGTTATTGAATTTGCCGGTTCCATTGAGTTCCAGAAAACAGCCAGTACCAACTGTTCCGCTACCGATCACATCGCCGGGAAATAAGTTGACTCCGTAAGAAGCTCTTTCAATGATCTCTGCAAAGGTCCAATCCATTTGTGATACATTGCCTTCGCTCACCTGAACATGGTTCACCCAACATTTCATGCCGAGGTTCCAGGCTTTGCCGGTATGTCCTTCTTTGCAAGGCACTTCAAAAGGCGCCAATTCATCTAAAGTAACCAACGCTGGACCTATACAAGTGGCAAAATCTTTTCCTTTGGCTGGGCCGAGGTTGAGCAGCATTTCTTCCATTTGTAGTTTTCTGGCGCTTATGTCGTTCATGATCATGAGTCCTGCAATGTATTGATCAGCTTCTGCAGCCGGAATGTTTCTGCCCGGATGACTGATTACAATGGCGACTTCCAATTCAAAGTCTAATTTCTCAAAATGATCCGGCATGCACAATACATCTCCCGGTCCCTGAATACTATTGTGGTTGGTAAAATAAAAAATGGGGAATTGGTCAAATTCAGCGATCATATCTGCTTTCCGGTTTCTTCGGGCGGCAGCTACGTGCTGGCGAAATGCATAACCATCTCTGCAACTGGTGGGATGCGGCACGGGCGATATAATAGTTGCCTGTTCGTACGGAGTTGCCAGTACATCCCTCACCAAACCTTCATTGATTCTTTGTTCACAAAATTGTGCTACCGGAAACACATCTTCCCAATAGTTTAAAAACATCGACATACTGATGGGAAGATCCGGATGTAATTTATCAGTATCATACAGCATTCCATTTACCAACAGCGCGAGTTGGGGGTAGTTGTTTTTGAGATGGGTAACCAGTTTCATAACCAAAAAATTTAGTGAACAAAAATAGGCATTTAAATTGCTGTATGTTTATTTGATAAGATTCATCATTCAATCATCAACAAAACTGCAAACGTTTATCCTTTTCTTTTACCGCTTGTATCAACTTCCGCATGGATGAAGTATTCGGCACAATTGGTTATGTTTGCAGTGTTAATTTTGAGCCCATGGAATTTCAAAAAATACACAATAAAGGACAAGCACAGCTGTTCAAAAATCAATACCTGGAGTTTTTAACGAAAACACATCCACTGGTAATATGGGGAATATACACACCTATACTTACCCTACTCCCTTACCATGCAGTTAACGCTTTACAATAC